>Ga0208960_1001228_pt1 | contig 13844 bp, 9 predicted proteins | sample GreLakmeON33MSRF_FD_187703 | JGI IMG/M metagenome (GOLD analysis project Ga0208960, IMG submission 187703) | Freshwater lentic microbial communities from great Laurentian Lakes, MI, USA - Great Lakes metaG ON33MSRF (SPAdes) | ecosystem: Environmental > Aquatic > Freshwater > Lake | place: Great...
GGCTTGGGCAGCAGACGGAAGGCGTTGACCTCGACGATGCGCTGGTAGGGATTCTCCCGCGCGTCGGCCATGGCCTGATGGGCGGCACCGACGAGGGCCAAGCCGCACAGGCAACTGATGGTTTTGTTTTTCAAAGGAATATTCTAGGCGAACAGTGGATTAACACCACCCCGAATCTCAAGTTCCGCCGCTGAGGAAGGAAACGGAGGGAGCGAAGCTGGAAAGAGTTGGAACAGTCCGCCGCGAAAAATTTTCACCCGGGTCGCTCCAGGCAGAAAGTCTCGGCTCTTCGTTCTCTTTATTCCCTTCTGTGAATGGTCTGTCGGAGTTCGGGCTTGTTCCGCCCGGCACAATCTTTCCGGCATCCCCTCTCTTTCCCCTTTTTTCGAGAATTCCATTTCGGATTTAACGGCTCTTCATTGTGCTGCGGCGACGGAGGACGTAACCGGTTAGGACCAGTCCCCCGCCGATCAGCAGCGCGCCCGTGCTCGGCTCCGGCACGGAGTTGATCTCACCCAGATGCATGTCATCGGCCACGTTCAGGCCGTTGAAGGCGGCGGCGGAAACACTGGAACTGAAGGTGAAATTCGGGGTCGTTCCCGTGGTGTCCGCCGCGAACCAGTCGAATTCGGCCGAACCAGTGGAGTTGCCGATGCGCCCGACGTAACCGGCCGTGAACGAAATGTCTTTGAGGTTGCCCGAGCTGAGGCTGGCGCTGGTGCTGTTCCGAAAGTTCATCAGTCCGTAGGTGCGATCCCCGCTGGCCGCATTGTCGAGCACGCCGATCGAGTCAACGATGGTCCAGCCACTGGGCAGCGCGTCTAGGCCGTTGTCGCCCACGTCGAGGTCCGTGCCGTTCACCGGGGTGAGGCCCGCTCCCTTGTGGATCAGCATCCAGGTGGCGGAGGTATTTTCGATGTCCGTCTGGCCACCATCTCCCGTATGGCCCAGGCTGCTGCCGGCGCCGGTTCCCCAGCCCGCGCCGTTCCCGCTGTTGACGAGAATGGTGGCGGAGCCGGCGAGGCCCGTGTAGGTGTGCCCCTTTTGGAAGGCCGCGAGAAATCCGTTCGCGCCCAGCGAACGCGAGGTCAGGTCAAAGACATTTTGAATGGCCCCCTGGCTGGTGCCGCTGTCTCCTTCCACCCCGATCAAATAGTAGCCAGCCAGGCTCAGGTTGGCGGCCCCACGCAGCTCGAAGTATTCGTTGGGCGCATCGGTGTTGGGCGGGTTGTAGAAAATCTCATTGATGTAAACCTGCGCCGGGGCCGAGGCCGCGAGAGCCGCGATTCCCGAGATGAAACACAATTTTTTCATATCATCTCCCACGCTTCCTGTTTTTGGACCGGCCCAAGTTTCCTATGCATCTGGTGGGTGATGCATAGATGGATTTTAGTGAAAACGACAGGCGATGTCCATTAGATTTTTCGGCGGTGGACGCGGCGGTGCTTACCGGCAAGCCGGCACTCAATCCTGCCAGTTTGCAATGCGAGGGGCGGCTTTTTCTCCAACCGATCCTCTCCATCCTCCGCGAGCAATTCCACGCTCAATGCGCAGAAGTCAGGTGACGTCTTCGCCCAGTTCGACGTTCCAATAGGCCAGGTCGAGGAAGTGCTTCCAACTGTCGTGGTGATGGGTGCCGAGATTGACCTGGACGAAGGGCCGCCACTTAGGCCGCTTCGGTTTTCGGATCAGGTGCAGGCCGGCTTCGACGGGGGTGCGGTTGGATTTCCGCGTGTTGCAGACGATGCAGGAGCAGACAATGTTTTCCCAAGTGGTGGGGCCGCCCCGGTCGCGCGGAATGACATGATCCAGATTCAAATCCTTCCGGTCAAAAATATGCCCGCAATACTGGCAGGTGTTCCGGTCGCGCTCGAAAATGTTGTGCCGGGTGAACTTGACCTCCTTCTTCGGCAGACGGTCGAACATCACCAGCAGGATCACCCGGGGCACGCGGATTTTGAAGGAGATGGTGTGGATGCTTTCGGGGTGCGGTTCCTGCCGGGAAAAGTCATGCCACTGGTCGAAGTTGAAGGTCTGAAACGCCCCGTCGTTGCCGTTGAACACGACGTGGGCGTGGCCTTCAAAAAGCAAAGTGAGTGCGCGACGGGCGGTGCAAATGTTCACCGCCTGCCAGAGCCGGTTCAGCACCAGAACATGTTGCGTCAGGTAGGAACTCATAGCGACTGCGACGCGCAAAACTATCACAGGCAAAATTAACGTGTCAACGGCCGTGCCGAATTCTTGATGCGCCCGAGGCGCGGTTGCCGGGAGATTCATGGGTTTAATTCATCGCCGCATGAGTGATTTGCCTCGCGCTGCGGGCGAGAGACCACCCGCGCTCCGGGTGGTGCCGTCGCATTAGATGTAACCGGCCGGCGATGTAACCGTTGCCAAATCGGGTGCTACCGGCCTAGACTGTTACTATGAAAAAAATCTTTACGACGGCAGGAATCATCCTGCTGCTGCTTGGGGTGCTGTCGGTTCGCGCGGTCGGTCTCGATGACCATTACGTGGTGATTTTCAATCTGATTCAGGAGGCGGACAATCTAAACGAAACCGGTCAAATCCGTCCGGCCCTGGACAAATACGCCCAGGCGCAGCAGGCCTTGGAAAGATTTCGCACCACCTTTCCCGGCTGGAACGAGAAGGTCATTAATTACCGCCTGAATTATGTGGCCACCAAAATCGCCCCGCTCGCCGCCAAGCTGCCACCGGAAAAAACTTCTCCTCCCACGCCCGGCGCGGTCACCAATCGTCCCGCTCCCGCCGTCACCTCGGACATCGACAGCCAGTTCAAAGCACTAACGGACGAGATTCAGCGCCTCGAGGCGAACAACAAGCTGCTGACGGCGAAACTGAAGGAGGCGCTCTCGGTGCAGCCGGCGGGGGTTGATCCCCAGGAAATGGCCAAGGCGGCCGAAGCCGTCAAAACGCTCCAGAAAGAAAATGAGCTGATGAAGGTGAGCCTGGATCAGGAACGCTTGAAGTCGTCGCAGATGGCCGAGGGCGCGGCGTCAGTGGCGGCGCTGAATCAGACGCTGGCCGAGATCAAGACCAAACTGGCCCGGCAGTTGGAGACGATGGGGGTGCTGCAATCGGAAAATAAGGTTTTGAAAAAGCAGGCCGCCGAGATCGGGCAAAAGGCCGACGCCAACAGCGCCGAGTCGGCGCGGGTGTTGGACCAGGCGGCGGTAAAAATATCCTCGTTGGTTTCGAACATCGAATTGTTGCGTTCGGAAAAATCGCTGTTGGAATCCCGCCTCAACGAGGCCCGGGCGCAGGCCGCCCGTAGCCGGCAGCTCGAAGATCAACTGGCGGCCGCGAAACTGTCCAGCCGCGCCAGCGAAACCGAACTGGCGAAATTGCGTTCGGAAAACGGCAAGTTTGAAAAGAGCCTAGCCGAGCTGGAAAGGAAACTCGCCAAGGCCCAGAGCACGACCGGTGATGCCTCCAAGGGTGAGGCGGCGAAGCGCCGGCAGTTGGAGCAGGATCTGGCGGCGGCGCTGGCGAAGACCGGGGAGGTTGGCAAAAACCTGGATCTGGCGGCGGCGACGGCCCGGGAAAAAGATTTGCTCGTCCGAAAATTGCTGCAGGAGAAGAGCGACTTGGAAAAGGACCGGGAGGCGTTGAAAATCCAGGCGGCGAAGGCCGGCCCCGCCGTGGTGCTGACCGGCACCGAATCGCAACAGCTCAAACAGATGCAGCGGGAAATGGAGCGGCAGTTGACGGCGGCCCGGACGGCGGCCGGGGACAACGCGGATCACGCCCGAAAATTGCAAAAGGACAAGGCGGCTCTGGAGAAACAGCAGACCGAGCTGGAGGCGAAGTTGAGCAAGGCCGCCAAGGAAGCGGCGGTGGCCGCGAAGGAGGAGCAGATCAAACGTCAATCCCTGAATCAGGAACTGACCGGCTTGCGGAAAAAGCTGGAAGTCGCCGCCAAGGAACGTTCCGCGAAAGTCCGCCCCAATACGGCCGGGGAAACCAGGCGCACGGAAACGATCCTGGCGCGGCTGGAAGTTTTGGAGGCCAAGCCCGTGCCCTACTCGGCGGATGAACTCAGCCTCTTCTCCGGCTCGCGTCCATCGTTCGCGTCGGTCGAGCTTTCCATCGCATCCGTCCCGCCCGGTGATGGCCAGGCGCCTCCGGTTTCACGGGCGCAACGGAGCTTCAAGCAGGTGCCGGAAGGCGCCCGCCCGCTGGTGGTCGCGGCCCAGCGCGCTTTCCAGGTCGGAGATCTTCCCACGGCCGAAAAGAGATATTTGGAGGTGCTCCAGCAGGATGGCAACAATGTGAACACGCTGGCCAATCTCGCCTCGATTCAGTTGGAGATAAACCGGGTGGACGATGCGGAAAAGAACATCAAGAAGGCGCTGTCGGTTGATCCCGATGACGATTTCAGCCTGTATCTGCTGGGCCGGATCCGGTTCGGCCAGGAGAAATATGACGACGCGCTGGATGCGCTTAGCCGCTCGGCCAAAATCAATCCCGCCAACGCCGACACGCAAAACTATCTCGGCATTGTGCTCAGTGAAAAGGGGCTGCGGCAGCCGGCGGAAACCGCCCTGCGCAAGGCCATTCAAATCCAGCCCGGCCACGCGGCCGCCCACAACAATCTGTCCGTCGTTTACATCACGCAAAAACCCCCAGCCGTGGCGCTGGCCCGCTGGCATTATCAAAAATCGCTCGCCGCCGGCCATGCCCGGAACCTGGTCCTGGAAAAACTGCTGGACACGGCCAAGTAATTTCGGAGCCGCCGACCATGTTGCGCCAGGCCATCCATGAAATTGTCATCGCCACCCGGGGGCGTGGCTGCCACGAGTTCACCGATCAGATCAGCGCGCTGCTGCACCGTGAAAAATTTCAGACCGGTCTGGTCACGCTCCATCTGCGCCACACGTCCGCCTCGCTCTTGATCCAGGAAAATGCCGACCCGGAGGTGCGTCACGATCTGGAGCGGTTCTTCAGCCGGCTCGCGCCGGACGGCGACGCGCTCTTCCAGCACACCTGCGAGGGCGAGGACGACATGCCGGCGCACATCCGGACCGCGCTCACCACCGTCAATCTCAGCGTGCCGGTGCGCGGCGGTGAAATGACGCTCGGAACGTGGCAGGGGATTTACCTCTGGGAACACCGACTGGCACCGCACCAGCGCCGCGTCGCCGTGCATGTCATCGGGGAATAATCTCGCCAAAATTTTGCCCCGCTGGCAACGTGCCGCGCATTCGATAAGGGCCATTATGCGGAAACATTTCAGACCTTCAGCGTGCGCCGTGATCGTCACGGCAGTCGTCCTCTCTGTTCACGCCCGCGCCGCCGCCGCGGGCACGTTCGGTTTCACCGGCCCCGAGACGTTTCCCATCGATTATCTGATTTCCCAGGTTCACGCGGCGGACATCAATGGCGACGGCCTGAAGGATCTGGTCGTGGTCAACAACGCCCGCTCCAAGATCAGCCTGCTCATCAATCAAACCGGCCGCACCAACCTGGCGCGGGCCGCGATCCAGGGCGTGAAGCGCGAGCTGAACGAACTGCCGCCGGACGCGCGTTTTCGGATCGACTCCATCGCCTCCGAGAAGCGCATCGCCGCGCTGGTCGTCGCCGACCTGAACGGCGACGGCCGCCCCGACCTGGCCTACTACGGCGAGCCGAAGGAGTTGGTCGTGCAATACAACCAGGGCACGAACGGCTGGAGCGGGCCCAAGCGTTTTCCAATCGACGACGGCCAGCTTTCGCCCAACGCCCTCGTGACCGGCGACAGCAACGGCGACGGCCGCGCCGATCTGCTGCTGCTCGGTGAAAATCACATTTATCTCCTGGCGCAAAAGGCGGACTGCACCTTGGCCGAGCCGGAGAAGATTCCGTTTTCCGGCACGTTGAAATCGATTCAAGTTTTGGACATCGATGGCGACGGGCGGGACGACCTGCTGCTCTCCAACTGGGACACGTCCAATCCGTTTCGCATTCGTCTGCAAAACAAGGCGGGCCAGTTTGGGCCGGAAATTCATTTTGCCATGCCGCCGGTGCGCGCCTACTGGGCGGACGACCTGGACGGCGATCACAAGACCGAGATCGTCACCATCTCGTTGAATTCCGGGCGGGCGCAGATTTCCAATTTCACGAGCAAACCGGCGGAAAAACTCGCGGGAAATTTTTCTGCGGGCCAGTTTCAGATCATGCCGCTGGGCAAAACCACCAAGGCAAAACGCGGCACGGTCTGGGCCGATGTGAACGGCGATGGCCGACCCGATCTGCTGGTGGCCGAGCCGGAGAACGGGCAGCTCACGATCTATTTGCAGCAGGCCGACGGCACGCTGGGCGCGGCGAAAACGTTTCCGTCGCTCACCGGCGTCAGCGACCTTTCGGTGGCGGACTGGGACGGCACCGGACGCCCGGAAATTTTTCTCCTGAGCGCGGACGAGCGGCAGGTGGGCGTGACGCACTACGATGAAAACGGCCGCGTGGCGTTTCCAGTGATGATTCCGCTGGAAGGAAAACCGCTGGCGATGGCGGTGGGCGCGCTCGAGGCGAAATCGAAACCGGTGCTGGTGGTGATCCTTGACCAGGACGGCAAGCGCACCTTGCTGACGCGCTCCGCCGACGGCAAGTCCAGGACGCAGAAGCTCGGCGAGAATTTCAAATCCAACCCGGCCACGCTGGCGTTCCATGATGTCAACCAGGACGGGCTGGCGGATCTCGTGGTGCTGATCCCGTACGAAAAGATTAAGATCCTCCGGCAGGTGGCCGGGAAAGATTTTCAGGAACTGGACATTGCGCCGCCGGGCGGCAGCGTCGAGCAGCCGTGGCTGGCCAGCGCGGACGTGGACGGCGACGGCCAGCCGGAGCTGCTCCTGGCCCAGAAAAATTTCCTGCGCGCGGTGGTCTTGAAGGCGGAGGCGGAGGCGAAAGACGGCACGAACAAAACCTGGACGTTCATCGTGAAGGACCAGATCAACGGTGCGGCGAACAATTCCCGTATCGTCGGCGCGGCCTCGCTGCGGAACGGAAACAACCCCGTCCCGTCGCTGTTTCTGCTCGACGCCGAAAAGAAAGCGGTCACGTTTTGCGAGCGCGACACGAATGGCGTCTGGCAGGTGGTGCGGAACCTGCCCCTGCCGTTCAGCGAATTTAGCGAGCTGCGCGCGGTGCAGTTCGGCGGGACCGGTCCGAACGGCGTCGCGTTCATCGGCCTGAACGCGACCGGGTGGATGCCGCTCCAGGGCGAGACGTGGGAGTTTGCGGAGCTGGACGGTTACGAAACGCCGGTCAACGACGGGCACTTGAACGACCTGGTGAGCGGCGATCTCAACCAGGATGGCCGCAAGGAACTGGTCTTCCTGGAGACGGCGAAGAACTATCTCGACCTGGTGATTTTTGATGCGTCACGCAAGCTGGTGCCGATGAATCGCTGGCAGGTGTTCGAGGAGCGGACGTTTCGGAATCGTCGCAGCGAGTTTCCAGAACCGCGCGAGGCGGTCATCGCCGACTTCACCGGTGACGGAAAAAATGATCTGATCGTGCTGGTGCATGATCGCATCCTGCTTTATCCGCAGGAGTAAATTCTCATTTAAAAAACTGGATTGCGCTCGCCCGCGCTCTCACCCATAGAATCACGCCATGTTAGCAAGGGTCTGTTCCGCCGCCGTCAATGGCATCGAGGCGTATCCCGTCGAAGTCGAGGTCAACGCCGGCTGGGGTGAAACGCTCATCGTCATCGTCGGCCTGCCCGACGCCGCCGTGAAGGAATCGCGTGACCGCGTCACCACCGCGCTCGGCAACTCCGGCTTCAAATTTCCGATGGGCCGCACCACCATCAACCTCGCCCCCGCCGACGTGAAAAAAGAGGGGCCGAGCTTTGACCTGCCCATCGCCCTCGGCATGCTGGCCGCCAGCGAGCAGCTCAAAACGGATCAGTTGGAAAATTTTATTGCCGTCGGCGAACTCGCCCTCACCGGTGCGGTGCGTCCGGTCAAAGGAGTTTTGACCATCGCGCTGCGGGCGCGGGCGGAGGGGAAAATCGGCGTGCTCGTCCCCGCCGAGAACGCCGCCGAGGCCGCCGTTGTCGCGGGCCTGCAGGTCATCCCGCTGCAAAATTTGCGCGAAGCCGCCGGCTTTCTCGAAGGTACGTTGAAAATCGCGCCGACGAAGGTGAACCTTACGGAGATTTTCAACCAACCGCACGATGATGAGTTTGATTTTGCTGAAGTGAAGGGACAGGAGTCGGTGAAGCGCGCCCTGGAAATCGCGGCGGCGGGCGGGCATAACGTGCTGCTCATCGGCCCGCCCGGCACCGGCAAGTCGATGCTCGCGAAACGACTCTCGACCATCCTGCCGCCGCTCACGCTGGAGGAGGCGCTGGAGACGACCAAGATTCACAGCATCGTCGGCCTGCTGAAGCCGGGCCAGGCGCTGGTCACGCGGCGGCCGTTCCGCGCGCCGCATCACACGGCGAGCGACGCCGGACTGCTCGGCGGCAGCATCAATCCCACGCCCGGCGAAATTTCCCTCGCGCATCACGGCGTGCTGTTTCTCGACGAGTTGCCGGAGTTCAAGCGCAGCGTGCTGGAGACAATGCGCCAGCCGCTCGAAGAAGGGCGCGTCACCATTTCGCGCGCGGCGGGCACGATGACTTTTCCCTCGGAGTTCATGCTGGTGGCCGCAATGAACCCGACGCCGGATGGGAAAATGCCCGGCGAATCGCGCAGTTCGCCGCGGGAGATTCAAAATTATCTGGGCCGCATCTCCGGCCCGCTGCTTGATCGCATCGACCTGCACGTCGAGGTTCCGGCGGTGAAGTTCCGTGAGATCACCAGCGAGCAAACCGGCGAGGCTTCCGCGCAAATCCGTGAACGGGTGATCGCGGCGCGGCAGCGGCAGCACGCGCGGTTCATGGGCCGCCCCGGCCTAGTGTGCAATGCCCGCATGGGCAGCCGCGAGTTGAAAGCGCACTGCGCGCTCGACGAGGCGACGCTGGAATTGCTCAAAATGGCGATGGCGGATTTGAATTTAAGCGCGCGCGGTTACGACCGGGTTTTGAAAGTGGCGCGCACCATCGCAGATCTGGCGGGGGTGGAAAAAATCGCGGCGGAGCACGTCGCGGAGGCGATCCAATACCGCTCGCTGGACCGGCAGTTGTGGACGTAATCCGGAACGATAAAGATCAACAGAAAGGAACGAAGGGAACAAAGGTGGAGGCCGGACGAAGGCCCGTCCATGCTGTTCTGAAACCTGGTCACAAGCCGGTTAACTCCACCGCTTGACCGAAAGACGACCGCGCGTCCACTCCGTGCTTTGTTCCCTTCGTTTTCTTCTGTTCCCAGCTGTCCGGTTCAGGCAAGATCGGCTGGAGCTTACGGAGTTAATTTTTTGGCGGGCGGTGTGGTGGCCCCATCCTTTTTCACGACTAACGAGTTGGCGGGCACCGGTCCCAGTTCCTCGCCTGAGGCAACGGTCCGGGCGACCGTTTCCGAAACCTTGAGCTTGAGAAAATGTTTCGAGGTGTCGGAGGCGAAATAAAACTCGGTGTTGACCGGCAGATCCTTGAATTTGAGCTGGGCGCCAACGCCGGCGGCCGCGTGCAAGGAGGCGGCGGTCATGCAGGCGAGCAGGAGAAGCAGCCAGGGGTGGGCGTTGGATCGAGATTTCATGGCGGAAAACTACCAGTTGCCGCCGGGCCAACAACTGTTTTTATTGGATAATTCAGCGCCCCCCGGCCTGCTGGAGTGACTTCACGAAGGCGTCGTATTGGGCCTGGGCTTCCGTGCGGGAAATTTTGGACTGCTCCGGGGAGGGCTTCGGCTGGTTGGCGGGAGCCGCGACGCGTTCCGTGAGGAAGCGGTAGTTCAATCGCAGCGTCTCGTCCTTCGGCAAACTTTTCTTGAAGAAAAATCCAAAGCGCCCGTAGTCCCGCCAGGAAAGATCTTCGACAGGATTGGCGGGGGCGTTGAGTACGGTGCTGGTGTACCACTGCGCGCCGATGGGGAAGAGCAGGCGGCACCATTGGAGGTTGGTGCTGGAGACCTTGCCGCCAGGGCCGGGCAGGTCGGGCTGCCAGAGATAGGAGGTTTCGGTCTTGCGGGCGGGGAGTTCCTTGGCACCGCGGAAATGGATGCCGGCGTGCTGCAGGTCACCGCCCAGAGTCAGGTCGCGCGCGGCCTTCAGCTCGAACCTGGCGTCCACTTGCGTGCGTTTGCCCTCGGGCCGCGAGATGACTAGGGTGCGCGTCTCGGTGAGCAGCAGGTCGCTGCCGGCGGCGTCTTTCTTGCCGCCGCGCCACTCGATGGTGGCGACGAGCGTGGCCGCGTCTCGGCCGCCTTCGAGCTTTTCAAATTTAGCCACGTTCATTTTGCCGCCGTTGTTGAAGTGCCAGAGGTCGAAGGCGCCGAGGTCGGAGGTGATTTTGTTCCAGCCGATGTAGATGCCGCGATGATGCGGAAAGAGGCCGTCGGCCTTGCCGCTGGCGTCGAGTCCGGCGTTGGTGAGCAGCTTGCCGTCCTCCCCGAATACATGGAGATAGGGCTTGAACTGGCCGGCCCCGTGAACGAAGCGGGCGGACAATTTGTCGTCGAGCTTCACCTCGACCGCCGAGCCGGGGCCGCCGTTGTTCGTGCCTTCGGTGAGCGTCCAAGCGGCGCGGGCCTCGCTAAGAGCCGCGGCCAGCAGCAAGCCCAGGCAGATTTGTTTCAACATGGGATGTGTTTGGCTGGCCGGAAGGTCGCATGGGCTACTTGGTCACGGCGACGTTGCCGTCTTTCGGCGAGAGCGAGATCAAGTCGATCAGGATGCGCTTGGTCTCCTCCAGATTGATGTCCACCGCCGGCACGGACTCATCCTTGGCCTCGTCGTCCTTGTCGTCGTCGTCGTCGCTGGTTTTCGGTTTCGTCTCCGGGGGAGTTTTGACGGCGACGGCGTTGGTCTTGATCGTGGGCGGTGGCAGGCCGGGCAGGTCGGCCAGTTTGAGGGTGATGTCGTAGGTCTTGTAATCCGGCTCGGCGCGCGTCCGGAGTTCCTTTTTGCGGGCTTCGGCGCGGGCTTCGTTGTCCTTCATTTCCTTGCGGCGCTTCTCCTCGTTCAACGAGACGCTTTTATCCTCCTTGATCTTGAGGTAGTGCTCAATTTCGCGGCGCACATAATCATAATCCTTGTTGTTGGTCACACGGGTGGCGGAGCGTTTGCGAAGCTCATCGAGGTGCGGGGCGACGTAGTTGACCGGCTCGAATTTGGCCGAGGCGATGGTGTCCCACGGCAGCGCGCCGGGGAGCGAGGCCTCGCCGAGTTCGGCATGGTTGTTGATCGAGGGGAGGATGATGTCGGGCGTCACGCCCTTGAGCTGGGTGGAGGAGCCGCTGGCGCGGTAAAACTTGCGGATGGTGATTTTGAGCGAGCCGAGATTGTTTGTGCTGCGCACGATGGGGCCGAGGTCGAGCAGGGATTGTACGGTGCCCTTGCCGTGGGTGGAGATGTCGCCGACGACGAGCGCGCGTCCGTAGTCCTGCAGGGCGCCGGCCAGAATTTCGGAGGCGGAGGCGCTGAAGCGGCTGGTCAAAACGATCAGTGGGCCGTCGTAGAGCACGGAGGGATCGTTGTCCTTGTCCACGGTGATCTTGCCGTCCGGATCCCGCACTTGGACGACGGGGCCTTCCTTGATGAACAGGCCGGTGAGATTGATGGCCTCCTCGAGCGAGCCGCCGCCGTTGCGCCGGAGGTCGAGGATCACGCCGCTGACTTTTTCGTCCATCAATTTTTTCAGGAGCCGGGCCACGTCGGTGGTGGTGCTTTTCCGGCCGGCCTTGTTGCTCGACATGTCGGCGTAGAAGGAGGGCAGGTCAATGTAGCCGAGGCGCCGGGCCTTGCCGTTGACGGCCGGCAGCTCGATGATTTTTGATTTCGCCTCGGAGTCTTCGAGCTTGATCTGGTCGCGGATCAGGACGATCACCTTGCGGGTGGAAGGATCGGCAGCGTCAGCCGGAATGATGGTCAGGCGCACCTCGGTGTCCTTGGGGCCGCGAATCATGTCCACCACCTTGTTCAGCTTCATGTCCACACAATCGACCGGCTCGTTTGTGCCCTGGGCCACGGCAATGATGCGGTCGTTCGGCTTGAGCTTTTTGCTTTTGATGGCGGGGCCGCCGGCCATCAGTTCCATGATTTTGCAGTAGCCGTCCTCGGAACGAAGCTGCGCGCCGATGCCGAAGAGGGAAAGCCGCATGTTGATGGTGAAATTTTCCGCCGCCGGCTTGCCCATGTAGTCGGAGTGCGGATCGTAGATGTGGGTCAGGGCGTTCATGTAAATCTGGAAGACCTCGTCACTGTCGAAGTCGCGCAGCATCCGCAACTGGCGGTTGTAACGGCGGGTGATGATCTTGACGATCTCCGGCGGCTTTTCCTTGTTGAGCTTCTCCTGGAGGTATTCGTAGCGGAGCCGCTCGAGCCACATTTTTTTTGCTTCGTTGAGATCCTTGGGGCGGGAGAGTTCTTTCCGGTTGAGGACGTAGCGGTCGTCGCCGGTGAACTCAAATTTTCCGGTCGCGACCTGGTTGGTCATGAAAATGATGTGCTGGTCATACCGCTCCATGAAGCGGTTGAAGATCATTTCGGCGGGCGAGGTGTCGCCGAGCTTGACAGTCAGTTCGCCGAGCTTGGGGCGCCAGCGCTCGAACTCCGCGATGTCGCTGAGCAGAAACAGCAGGCGGGCCGGGTCGAGGGCGTCGAAGTAACGGTCAAAGAATTTCGAGGAGACCGTTTCATCCAGCGGCTGCTGCGAGTAATGAGAGCGCTCCATGATGCGCGCGGCCAGGCGGGCGATCTGGGCGTCGTCCGGCCCGGGCGAGAGTTTGACGGTGTTGGTGTGGCGCGAACTGACCAGCGGCAGTTCGTTCTCGATCTTCAAGTCCGCCGCGAGGAGGCACCCCGTCAGGTGGCAACCGAGCAAAATGGTCGTCAGTTTCATGTTAAAAACAGTCTGCGTTTATTGGTCGCCGGATAAATTAACATGAATTAGACAGAAGACAGCCCCGAATGTCTTCACAAATTTCAGGGCTTATCGAGGCTCCGGCTCGATGTTCAGCCGGCCCGCGCGGTCCAGCAGCAGCACCTCCGCCGAGTAGCCCTCGCGGAAGGTCGGGTATTTGAAGGTGTAGCCCAGTTCCATCTTCAGCCGGCGGTTGGAAACCTTCTTGTGGGTGAGGCCGCGCTTGCGTTGGGCGTTCTCGGCCTCGGTGGCGAAGGGCGGCATCCATTTACCGAGCATGTCCGCCAGCCAGCGAAAAAAATGTAGTTGGGTCACCGGTTCGTCATCCACTGCGTTGTAAATCTCGCCGGGGCGTCCGCTTTTCAGCGCGGCGATGATGCTGCCGACCACGTCATCGCGATGAATCATGTTCAGGAGGCGGCTGCCATCGCCGGCGATGCGCGCCTCGCTCTTCAGGTATTGCTGGAACAAATGCCCGCGCTCCGGCCCGTAGATGCCGGCCACGCGCAGGATGACGGCGGGGAATTTTTTTACGCGCGTGGCGGCGAGCAGGAGGTTTTCCGTCTCGACGAGCACCTGGCTGGTTTCGCTTTCAGGCCGCGCGAAGCTCGATTCCTTGACGAGAGAACCGTCCGTCTGCCCGTAAACGCTGGTGCTGCTGGTGAACACGTATTTTTTCAAGGGCGTGGGCGCAAGCCACTCGATGAGGTGACGCGTTCCCTGGAGATAAACTTCGCGATACTCCTCCACGCCCCCCTTGCTGGAGGAGACGGTGTTGACCACCCAGTCAAACGGGCCGGGCAGGGCGGCGAGATCGGCCGGTTGGGTGATGTCGGCCACGAGCGGGTGAAGGCCCGCCGCCGTCAGTTCCGCTGCG
>Ga0208960_1001229_pt1 | contig 13842 bp, 11 predicted proteins | sample GreLakmeON33MSRF_FD_187703 | JGI IMG/M metagenome (GOLD analysis project Ga0208960, IMG submission 187703) | Freshwater lentic microbial communities from great Laurentian Lakes, MI, USA - Great Lakes metaG ON33MSRF (SPAdes) | ecosystem: Environmental > Aquatic > Freshwater > Lake | place: Great...
TGCGTCCCCGCAGAGCCCTATCCTCCGCTGAAGCTTCGCCGAGAATGAGAGCTGCGAGCTGAAGGGCAACCTCCAAGGCGAGGTTTTGAGGATTAGTCCTCTTTTGTTCGCACAGAACTGTCCCCTTTTGATCGCACCACGACAACCTTCTCCCGGGCGGGTTGAGGTTTCAGCGGCGCAGCACAAACTCCTTCGCGTTCACCAAACCCCACAGCACGTCCTCGACGCCCGCGCGCCGGTCCTTCGCCTGCTCGATGTGCGCGAGGGTCTTCGTCAGCTCCGTCGGGGACGGTGGGCGGGTGAGGGTGGTCCAGTAGAGTTCCTCGACCAAGGCGCGGTTGGGCTTGCCCGAGTCCAGCAGCGCGCCGAGACGGTTGTCGGAGCGCGTGAGCAGCTCGTTCACCGCCGGGCCGGACAACATGAAGAACGCCTGGCCTAGGCTCGTATCCGTGGAGCGCTCGCACTCGCAGGTCAGCAGGCGCGGCGGCTTGCCGAACATCGCGAGGAACACATCCGGCGACATCTGCGCGCGCTTGCCGCGCCGGCCCTCGATGCGCGCGCCGGGCAGCTCCGCCGCGCGCGTGCCGGTGGGGAAGCCCTTGAACTCAGCCGCCACGCCCGCGACCTGGTGCAACGTGTCGAACATCTGCTCCGCCGTGAGCCGGCGCAGCGGGGCGCGGGCGTAGTTGAGTTCGTCGGTCGCGTTCGTGTCGTTCGGCTCGCTGCCAGTTTGATACGCGCGCGAGTTCATCACGAGCCGGATGGCGTGGCGCAGGCTGAAGCCGCTCTGCACAAACTCCTTCGTCAGCCCCTCCAGCAGCGCGGGGTGCGACGCCGGGTTCGTCGCGCGGAAGTCGTCAATCGGGTCCACGATGCCGCGGCCCATGAGGTGGAACCAGATGCGGTTCACCTGCGCGCGGGCGAAGAGCGGATTCGTCGGCGCGGTCATCCACACGGCGAGCGCTTCGAGTTCGTCCTGCTGCTCGAAGTCCAGCTTCGCCGCGCCGAGGAAGCGCGGCTCGGCGGCCTTCTCCGTGCGCGGGTTCGTCACGGTGCCTTTGCGGGAGAGATAGACAATCTGCTCGCCGATGAACTCGTGCTTGTCGTTCGAGTCGCGGCGTTTGTTCTCCAGAATCTTGTAGTCCACGCGGGCGAAGAGCGCGGCCCAGTCGTAGTAATCGTCCTGCGTCCAGCGGTCGAACGGGTGGTTGTGGCATTGCGCGCACTGGAGCCGCGTGCCGAGGAAGACCTGCGCCGCCGCCTCCGCGCGGATGACGGGCGTGCGGTTGGCGCGGTAGAAATTCGCCTCCGGGTTCGCGTAAGTGCTGCCGCGCGACGCGATCAGCTCGCGGGCGAACTGGTCCATCGGCTTGCCGCTGGCGATGCTCGCGCGCAGCCAGCGGTGGAAGTCCTGCATGCCCTTCGCGTCGAGCGTCTTCTCCTCCACGCGCAGGAGGTCGGCCCATTTGAGTGCCCAGAAGTCGGCGAACTCCGGGCGTTCGAGCAGTTCGTCAATCAGCGTGGTGCGCTTCGTCCGCGCGTTAACCGTCGAGTTGATGACAAACCGTTTCGCCTCCTCTGCCGTCGGCAGGATGCCGAGCAAGTCGAGGTAAGCGCGGCGCAAGAAAACTTCATCACCCGCCAACGCACTCGGGTTCAGCCGCAGCGTTTTCAGCTTCGCGAAGACGTGCTCGTCCACGAAGTTCTGCGGTTGCGTCCCGGCCCACTTGAAGCCGGGCCGCGCGGGCACGAAGGCGAGCCGCACCGGCTCCTGCAAGTGCAGGAAGCGCACGAGCACCGCCGTCTCGCCGGACTCCTTGCGCGTCACGCGGCCGGTGGCCGAGACATCGGCCACGGCCACGTTCACGACTTCGTAGCAGGCGATGTCCGTCACGTTACGGGCCGAGCCGTCGGAGAACTTCGCCGTGACCTTCACCGCGACCGCGCTGGCTGGCTCAATGAGGAACTGCTCGCGGGGCGTGACTTCCAGCTTCACCAGCGTCGGTGCGCCGGGCGACTTACGTTGCGCGCCAGCGGCAATCCATTCGCGCAAGGTGCGGTATTCCCACGACTCCTTGTCGAAGCGCTTGCCGCCCTCGTGCGCGACGGCTTGCGTGGCCTTTTGCAGCAAGAGGCTGTCGTCCGGCGACAGCACGTTCACCCGCCGACCGAATTGGTCCCGCACCAGCGCCGCGTGGTCGTAGTCGAGGTCGCCACCGCGCAGGGACAGCTTGAAACCGCCCTTGCCTGTGGCGTTGCCATGGCAGGTGCCGAGGTTGCAGCCAGCCTTGGAGATGACCGCCGCCACATCGGTCTGGAAGGTGACGGGCGCGGCGGGCAATGAGTCGGCCACCACCAGCCAGAGGGCAGCGAGGGAAGACCATTGGCGGCGGGTCGCGGAGTTCACGGTGAAAAAGTAGTGCCCAATCGAGTGCTTGCACAGACGTGATTCGCGGTGCGGGGTTTCACAGGTGGCTGGATTCCCGGCCACGGTTTCCCCTTGAGCCGCCTTCCCCCTGCCGCGATAACTGCCGCGCTGATGAACATCTACGAAGAACTGCAGTGGCGCGGGCTCGTCTCGGATTGCACCGACGCGGAGGAGTTGCAGCGGCAGCTCGCCGCGCGCCCGGTCACGCTCTACTGCGGCTTCGACCCCACGGCGGATTCTCTGCACGTCGGCTCGCTCGTGCCTTTGCTCGCGCTGCGCCGTTTCCAGAACGCCGGGCATTGCCCCATCGCCGTCGCGGGCGGCGCGACCGGCAGCATCGGCGACCCGAGCGGCAAGACCGCCGAGCGCCAGCTCCTCACGAAGGAGCAAATCTCCGCGAACGTGGACGCCGTCCGTCCGCAGCTCGCGCGGCTGCTGGACTTTGACATCCAGCCCAACCGCGCGTCGCTCGTGGACAACGCGGACTGGACTGCTGGCGTCAGCTTCCTGGATTTCCTCCGCGACATCGGGAAGCACTTTTCGGTCAACATGATGATGGCCAAGGAGTCCGTCCGGGCGCGCATGGAGGACCGCGAGGTGGGCATCAGCTACACCGAGTTCAGCTACATGCTGCTTCAGGCGTTCGACTTCTACGTGCTCGCGCGCGACCACGGGTGCGACCTGCAAATCGGCGGCTCCGACCAGTGGGGCAACATCACGGCGGGCACTGACCTCATCCGCAAGAAGCTCGCGCGCCCCGCGTGGGGCCTGACGCTCCCGCTCATCACGAAGGCCGACGGCACGAAGTTCGGCAAGACCGAGGCCGGCACCATCTGGCTCGATGCGCGCAAGACCAGCGTCTATCGCTTCTACCAGTTCTGGATCAACACCGATGACCGCGACGTCATCCGTTACCTCAAATTCTTCACCTTCCTCAGCCGCGAGGAAATCGAGTCGCTCGAAGCCGCGCACACTGCGAACCCCGGTGCCCGCGCCGCGCACCGCGCCTTGGCGAAGTCCGTGACCGACCTGCTCCACGGCGAGGCCGCGACGCAGGAAGCCATTCGCGCCAGTGAAGTCCTCTTCGGCGCACCGCTGGATGGCATCTCCGAAGCCACGTTCAACGACATCGTCGGCGAAGTCCCCTCCAAGCCCATCGCGTCCGCGCAGCTCGCCGACGCCGGCACCTCGCTCGTCGAGTTGCTCGTCCACGCCGGACTGGGCCAGTCCAAAGGCCAGGCGCGCAAGGATGTGGAAGGCGGCGGCATCTACGTGAACAACGTCCGCGAGACGAACCCCCAGCGCGCGCTCACCACCGCCGACCTGCTCTTCGGCAAACACGTCCTGCTGCGGAAGGGGAAGAAGAACTACACGGTGCTGACGGCATCGTGAGCGGCGGGCTGATCCGCGCCCTTCCTGCCGCGGCAAGAATGCCGCGCGCCCGGCTTCAGCTCGGCGGGCGTTCCTTGTCGTCTGCTGGACGGCTCGCCTCCGCCTCCGTCTTCGCCGCGTCGCGTTCGAGGAACTGCACCACCTTCCAGAACGCGAAGCCCACGATGCTCAGGGTCATCACCGCCCAGAGCGTGCCCACGGCCACATCGTGCCGCCGCTCCGTGGACACTCCGCGCAGTGCGAGCACGAAGCCTGCAATCGTGCCGACGGAGAGCAGCACGACGAACCCCACCACGAGCTTCACCGGCGGCTTGCGCCCCTCTGCCAGCGCGCGGAAGAACGCCCGCTCCGCCACATACCACGACGCGCCCGCCACGGCGGCGGACACCAGCAGCGTCCAGAGGGATAGCTCGAAGCGCACGGTCGGATTGACGGACTTGATGGACTCGACGAAGCCCGCAGTGAGACCAAGCGAGCCAGCCCCGGCCCATTGCACAAGGCGGAGGAAGTCGTGCTCGGATTTGGGATCAGGATGGGTCTCCACGAGAAGTCTCGGCCTCAATCAAACATCTTGCCCGGATTCAGGATGCCGTGCGGGTCGAGCGCCTTGCGCAGCTCGCGGTGGACGCGCATCGAGGCGGGGCCGATGAACTTGGGCAGGAATTCCTTCTTCGCCAGCCCCACGCCGTGCTCGCCGGTGATGGTGCCGCCGAGGCGAATGGCCTCGTCGAAGATTTCCTTGAACGCCTCGTGGACCCGGTGCATCTCCTCCTTGTTTCGCTCGTCCGTGAGGAAAGTGGGGTGGAGGTTGCCGTCGCCCATGTGGCCGAAGGTGCCGACGCGCAGGTTGTATTTCTTCGCGATGACGGCGACGAACCGGACCATCTTCGCCAACTCGCTGCGCGGGACGGTGGCGTCTTCGAGGATGGTCGTGGGCGCGAGGCGGGCAAGCGCGCTGAAGGCGCTGCGGCGCGCGGCGGCGAGCTTGTTGGCCTCGGCTTCGTCCTTGGCGATGCGCACTTCCATCGCGCCGTTCTTCTTCGCCAGCTCGACCATCTTCGCGGCCTCGTCCGCGACGGCGGCAGGGTGGCCGTCCGTCTCCATCAGCAAGAGCGCTTCGCAGTCGAGCGGCAGCCCGACCTTCGCAAAGTCCTCGACGCAGTGAATGGTGGTGCGGTCGAGGAACTCCAGCGTGCAGGGGATGATTTGGGCGGCGATGATGTCGCTGACGGTCTGCGCGGCGGCGTCCATCGCGCTGAAGGTGGCGACCATCGTCTGCTTGGCGGCGGGCTTGGGGATGAGTTTCAGCAACACCTTCGTCATCACGCCGAGCGTGCCTTCGCTCCCGACAAAGAGGTCTTTCAGCGAGTAGCCGGCCACGTCTTTCACGCACTTGTTACCGGTGAAGAGGACTTCGCCATCGGGCAACACGACTTCGAGGCCCATGACGTAGTTGCGGGTGATGCCGTATTTCAGGCCGCGCAAGCCGCCGGAGTTTTCCGCCACGTTGCCGCCGATGGTGGAGATCTTCATCGAGCCAGGGTCGGGCGGGTAGAAGAGGCCGACGGCGGCAGCGGCATCCGCGACGGCGAGCGTGGTCACGCCCGGTTCGACGAGCATGGTGAGATTCGCGCGGTCCACTTCGAGGATGCGGTTCATCCGCGCGGTGCACATCACGATGCAATCGGACGAGGGCAGGCTGCCCCCGCTGAGGCCCGTTCCGGAGCCGCGCGTGACGACGGGGGTCTTGGTGGCGTTGGCCAGCTTGAGCACGCCGACGATTTGCTCCGTGGTCGTGACGAAGGCCACACAGCCGGGCATCTGGCTCATCGCGGCGGTGCCGTCGAACGCGTAGGGGATGAGGTCTTCCTTCGACGTGAAAACCTGATCGGCACCGACGACGGCGCGGAGTTGGGAGAGGGTGGCGGGGGCGAGGGGCATAGGAGCTATCAGCTATCAGCTATCAGCCGTCAGCGCCAAGCTTGTGCTGACCGCTGACCGCTGTTTGCACTTCACGGCTTTACCGTGACGCGGTTCCAGTTCAAGTGATGGCGCTTGGCGTAGGCGGAGAGCACGCGTTCGTTTTCCATCAGCACCACCCGCACAACGGCGGAGTCGTCCGCGTAGCCGAACTCCACGTTGCTGTCGGGGATGAGGTCGCGCTGCTTGTGCGCGTAGGCCAGTGCGAAGGCGGCCTCGGCCACGACGAAGAGCGGCACGTCCTTGTCCGCACCCTCGATGTGGTCTTCGACCACGTCGGCGAGGAATTCGAGTTGCTCGACGAGGTGTGGGAACTTCGGCGCGTTGATCTGTGCGAACTCGATCTTGAGCATCGGCAGCTTGCGGTGGATGCCCTCGAGAATCTTCGGCGTGACCTGCCCGGCAGCGCGGTGAACGAATTGAAGTATTTCAGCCATGCGCGAAGAATAGGGCAAAGAACGAAGGAAGACAAGCCGCAGGAGTTCCAGGGTAAGTTCACCGAGCCGGATGCCCGGAAACCTTGGGACGGAAAACGAGGCAGCGTGCTGGTTTGAGGCAGAACGCCGAATCGGCAGCGCAGCGGCCGGGTTGCAGAAGCCACTGGCCTCTCCCAAAAAAGAAGCGGGCAACGATTGCTCGCTGCCCGCTTTTAACCCCAACAACCAAACAAACTGCGATTTTTTCGACGAGACCCACCGGCCTTGCTTCAAAGATTTTCTGCCTATGCCGTTTTTGGCTTCTCTGGAAACTCGTCCGGCGATTCAAGTGTCCAAACTCCCTGAAAACTGTTCTGTTCCCAGCCATGCGAATCCGCAATCTCAACCCCGCCGCCGATATCGGCGCGAGCGCGTGGTGGCTCGAACTCGACGGCCACCGCCTGCTCATGGACGCCGGCATCCACCCCAAGCACGAAGGGCGCGAGGGCCTGCCGTTGCTCGATCTGGTGAAGGACACCGATCTGGACGCCATCGCTCTCACGCATTGCCACCACGACCACGTCGGCAGCCTGCCCGTTGCCATCCGCCAGCACCGGCGCGCGCACGTCTTCATGACGGAGTTGAGCTATTTTATCGTCGAGCGGGTGCTCCATAATTCGGTGAACGTGATGCAACGCCAGCGCGAGGAGTCCGGCATCCGCGACTACCCGCTCTACACCCACGGCGAACTGGATGAAATCTCGCCGCTCTTCCAAGGCTACAAATACAACCGCGAGATCCCGTGGGCGTTCCAGAAGTCGCGGACAGATGCCTCATCGCCCACCCTCGAATTCTTCGACGCCGGGCACGCGCTCGGCTCCGCCGGCATCCTCGTGCGCGGCAAGCGGGAGACCCTCTTCTACACCGGCGACGTGTGCTTCCGTGACCAGTCACTCCTGAAGGGCGCGCGCTTCGAGGACGTGAAAGCCGACGTGCTCATCATGGAAACCACGCGCGGCAACCGCGACGTGCCTAGCACCTTCAGCCGCGAGGCCGAACTCGCGCGGCTCATCGAGGCCATCCGCGAGACGCTCAAGCGCAAGGGCAGCGTGCTCATCCCCACCTTCGCGCTGGGCCGCACCCAGGAAATCCTCGCCGCCCTCGCCCTCGCGACCCGCGCCGGAAAGCTCAAGCACCAGCCCATCTACATCGGCGGCCTTGGGCGCGTCTTCACCGAGATTTACGACCTCGAAGCCCATCGTGCGAACCGCCTGCACAGCAACCTCCAGCTCCACGAGGCGTTGAACCTCATCGTGCTGGAGAAGGGCCAGGCCGAAATCATGAGGCTCACCGGAGGACGCATCTTCGTCATCACCGCCGGCATGATGAGCGAGCACACCGCCGCGCACGACCTCGCCGCCCGCATGATGGGCGACGAGCGGCACGGCATCTTCTTCGTGGGCTACGCGGATCCCGACTCGCCCGGCGGCCACCTGAAGGCCAGCACGCCTGGCGAACCGTTCCTCTTCAGCCCCAGCGCCGGCCAACTCACTCGGAATTGCGAAGTGCAGGACTTCGATCTCTCCGCCCACGCGAACCGCGACGAACTGCTCGACTTCGTCGGCCAAGTCTCGCCCCGCACCGTCCTCCTCGGTCACGGCGACGCCGATGCGCGCGGCTGGTTTGCGGAGCAAATCGCAGAGCGGCACCCGAAAATCCGGGTGATTCAGCCCAGCCCCGGCCAGCTCGTTGACGTGTGAGCGGGCGCATCGTGCCCCCGGCGCAAGGCCTTCAAGCCGCTTCACTGTTCGAGTGGAGAATGACGAAACAAGCGACCGGTGGACTTGCGGACAGTGAAAGGGCGTAAACGTCCTGCCCCCTCCCATCCGGGGGCAGCAAGAAAAGTCGGCCGCCACGAAGCTTGATTAGAGCGATTGTCTCTCTACACTCCAGCCGTCCCAAGCAAGTCGCTAGTGGTTTGGCTGGCAGTGGGAACAAAAAATATTATGGACGAGCAGCCGAAAATTCCGACGCCGTCGCCCGTGCTTCTGCGCGAGCTCAACTACGCCTACACCCCCGTTGTCGCGTTCGTCATTGTCGCCATCGTGGCGCTGGTGCTGTGGACCAAGCGGCTCGGCCCCACGACGCTCCTCGCGGAGGCGGAGACGATTGACGCCATCGTGTCCAGCCCGCAGCCCGGCGTGCTTGCAGAAGCCAGCAAGGACATCCGCATCTTCTCCAAGGTCGCCAGCGGCCAGATTGTCACGCGCGTCGTCGGAGCGGACCCGAAGAATCCCATCCCGCTCACCGCGCCCATCGAAGGCATCATCACGAAAATTCACCGCTACCCCGGCGACACCAACGCCGTCGTCGCCGCCGGCGAGCCGATCATGACCATCACCGCGCCGCGCCCTGACCGGCTCATCGCGTTCCTGCGCCAGCCGCTCACTTTCGATCCCAAGCCCGGCATGAAAGTGACCATCCGCCCGCGCGCCCGCAGCCAGAAGACCTACGAGGCGACGATTGACAAGGTCAGCCCGCAGCTTGCGCCCATCCGCGGCGCGCTACTGCCGCCCGGCCAGACACGCGTCGAGCTGGGCCTGCCCATCATCATTGAGAAACTCCCCGCCGAGCTGAACCTCTACGCCGGCGAGATTGTGGATCTGACCATTCACCCCGGGGAAATCTCGGCCGTGAAGTAGCCGTCAGGTCGCCACGCTTCCAATACACGCGGGCGTCCCGTCAGGTCGCGATGGATCGCGACTGCGCGCCAGCCAGAGCCGCTGAACAAACTCTCCAGCGCGGTTTCCTGCCCATCGCCGAACTCGGCGAACAAACCGCCGCCGCCGTTCAGCCACGCCGGCGCCTCGCGCGCCAGCAGCCGGTAGAAATCCAAGCCGTCCGCTCCGCCGTCCAGCGCGGCATGCGGGTCGAAATCGCGCACCTCGGCTTGCAGCGTCGCGATCTCGGCGGTCGGGATGTAGGGCGGGTTGGAAACGATGAGGTCGAAGCGAAGTCCCGCAGCCAGCGCGCCAAAGCCGTCGCCGTGGTGAAAGGAAATGCGTTCCGTCAGCCCGTGCCGCTGCGCGTTCGCTCGTGCAAGCGCGAGCGCAGCCTCTGAGATGTCGAGCGCGTGGACCTGCGCGGTCTTGCAGTGGGTCGCGAGCGCGATGGCCAGACAGCCCGTGCCCGTGCCGAAATCCAGAGCGATGGGCGTGGTGTTCTTGGCGAGTGCAGCGGCGGCCAGTTCCGCGAGCGTTTCCGTCTCGGGCCGCGGGATGAGCGCGTCGGGGCTGACAGAGATTTCCAAACCGCCGAAGGACGTGGAGCCGACAAGGTGCTGGAGCGGCTCGCGCTTGGAGCGGCGCTGCACGAGCGAGCGCAGCGCGGCGAGTTCCGGCTCGGCGAGCGCGCGGTCGTGGTTCAAATAAAGTTGCAGGCGCGGCAGCTTCAGCAGATGAGCGAGCAGCAGCTCGGCCTGCAAGCGCGGGGAGTCCACCCCGTGCCGTTGCAGGAATTCGGTGCTGCGTTGGATGACTTCGCGAACGGTCATGCCGGCAGCGTAACGAACCCGGCGCACGACTCGAAGGCCTTTCGAGTGCTGTTTGCCCTTCTCAAGGCCCCGGCCAAATGCCATCAACCTAAATCTGGGGATTTAGGGTTATGGAGGTGGAAACACCGATGTAACTCTCTTGCAAACTTATTTTCTCACAAACAACCCACACTTGCGGTGGCTCCTCCCGAATTCCAAACTCGCCGCATGGGCCTGCCCGAACTCACGCCAGAGGAACGCGCCATTTACGAATGGCAGATGTGGCTGCCGGACTTCGGCGAGCCGGCGCAGCGCAAGCTCAAGGGCGCGTCCGTGCTCATCTCGCGCGTGGGCGGCCTCGGCGGCAACGTGGCGTATCAGCTCGCGGCGGCGGGTGTGGGCCGGTTGGTGCTGGCACACGGGGGGAACCTCCGGCCCGGCGACTTGAATCGCCAGCTTCTTCAAACGCACGACCACCTCGGCCAGCCGCGCATGGACAGCATCGTGCGCCGGCTGCGCGACTTGAATCCGCGCCTCGAAATCACCGCCGTCGCCGAGAACATCTCGGACGCGAACGCCGCCGCCCTCGTCGCGCAGGCGGACGTGGTGGTGGACGCCGCGCCGCTGTTCGAGGAGCGGCTGGCCCTGAACCGCGCCGCCGTGGCCGCGCGCAAGCCGATGGTCGAGTGCGCCGTGTATGCCTTCGAGGCGCACGTCACGACGTTCATCCCGGGCCGCACTGGCTGCCTGGAATGCCTCGTGCCGGAGATTCCGCCGGACTGGCGGCGGCGTTTCCCGGTGCTGGGCGCGGTGAGCGGCACGGCGGGCTGCCTCGGCGCGGTGGAGGTGGTGAAGCTGCTCACCAACCTGGGCGAACCACTCGCGGGAGTGCGGCTGGTGATGGATTTGGGGACGATGGAATTCCGCAGGCTGAAACTCGCGCGGCGGATGGATTGCCCCGTTTGTGGGGACAGCGGGACGGGTCCCGCGCCTAACTGAACAGCGGCGCGAGCAGGCGACCTTCCTCGAGGAGATTGTAGGGGCGGCCTTGCAGGTCGGTGGCTTCGAGGTTCTCGATGCCCATCGCGTGATAGACCGTCTTGGCGATGTCCTCGGGGCCGACGGGATTGTCCGCAGGATACTCGCCGCGCGGGTCGGTCTTCCCATAAACCTGCCCGCCGCGGATGCCGCCGCCAGCCATCACGACACTCATGCAAGCCGTCCAGTGATCGCGGCCGGGTGCGCCTTTTCCGCGCGTGCGGGGGTCGCCGACCTTGGGCTTGCGGCCCATCTCGCTGGTCACGAGCAGCAGCGTGGAGTCGAGCAGGCCGCGCTGATGCAGGTCTTCAACCAAGGCCGAGAAGCAGCGGTCGAACTCCGGAAGGAGGTTTTCTTTGAGGCAACTGAAGTTGTTCCCATGCGTGTCCCAGCCGCCGCCGCTCAGGCATTTCTTCGCCACTTCTTCATCGTCCTCGGCCCAAAACACGGTCACGAACGGCACGCCGGCCTCCACGAGCCGCCGCGCCATCACGAGGCTCGTGCCGTTGACGGTCTGGCCGTAGCGCTCAAGCGTCGCGGGCTTTTCCGTGGCGATGTCAAACGCGCCAGCGGTCGCGCTGGAGGCCAGGAGGGAGAAGGCCTTCTCCTGCTGACGCACGTAGTTGTTGACCACCGCCTCGTGGTCCAGCTCGCGGCGCGCGGCGTTCACGGCGTCGAGCAACGCACGCCGATCGCCCATGCGGCCGGCGGTGATGCTGGCGTCCATGGTGAGCGTGGGCGCAGAGAAGTTGAGGGGCCGCTCGCGGCTGCCGGCGACGAAGAACGGGTCGAACTCCATGCCGAGCCGGCCGGCGAATTGTCCCGGCCGCGTGTAGGGCGCCTTGCTCGGCTTGAACGGCAGCGTGATGACCTGCGGCATCTTCGGATGCGGTGGCCGCTTCGAGCCGATGACGCAGCCCATGTGCGGCCAGTCCGTCGCGTAAGGCCGGCGGTCGTTGCCCTCGCGGCGGAACGTGTCGTCGGGCGCGTGGCCGGTGAGGTTGTAGTAATAGCCCGCGTGATGGTCGCCCGTCGCGCGACCGTAATCCGTGAGGCCATTCACGATGGCGAGGTGATGCCCCTGCTTCGCCGTCATCGGCAGGTGCTCGCAGATTTGCACCTCCGGCGCGGACGTGCGGATGGGATTAAACTCGCCGCGATACTCCACCGGCGCGTCCGGCTTCATATCCCACATATCAATGTGCGAGGAGCCGCCGCAGAGAAAGAAGAGGATGGTGGACTTCGCCGGGTGCTTGCGCGGTGCGAGGTTCGTGGAACCGAATGCAGCCGGACCAAAGCTAAGCCCCGCCAGCCCCGTCGTGGACGCCGTGATGAACGAGCGGCGGCTCATCGCGGGCGAGAACATCGGGCGGTTCATGGTCGGGGTCTCTGACGTGTGCGGGCGGGAAGTCCATCAAGCCAAGTCGGAGGCTAATCTTCTCGTCAGCCCCCTTATTCTGGGTGTTTCTCCGATTGCACCGCCCTTGCCTGCCCGGTAACGTGCTGCCCCTGATTTATGACGCTGACTGAAAAACTCCTCGCCCGCGCCTCCGGCAAAGCCTCCGTGCAGGCCGGCGACAACATCTGGGTGAAGGCCGATGTCCTCATGACGCACGACGTGTGCGGGCCGGGAACCATCGGCGTGTTCAAGCGCGAGTTCGGCAAGACGGCGAAGGTCTGGGACAAGCAGCGCGTGGTCATCATCCCCGACCACTACATCTTCACCTCCGACAGCCTCTCGAACCGCAACGTGGACATCCTCCGCGACTTCGTGCGGGAGCAGGGCCTGCCTTACTTCTACGACGTGATTGATGACCCGAACGGGCACTGGAAGTTCGATGCCTCCAAGGGCAACACCAAGCGCCAATACGGCTCCAACTACGCGGGCGTCTGCCACACCGCGCTCCCCGCCAAGGGCCACACGCGCCCCGGCGAAGTCCTCTTCGGCACCGACTCGCACACCTGCATGGCCGGCGCGTTCAACGAGTTCGCCACCGGCATCGGCAACACCGACGCGGGCTTTGTCATGGGCACGGGCAAGTTGCTCATCAAGGTCCCCGAGACGATGCACTTCCGCCTCGAAGGCAAGCTCCAGCCCGGCGTCATGGCCAAGGACATCATCCTCCATTGCATCGGCGAGATCGGCTTCGACGGCGCGACCTACCGCGCGATGCAGTTCGACGGCCCCGGCATTGCGACGCTCTCGATGGACGACCGCATGACCATCGCGAACATGGCCATCGAAGCCGGCGGCAAGAACGCCATCTTCGAGTTCGATGCCCGCACCGCCGAATACGTGGACGCCCGCACCCGCCTCAACGGCACCAAGTCGAGTTACAACCCCGTGGAGCCGGACCGCGAGCAGAAGTTCTGTTACGAACTCGTCGTGAACCTCGACCAACTCGAGCCGCTCGTCGCCTGCCATCCCGACCCCGGCCAGCGCAAGACCGCCAAGCAGATGAACGGCATGAAGCTCGACCGCGCCTACGTCGGCTCCTGCACCGGCGGCAAGACCAGCGACTTCGTCGAAGTCGCGCGTGTGCTGCGCGGACACAAGGTGAGCATTGATACCTTCGGCGTGCCCGCGACGCCGGAGATTGTCCACGAACTCCAAACCACGCGCTGGGGCAACGAAACCATCTGGCAGATTCTCGAAAACGCCGGCGTGCGCATGACGGAGAACGCCGGCTGCTCCGCCTGCCTCGGCGGCCCGCTGGACACCTTCGGTCGCATGAACCAAGGCGGCCTCAAGTGCATCAGCGCGACGAACCGCAACTTCCCCGGCCGCATGGGCAGCAAGGAAAGCGAAGTCTATCTCGCCTCCCCCGCGACCGTCGCCGCCAGCGCGATCACGGGCCGGGTGACGGACCCGCGCGAGTATCTCACGAATTAGCTCTCTCTCGCCAAATGCTCAGGGTTGTGGTTGCGAATTCAGGGGGTATTTCTCCCCCGGACTCCCTTGAACTGCGCGTTTGCCAAACCCCCTCGTTCCGCTGACATTCCGCCCCGCTTACTAAAACCATGCTGACCCAAGAAGCCATTCTCGACGCGTTGAA
>Ga0208960_1001230_pt1 | contig 13840 bp, 13 predicted proteins | sample GreLakmeON33MSRF_FD_187703 | JGI IMG/M metagenome (GOLD analysis project Ga0208960, IMG submission 187703) | Freshwater lentic microbial communities from great Laurentian Lakes, MI, USA - Great Lakes metaG ON33MSRF (SPAdes) | ecosystem: Environmental > Aquatic > Freshwater > Lake | place: Great...
CAATCTTGAGACAACAGTGTTATCGCAAGAAATAAGCAAAACTGAAGGCACGACTGATTTAATAGTCGAAAATAAGTTGGTTCAGAATACGCTCGTCGAAAACGCTCCGCTGAATTTGCTTGGCTCCACCGGCTTGTCACTCGCTTTGCCAATCCTCAAGCGCATCGCACCAGTTTTAATTCTTGTGGCTGCTGTAATCGCCTGGTTCGTTACGCGCTAAAACGCACGCAGCTAAAAACTATTTTGGCAAATAGGCGAGTATTGCATCGTGCAACAGTGAGTTAGAAGTAATTAATGAGTTCGCACGCCAGTCAGGTGTGCCGATGCGATCGCTAAATTTGCCACCGGCTTCTTGAACAATCGGCACAAGCGCCGCGATGTCATATGGCGCTAAACCGATACTGTCGATTGCGACATCAATCGCACCTTGGGCGACCAACATGTGTTGCCAGAAATCGCCATATCCGCGCACGCGAGAAACATCTTGTTGTAATTGTGTAAGTGCGGGCGTTGCACCGAGTGCGTCCCATCCCTTGTTTGCGGTGATGCTCAAACTTGCACGGCGCAATGTGTTGACTTTGCTGACACGAATCGGTGACGAATTATAAAACGCCCCGCCGCCGACATAAGCCCACCAGCGCATTTGAAGTGCCGGCGCCGAAACGACACTCAACACAGGCACATTGTTTTCGACGAGTGCAATCAATGACGCCCACACCGGCACGCCATGCACGAAATTGCTTGTGCCATCAATTGGATCAATCACCCACTGAAACTTTGCATCGCTAGGCCCGACGATGCCGTGCTCTTCACCGTAGACACTGTGACTTGGCCGCTCAGCGAGCAAAATATTTGTTATCGCAGTCTCAGTCGCACGATCTATTTCGGTCACTTCACTTTTGTCGGCTTTGCGCTCGACAGTAAAAGTGCGAGCGTTGAAGCCCGCAAGGCTCACTGCATCAGCAGCGTCGGCTAATCGAATCGCCAGTGCAAGTTCGTCAGCCAAATTCATTTCTAAATTATTCTGAAGTCACGGTTGCGAGTTTTGTGATGGTTTCAACAAGTGAGTCAGCGTCAAGACCGAATTGTTTTAAAATTGCAGCAGGTTTGGCCTGAGGCGTGAACTTAGTTGGTAATCCAAGTATCTCGATTCGAGGATGAACTGATCCTTCGATGTTGTTTACTGCATCGGCGAGCATCATTCCGATGCCACCATCTCGAATGCCATCTTCAATAGTTACGACAACACAATGCTTAGATGCATCGCTGATCATCTGCAGATCTGCTGGCACGCAACAACGAACGTCCCATAAGGTGATTTCGACACCTCGTTCTTTAAGTGTGTTTACTGCTTTTTCGGCGGCGTCAACCATTTTGCCGATTGCTAAAACGCAAACATTTGGCACGCCAGAGGTTCGCAATTTGCGAGCCTGCAAACCAGAACCAACTTCTTGCTCACTGACAATTCTGGCCAAGCCTTTTGGATAACGAATCGCCACAGGGCCAGAGTCTGCGAGTGCAACTGAATCTTCGAGCATCTTGGCTAAATCTTGTGCGCTTGATGGTGCGAATAGTCGCATGCCCGGCACTTTAGAAAGTATCGCCATATCAAAAATGCCGTTATGACTTGGGCCATCGTCGCCAGTAATGCCGGCGCGGTCTAAACAAAAAATTACTGGCAAGCGGTGTAACGCAACATCGTAAACAACTTGATCCCACGCGCGATTGAGAAATGTCGAATACAACGCAATAACTGGCCGCAGCCCACCCATTGCCATGCCTGCTGCTGCAGTTACGGCGTGTTGTTCGGCAATACCAACATCTATAAAACGATCAGGAAAGCGCGACTGAAACGGCAACAAACCTGTTGGTCCAGGCATCGCGGCGGTAATTGCAATCACGCGCGCATCTTGTTCGGCAATTTTGATTATCGAATCTGCAAATACTTGGGTGTACCCAGTCGGCAAAGATTTTGGTGGACCCGTAACCGGATCAAAGATTGGTGCATCGTGCAAATTCTTCTCATCGTCGTCTTCTGCTGGCGGGTAGCCACGACCTTTTTGTGTGATCACATGAATCACTAACGGTCCTTCTTCGACGCGTAATGTTGCCGATTTTAAAGCGTGTTCGAGTTCTTCTTGATCGTGACCATCTATTGGTCCGATGTAGCGAACACCGAGTGCTTCAAAAAAAGCAGTTGGTTGCAAGTATTCGCGAATGCCAGCTTTAAATGCTTCAAGGCCACGTTCGGCCTGTTGACCAACAATTGGCAACTCATAAAGAAATTTTTCGAGTTTGCGTTGGCGACGAACATAAACCGGGTTCAACCGAATATCTGTGAGCGCGCGCGAAAGTTTTTTTGTAAGTCGATCTTGTGGGCGAGTCATGCCATCTGTTGTGTCGAGTGCGTTGGGCGCTGTGCTCACGCTAATTGGGCTCGTTAAGTTAGAAATTGTCGGTGCATACGAGCGACCGTTGTCATTCAGCACAATTATCACGCGACGCTTCGAGTGACCAAGATTGTTCAGCGCTTCATAGGCCATGCCGCCTGTCAGTGAACCGTCACCAATCACTGCAACAATGTGGCGGTGACTCGATGTTTCAGAAACGTCGCGTGCAACGGCGAGTCCATATGCATAACTCAAAACAGTTGATGCGTGACTATTTTCTATGAAGTCATGCACACTTTCTTCGCGACTTGGATAGCCCGAGATACCACCGGCTTGTCGCAGAGTACTAAACCCCCCACGACGACCAGTAACAATTTTGTGCACATAAGCCTGATGACCTGTGTCCCACAAAATTGCATCTCGCGGAGATTCAAAAACTCGGTGTAGGGCGAGTGTCAGTTCTACCGCTCCTAAATTAGAACCAAGATGTCCACTATTTTTTGCAACCGATTCAACAATGAAATCACGAATTTCGCTGGACAATTCGGCGAGTTGCTCGTAGGTTAAGTTCGCAAGATCACTTGGTTGTCGAATATCTGAGAGCGCCATAGCGCCCTTAACGCTAGTGCCGAGTTGTCGGATGAGTTCCGGCGATTTGGGATGCAATACGACCTTGGTTGAAATAATGAATTTCAGTTCCCATGAAATAAGCCACAGCAAACGCTATTAATCCACCAACTCCATCAATCCAAAAGTGATTGCCGGTAACGATAATGCACAACATTGTCACGCTCGGATAAATCAATAGCGCAAGACGCATCCATAATTTTCGTGCGATTGGCCAGAGGCCAAACGCACACCATGTCGCCCAACCAATATGTAGTGACGGCATCGCTGCATATTGATTAGTCAGTTTGCTCGCAGGTCCGCTGTCGAATGCCCATGGTCCACCGAATTCTTTTACTGTGTCGATAAAACCAAAATTTTCTGCATCGTTACGTGTGCGCAGTTCAGTAGTGATGCACTGAGCACCATAACCGGCGTCTGGGCATGGAGCATCGAGCAATCGGGGTGGCATTAACGGAAACAGTGAGAAGCCGATGATCGCGAGTGCGGTCATTATCGCGAGAGTATTTCGCCATTGACCGAAAACCGACGGTCGAAGTTTATAAAGTGCGATGAACACACCCAGTGTGACAAAAAAATGTGCAGTTCCATAATAGACATTCATTGTTTTGATAAACCAAATGTGTGGCAAGAACCAATCCTGAATAGTTTCTTCGTGAAATAATCCAATCCACCGCTCAAAACGAATAACTCTTAGTGCGTTGGTGAATGCATGCTCGGGCACTGAGACACCTTCGACAAGCGTCGAACCAAATCGATTTCGAATCAGGGTGTAAATCGAATAGAAGGCACTGATGATCAGTGCTTCTTTCCACCACACCATCCGATGTTCAAAATCGACGGGCAAAAGTGGGCGACGACCACGTTTTTTGATTGTCTTTGAATTCGCATTATCCACAATTAGAGAATACGGCGTACAACAAGTTGTGAAGAGTTTGCTGCGCCTAGGCTGTGGTAATGGCTGAGACGCAAAAAACAGAACCGCTAGTTGCCCCAGATGTATTAGAGCGGGTGCTCGCTAAAGGGCGCAGTACGGGTGCTGAGTTCGCAGAAGTGTATATAGAGGACAAACGCTCGACATCTGCTGGTCTTGATGACGGCAAGGTTGAGCAAGTTACTTCTGGTCGTGATCGGGGCGCAGGTATTCGAGTTGTGGCGGGCGAGACAACTGGTTTTGCTCACACTTCAGATTTGTCAGAGCGAGGTTTGCTTGCCGCCGCAGAGGCTGCAGCAATGGCCGCCAAGCAAGGGGGAGGCGGTGTCAACAAAGTTCAACTTGGTTCGATGTTGCGACATTCGGTCAACAATATAAAAATTTCTCCAGATGGTGTAGAAAAATCTCGCAAAGTTGAACTGTTGAAACGCGCTGACGCTGCTGCACGGGCGGTGAACTCGGCCATCGTGCAAGTATCTGCCGGCTACGGCGACTCGCTTCGACGAATTTTAATTGCCAACAGCAACGGAGTACTCAGTGCTGATGATCAGGTTCGTACGTTATTGCGAGTCAGTGTTGTTGCTACTGGTGATGGTGGCATGCAAACTGGCTACGACTCACTCGGCCACACAATTGGTTTTGAAATGTTCGACGAAAATGATGTTGAAGAGTTGGCAATTCGCGCAGCCAAACAAGCAGTAACAAAACTCAGCGCACGACCTGCGCCATCTGGATCAATGCCAGTAGTTATCAAGCGTGGTAGCGGTGGAGTTTTATTTCATGAAGCATGTGGACACGGACTTGAAGCCGACCTCGTCGGTAAAAGTGCAAGCGTGTATCGCGGCAAGATGGGTGAACTTGTTGCATCACCACTTGTGACGTTGATTGACGACGGCACGATGACTGCCGAGTGGGGCGCAATCGGAATCGACGATGAAGGTCATCCATCTCAGCGCAACACGCTGATCAAAGATGGCGTACTCACCGACTATATGTGGGATTATTTGCGTGCACGGAAAGAAGGTCGCGCGCAAAGCGGCAATGGTCGACGCCAGAGTTATCAGCATCTGCCGATGGTGCGTATGACGAATACTTTCGTGCTCAATGGCAAAGAAGATCCAGATGACATTGTTCGCGACACTAAACATGGTGTCTACATCGCCAAACTCGGCGGTGGACAAGTTGATACGGCAAGTGGTGATTTCGTATTCGGCATGACCGAGGCTTACTTGATTGAGAACGGTGAAATAACCGAGCCGCTTCGTGAAGGAAACTTAATTGGCAATGGTCCAGAAGTTTTGAAAGATATCGATCTGCTTGGCAACGATTTCGCAATGGGCAACCCTGGCATGTGTGGCAAAGATGGTCAGGGTGTGCCTGTCGGTGATGGTCAGCCAACACTTCGCGTCAAATCGCTGACAATCGGCGGCACCGCAGCATGAGTTCTGGTGTTTCAGAATTGCAAGCACTTGCAGATTCGGTAGTTGGTTTAGCAAAATCTGGTGAGCAAATTGAAGCGTATGTCTCACGCGGAGGAGAAACTTCAGTTCGGGTTTACGAAGGCGAGGTCGAGCATTTTGTTTCGGCACAAAGTGAAGGCATCGGAATTCGGATTATCAAAGATGGTCGAACAGGTTTTGCGTATGCGGGCACGCTTGAAGCTGATGCAGTTGCCGAAGTTCTCGCTGAAGCGCGTGACAATATTCAATTCGGCACTTTAGATGAGTGGGCCGGGTTGGCAGAACCAGATGGTGTCGAGCAGATTCCACAAAAGTTTTGGGACGAAGATCTTGCGAATTATCCAACAGATCAAAAAATTTCAATCACCAAAGAACTAGAAAAACTAACTTTGGCGGCTGATGCTCGAGTGCGAGCCGAACAGTCAAACTACGAAGATGGCTGGGGAGAAACAGCAGTATCCACAACAACGGGGATTCGTGAGAGTGGTCGGGGCAACTCGTGTTATGTGTCTGTGGCGACGCTCGCTGATGACGGCGACGAAGCGCAAACTGGTTTTGGGTTTTCTGTTGGTGACTCACCAAAAGAATTTGATCTAAACAAAGCTGCTCGTGAAGCGGCCGATCGCGCCACACGTTTGCTCGGTGCAACAAAACCAGCAAGTAAGAAAGTCACAATTGTTTTAGACCCGTATGTCACATCGCAGTTCATCAGTATTTTGTCGAGTGCATTAAACGGCGAAAGCCTGGCCAAAGGTCGCAGTTTGTTCGCCGATCGCTTGAATGAGCAGGTTGCAGACGCGCGATTCACGCTTGTCGACGACCCGACTAACAAGTTGGCATATACGGCAACAGATATTGACGGTGAAGGTCTGGCTGCGCGACGAAACGTATTAATCGAAAATGGTGTGCTAAAAAAATTCGTGCATTCGAGTTACAGTGCGCGTCGCATGAATACGCAGAGCACAGGCAACGCCGTACGCGGGGGTTTTGCTGGTTCGCCAGGTGTTGGATGTCTAGCGATGCAAGTTCGGCCAGGCAATAAAACCCAAGCCGAATTGATTGCTGCGATCGATGATGGTGTGTTGATTCAAGATGTTTCTGGAATGCACAGTGGAGTCAACACGATTTCGGGCGATTTTTCGACCGGTGCGTCTGGAATCGTAATTAAAAATGGCACGCTTGGTGCACCAATTCGCGAATTCACGATTGCATCAACACTGCAAAAAATGTTGTTGAACATTGTTGATCTCGGTAACGACATCGACTGGTTGCCGATGCGCAGTGTGGGGCTTTCTCTTGTAATCAGCGACATCATGATGAGCGGTTCTTAAGAATCATGTCAATCCTGCACGCAATCGTGCTGGGTATTGTGCAAGGGCTTACAGAGTTTCTGCCGATTTCTTCAAGCGGTCATCTAGAAATTGTGCCCTGGCTGTTTGGCTGGAGTGATTTTGATAGTGCAGCCACAGAAAAAGCTTTTGACACGGCTCTACATCTGGGCACTCTTGTTGCAGTTCTAATTTATTTGCGTGCTGATTTGTTTTTGTATGTTCGCCAAGGCTCACAAATAATTTTTCGCCCTAAACAACCTCTAACTGCAGTTGGCCGTCGAGCATGGTTGCTGGTTCTATCTGCTGTGCCTGCTGGCATCGTAGGCGCAGCATTTGAAGACAAGATCACTGAGAAACTTGGTAGCCCCGCGCTAATCAGCGTGAGTCTGATTGTTTTTGGTCTTGTGCTTATTTGGGCTGATCGGCGAGCAACATTCAAAAATAGTTCAGAATCAGCCGAGTCGTTAACGACGCGCGACGCACTCGTTATTGGTTTGGCACAAGTATTGGCGCTCAACCCCGGCACTTCGCGATCGGGGATCACGATTACTGCCGCACGGCTTTCTGGATATTCGCGCGAGGCTGCTGCGAGGTTGTCATTTTTGATGAGCGTGCCGATTATCTCAGGTGCAGTCGTGTTCTCAGTTGCAAAACTTATGCGTGACGGGGTTCCGGATGGTTTGCTTGTGCCAATGATTGTCGGAATCGTGACTGCTGCAATCTCAGGATTCTTGGCGATGTCATCGATGATTCGTTTCGTGCAGACAAAAACTTTCGCACCGTATGTTGTTTATCGTTGCGTGATCGGTGCCGGAGTTTTGATCGCGCTCGCAACAAGCTGGCGCTAGCCGACTAGAGCTAGCCGACTAGAGCTAGCCGACTAGGACCAGCGTAACTATGCCTAATGCTGAAGCATTAGCGATTTGCGGGGCTTGATTAGATTGCACCGCAAGCACCACGGTTTCGGCGTGACCAGATTGCAAAGAAACATCAATCACTAAAACTCGGTCAAGTACAACTGCCGCATCAATGATCACGTCGACGTAATCGCCTGAGCGAAGTTGTGGCAGAGGCCCAACACTTTGCATTGCAACTGCTCGAAACCCCGCAGGTATTTCGTAGCGCGAATCTTGAACCGCAGTAACTTGCGTGTCAGCAGAAAAAGAAAGTGCAGTTACTAAATAAAATAACGCACTCAATATTGAGAGCAAAATAATTACGACTCGTTGTCGTGAAGCATCGCGACACAACGCATGCCACTGATCAATGAGTTTTGTTCGCATGGCTAGAGGCCATGTGTGCCAGTTATTCGCTTTTGGCTGGACTAGCTTTCGTTTCGGTTTTTGTCTCGCTCTTTGTTTCGGTTTTCGTTTCAGGCTTGCTGGCAGTCTTTTCGCTACCTGTCGAGGTCGTACTTGTGCTTTCGGTGCTTGCTGCAGCGGCAGTCGAGTTTGCTGAAGAACCAGAATTTGAACTTGCCCCAGTTTTAGAACCCGTTGCGCTGTCATTTTTGTAGAACCCACCACCCTTAAAAGTGATGCCAACTGGTGTGAAGACTTTTTTGACCGGACGCATCTTGCCATCTGATGGATGTGAGGCTTCGGTCAGTGCGTCGTCAGTAAATGCTTGGTGCACCTCGATGGTCTCACCTGAGTCAATGAACTTGTAAACATAAGTGGGCATAGGGCTTTTGATTCTATGATGAATGTGTGGCTGTACGCACTGCGGTGATTCCTGCGGCCGGAATGGGCACTAGGTTCCTTCCAGCCACGCGTGCGATACCAAAAGAGTTGCTACCTATATATGACACCCCGGCGATTCAATTTGTAATCGACGAAGCGGCTGCGGCGGGCATGCAACGAGTCGTGATCGTCACCAGTCGAGCCAAGCCGTCAATCGAGAAATATGCAGCCTCTGCCAGCACTGACAAAGTTGCGGTCAGCGTTGTCTATCAAGATTCACCACTTGGTCTTGGTCATGCGATTAGTTGCGCACGTGATGCAGTTGCGGGTGAGCCGTTTGCAGTTATGTTGCCCGATGAGATAATGGGCGACTCTTCGCTGATCAAAGAACTCGTCAAACTTTATGAAAAGACGAATAAGAGCAGTATTGGATTAAAAAAAGTTCCTCCAACTGAAGTCTCAAGTTATGGCAATGTCGGAACTAGTGATACATCTAGCGAAAACGTAGTCACGATCAATCGAATAATTGAAAAGCCAAAACCTGCCGAAGTCGTCAGCGACTTAGTGATTATCGGTCGCTATGTTTTGGCGCCAAATATTTTTGATCACCTAGCCGCAATTAGACCAAGCTCAAATGGTGAGTTGCAATTAACTGATGCACTTGCTCTGCTAGCAGTTGAAAGTCAATTACTTGGTATCGTCAGCGATATCACTAGATACGACACGGGCACACCGATGGGCTTGTTGCGTGCCGTAATAGAGATCGCACTTGGTCGCAAAGATATTGGTCCGCAATTACAGACATGGCTCGAGAATAAATTTCGAAGCTGATTTATAGAAACGAACCGGAGACTATTTTGAGTTCAAATAAAAGCGCAAGTTTCGCGGCAACAGTTGAGCCGAGCGAAGTTGGGTTTGATCCAAGTCGCCTAGCAAAAATTGATAGTCACTTTAATCGCTATGTAGACGAAGGTCGCTTGGCTGGCTACGCAGTTGCAGTTGCTCGTCATGGCAAAGTTGCTCACTTCTCAATGTATGGCTCAAAAGATTCTGAAACTGGTGCACCAATCACCGACGACACGATGTATCGCATCTATTCAATGTCGAAGCCGATCACTTCGGTTGCATTGATGATTCTCGTAGAACAAGGTCTGTTGCAACTAACTGATCCAGTCAGCAAGTTCATCAAGTCATTTGGTGACACTCGCGTTTGGAGTACCGGCACCGTACTCAAACCATTAACAGCGGCACTTACAGAGCCAGTGCGCATTTGGCATCTGCTTACACACACAGCAGGTTTGACCTATGGGTTTTTGTACACAGATGTCGTAGATGATATGTATCGACGCGCCGGCTTTGAGGCAGGTGTTGCTTTTCATGATTCGCTCGAAGTTGTCTGCGATAAATATGCAGCGTTGCCGTTGTTGTTTCAGCCAGGTTCAAGTTGGAACTACAGCGTGGCTACCGACATAGTTGGTCGAGTTATTGAAGTAGTTTCGAAAATGCCGCTAGATGAATTTTTAGAAAAAAATATTTTTGGCCCATTAGGTATGAGAGATACGGCGTTTCATGTGCCAGAAGAAAAGCGCTCACGCATGGCGTCGCTTTATGGATATCACGAGCCAACTCATTCGAAAGTCAAACTAAATAATTATGGCGACAACGCATTTTCGAAGCCAGACTTTTTATCGGGTGGTGGTGGTTTAATTTCGACTGCCGCTGATTATTTTAAATTTATTCGGATGCTTGAAGGAAAGGGCAAACTCGGTGATGTTCGAATTTTGTCATCTCGCACGATTGAGTTCATGACGCAAAATCATTTACCAAATAATGCAGACATCTCAACATTCGGCCGCCCGCTAGGTGAAGAAATTTTCTACGATGGGCTTGGCTTTGGTCTGGGCTTCTCGGTTGTCGTAGATATGGCCAAGAGTCGTGTCATGTGCCCGAATGGAACATTCGGCTGGGGCGGAATGGCCAGTACTGCATTTTGGGTTGACCCTGTCAATGAGGTCAGCGCGATGTTCTTCACACAGTTAGTGCCTTCAAGCACTTATCCGATTCGTCAGTATTTACGTTCTCTGGTTTACGCAGCACTAGTTGATTAAATAATGCGCTGAAAATTATTTGGTTCGTCAAGCACGAAACCAAACTTGTCAACTTTGACTTCTACTTCAGTGTTAGTGCCAGAACTTAAATAACGCCACTTATCTTGCGCCACTTTTGTGTACTGATGTGTTTGCTTGGTGATGCCAAGTGTCTCAATGTCGATCACCGCAACTGTGATTGTCGCGCTGTGACCGATCAATAATGGCAATCTACGAATCGGTATGCAATTTGTGAACGGCGTGTTGACAAAGTCGAGATCAGTACAGCCGTCGAGTTCGGTGCGGTGTGCACCGTTAATTTCACCCCATCGGCCATGGCTATCTGTGCCGAGCCATAAATCTGGGTCTTCAAGATCACGAAATAACAGACACTGTTGAATTATCCAGCCAGCAGAAAGTCGCAAAACGAATTGTGCGTTGTCGGCACCGAGAGTGCCTTCGGCTGTCCATCCTTCGTTCTCCCAACGCAAATTTATGGCGCTCGTAAAAGATTTTTGTGACGAGTTCAAAGACTGCCACGACGCTGCATGACCAGAGGCCAAAAGTGGTTGATAAGCGTTCATCTCGGCGTTCATATTACGTAGCCTGCCGCCATATCTGTGGCGATACCGTCAGCGATGTGATTTCTCTAGCCGAAGCGCAAGAAATTGTCATTGGCGGTTGTGAGCCATTGAAACCGGTGCTCGCCGATTGTCGACAAATGGCGGGTCGAGTCGTTGCGCAAGATGTTGTTGCCACAGAATTTATTCCTCCGTTTGCAAACTCGGCAGTCGATGGTTTTGCGGTGCGAGCACAAGATGTTTCAACTGCCGGTATTGAACTCGACGTATTAGGTGTGATCGGCGCCGGACACGTGGCGAATTATGTAATTGGGGCAGGACAAGCCGCACGAATTATGACCGGCGCTCCAGTGCCGCAAGGCGCTGATGCGATCGTGATGATTGAAGATGCAACGGTGATTAGCCAAACTCGTGTGCGATTTAACAAAGCAGCAAAACTTGGCGAGGCGATTCGCAATATTGGCGAAGATGTTGATGCTGGCGATGTTGTGTTTACTGCTGGCTCAGTGATCAACAGTGCTGGCACTGGTGTGCTCGCGGGCATCAACGCGCGTCAAGTGTTGACGTATCCACGTTTGCGAGTAGCGATGCTTTCGACTGGCGATGAACTAGTTATTGACGGTGCACCGCTAAAGCCAGGTCAGATTCGTGAAAGCAATCTAACAATGTTGTCCGCGATGATTGCTGCCACTGACTGTGAAGTAATAAATCTTGGGATAATCAGCGACGACGAATCAAAACTTGAAACGGTGTTGCGCGAAGTTGCATTGCGGTGTGATGCAATAGTTACCAGTGGCGGTGTGGGTCAAGGCGACTTTGACGTTGTCAAGATTGTTTTATCGCGCATTGCACAGATGCAATGGATGCAAATGGCGATAAAGCCAGCCAAACCATTTGCGTTTGGCAAACTAACAACAAGCGACTCGCGAGTGATCCCGGTTTTTGGTTTGCCAGGTAACCCGGTCTCGTCAATGATTAGTTTTGAGTTGCTTGCTCGTCCGGCGCTTCGCAAGATGATGGGTCATACGCAGAACTTGATGCGACCAACCGTGCGCGCAATTGTTGATAAACAGTTGAAACGACGTCAAGATGGCAAAATTCATCTGATGCGAGTTTTCGGTTCGTTTGAGAATGACGGTCGTTTGCATGTTCGTGACACAGGACCACAAGGCAGTCACCAACTTGCAGCAACGGCTTTTGCGAACGGTTTGGCTCTCGTGCCAGACGGTGAAGGCTTAGTTGTGGGTTCCGAAGTAGAAGTGATGTTGCTCGGCTACTAGTCGCGCTAATAGGCTCAGTTCATGGAGATGCGATCATGGAGTTAATAGATCCGTTCGGCAGAACCGTACGCGATTTACGCATCTCAATCACTGATCGCTGTAATTTCAGATGTACTTACTGCATGCCCGAAGAGGGAATGACGTGGTTGGATCGCAAAGAGATTTTAACTTTTGAAGAGATTTATCGTCTGTCGACGATTTGTGTCGAGCGATTTGATGTTGACAGCATTCGACTTACGGGCGGCGAACCAACTGTTCGTGCACACCTGCCAGCTCTAGTTGAGAAACTTGCAAAGTTACGGGTTCCGCAATCAGCGAATTCTCCATTGGCTGGAAAGAACATAGATCTGGCAATGACTACAAATGGCGCAACTTTGCGCTTGATCGCTGACGAACTTAAGTCAGCTGGCTTGTCGCGAATCAACATCAGCCTCGATTCTTTGCAAAGTGAAAAATTCTTCAAAATTACACGCCGTGACCATCTCGCAAACGTCTTGGACGGCATCGATGCTGCAGTGCAAGCTGGTTTTGCGCTAGTCAAAATTAATGCAGTGATTCAACGCGGTGTTAATGATGACGAAATTATTGCGCTGGCCAGTTTTGGGCGCGAAAAACAAATCGAAATTCGTTACATCGAGTTCATGCCACTCGACGCACAAGGTCAGTGGCAACGCAATGATGTTGTGGGTCAAGATGAGATCGTCGCAACAATTAATAATGTTTATCCTCTTGAACAAATATCTGCACGAGGGGCAGCACCGGCTGATCGCTGGAGATATCTAGACGGCGGTGGAACCGTTGGTGTGATCCCGTCGGTCACCAAACCATTTTGTGGTGACTGCGATCGTGTTCGCCTAACTGCAGAAGGGCAGTTTCGAACTTGTTTGTTTTCTACATCCGAGTTTGATTTGCGCGCCATGTTGCGTGGCACTGCAACCGATGATGAACTTGCTGCAGAAATCAAGCGAGCAGTCGGCACAAAGTGGGCAGGTCATGCAATTGGCAACGTAACGTTTGTGCGACCAAAGCGCTCAATGAGTCAGATTGGTGGCTAAGGGTGCAAATCAGAGATCATGTCTGATTTAAATTTTTCTCATCTTGACCCAATGGGTCGGGCCCGAATGGTTGATGTAACCCCAAAAGAGCCGACTCACCGTCGTGCGATTGCTCGGTGCAAAGTATTTATGCAACCAGCCACAACGGCGGCGATCGCCAACCGCGAAGTCAAAAAAGGTGATGTTTTAGCCGTGGCGCGGGTCGCCGGAATTCAAGCGTCCAAGCGAACTGCCGAGATGATTCCGCTATGTCATCCGCTTTTGGTTGGGGCTGTTTATATCAATTTTGAAATTGGCGATGACCACATCGCAGTCGAAGCTCAGGTCGACACAATTGATCGCACCGGTGTCGAGATGGAAGCTCTGCATGCCTGCTCGGTGGCGGCGCTGACGATCTACGACATGTGCAAGAG
>Ga0208960_1001231_pt1 | contig 13840 bp, 15 predicted proteins | sample GreLakmeON33MSRF_FD_187703 | JGI IMG/M metagenome (GOLD analysis project Ga0208960, IMG submission 187703) | Freshwater lentic microbial communities from great Laurentian Lakes, MI, USA - Great Lakes metaG ON33MSRF (SPAdes) | ecosystem: Environmental > Aquatic > Freshwater > Lake | place: Great...
AGGAGTCAGAAGAAACGTGGCTCCCGGAGGAGCGGGACTTGGGGCACAGCGAGATCAACGAGTAGTTGCTGTGTGGCGAGCAGGTGACGGAGGGCGAAGCCCACTCCCCTCACACATTTCGACGCAGCTTGGACGATCTGCAACCTGCCTCTGGGTCCGTCACCGCTCCTGAGCGGCCTGCATCCTAGCCGCCGCCTGCACGCCAAGTTTGCGCTGTCTGCAACCTACCTCACGCGTCCGACACGGTGACGGAGGGCTGAGAAGTGGCGTCGGACGATGAAAGAAGGATGTCGGACTGGAAACACGCCATCACCACACCGTTGCCAGAACCTCTGGTATGGCTGCCGCATGTTCCAGACCCTCTGCCTGCCATGATGAAGTAGCAAAACAGCCTGCAAGACTGAGTGCTTGAATAAAGCAGCCACCCCGGAACCACCAGCAACGACCTCGCAATACGCGGCAACGACCTCGCAATACGCGGCAACGGTATCGGAACACCCGGCAACGACCTCGCAATACCTTGTAACAACCTCGGAACATCCGGCAGCGACTTCGGAACACTAGGCAACGGCCTCGGAACACCCGGCAGCCAATTTGGAACCCCACGCAACGACTTTGGAACATTCAGCAGCCAGTTCTCCCCTCCATCCTCTCAACTTTCCACCTTCAACTCACCACCAACTCCTTGCCCGCTTGTCCACCCCCGCCCGCACCCCCTCAAGCTTCCCAACGGGCACCTTGAGCACCGACTTGTAAAAAAACCTCAGCGCGTTCAACGCCTGATTCTGGGTGGACGCCGCCACCTTTCGCTCCGTCGCCAGATGACTGAGGAACCGCTGCCCCTCCGGCCCGCCCAATTCCTTGGGGTGACGCCATTGCTCCCCTTGCTTGTGGAAGATCAGGAACCGGCGGATCCAGCCCAGATACGCCTCCTCCGTGCGCCGCGCGTAGTGCCCAAGCCGCATTTTCTCATGCACCACCTCTGACAACATCCGGGGACGGGCCGGGGCTGGCAGTTCTGGTTTGGCAGGTGCGGGCACCGGGGGCATGGCAGGAGAATCCAACAAACCCTTTGACAATACGAGGCAAAACTGGAAGCTACCACCGTGAACACACCCCGGAATAGGCAGAACCCACTTCGGCCCACTTCCATTTAACCAGATGTTAGGCATCGCAGCCAGTTTTCTATCAATGAAGTATCTTTTGATTTTTTCGCTTCGCGCCAAAGTCGTCAAAACCCTCGGTGATCGCAGAGAATGGGAGGAGTCCGTCGAGAGTTCTGTGGAATGCGATCCCAGCGACCTGTTAAGAACCATTGAGCTAAAGAAGAGTGCGATTCACAGCAGATTCGTCGGCGCCGAGGGGGGGACTTACCAACACGCTACCGCTGTGGTTTGTCTCACCCAAGTTTTACCTCTTGAATGACCACGATGCCTAACAAGTCGCCGGAGCCAACCGCCGTTGGCGCTGTCCGTTCCGCTATCGCGGTTCACGTCGCGAGTCGGCGGTGGCTCAGCTTTCTACGTTAGGCGTTTGCGCGCTTGCTCCGAGCAATGATGCCGATAAGCTCCCCCGACAACGAACGTCATGCCCGAACTTTCACGCTTTTATGGTATCATCATTCGGATGTTCTCCGAACCTTCGGAGCGCCATCACGTCCCGCATTTCCACGCTTACTACGGCGAGCACGTCGCCGTTTTTTCGATTTCACCGGTGGCACTCATCATCGGCTTCATTCCGCAGCGTCAGCAGCGGCTCGTCGAGGCTTGGGCGGAGCTTCACGAGGAGGAGTTGCTTTCCGACTGGCAACTTCTGGGGCAGGGCCGCCAGCCTTCCCCCATCACGCCTTTGCAGTAGTGTAGCGCCATGAGCCATCCGATTTATCGCATCACCTCCGTCGAGTGCATCCAGCCGCATTCGCTGCGCCTGCGCTTCAACGACGGACTGAGCCGCACCATTGATTTCGCGGGGCTTCTGGCGGGCGAACTTTACGGCCCGCTCCGCGACCCGGCAGTTTTTGCACAAGTTACTCTCGACCCGGAGATTCATACGGTTGTCTGGCCGTGCGGAGCCGACTTCGACCCCGCTACGCTCCACGATTGGCCCGCGCACGAGGTTGCTTTCCGTGCTGCGGCGGAGCGTTGGAGCCACTCCAATGCAAACGCCTAACCCTGCGCGGCAGCGAACCCGGCCCTCGCGTCCAGGTTGCAATCCAACGCCCTCGTGCGCCGGGTCGCTGAGCTGGGGTCGTTAGGCCACTCGCGCTTGCCCTTAGAAAGGCAAGAAGGCATCTTTACTCCATGAACAGACCCAACAAGATCGAAGCGCTTTCAGGATTCCGTATCCGCGTTGCTTACTCCGACGGCACCGAGGGGGTCATCGACCTCTCAGCAGATGTGGGCCGTGGCGTGTTCGCGCCGCTCGCGGACGAAGAGTTTTTTCAGACCGTTCACATCGGGCGTTTCGGCCAGATCGCTTGGTCAGAGGACCTCGAGATTTGCTCCGACGCCGCTTACCAAGAGATTACGGGCAGGACGGCAACTGAGGTAGCCCATGCCTGAGGTCAGCAGATTTTACGGCATCAGCGTCCGGTTCTACTACCGCGATCATCCGCCAACTCACTTTCATGCCATTTACGGAGCGCACGAGGCGCTGATCGAGATCGAGACGGGCACCGTCCACCGCGGTCACCTACCCAAGACTGCTTATGACCTCGTTGATCGCTGGCGCACGATTCACCTTCCAGAGCTTCGCGACGATTGGAACCGTGCTCGGCAGCAACGTCCACTTTTGCCGATTGCTCCACTCGAATGAACCGTGACCTAACCCTGCGCGGCAGCGAACCCGGCCATCGCATCACGGTTGCAATCGTGGCGTCCCGTGGGCCGGGTCGCTGAGCTGGGGTCGTTAGTTCCTCCCCACCCGGTTCAGCGTGTAATACGCCGAGGTGTGCAGCGGGGCGCTGCCGTCGGCGGCGCGGAGGTTCGTGTGGTGGAGTTCGTAGAGTTTCCCCGTCCGCAGCTCCGGCAGTTTTAGCCGCACCGTGCGCCCGTCGGCGGAGACGGTCGCGGAAGCCACCTTCACCGGGGTGATGTCCTGCTGCGGGGAGCCGTAGGCCGCGCGGTAGAGGTAGTGGTAGTGCGAGAGGGACCAGTTGGCCGGCGTGGCGGCGGCGGACTTGTCCACGGGGCGGGTGAAGCGCACGTCGAAGCCGTCGGCAGTGAGCTTCATCGTCTCGATCTCGAAGGGCACCTCGCCGCTCCACGCGAGGCGTTGCAGGCCGAAGGATTTTCCACCGGTGCTGCCCCAGCCGCGGTCGGTCTGGCCCACGTAGAGGCTGCCGTCGGGCGCGAAGGCCGCGCGGTTGTTGCCGCCCTGAAAGCCGACGCGGAAGGGCAGGCACGCGCCCTGCCATTCACCGTCCACCTTCTCCAACGCCACGCGCACGACGAGGCATTTGCTCTCGTCGCACACAAACATCTGCCCGGCGAAGGGGCCGAACTTCCCGCCGGTCGTGTCCACTACCGGCTCGGCGAGGGACTGACCCATGGTGCCGTAGGGGAACTGGATGGCGGGGAGCTTGCGAAGCTTCGCCAACTCCTCGGCCTTCGTAGCGTCGCCCTTGAAGTTCGGATCCCACTTCAGCCCTTGCGGGTGGCCGTGGAAGGCGTCTTTGCTGACATGATGCAACGGCGAGGTGCCCATCCACTCGCCTTGGTTGTCGGTGATGAAGAGGTCGCCGTCCGGGGTCATGCAGAGGCCGTTCGGCGAACGCAGCCCTTTGCTCCACGGGATGAACTCGCCCTTGGGCGTGACCTTGAAACTCCAGCCGAAATACTTGCCCGGCCCGCTCACGCCGATGCCGGAGATCGCGCCCCAGAGGTTGCCCTCCTGGTCGCGCACGGGGCCGAAGATGTAGGCGTGCTGGCTGCCGGAGACGCCGCAGTTCTGGTCGAGCGTCTCGAAGAGATCGGCCTTGCCATCGCCGTCGGTGTCGGTGATGCGCGTCAGCTCGGAGCGCTGCACGACGAAGACTTCGCCGGGCTTGCCGGTGAGCAGGCCCAGCGGCTCGTGCAGGCCGGTGGCGAAGAGTTCCCACTTGTCCCCGTAGCCGGTAGGGCCGACTTGGGGTCGGCCTTCATTGGTGGTCGAGGACGCGCGCAGCGCGTCCCTACCAGCTTGCTGAAGCATCGCCGCGCGGTTCAGGCCGGGCTTGGCGCACTCGGCTTGCAGCGCGGCGTTCACGTAGCGCCAGATTTCCCCGCGTCGCGTGCAGACCATCAGCGAGCCGTCGCCGTTGAACGCCATGCCGCCGACCTCTAGTGCGATGCCGCTGGGCACGGCGACGGTCTCCAGCTTGTAGTAGCGCGCCTCGCCCGTGGGCGGGAAGTCAGCGGTGAGCCGGGCGTTGAGCTGCTCGCGCAAGTCACGGCCCAGCGGGTCCAGCTCGAAGTAGAACGGCGCGGTCTCGGTGAAGGTGAGCGCGAGGAAGTTGTCGCCCGCGCGCAGCTTGACGTGAAAGGGAACGGGATCAGCGATGTTGCCAATCTGCCCGGCGAGCCAGCCGGCCGGCCCGAGGTCGGAGGGCATCGGGCCATTGTTGAACTTGGTCTGCACCGGCCGCTTGCAGCCGATGCGCAGCGTGACCTCGCGGTCGGCGTCCGAGTGGAGGGTGATGAGGAGGGACTTGGTCGCGGCGTCGAGCGTGGTCCACTGGGCGCTGGGGAGTTGGATGTTCTTGGCACTGGTCACGTCAGCGGAGCCGTCGGGCTTGAGCATGGGCGCGGCGGTCAGGGCGTGGATGGAAGCGAGGCGAACGGCGGGGAGTTGTTTCAAGTTCGCGGCGGTCACGGCCTGCTCGGTGGCTTCGCGGGTGGGCTGTTTGGTGTAGAGGAGCGTGGGCTTCACCACCGCTTTGACTCCCTCGCCCCCACCGGGGGAGAGGGCTGGGGTGAGGGGGACGCTCGAAGTCTTCAACTCATCGAAGCTCCACAGCCCGAGCGTCTGCGCGTCCGCCTTCAGCGGCTCCTTCGGCACACCGTTGATTTCCCGCACGCCCTTCGAGAGGCGCACGTCATCCACCAAACCATCGCAGCCTATGCCCCCTTCCACGAGCCGCCCGAAGGCCAACCCACCCGGCTGCGGCGTGCCAGCGAGCGGCTTGGCCGGCGCGTCGTGGACGAGCTTGCCGTCCACGAAGAGCCGCACGCGCTGCGCCTCGATGATGGCGGCGAGCGCGTGCCATTGGCCGTCGCAGATGTTGGCGGAGGATTTGAACTCACCTCCCCTGCCCGGGATGTAGAGACTGAACACGCCGCTGTTCGCGTAGCTGTAGAGTTCCCAGTGCTGCGCGGAAGCTTTCGGGTCGCAGGCGACGAGGATGTTGAAACCACCTTTCGAGTTGAGCTTCGCGCGGAGTTCGACCGTCAGCGGCAACTCGCGGTAAGCGGCCTTGCCCTCGACGAGCATCCCGCCAGCGAGGGCTTTGCCGAATGCAGCAGCGAGTGAGGGCTGGCCAGCCGGAACGTTGTTCGCGGCAAGATGAGGCTGTGCAGCAGGTGCGTCGGCCTTCACTGCGGCCAGCGTGCGATACTTCGGCTTCGGGCCGGCGGGCTGGCCGTTGAGCTGAGGCAGGAGCCAGTCGAGGCCGTCGAGGTTGTCGCGGAGGCGCTGCTCCACGTCGTCGTTGGTGTGGCCGATGATGCCGATGGGACCGCGATAGCCGGAGTCGCGGATGATTTTCAGCAGCGCCAAGTCCAGTTCGCCGGAGCCGAGCGGAAGAATCTTCTGGCCGCGCTTCTCGCCGTCGCGAGTCATGCCGTTGAGGTTGAGGCAGAGCAAGTGGGGCTTCATCGCGGCGAGTGCGGCGGCGAAGCGGTCCACATGGTCGTGGCCGTGGTGCTGGTTGTAGATGAGGCCGACATTGGTCGCGCCGTGCTTCGTGCGCAGCAGCTCGCAGATGGCGACCATGTTCTCCGGCTCGCCGCCCCAGCCGCCGTGATTGTAGAGGCCGAACTGGCAGCCAGCCTTCCGCGCTCGCTCGACGGACGGGAGCAATTGCGCCGCCGCCTTCTCCACGCGCTCGGCCTGCGTCGACCCGGCCGGACTCGGCACGGTCATCCAAATCTGCGGGTGCAGGCCGTGCTTGGCGAAAAGCTTGAAAGCCTCCTCGTGCATGGCCCAGAAGGCGAAGTAGCCGAGGCCGCGTTTCTTGTATTCCAGAATCTCCGTCTCGAACTCGGCGACGTGTTCCGGCCGCCAGTCGTAAGCGACTTTGGTGAAGCCCAGCTTGGCGACCATCTCCGCGCGCTCGGCGGGGCCGCGCTTCTTCGCGTCGAAGGGCACGATGCACCACGCGACGAGGTTCGAGCGGGCGAAGATGTCCGCCGGCGCGGCAGAGGCGAGGGTGCTGGCGAGGGCGAGCAGGAGGAGCGTCCGCAAAAGTCGTTTCATGACTGCGTGAAGTTTAGGAAGGCGGACGCGGCGGCGGTAGGAGATTCTTCGGGGCCAGAAAGAAGAGGTTGCCCGCGGATAACGCGGATTGAAAAAAGGGAGGACGCGGTCGGCTCGATTGAACTGAGTCGCATTGCCAGCAGTATGCCGATTGCAGTTCGATCCGCGTCATCCGCGGGCAATTCCTTCCCCTCACAGCAGCGCGCTCAGCCGCTTCAGCAGCGCGCCCGTCGCTTCCATCCACCAGCCAAGGACGGTGAGCAAGCGCCCTTGTCCCGTCAGCAGCGGGATGCCCAGCAGCAGCACGAGCGCGTTGCCGAGGAAGATGACGACGCCGGAGAAGAGGTAACCCTGCCCCGTGATGTCGGACTGCCGGGTTTGGAGAATCTCCCAAGTCAGCGTGAGGTGGAACGCGTAGGCCGCGCCCAGCAGTAGGTGGAAGCCGGGCGTCCAGCGTGCCCAGCCCCAGATGAGATGCCCGGCGAGGAACACGAGCACCACCAGCACCGCGTAGAGCGGGAAAAAATACGGCGCGAGCGCGACGAGGAAGTTGGACTTGGTGATGACCACCTCGCCGCCCTGCGACGTGGCCTTGAACTTCTTCAACTTGCCGCCGAAGAGCCACGACCACACGACGTGCGTCAGCTCATGCCCGACCACGTAAATCCAAATCGGCTTGGGCAGGATCGCGAAGATCACCAGCCAGCACGCCGCTCCCGCCCCCAGCGGCACCCAGACCTCCGATGCCCCACCACTGGCGCGCACCACCTTTACCAACGCCGGCACCGCGCCCGCGCAGAGCGGCAGCAGGAGGAGGCCGAGGATGAATTTGAGCCACTTGGGCACGGCGGAAGTTGCGTCGGAAGGCGGGATGGAATCCAGTTCAATTCCAGAAGAAGTCCGAAGCGCTCGTTTGACAAACCCGGCGCGCAGGTGCATTCCATCCGGATTACAAGTCACTTATGCAGCGAACTAAGCGTCACTCCCGCTCGGCCTTCACCCTCATCGAACTGCTCGTCGTCATCGCCATCATCGCGATCCTCGCGGGGATGCTGTTGCCGGCGCTGGCCAAGGCGAAGGAGAAGGGTTTAGGCACCCGCTGCCAGAGCAACTCCAGGCAGATCGCGTTCGCCTACAAGTTTTACACGGATGATTCTGATGGAAAGATTGTCGAACTGGCTCGTGCTAGCGACATGGTGCTGAACCCCATCCCGAACCCAATCCTCCCCAGCGCGCTGCACAAGTGGTGGCCTGACCTGCTCGCCAAGCAAGTGAGTGGCAACCGTGACATTTTCAAGTGCCCCAGCATCAAAGTCGGCACCACTGGCATCGGCATCGGCATGAACCATTCCGAGCTTGGCATTTGGATACCAACGACACTTTCCAACCCTCGCTATTATTTTGAGCATCAGATCGCGAAGCCGGAGGACACCATCATCTTGGCCGACGCCGCGCAGATGGACCTCAACTCGATACCCTCGCCCACACTCAGCCCTGACAATTGGAAGCTGCAGACGCCTTTTTCCGGCACGCAGTTGTGGCGCACGCCATCAAACACTCCCTTCTACGAACGGACCGGCTTGGGTGCAGCCAACGGTGAGCGGGTAGCCAACCGCCACAGCGGCCGGGCAGCGGCCGTCTTCATGAACGGCCGGGCCGACTTCATGCCCGCCAGCAAGTTTGGCTTTCAGGACCCGACTACCGGCGCGACGCTCCCTGTCGGCCATCCGCTCGCCCTGTGGGACCGGCAGTAGCTCGCTGCTATTGGTTGAGCAAAACAACCCGGCCAGTTTTTTGGTCCACCGCGAACCGCTTGCCCGAAGGTGGAGTTGGCACCTTGGTGAGCATCTTCGCCCCCACCAGCGCTTGCAGATCCTTGGGAATGGAATTCTGCGACATGACCCACGCTTGGAGAAGCTCATCGAGCACCTGAAGTTGCAACTGCACATTTCCACTCGCCAGCTTCTGATCCATTTCACTGTGTGCCTTCGCGGCCGGCGAGTCGGCTGGGACCGCTGGTGCCGGAGTGAACTCTCCCTTCGGAGCTGCTGGTGCGGGCGACCCAGCGGGCTGGGAGGTAGCCGCTGGCGTGCCGGGGTCAGCCGGCGGCGTTTTTCTGCGGCAACCAACGGAGACGAGGGCAGCAAGCAAACAACAGATAGTGATGAGTTTCATATTTGATTGGGGTGTTCTTTAACCGTGAGCCGCGCTGAAATCCAGCAACAACTGGAAGCGACCCGCTGGTTTCTTCGCGGGGTGGAGCAGGATTAGGATTACTAGCAAGAGCGGCAATAGGTGGAATCGTCGTTTGACACCACCATTGCCCGGCCGTATATGTCCGCCCGCAGTTTACCAAACCTAGAACTCAAAAAAATATGCCCATCGCAGTCGGAACCAAAGCCCCGGATTTCTCCCTCAAGAGCAAGAACGCCGCTGGAATCACGGACGTGAAACTCTCGGCCAACGCCGGCCAGAAGAACACCGTCATCCTCTTCTTCCCGCTCGCCTTCACGGGCGTTTGCACCACGGAGATGTGTGACATCACCGCCGGCCTTTCCGCCTACTCCGGCCTGAATGCCGACGTGATCGCCATCAGCGTGGACAGCCCCTTCGCGCAGGAAGCCTGGGCCAAGCAGCACAACATCGGCATCACCATCGCCAGCGACCTCAACAAGAAGACCGCCACCGATTACGGCGTGCTGCTGCCTGACCTCGGCGGGTTCGGTGCCGTCAGCGCGCGCGCTGCCTTCGTCGTGGACAAGGCGGGGGTCGTGCAATACAGCGAGCAGACCGCGACCGTGAAGGACCTGCCGAACTTCGCCGCCGTGAAGGAAGTGTTGGCCAAGCTCCAGTAACCCGAGTGGCCCTCCCACCGTCCAAGTCACCACTATGAAAACTCTCTCCCTCCTCTGCACCGCCGTTGCCGCGCTCGCCCTCACCGGCCTGACCGCCGCTGCGGCCGAACTCAAAGCAGGCGATCCCGCCCCGGACTTCAAACTCCAGGGCAGCGACGGCAAGACCTACAGCCTCGCCGATTTCAAGGGCAAGAAAGCCATCGTCATCGCGTGGTTCCCGAAAGCTTTCACCGGCGGTTGCACGGCTGAGTGCAAGGCCCTCAAGGCGGACGGCGCGGTCCTCCGCAAGTTCGACGTGGCCTACTTCACCGCCAGCGTGGACGCCGTCGAAGGTGAAAAGGGCAACGCCGCCTTCGCGAAATCCCTCGACCTCGACTACGCCATCTTGAGCGACCCGAAGAAGGACACCGCCAAGGCGCTCGGCGTGCTGAACGAAAAAGGCATGGCCTCCCGCTGGACCTACTACATCGGCAAGGACGGCAAAATCCTACACGTGGACAAGGCCGTGAAGCCCGCCACCCACGCCACGGACATCGCCGCCAAGCTCAAGGAGCTCGGCGTGGCAGAGAAGAAATAAGCCAATCCACAACCTCTCTCGAAATCCCCGACCTCTCACGAGGCCGGGGATTTTTCTTGGAGCGCTCCGCCACGCATTCAGCATTGCGACACAGCGGTCCTCCCGGTATTGCAATCCCGCCTTGGCGTCCGCGCCGCGCACCCATGAGTGATATTCTCGTTATCGGCCACCGCAATCCTGACACGGACGCCATTTGCTCGGCCATCGGCTACGCCGAGTTCAAGCGCCGCACCGGCATGCGCAACGTCGAGGCCGCGCGGTGTGGCGACACCAACGACCGCATTGATTTCGTTCTCAAGACGTTTCTCGTCCCGCCGCCGCGCTTCGTCTCGGACGTGTCCCCCAAAGTCCGCGACGTGATGCAATCCAATGTCGTCGCGGTCTCCCCCACCGCGTCCATCGCCGAGGCGCTGGGCATCATGGACGACCGCAACATCCGCGTGCTGCCCGTGCTCAACGAGGATCGCTCCTGCCGCGGGCTGCTTTCCCTGTTCAAGCTGAGCAAGTTCTTCTTCCCTTCCGGCACCGGCCTCTTCGATTCGCGCCGGGTCGTCTCCTCCATCCGCAACCTCGCTCGCACGCTCGATGGCAAAATGCTTTTCTCCGTCGAGCCAGACCGCGAGGAAGACCTCATCCTGATGGTCGGCGCGATGAGCTTGGAATCCTTCTCCGAACGCCTCGCCAGCTACCCGCATGAGAAGCTTATCGTTGTTGTGGGCGACCGCTGGGACATCCAAAACATCGCCATCCGCGAGCGCGTGCGGTTGGTCATCGTCACGGGTGGCCTGCAAGTGGAGCCGAAGACCGTCGAGGCTGCGAAGAAGAACGAAGTCAGCCTCATCCTCTCGCCGCACGACTCCGCCACCACCTCCATGCTCTGCCGTGGCGCGATTCCTGTGAGCCACATGCTTCACGAGCACTTCCTCACCTTCCGCGAGGACGAATCCCTCACCGAGGTGCAGCCCGTCGCGACCGCGTCCATCTTCCAGGCTTTCCCCGTGCTGGATCAATCCGGCCGCACCGTGGGCATCCTGTCCAAGTCCGACTTCCTCAAGAAAGTGGACCGCAAGCTCATCCTCGTGGACCACAACGAGCTTTCCCAAGCCGTCGCCGGAGCGGACAAAGTCGAGATTCTGGAAATCATTGACCACCACCGTATCGGCGCGCTGACCACGCAGCAGCCCATCCTCTTCCGCAACGAACCCGTCGGCTCCACCAGCACCATCGTCGCCGACTGCTTCTTCCGCTACAACGTCGAGCTGCCGCCCAGCGTCGCGGGCCTGCTCCTCGCCGGCCTCGTCTCCGACACGCTCAACCTCACTTCGCCCACCACCACTGAGCGCGATGCGGAAATCCTCGCCAAGCTGGAAACCATCTCTGGCGTCAACGCCACCGAGTTCACCGAGAAACTCTTCGCTTCCGGCTCCGTGCTGACCACCAAGCCCGCCGCGCAGGCCATCACCACCGACTGCAAGGAATACCTCGAAGGCGGACGAGCCTTCAGTGTCGCGCAAATCGAGGAACTGGGGTTCGACCAATTTTGGAAGCGCAAGGCCGAGGTGCTGGCCGCGCTGGAGGAACACCGCGCGGAGCATGGCTACTTCTTCGCCGCCCTGCTGGTGACCGATGTGGTGCTGCAAAGTTCTCTGCTGCTGCTGGCGGGCGCGAAGACCTTCGTGGAGAAGGTGGATTACCCCAAACTGGAACCCGGCATCTTTCAGCTCGACGGCGTCGTCTCCCGCAAGAAGCAACTCCTGCCCTACCTCACCCACGCGCTCGCGCAGGTGAAGGCGTGAGCGACCGGCGGGATTGAGGTCCGAGCCTGACGAGCATCCTACCGGGCCATGTCTGCGCGAAAGGGCCGGGGGCGAAACCCAAACCAACTGCCAGCAACGAGGAGGCCGAACAGGGTGTAGCAGACTACGAACACCCAAGGCGGGGCTTGATAGAAGAGGAGCTGGTGCAGCCAGTGGCTGATGAATGTCCCTTCGTAGGTGATGTCGCCAGCTTGCTCGCGAAGCCACATCTCCAACGTCGTCAACGGGCAAACCACTCCGAACCACGCCTGCGCGACCACCACGCCGATCGCCACGAGATGGGTCAGGCGGAACCACGGGTTGCGAATCCATGACCACTTGCGAAAACCTCCCAACAGGACGAGGACCAAACCAAAGATCACGAACGCGACGAACGCCCCGTGCGTCATCAGCACGAGGTCGGCAAGCCAGCGAAGGAGGGTGCTGCGGTGCATCCAGGCTCAGTAGCATCCGTGCCCAGCGGTGTCCATCCGGGGTTGGGGCCGGGGTTTGGAGATTTAACAATTCATTGCTGGCCGCTCGCGTCGGGGTTGGTTAAATCACGCGCGGTTCCCGCAGGGTGCTTGCATCCAAAACGGGACGCGGGCACAACCCTCCACAGCAACTCAGACGCACATGGCTGACTCCAACGGCAAACGCGACCACTTCATCGGCGTGGACCTCGGCGGCACCAAGATCCTCGCCGGCGTCTTCACCCCGCAGCTCAAGTGCCTGGGCAAGGTGAAGATGAGCACCAAGCCCGAGCGCGGCCCCGAGGGCGTGCTCGAACGCGTGACCCGCTGCGTGCAGGAGGCCGTGGACGAGTGCGATCTGACCTTCGACAACATCAAGGCTGTCGGCATCGGCGCGCCCGGGGCGGTGGACCCGGAGGAAGGCCGGATTATTTTCGCGCCTAACCTCAAGTGGGAGGACGTGCCGCTCAAGCGGGTGCTGGAGAAGCAGCTCGGCCTGCCCGTCTTCGCCGAGAACGACTGCAACGCCTGCGCGCTCGGCGTGTATGAAACGGAACTCGACCCCAAGCCGCGTTCGATGGTGGGCATCTTTCTGGGCACGGGCATCGGCGGCGGCATCGTGCTGGACGGCAAGCCTTACTCGGGCTTCAACCGCACGGCCGGCGAAATTGGCCATATGATCTTGGAGGTGAACGGCCCCAAGTGCGGTTGTGGCAACAAGGGCTGCTTCGAGGCGCTGGCCAGCCGCACCGCGCTCTTCCGCAAAATCCAGACCGCCGTGAAGGACGGGCAGAAGACCGTGCTCACGGACATGCTCGGGCCGGACTTGACGGACATGAAGAGCGGCGACCTCCGCAAGGCGCTGCGGCGCGGCGACAAGTTCGTCGAGAAAGTCATCGAGGAGGCCGCCGAATACACCGGCATCGCCGTCGCCAACGTCATCAACCTCCTCAATCCCGAAGTCATCGTGCTCGGCGGCGGCGTGATGGACCAACTCGCCGACGAGATGATGTCCATCATCATCGAGACGGCGAGAGATTACGCCCTCACCGGCACGATGAAGGGGATCGAGATCATCGCCAGCAAGCTCGGGGATGACGCAGGCATCACGGGCGCGGCGGTGCTGGCGAAGCGGGAGTCGAAGTAATTGCGAATTCCGAATCGTGAACAACGACCCCGAAAGCTTCGTGTCACCGGTTCGCCATTTGCCATTCGCCATTCGCCATTCCAAGCGCCGCGCCGTCATCGACATCGGGACCAACTCCGTGAAGTTGCTCGTCGCGGATGTTTCGCATGACGCCGTTGAGCCAGTCTGGGAAGGCAGCGAGCAAACCCGCTTGGGACGCGGCTTCTACGAGGATCACCGTCTTCGCCCCGAAGCCATCGCGGACACCGCCAAGGCGGTCGCGCACTTCGCCAGTTTCGCCAACGAGCAAGGTGCGGGAAGCATTCGCATCGTCGCCACGAGTGCCGCGCGGGATGCCGCCAACGCGACGGACTTGCTCGACGCCGTCCGGAGCGCCTGCGGCCACGGGGTCGAAGTCATCAGCGGTGAGCAGGAGGCCGACTGGGCATTTCAAGGCGTGCTCACGGACGCATCGTTGCGCGACCAACCCGCGCTCATCCTCGACGTGGGCGGCGGCAGCACGGAGTTCATCCTCGGTGATGCGGGTCAGTCCATGTTCC
>Ga0208960_1001232_pt1 | contig 13837 bp, 11 predicted proteins | sample GreLakmeON33MSRF_FD_187703 | JGI IMG/M metagenome (GOLD analysis project Ga0208960, IMG submission 187703) | Freshwater lentic microbial communities from great Laurentian Lakes, MI, USA - Great Lakes metaG ON33MSRF (SPAdes) | ecosystem: Environmental > Aquatic > Freshwater > Lake | place: Great...
ATGAACCGCCCGCTGTTACTGCTGTTAGATTTACTGCTGCGGATACATCTCCACAATAAGAACCTAAGGCATTGATGCTTGAATCGGGTAAAGGGTTTATCGTTATCGTTTTCATCGCCGAGGAATCTACACAACCATTCGCCGTAGCTATCACTTTGTAATTGTGAGTTCCAACCGTTGTTAATCCTGGAGTGGTGGTTGCCGCTCCTGTACCGTCGTATTTCCATTGATAGGAGATTGCACCACCGCCTACTACCGTTGCACTTCCTGTTAAGGTATGCGCTACTCCTTTACAAAAACTAGTTTGGTTGGGATTTACTGTTACTGTGATGGCGGTTGGCAGAGGTTTGATGATTACTATTGCTGAGTCGGAATTTTTAACACATGATTTCGCCAAGTTACCAGTATTGGCAATCACAATTCTGTACCAACCATTGGCTGATACATTGGCCAAAGTAGCTTTACCACCAGCTATAACACCCGTTGTTCCGGCAGAATCTGCCCAAGTTGCACCATTGTTATGACTCACTTGCCATTTATAATCTAAACCGTTAGTCAATGCTTTGGTTACTATTGTTGCTTTATTTGGAGTACAAACTGAAAGCGTGCTTAAAGCCTGATCAATTAAAGGATTGTCGGTTGGCTTTGTGCAACATGATTTAGCTTTAACAATTACAGGAATTGGGTCACAAGCTTCAGATTTTTCGATTACCATTTGGCCGAAAGCCCCATAATGCGAGCTGTAACCTGTAACATCAATATAACCAGCAAGTGAATAAGTACTTCCAGTACCCGACCAAACCGCGGTAGTAAACAAGTTACCACCACCAGTAGCTTTCAATTTATAATTGCCTGCTGGCACATTAATATCTAAAGTAACATCACCAGCAGAGCCACAAGGAACCGCCACAGTTTTGGTTAGCACCACAGCATTACTTGCATCTAACAATTGTACAGTTACATTACTTGTGCCGCCTCCGCCAGCGCATGAGCCGGTCCAATTTTCAACACCCATTTTAGCCGTTTTAATATTGATGGCTTGATGCGCGGTAATATTGGTGGTATAAGCGCCCGCCCCCTGTGAATTGGTAATTGTTGGTCCGCTCATCGTTCCAGCACTAGTAGTAGTAGCATTCTGAATCCACAAAGTTTGATCTCCTGTTGTTCCTCCAGCTGGAGTCCACGGCACAGAAACACCTGTTCCAATAACAGGAGCCATTGTTTGCGAAGTAGACCATTTGTAAGATTTACCATCGCCAACAATTAGATTTGTTGCAGTTCCACCTCCATCGCAATACTCTAAATTTGTTGGTGCAGTAGGTAGTTTAGAAATAACATTGAAAGCTTCGGTAACATTACAATTGTGGCCAACTGCACTATTCACCAGTAAAGTATGCACACCAGCTTTGTTCACAGTGTATGTCTTTCCAGATCCGGTACCCGACGCACCGCTCCAAGCAACAAAAGAAACGCCAATAGTAGGAGTAGTAATACCGCAATCAACAGCATAAGAACTAGGACTACACAATTCTAAATCGGGAAGGTTAAGCGATAAATTTTCAATTAAAACTACTTTATCATTTACCGAACAATCGTTATCTGGGTCATCAATACAAACACGATAAACACCTGTAGTACTAACCGTTTTCGACCAAACACCAGTATTGGTTTGTGTTTGTGGATTAGCTGTTCCTGAGAACCAATAGATTGAGGCATTGCCTTGCTGGCCAACAGAAACATGAGGATCTAGCGTAATGTTGGAACCTGATTGAGTGCATAAATTAATGGTATCGGGCAATTGAAAATCGGGAGTATATGCGTTTCCTGCGGCTAAATTCTGACAACTGTTTATGAATGAAATATCATCTATCGCCGCGTCTAATCCACCAGATCCGCCTGATGAATTAACAAACTCAAAACGAATAGTAACCTTATCATAAATTCCCACAGGAGACCATTTTGCGCTCATTTGAGTCCATTGCATTAATCCAGCAGGTGTGGTAGTTACAGGAAGAGTTACTTTATTGGCATTATCTGCCACGCCAGCTAATTCAGGAATCACTACCACTTGCATTTGCGGTGCTGTACCATTTGAGAAATTTGCGATATAAGCGGAGAACCAATAATTCTGACTGGGATAAATACTTGCTTTTTGTTCCCATGCGATAGGTTTACCACCCGTTTTCGGACTCGTTTGACGATTGTTCAAATCCACCAACAAAGCATAGCCCTTTCCTGCTTTACCTGGAGTATGGTCTTTAAAATTTGCATCACCGCCATAAGACATTCCCCAGTAAGTAGTATTTACCCAGTTGGTAGACGCACAGGTGAAATTCTCGGCTCTTGCCACAGCATAACCATCGCCCATTCCATAGTGACAACCATTTCCCGCAGAACTAATGTTTTGTCCCTTGAAGTCCATATCAGAATAAAAATCGAAATCACTGCCAGCAGTGAAGGTATGTTTAGTACCTGATCCACTTAAATAACCCGCTTCGAAATCTCCATTTCGAACAGCTTCTTCAACAGGCACATTGGTACACTGTGCAAAAACATAACTTGAACATATCGCCAGTAGCATCGTTATTAATCTCTTCCCCATTGTAAAATCATAAAAATGTTAGTAGCTCAATATCCCCAGTGTAACAATTGAAGGAGCATTTTGTTACAAGGGCGAAGATAAAAAGTAAACACAATACTTCAAAAGAAAAAAAAACATCTGAAAATCAGATGCTTTATAGTCATTTATTTGAAGTTTTTTATTTCGTTTTATACTCTTGGTACAACTTTCTAATAACGCCATCACCCATACCTGTTTTGGGCACATTTACTACCTCAGCACCCGACCAGCGCATTACATTTAAAAATATTTCGGCGGCTGGCTCTATCACATCGGCCCTATCGGGTTTTAAACCTAATTCACTTATTCGCTCTTCGTAAGTGCGCTTTTTTATATCCTGATAAATTTCTTTCAAAACCTCGTAATCCAGCTCAGATGTCTTGCGAGATTTCGTCATTTTACTCAACTGATTAATATTGCCGCCCGAACCAATAATCTCTAAATTCTTTTTGCCTTTACAGTTATCTTTAATCCACTTTTTCATCTCCTCCCATGTTTCTTCACTCACTTTATTTTGCAACAAACGAATGGTGCCAATTTTAAAAGAAGTGGAGGCCTCGGCTTTATTATGGTGAAACAAAGTAAACTCTGTACTTCCGCCACCAACGTCGGTATACAAAAACGGCCGCTCGATGGCCAGCGATTGAAAAAGATGATTGGCGTAAATAAAATCGGCTTCTTCTTGTCCGCTAATAATTTCAATTTTTATCCCCGTTTTATCTTTCACCTCATCTACAATCTCCAAATTATTCTTAGCATCACGCATAGCCGATGTGGCACACGCTCTATAAGAAATCACTTCATGCACCCTCATCAATCTATCGAAGGCGGTCATGGTGTAAACTAAATTTTGTATGGTAGTTTCCGATATTTGTCCGTTCTCAAATGATTCTTTCCCCAACCTCAACGGCACCCGATATGACTCATTCTTATTGAAAATGGTTCCTTTAGCATCTTCCACAACATAGTAGATAATAAGCCTTATAGCATTAGAACCAATATCAATTGCAGCAAACTTTAAAATATTCATTGAGCCAATTTTTGGCTTCTAAGATAATTGTAATAATCTATATGCGACTGTGTTTTTTTAGATTTTACTTCAACATAGTAGGAATTGGATAAATTCACATCAATCACACGCGCTTTTACGTTGTCGTTCCACTGCATTTCCATGAATTCTTTCAACTCACCTTTAATCTTGGTATCTAAAATCGGACAAATAACCTCTACCCTATTGTCGAAATTTCTGGTTAAAAAATCGGCAGAAGAAATGTAGCACAAGGGCTTTCCGCCGTTATGAAAAGTGAAAACTCTTGAGTGCTCTAAATATCTTCCAACAATGCTTCTTACTTGTAAATTCTCCATACCCTCAAAACCTTCTACCACACTACATATACCTCTAACCATCAATCTAACCTGCACTCCTGCAGCAGCAGCAGCATATATTTTCTTAACCATAGCTTCATCATTTAAGCTATTCATTTTCAAGAACATTTCAGCTCGTTTGCCTAGTTTAGCATTTTTTATCTCAATGTTAATTAAGGCAGTAATTTTTTTTCTGCTATTGAAAGGTGAAAGAATTAAATGCTTGTATTTGTAAGGCTTATATACATCTTCAAAAAATTTAAACATGTTCTGCACATCAACTGTAATTCTAGGGTCTGCCGTGAACAATGAAACATCTGAGAAAATTTTGGCAGTATCTTTATTAAAATTACCTGTGCCTATATTGGCATAACGCACCGTTTTATTTCTTTCTCGGCGAGAAATAAGCACCAATTTACTGTGCACTTTCAAACCTTTTAAACCATACAATACTTTAATACCCGCTTCTTGTAATATTTGTGCCCACTTGATATTTGCTTTCTCATCAAAACGCGCCTGAATCTCCATCAAAACAGTAACTTTCTTGCCATTTTGAGCAGCATTTACCAATGCATTGATCACAGCCGACTCTTTAGCCAAACGGTAAATAGTCATTCTAATCGTTTTCACTTTAGGATCAATTGCCGCATCGCGCAACAAATCTAAAAAATGAGTAAAAGAATGGTAAGGATACTGCAACAAAACATCTTTTTGTTTAATTACCTTGAATAAGTTTCCACCTTTAGAAAAATCGGGATGCACTAATGGAGGCTGTGAAATAAATTCAGCGCCAGGAATACCTAATGAAGGGAAATCTATAAAATCTCTAACGTTGGGATATTTGCCACCTGGTATCAAAATTTCTGTCTCTACAATTTTAGCCTTCTTTAAAATGAGATTAAGAAACTTATCAGGAATCTTTGCATCGTAAACAAAACGAACCGGATTACCCTTTCGTCTTTGTTTGATGCTATATGACAATTGATCAGTTAAACTTTTTGAAGCATCGGCTTCTATATCTAATTCTGCATCTCGCGTTACTTTAATAGTGTACGATTCAAAAGTATCGTATTCCTCAAACAAGGTGAATATCTCATTTAAATTATAGCGAATCACATCATCTACAAACATGATGGCCTGCTTATTTTTAGTGCCGGGAATTACTACAAATCTATCTATCTCATCGGGTATTTCAATAATCGCATATTCATCATGCTCTTTTTTTGAAGAATCAGTAAGCACTATGGAAAGATAAATAGTATCATCATGCAAATCGGGGAAATGAGGAGCCGAATTAATCATGATAGGTACTAAGAACGGACGAACCTTTTTGGTGAAATAATCTTTTACAAACTCACTTTGCCCCTTGCTTAACTTTTTCTCATCAATAAAATCAACTCCTTTTTTCTCTAACTCTACCCTAAGTGCTGCCAATATTTTTTCGGCTTCGTGGTTTAAACGCAAAACAGTTTTATGTATTTGAGTGAACAGCTGTTTATCTTGCTTGGCATGCTCTACGCGAATTCTACGAAACAACGACCCTACTCTAACATGATAAAACTCATCCATGTTGTTGGAAAAAATACCTAAAAAACGCATTCTTTCCAATAAAGGATTTTTAATATCTTCGGCCTCTTGAAGAACTCTTTCGTTGAAAGAAAGCCAACTGACCTCTCTATTGATGATGGGTGATTTTTTTGCCATAATGTTAATTTGCAAAAATAGGGTACTAAATGGTTAAACGAAATAATTCATATTAATTTTATGTAAAATCTCCTACAACTCTTAAGTTTATCTAATGAGAAAAATATTACTGATCATAATGCTTCTAAATGCAACTCTTCATGGCATCGCACAGAATATCGACATCAACTTATTGAAAGAAATCAATGTAAATAGAAACAAAAATCTCGATGGAACTTTCCTTTTTTTTACCCATTCTGATATTCCTGTTTGCATCGGCGCGCCCTTAATTACAGCGGGTATTGGCTTACTCAAAAAAGATTCTATATTAACTCGAAAAGGACTATACTTGAGCGCTACTTTTTTAGTAGCATCGGGCATTAGCGCAGTGATGAAATATGGCATCAATAGAGATCGGCCCTTCGTAACCTATCCATTTATTGAAAAAATGACCGAAGGAGGAAGTCCTTCTTTTCCCTCTGGCCATAGCTCCAGCGCCTTCGCAGCGGCAACTTCCTTATCATTATCATTTCCCAAATGGTATGTTATCGCACCTTCATTCATTTGGGCTAGTGGCGTGGGCTATTCTCGAATGCATTTAGGCGTACATTATCCAAGTGATGTATTAGTAGGCGCAATTGTTGGCGCTGTTTCGGCTTATGTTTGTCACTTCGCCAACAAATGTTTAGCAAAGCGAAAATAATGTGGGATAAACTTAAAATATTATTCAAACTAAAAACTAAAGATTCTTTGGCCCAAAGAGGCTACCCTAAAGTAAAACGACAAAGTTTTTTCGACAAAGATTTCTCTATTAAAGATTCCGACTTCAAGTTTTTCACCACCGCTCGATTCCTCGTTGTCTCTATCATCATACTCTTAACCCCATTGGTGGCAAATTTAGGCAAATTCATCAACAGCAAATCCTCTGTTGCTATTTGTGTTGGCGAGCACTTCAATGCCATTGGCGGATACAGCTTTCTAGAATACGAAGTGATTCATCCATCGGGAGAAAAAGAAAAAGTGATTTTCACCGATCAATTTCACGAATACACATTTGGCGAAAAACAAAAACTTCTCTACCTGCCCGAAGACCCAAGCACATTTATTTTGCTCACTGCCGAAGAAGTGTATTTCAACTTTTGGGGATCTATAAGTTTCGGAATACTGCTGATTTGGGTGTTTGGGTATGTGGCTTCTAGAGATAACAGATAATAAAAATCATCAAAACAAGCTCCCTTGCACAACAACCTTTTCTGCCTCCACTTCCAACACCTCCATACTTATCACATAACCACTGTGCTTGCGAAGATTAATCACATTACCGTTGTTAAATAAGAGATACTGGCCGCGAATACCTTGTAATTTCCCTTCTACAATAGCTTCTTTATCGAAACCTACACTTTTTATTTTCTCGAGATAAGCTTCAACAGGATATTGAATTTCGATGATTTTATCGTCGTCTTCGGCATACTCCATCAAGTCTTCGGGAAGCTTATCGATTAATGAGTTTTTGAGTTTCACCAAATCTACTTCTTCTCCTCTTTCATCTTTGAGCATTTTTTGCCAATTCGTTTTATCGGAGATATACTGTTTGAGTTCAATTTCTATTAGTCCGGCCAATTGGCGATAAGGCACCAACGCCAATTTAATTCCTCTGCGCGCCCCTTGATCTATCCAGCGGTTGTGCAAATTGCTAGCACGTGTTACGCCCACCTTAACATCGCTGGTTTGCGCGATATACACATAATGCGGCACGTTGTGATTTTTTTCTTCCCACTCTACATCTCTGCCATGATGCTCATGTGCCAAACACAATTCTGGCCTAACAATACATTCAGAATTCTGTGGAGATTTTAAAAAACAGGGATAACAAAAACCTTGTCCGAAAGACTTATTCGTCTTCTTATCACACGCCACACAACGAATTTCATTTTGAAAAGTGAGTCGGATATTTTTACCGATACAATCGTTGATACAAACTTTAGATTGATTATCTGCCAAATAATACTTTACCGGATTGTGCAATTCCACAGGCATCTTCTCCAGCTTACCTTGCCACACTATCATAAAGCCACCAACCCTTCTATATGCGCCACTCTTTTATAGCCTTGCAATACATCTTCGGCAGAGAAAACAATCACCATTACAGTAACACTAACATAGTTGCCTTTGGTAGAATGTTTTTCGGTGATTTCAGCTGTTTCGAAATGAGGTTTAATTTGATGTACTTTATCTTTAGGCACGATAAATTTGAACATATACTTTGAAGGAAAACTCATTTGAGTTTCCAGCTGTTTCCTAAGATATTCGTAGCGGTCGTCACTCATTAATACAATACTCTAAACTTAATAGTGTGCTTGATATTCTTCAACTCTTCAATCAATTCTTTCTTGTATGTTTTATCTACATCGGTAATTAAATAACCAATTTTTTGGTCGGTAGCCAACGATTGCGCAACGATGTTTAATCCTTGTTTAGACAAAATACTGTTCACCTTCGCCATGATACCTGGCACATTTTCGTGTACATGTAAAAAACGATGAGAACTCCCTTGCTCTTGCAAACGAATATTAGGGAAGTTCACAGCTTTATAAGAAATACCTTTATTTACATAAGCGATGATTCTAGCAGGAACAAACTCAGCAATATTTACTTGCGCCTCTTGCGTGCTTCCCCCAACGTGTGGTGTAAGAATAACATTTGGCAAACCAATCAATTCAGAAACAAAAGCCTCATCATTGTTTTTTGGTTCTTTTGGAAATACATCTACTCCGGCACCAGCAATCTTTCCACTTTTTAAGTGTTTCACCAAAGCAGAAATATCTACTACAAATCCTCTGCTTAAATTCACAAAAGAAGCACCCTCTTTCATCGCCTTAAATTCTTTGTCGCCAAAGAAGTTCTTGTTTTCAGAACTATCGTCGATGTGTAAAGAAACAACATCTGATTTTTTTAACAACTCATTTAAAGTGTTACATTTTACTGCATTTCCTAAAGCCAACTTCTCTACAGAATCGTAGAACAAAACCTTCATTCCTAATGCCTCAGCAACTACAGAAAGCTGAGAACCAATATTACCGTAACCAACGATGCCTAAAGTTTTGTTTCTTACTTCGTAGCTTCCGTTCGCCGTTTTATTCCATTTACCATTGTGCAATTCGGTGCTTCTTTCAAAAACACGACGCATCAACATAATGATTTCACCAATGGCCAATTCCACCACAGAACGTGTATTGCTGTAAGGAGCATTGAAAACAATCACCCCTTTTTCTTTACAGGCATCTAAGTTGATTTGTTTGGTGCCAATACAAAAAGCACCAACTGTCATTAATTTGTTGGCATGCTCTAAAACCTTTGCTGTCACATTGGTTTTCGAACGGATACCCAAAATATGTACATCTTTTATTTTTTTACACAACTCAGCTTCATCTAAAGCACCTTTCATTGTTTCAACGGTGTAGCCTTCGTCGGTAAAAATTTTGTAAGCATTGGTGTGGATATTCTCTAACAACAATACTTTAATTCTGTTTTTAGGATAAGAAATAGCCATGGGCAATTTATTTAAGTATAAAAATTCTTCAAAACTTGGCGTGATATGGTCGGCAACATCTAAGATGTTGTTCCTTTGCACATTTTCGGTATACGCAAAAAACTTATTGGCAACGCCGTCTCTGCGGGTAACATAATCGCTAAAACCATCACCAATCATATAAACTTTGCCCGTAAGGTTCATTTTCTTCATGCACTCAATCTTTCCGTTGTGTTTCGACAAAGGATTCTTGGCATCGAAGCCCACTATTTTGCCATCTTTAAATTTGAAGGTATTGGCGAAAACTCTTTCGGGAGGAATATGGTATTCTTTAACGATGGGCTCGATAAACTCTTTAAAACCAGCCGACATCACATAAATGTTACTGGCATGTAACTTAAAGAATGCTTTGTTGCGGGCAATAGATTTAGAAATCTCTTTCTTCAATCTGTTCACCAACAAAGGCAAATGCTCTTCCCTGGCTTCTAAAATGGCCAATCTTTGTTTCAAACCTTTGGTAAAAGAAATTGTGCCATCAATACCCATATCGGTGATGTGCTTTATTTTCTCAATAATTTCGGCTTGTTTAGGATTACCTTTTAGCGAAATTTCGGCAAGCACATCAAGCGCTTCCACCTGTGTTAGCGTGCTATCGAAATCGAAGACGTATTTACAACTTTCGGGCATAAAATAAATGAGGGGCGAAAATAGCGAATTAAGTCTAAGGATTAAAGTATAAAGTGTAAAGTTTTTGAACAGGATAAACTACCCGTATTCAGCCAGTTCCATCCAACGTAAGGTCTTTTCCTCGAGGGTTGTCGATATTTTTGCCAACGCTACCGAACGCTGGTTAAATTCATCACCGTTTAAATTACCCGATGAAAACTCTTCGCTTATGCTCAATTGTTTTTTCTCTAGTTCACTAATTTCTTTCTCCAATTGCTCGTATTCTTGGCGTTCTTTATAGGTGAGTTTTTTCTTTTCTTTTGGAACTTCAGGTTCTTCTTTTTTGGCCTTTTCCTTTTCACTTTTCCCCTCTTCTGCAAGCGCCGCCTTCATGCTTTTGTTTTCGCGGAACTGAGAATAATTGCCAGGAAAATCTTGAATCTCTCCATTGCCTCTAAAAACAAACAAATGATCTACCACATTGTCTAAGAAATATCTATCGTGAGAAACTACAATAACACAACCTTCAAAATCTTGCAAAAAAGCTTCTAATGCAGATAAAGTCGATAAATCTAAGTCATTCGTAGGCTCATCTAAAATCAAGAAATTCGGATTCTGAATCAAGATAGAAACCAACTGCAAACGCTTTCTTTCCCCACCACTCAAGCTATCTACAAAGGCAGTTTGCTTGCGCATATCGAACTGAAACTGGGTAAGCAATTGCGAAATCGACATCGTTCTGCCTCCGCCCATCTTCACCTCATCGGCATAATCACGCAGCACGTCAATAACACGTTGTCCGGGTTTTACATCTTCTAACTTTTGAGAATAATAACCAATCTTCACCGTGTGCCCCACCTCTACTCTTCCGCTGCTCGGTTCTTCCAACGATTTTATCATGTTGAGTAAAGTACTTTTACCCGAACCATTTCTACCTATGATACCTACCTTCTCTTCTTTTTTGAAAACGTAGGAAAAGTCTTTGATTATTTGTCGCTCGCCATACGACTTGCTTACATGATGCAACTCCAACACTTTTTTGCCTATTCTACTCACATGACTTTCAATCGCTATTTTGCGTTCCTCTTTAAAGGAAGAAGCCTTCTCGCGAATTTCATCAACTGCGTCAATTCTATATTTGGCTTTGGTGGTTCGTGCCTTAGGCATTTTTCGCAACCACTCTACTTCTTTGCGCAAGGTGTTTTTTGCTTTATCGGCTACCGTTTTGGCGTTATGAATACGCTCTTCTCGTTTCGATAAAAAATACTCGTAGTTTCCAGCATAATGCCACATCGTACCTTGATCAAGTTCAACGATACTGGTGCAAACATTATCTAAGAAAAATCTATCGTGGGTAATCACCAACAAGGTGATTTCTGGCCTAGTCATGTATTTCTCCAACCACTCCACCATCTCTAAATCGAGGTGATTGGTAGGCTCATCTAGCAACAAAAATTCGGGTTCTTCAATCAACACTTTCGCCAACGCCAACCTGCGTTTTTCACCACCACTCATATTGGTGGTAACATGATTGGGCATATTGAGCTGTAAACTGGTAAGTACTTCTTGAATCTTCGCCTCCGTATCCCAAGCGTGTGTTTTTTCAATTTCATCTAGTACCTTCTGCATGGTAGCATTATCGCTAACGCCTTCATCCAACATTTTTTGGTACTTTTTGATCAATATGATTTTCGGATTCTTAGAATCGTAAATATATTCCTGAATGGTTTGGCCGCTAACAAACTGAGGATCCTGCTCCAACCACCCCATTTTAATTCCATCACGAAAAACGATATTACCATCGTCGTGTAAAATTTGTCCCATCAACATTTTAAAGATGGTGCTTTTACCCGCTCCATTCTTAGCCACCAGCGCCACTCTATCGCCTTTGGCTAAGCCGAAAGACACGCCTTCAAACAACACTTTCTCATCGAAGGCTTTGGATATATTTTCTACGCTTAGGTAATTCATGGGGCAAAAATAGGTTTTTGTGGGGAGATAGTTAAATTGTTGATTGGAGAATGATGGTGATGTCTGCAGACCGGAGATTTTCTACTCCAACAATTGTATTGTCTTTGAAATTAGCGGCTGGCTCTCTTTTTAAAAATACGCTCCATGCCCAAAATCTACAATTTTTACAAGGTCATTTACAGGGACATTTGCAAGGTCATTTAAAGGGACATCAAATCTGAGTTAATTCAAAAGCGTATTGATAACTAATCTCACTTTTTTCTTTTTGATTTTTCTTCCAACCTTCTTCTAAGTGACTAAGTTGAATAATATCAGTAGTTGATGTCATTTTAAATTTTTTAGCTACCGTTTTCAAAACGTCAAACTCTTTTTCCGAAAAAACCTCTTTGTTAAATCTTCTATCTTTTCTTGCAATAAATTGCTCTCCTATTCCATTTGAAAAAGGAGTAGAAAAAACATCTATTTCATCATGATTCGCCAAATATTCAAATATGCTTTGAAAATTATTTGGCACCGGCCCCATATCAATCGCCTTGTACCTCACTCCGCTAATTGAAAAACCTGTTTCTTTAAACATTAAAAAGTCGGCAAAGAACAATAGCTTATTCATCTTTGTTTTAAATGGCTTTAATTGATCGGCAAAAAACACCACCATCTCTGTGAACTTACTCATATCGGGATTCTTATACCCCGAATAAACATTAGCACGATGCTGGCCCAACAAGTAATTCCTTACATCAAAATCTAAACTATCTTTCCACCTTTCTTCCTTCAGTTGCTTCGCCTTTACAATCAATTTTTGTTTATCCTTTTCTTTTAATTCCTCACATTCCTCCACCATTTTCATGAAATTATCGGGTTCATCAGCCAAGCGAATTAACTTAGCATTTGAAACACTAGGGATCTCACCAGCTTCGTACAGTCGATAATTATTGGCGCCAAAACTCAATACGCCTGCCATTTTAGCGGCCGACAAATCATACTTTTCTCTAATGCGTGTAATCTCTGCAGGAAATGGAATGTGGTGCAAATCTCGGTATTGATTGTACACCTGATTCATGTTAACCTCATCCATTTCTGTGGTGGTAAATTGCTCACCACTTTCTTCACATTTGAAATAATGAAATACAATTTCAAATTTTTCTTTGCGAAAAGTCATCGACCTTTTCTCTTTGGTCAACTTCATTTCTTTGCCTGTAATCGGACTCCTCATAATATATTATTTTAAAGGATATTTCATTTTATGTTCGGCCACATGAAAAGAAATACAAATCACACTAGACCCTTGCACACCCATGCTAATTTTGATATACACTTCTTCTTTTTTTATTGTTTTACCAAAAACCCACATATCTGCACCACCATATAATTTTTCTTTCAAAGGCCCTTCCGAATAATCTTTCACTTCTAAGGCCAGCAGAATCGCTTTCCTTTCTATCGGCCTAAGCTCCAAATCCAACAAAGCTTGAGCATTCTTTCCTCTGTCATCTCTAAAAACAACATTCCAAAAGCTCATCTTCTGCTTAAAGTCTTTTAAAAATGCTGTAACAGATTTCTCTATACTCATAGAATAGTTCGTTAAACAAATATAAGGATGTTTTGGTCAATAAATCAACTTTAAAGTTGAATTTAGGTAAATAATTGTAGAATTGAATTGTCGAGAACTCAACTTCACGAAACGCAGAATTAAAAATTAATCTGGTCGCTAATCCTCATTTTGAAAATTTGAAATTCGGAAATCCCGAATTTCTTTAAAGTAATAGATTCTATTGAATGGTTATTCGGAAATTCCGAACAACCACTTTTCTTCAAATCCACCTTCCTCAAACACCTTCTTGCAACACTAAATAAATACCCTCCATCCCGCGAAAACTCTATTCTGAGTTAGCCGGAAATACCGGCCAACTGAATCCTCGTGCAATAAACCTGGTGCCAGTCATCCGTCAGCTGACGGATGACTCTCCTACTCCGACAATTGTTTTGTCATTGAAATTAGGTTTGAA
>Ga0208960_1001235_pt1 | contig 13825 bp, 11 predicted proteins | sample GreLakmeON33MSRF_FD_187703 | JGI IMG/M metagenome (GOLD analysis project Ga0208960, IMG submission 187703) | Freshwater lentic microbial communities from great Laurentian Lakes, MI, USA - Great Lakes metaG ON33MSRF (SPAdes) | ecosystem: Environmental > Aquatic > Freshwater > Lake | place: Great...
ACATGCGACCAGCCCAAAGATTCATGTAACGGTTGAATTCAAACTTGGCAATAGCATCCAATATCCCAATACTAGACTGACTAGCAAAAGCTGAGGTAGCACCGCCAGAGCCGTTAACATTAAAACTTTCTGTATTAAACTCAAACTTGATATTTTCGTGAATCTGTCCGTTTAAGTAAATACGAGCGTTGTTAATACCAAATTGATTACCATAGCCACCATTGGTTGCTCGGCTACTTACGGCCGCGAAACCACCGCGCATTCCCATACCAATGCTAATCCACTTGGTGTCATCGATGGTGATCTTGCCACCAGCGTAAGCACTTGGCAAAGTTGCCATCATGCCTGCTGCAAGGGCCATGGTGATCCCAGCGTGTAGGAACTTATGTTTCATGTTCCGCACTACTTGTTGATCCTTCTTCATAGTGAATCTCCCTAAGAATAATAAGAACACATTTAATGTGTACATTCACGTGCTGTTACGCATATCAGACTCCCTCGAATTGAGGAAGTTACACAAATTCTGCTCCAGATAAAACCACATGGCAAGCGAAATATGACAATTAGATGAAAATAAATGCAATGTATGTTGTTTTTGTACAACTTTTTAATGGTAATTTCACTGTAACGTAAGCGTATATGCTGATTTTTGTTGGTGCAATCTTTACTTAACAGTCCCCCTTACCATACCACGATCACGCACCCAAATGATGTCATCACTGATCGTCTAACGTCCTTTACTCCAAGAATCTCGCAATGTGACTGCACGGTTAAATACAGCCTTGCCTAATCTTGTGTCTATTCGATCAGACACGAAATAACCATGACGTTCAAATTGAAAATGCGCCTCTGGTTCAACCTGATGGAGAGATGGCTCTAAGTAAGCTGTAATGATTTCTTTTGAGCGAGGATCTAACAGCGTCATGTAATCCCTACCGCCAGAATCAGGATGAGGATGAGAGAATAAGCGATCATAGAGTCGCACTTCAGCCTGTTGTGCATGCTTTGCTGATAGCCAATGAATATTACCTTTCACCTTACGCACATCAACCCCAACCTTACCACTCTTCGTGTTGGGATCATAAGTACAGTGTATCGCCTCAATTTCTCCCGCTCTATTTTTCACGACATGCGTACATTTCACTATATAGGCATAGCGTAAACGTACTTCCGTGCCAGGTGCTAGACGGAAATAACCTTGAATAGGTTCCTCCATAAAGTCATCACGCTCAATATATAAAGTTTTTGAAAGCAACAGAGTCCGTTTTCCCCACTCAGGTTTCTGAGGATGATTGGGTGCCAAGCATGCCTCTTCCCCTTCATCAGGGTAATTATCAATAATCAGTTTAAGTGGTCTTAGCACAGCAATACGACGAGGCGCGCGCTCATTCAAGTCTTCACGTAAACAATCTTCCAGCACCCCCATATCTATCCATGAATCCGCTTTACTGACACCAATACGCTCCACAAACAGACGAATAGATTCTGGCGTGTAACCTCGGCGACGCATCCCCGCCAAAGTATTCATACGCGGATCATCCCAACCATCTACCAGTCCACTGCCAACCAATTCGATCAACTTGCGCTTACTCATGACAGCATAGGTCAAATTAAGTCGTGCAAATTCAATTTGCTGGGGATGACAGGGCACCGACTCCTTAAGTTGATCTAACACCCAATCATAGAGTGGCCGGTGGTCTTCGAATTCTAATGTGCAGATCGAATGGGTGATGTTTTCCATGGCATCAGAAATGCAATGGGTGTAGTCATACATTGGATAAATACACCATTTGTCAGCCGTGCGGTGATGATGGATATGACGAATACGGTAGATAACTGGGTCACGTAAATTCATGTTAGGGGAGCTCATATCGATCTTGGCGCGTAACACATGGGCGCCATCAACAAACTCTCCAGCCCTCATACGACGAAAAAGATCCAAATTCTCGATTACCGATCGTTCTCGATTGGGGCTATGACTGCCAGCCTCATTTAAAGTACCCCGTAAATGACGAATTTCTTCATTAGTCGAGCTATCGACATAGGCCACCTTAAGCACAATCAAGCGCTCAGCAAACTCATAGAGTTTATCAAAGTAATCGGAAGCATAATGTTGGTTCTTTCCCCAATCAAAACCAAGCCACTGAACTGAGTCAATGATTGAATCCACATATTGCTGCTCTTCTTTTTCTGGATTAGTGTCATCAAAACGCAGATGGCAAGTCCCATGATAGTCACGAGCCAAACCGAAATTAAGATAAATACTTTTGGCATGACCGATATGCAAATAACCATTTGGCTCTGGTGGAAAGCGAGTTTCCACACGTCCGTTCCATTTATTAAGTCGATTATCTTCGTCAATAATATTACGAATAAAATTAGAGACAGGTAGGGTGCTTGTTGGTATATCTTTCAAATTAATCTCTCAGAATATTAATGCGACACATTATAATGCAGATCATACATTCAAGTTAATCCCTCACATTATCTCTTGTAAGCTTGTATGATAAAAATCGTGTAACAGCAAATAGGTTATTACTCTACACTGTGATTGCCATGAAACCCTTGACCTTCTCTATTTTACGTTTGTTAAATAACGGTGAATTTCATTCTGGTGTCACAATTGCTAAAGAACTGAATGTGTCACGTGCTAGCGTATCGAATGCATTAAAAGGGCTAGATGCAGTAGGAATGAATGTGCATAAAATTCATGGTCGCGGTTACCGTTTACCTGAACCCATTCAGTGGTTAAAGAAAGATGTTATCTTAAAACACCTTGGCCAGATGGCGAATGAATTCCATCTTGAAATACTCGATACCGTCAATTCAACCAACAGTCAGTTGCTAAAAGAAGCGTCAGCAGAAAAGAAATTGGATATTGCCGCCACACGCGTGATTGCAACTGAATTACAAACACATGGGCGGGGACGGCAAGGACGTCCATGGCATTCAGGTTTGGGTAACAATCTCACATTCTCTCTGTTATGGAGATTTCAACAAGGTGCAAGCTTCTTATCTGGCCTAAGTCTGGCAGTTGGTTTGGCTATTATACGGACTCTGAAATTAGCAGGCATTAAAGATGTGATGTTGAAATGGCCAAATGACGTAATGTCTCGTGATCGAAAGCTAGCAGGTGTCCTCATTGAATTACAAGGGGACATGCTGGGTCCCACTGCTGTAGTGATTGGCATAGGTTTGAATCTGAAATTATCAGATTATGTGGAATCACAGATAGATCAAGCATTCACAGATTTACATGCCATCACAGGTTCGATACCAGAGCGTAATCAGTTACTTGCTAGCCTACTGACTGAACTGGTATCGGTACTCAAAGAATTTTCACACCAAGGTTTTTTACCCTTTAAAAAGGAATGGGTGCATCACCATAACTTGGACAATAAACCAATCATTCTTCATCTACCTGATGGCTCAAGACAAGAAGGTGTGGTGCATGGAATTGCAGATAATGGTTCATTACAACTCCAAACCTCATTAGGCAGACGTTGCTTTAGTAACGGGGAAATCATGCTACGTCAGACACTCTAATATGACCTACTTAATGGCAATAGATTCTGGTAATACCCGTATTAAATGGGGGCTACATGATGGCCTTATTTGGTTAAAGCGAGGGGCGGTATTACACAATAACAGCGCATCGCTACACCAAGCATGGCAAGATCTGCCAAAACCGATGCACATCATCATTGCCAACGTTGCAGGCGCTGAAGCTCAAGTAATGCTGTCTGAGTTGATATCCTGTTGGAAATTACAACCAGAGTGGATGACTGCCACCGCCTACCAGTGCGGAGTACGCAATTATTATGCGAACCCAACCCTACTAGGTTGCGACCGTTGGGCGGGGATGATCGCAGCGTGGAAGATTCAACAACAAGGTTGTTTGGTGGTGAATACAGGAACAGCAATGACTGTGGATGCCCTTTCGGACACAGGAGAATTTCTAGGTGGAATTATTATGCCCGGCTTAAATCTCATGCAACAAACATTAACAACACATACCGCTCTATTAAAACAGGAGAAAGGAAATTTCTCTGATTATCCGGATAATACTGCTGATGCCATTCATAGTGGGGCAATGCAGGCCTTGGTGGGCGCAGTAGAGCGCATGGCTACGCTCCTTTCGGCTACCTTGGGTCACATACCTAGCTGTATTATTAGTGGTGGCGCATCATACTCATTACACTCTCAATTAAATATATCCGCAGAGATAGTAGATGATCTAGTATTACAAGGTTTAGTATTAGTCGCGATGGATAATCAAAAAATATCAACACCCACGTCAATTAACTCGTGACTGATATTCATTTCTAACCCAACCCTTCATTCTAAATTCAGTGCATTCAAATCAAAAGTTTATGTCCATTTTTCAACATACCGCTTTCTACACTACAGTGAATCATCTGCGTGATTTACCCTCATTTGATGGGATAGAGATTGCCTTTGCTGGCCGATCCAACGCTGGCAAATCCAGCGCAATTAACACGCTTACTAACCGTGGTCGTCTCGCCTTTACCAGCAAAACACCGGGACGTACTCAACATATTAACTACTTCAAATTGGGTATCGGTTACTTTTTAGTGGACTTGCCTGGTTACGGTTACGCTAAGGTGCCACCTGAAATACGTCAACACTGGGAACATCTTCTAAGCACCTATTTGCAAACTCGAGAATCACTGCATGGCATGGTACTTATCATGGATGTACGTCACCCCTTAACTCCCCTTGATAAACGGATGCTAGAATGGTTTGCATTCACAGAAAAGCCTGTGCATATATTGCTTACTAAAGCAGATAAACTCTCTCGACAACAGGCTATGGTGACACTCCAAAGCGTACTGACATTATTGCGGGAGACTTATCCACAGTGTAGCGCGCAACTTTTTTCAAGTAAGGAGAAACAAGGGGTGGAGGAAGCTACTGCGGTCATTAGCCACTGGTTTGGACTCAATACAATCCCAGCTCAAGAACCAAATCCAGTATCTGAATCAAAATTAAAAAAATCCCCCAGGATCAGAAAGAAACTGGGGGATAAAACACTCTAACAAGTCTGAAACTCGTTTCAGGGAGGAAACGACGACAATTTAACATTATCTGTGTGTAAGATGCTATTAAAGAGAATAAGTTCCATTCTAATAAAAATATAAAATAAAAAAATTATAGATTGCTGTTTCATAAGAATAATACTATGGATTGATATACGTAAAATCCGGCTCTTTAAAACATTTTCAACCATAATTAGTATGACCCTCATACCCGCTCAATCATTGCATCTAATTTTAATGCTAGTGATAATCTTTATTTTTTGTTAAATTTACTTTCTTTATTGTAGGAATGTAGAAAAATTATGCCAAATTCTCACCAGTTTCCCCAAAAAAGAATGCGGCGCATGCGGCGCGACGAATTCTCTAGGCGCCTCATCAGAGAAACCCATCTCAGTGCCAATGATTTAATTTATCCAGTATTTGTACTTGAGGGGAAAAAACGCGAAGAAAAGGTGGCCTCAATGCCTGGAATCACTCGGCAGAGCGTGGATATTCTCATGCATCAAGCTGAGAAATGTCTGCAACTTGGCATCCCTGCATTAGCTATCTTTCCAGTCATTGAACCTAACTTAAAGAATCTTACGGCCACTGAGGCCATCAATCCGAAAGGATTAGTGCCACGGGTGGTGAGCACACTAAAGAAAAATTTTCCTGAGCTGGGCATCATCACCGATATTGCTCTAGATCCTTATACGAGTCATGGTCAGGATGGTTTAATCGATGCGAATGGCTATGTAATGAACGATGAAACAGTCGCGGTACTTGCACAGCAAGCACTAGTGCATGCACAAGCCGGGGCTGATGTAGTGGCACCCTCTGACATGATGGATGGAAGAATCGCTGCAATACGTAGCGCTCTAGACAATAAGAAATATATTCACACCCGTATTTTGGCGTATTCAGCAAAATATGCTTCTGGTTTTTATGGGCCCTTCCGTGATGCGGTAGGCTCTGCTGGAAACCTAGGTTCTGGAAATAAATATACCTATCAGATGGACCCAGCTAATTCCGACGAAGCTATACGGGAGGTGCAATTAGATTTAGAAGAAGGTGCTGACATGATCATGATTAAGCCCGGCATGCCTTACCTTGACATTGTGCAACGAGTAAAAAATCAATTTGGTGCCCCCACTTTTGTTTATCAGGTCAGCGGGGAGTACGCCATGTTGAAAGCAGCTTCACAGAATGGTTGGTTGGATGAGAAAACTTGCGTACTTGAATCATTGTTAGCTATGAAACGTGCGGGGGCAGATGGCATCCTAACATACTACGCAATGGAGGTTGCTGCTTGGTTAAAACAAAAAAAATAATACCGTACCACACATTTTTTATAATTAACTTCATCAACATTAAACAAATAACCTGCCTTCGAAATAAACTTAAAAACTTAACCATAACGATCTTAATGCGACAGGTTTTCTTATAGAAATTAATTACAGTTTATCTTCGACACTATTAACAGATGGCAGAATATCGTAGGTCTATTCCACAGACTCTGCTGACGATTGCTCCTGAAGAAAGTATTCAATCATTGCGCCATCTGCTTCTTTAGCGCCTGTCTTTGGATTAATTCTTTCGATCATCACGCCTTCCGGAACAATCTCAATGGCCCTGGGAACGTTCTTCAATGCTTTCTCCATGTAACTGATCCACATTGGCAAGGCAGCCTGCCCCCCCGTTTCCTTATCACCCAAAGATTTTGGATTATCAAAACCAAGCCAGGCTACTGCAACTAAATCAGCCTGAAAACCGCAAAACCATGCATCAACGAAATTACTGGTAGTCCCTGTTTTTCCAGCCAGATCACTGCGACCAAGCTGCCTAGCTTTCATTGCGGTGCCCCGTTGCACTACATCTTGCATCATGCTGGTCATTAGATAGGCATTGCGTGGATCTATGACCTGTTGAGCGCCCTCCCCTGCCAATAATGGCTGGGCTCGTTCCAATACATGACCATCTCCATCTTCTATTCGCTCAATCAAATAAGGTGATACATGGAAACCTTTATTCGCAAATGTCGCATAGCCTGTTGCCATCTGTATTGGTGTGACGGAACCAGCACCTAGCGCCATCGTCAGATAAGGTGGATGAAGTTTTGGATCAAAACTAAAACGACTGATGTAATCTTGAGCATATTGAACTCCAATAGCCTGAAGAATGCGAATGGATACTAAATTCTTAGATTTAGTCAGGGCTTCACGCATACGTAAAGGACCTTCGTACTTACCATCATAATTTCTAGGTTCCCATGGCTCGCTCCCTGTCTCTTTAGCACTAAAGAAAAGTGGCGCATCATCAATGATGGTCGCAGGTGTGAAACCTTTTTCTAAAGAAGCTGAATAAATAAAAGGTTTTAAGCTGGAGCCTGGTTGACGCCAGGCCTGCATAACGTGATTAAATTGGTTGCGTTTAAAATCAAAACCACCCACCAATGCACGAATTGCCCCATCTTTTGGATTCACTGAAACCAGAGAGGCTTCAACCTGTGGAAGCTGCACAATATGCCATATCCCTTTGTCATTCTTCATAATTCGAATCAATGAACCAGAACGAATACTCTTCTGACCCTTACCCACTTTATTGACTAGAAATTTTTGTGCAAATTTGAGACCCTCCCCACTAATTTCTACTCTCTCTCCACCTTTACGGTATACCTTTACAGACTGAGCATTAACAGTTAGTACGACGGCGGCATAGATATCATCACTATCGATCATATCTTGTACTGCATCTTCTAAACTCTCTTCGCTATTGAGATCCTTATCGGGTAAATTAATCCACGCTTCAGGTCCCCGATAACCATGACGTTCATCATAATCCATCACGCTCCGACGCAAAGCCTTATAAGCAGCTTCTTGATCTAATTGTTTGACTGTTGTGTAGACTTTAAAACCTTTGGTATAGACCTCCTCTTGATAACGTTCATATGCCTCTTGACGAGCCATTTCTGCGACATAATCAGCATGCACTGAAAATTCCTGTGAACGGCGCTTAATATGTAGGGGTTGTTTCTCTATTTCTTTATATTCTTGACTGGAAATATAATCTAATGCTTGCATTCTTCGAAGCACATAACGTTGCCTGACTTTTGCACGCTTCGGATTCACCACAGGATTAAAACGTGAAGGAGCTTTGGGTAAACCTGCCAACATGGCGGCTTCGGCTAAATTTATTTTACTTAAGTCTTTCCCAAAATAAACCTGAGCTGCAGAAGAAAATCCATAAGCACGCTGCCCAAGATAAATCTGATTCATATAGAGCTCTAGAATTTCATCTTTACTTAAACTATGCTCAATCTTAAACGCAAGCAAAGCTTCGCTAAATTTCCGCATGAGAGTTTTTTCTTTGGTCAAGAAAAAATCTCTCGCTACTTGCATCGTGATGGTACTAGCGCCCTGACTCACCTCACCGGCGGTAAAATTCGAATAAGCAGCGCGCATAACCCCAACATAATCTACGCCACCATGCTGATAGAAGCGATCATCTTCTGCGGCGATAATGGCTCGTTTAAGGTGCTCTGGTACTGCACTCATTTTAACTACATCACGACGCTCCTCGCCAAATTCTCCTATTAATATACCCTCTACACTATAGATTCGTAATGGAATTTTTGGGCGATAATCGATCAAGGTCTCTAGCGAGGGCAACGTGGGTATAGTCACCAGTGCCGCAAAACTAAACAGCAAAACACCTAGCACACTCAGGGCAGCTAATAAGAAAAACGGGTACAACCACCAACGTGTCAACATAGGAAACTAACATCAAGATAAGAGATTAAAATTAATATCTGGGTTTTAATGGAAACATACCCCATCTGGGATCGGTAGTCACATCTCAATACTGTCATGATGAGTCTGTTTAGGCATACAATCATTATAGAGAGATATTGGAAGAATAAAGTTACATCTATGTAATTTTATTTGGAGCGATGACTCCGCACTTACGTGGCTTGTCACATTTCCGTTACAATTACTCAGATGAAATCTACCGAGTTGATCGAAATGGCACTAAAGAAAAATCTTACCCAGGAGAGGGTGGTAGGTAATATTTACCTAGTAGGCATGATGGGTGCTGGCAAAACTACTATTGGAAAACTGTTAGCTGAATGCTTAGATAAAAAATTCATTGACTCCGACCGTGAAATCCAAAAATCCACCGGTGTTACAATACCAGTTATTTTTGAAATTGAAGGTGAGGCTGGATTTCGTAAACGCGAAACCGAAATCCTACGAGAATTAGTGAAAATTAAAAAAATTGTACTGGCGACAGGTGGTGGTGTAGTACTCAACCCAGAAAACTGCGAACTCTTAAGACACTCCGGTACTGTTATCTATCTAAAAACAAGCGTCCACGACTTATGGCAACGCACCCGATACGACAAGAACAGGCCTCTACTTCAAACTGAAGATCCTAAAGAACAGTTAGAAAAATTATATGCCCAACGTGATTCACTCTACTCTAATATAGCCCATATTATTGTTGCAAGTGGCAACCATAGTGCCAGTCAATGCACTCAACTACTTATACAGAAACTGACTGAATTTACTTGTGGCACTGACTACGAATCGTAGCGATAACTTCATGAACTCAGCCAGTCGATGAATGCTATGCGAATCAATTAAATACCATGCAAACCATTACTGTTAATCTCACTCCCGAGCGTAGCTACCCAATACATATTGGCGATGACTTATTAAGTCAATTAAATCTCATTCTATCTCACCTTCCACAGAAAAAAGTGGCCATTGTTACTAACACTACAGTGGCGGCCTTGTATATGGAAAAACTACGTATATCACTAGAGAATCATGGCGTAACCTCTGTCCCTATCATTCTCTTAGATGGTGAAAAATATAAAAACTGGCAGACACTTAACTTAATTTTTGATGCTCTCCTGACAAATCGCTGTGAACGTAATACCACGGTTATTGCATTGGGCGGGGGGGTCATTGGAGATTTGGCTGGATTTGCTGCGGCCACCTATTTACGTGGAGTGCCGTTTATCCAAATTCCTACTACGCTGTTAGCGCAAGTAGATTCTTCAGTGGGTGGGAAAACGGGTATTAATCACCTCCTTGGTAAAAACATGATAGGTGCGTTCTACCAACCACGCATGGTACTGATAGACACAGGGACACTTAATAGTCTGCCGGAAAGAGAATTTCAGAGTGGCATTGCTGAAATCATTAAATATGGCCTTATTCGAGATCTAGTTTTCTTTGAATGGTTGGAAAATAACATGGGGAAGCTTTTAGCAAGAGATTCAAACATACTGAATGAGGCTATACAAAAAAGTTGTCAAAACAAGACTGAGATTGTCGCTGCCGATGAGCGCGAAAAAAATGTCAGGGCATTATTAAACCTTGGCCATACCTTCGGCCACGCTATTGAAAATGGAATGGGTTACGGCGTATGGCTGCACGGCGAAGCTGTAGCCGCAGGTACCCTTCTGGCTGCAGAATTATCGCAACGTATGGGTATGATCAATAAAACCGAGGTGGGTCGCATTCGTGAGCTTTACTTGCAAACCTCGCTTCCTGTGATTGCCCCCAATCTTGGACCAGAAAAATACTTACGTCTCATGGAGTTAGATAAAAAAGTGGAGAGCGGAAAAATACGTTTTATTCTACTTAAAGAAATTGGTGAAGCAACAATATGTTCCGATGTACCCATGACAATGCTGACAGAAACCCTTATGGAATGTACCGACAGTGCATAACTTAACCTCTTATGCGGTATCATCAACAAACTCACGTGGACGAAGAATTCAAGAAGAGTCGCCACTGGGTCGTACTGAATTTCAGCGTGACCGAGACCGCATCATTCACTCCACTGCGTTCCGTAGGCTAGAGTATAAAACTCAAGTCTTCGTCAATCACGAAGGGGATTTATTTCGTACGCGTCTGACCCATAGCTTAGAGGTTGCTCAAATTGGTCGCTCGGTTGCTAGAAACCTATGCCTCAATGAGGATTTAGTTGAAGCAATCGCCTTAGCTCATGACCTAGGTCACACCCCATTTGGACACGCGGGTCAAGATGCCCTCAATCAATGTATGAAAGATTACGGTGGGTTTGAGCACAATCTACAGTCTCTTCGTGTGGTCGATACTTTAGAGGAGCGTTATGGTAATTTTCATGGCCTGAATCTATGCTTTGAAACCCGTGCAGGCATACTCAAGCATTGTTCAAAGAAAAATGCCGAGAAATTAGGGGATGTGGGCGAACGCTTTCTTATGAATCAAAGACCATCGTTAGAAGCTCAACTTGTTAATCTCGCCGATGAGATTGCTTACAACAATCACGATGTAGATGACGGACTCCGTTCCGGTCTTATTACACAAGAGCAGCTCGAGAATATAGATCTATTTTCTAGACATTTAACAATCGCCAAGAAGAACTATCCAGAAATCTCTGGAAGACGTTTAATTCATGAAACTGTAAGACGCATGATTAACACTTTAGTAGCAGACCTCATCCAACAAAGTACACTTAATATCGCTCATGCCAAGTTATCTGACTTAACTTCAGTGATGATAGCACCATCCCTTATTAATTTTAGTGAGAAAATAAAACAAGAACAGCAAGAATTAAAAAAATTTCTCAATGACTATCTTTACCGACATCATCAAGTAATGCGCATGAGTCACAAAGCGCGTCATACCGTGGAGAAATTATTTCATGCATTCAGCTCAAATGTGCAATTACTTCCCCCAAAATACCAAATTAGATCTCATCAGGACAAGAATCAAGCCATAGCGGATTATATCGCTGGCATGACTGACCGCTATGCAATTAGGGAGTACCAGCGACTTTTCGTCATTGAAGAAAATTAGATGAGTGACGTGCAGAATCACTGATTATTGTTTTATTTAGAAGAGTTATATGTGGTAAGAATGATTCAATAACTTAGGCATGGCAACACTGACTACAATACCTCTCAACACGCGGTATACGGGAAAGTGAATCACTGTTAAACTTCATAAATTACAGACAATTTAGTCTATCTAAATTCTGACTTATTTAACCCGAGTAGTTCTACATGGCTTTTTTGCACATTCATTATATTGTGGGCCATGCAGAGGATAATTTGCTCTAGATCACTCTAATTTTGCGGCCTTAAAATGAAGAAATTAAAAAACGATACTTTGCTGCGGGCATTATTACGACAACCTACCGAATACACGCCTGTGTGGCTGATGCGTCAAGCTGGACGATACCTTTCCGAATATAACCAAACACGTGCACGTGCTGGTAATTTTCTTGCGCTGTGTAAGAATCCGAATTTTGCGACTGAAGTAACTATGCAGCCCCTGGCACGATTCCCACTAGATGCCGCAATACTGTTCTCTGATATTTTGACTATTCCAGATGCAATGGGACTCGGACTTTATTTTGCTGAGGGTGAGGGGCCTAAATTTGAGCGGCCTTTGCGAGAAGAACGAGAAATTTATGCACTTTCTGTACCAGATCCTGCGGTACATTTACGTTATGTGATAGACGCAGTCTCACAGATTCGCGGAGCGCTCAATAATCAAATTCCGTTGATTGGTTTTTCAGGCAGTCCATTCACGCTCGCTTGTTACATGGTTGAAGGTTGTGGTGGTACCGACTTTCGTCAAATAAAAACCATGCTCTACCAAAGGCCGGAACTGTTACATCACATTCTGAATATCAATGCTCAGGCGGTTACTGACTATCTCAATGCACAAATCGAATCTGGTGCGCAGGTGGTCATGATTTTTGACACATGGGGAGGGGCATTATCACACGCTGCCTACCGTGAATTTTCTTTACACTATATCAATCAAATAGTAGCAGGATTAAAACGTGAACATAATGGTCAGCGTATCCCCAGTATTATTTTTACTAAAGGGGGTGGATTATGGTTAGAGGCAATTGCAGAAAGTGGCTGTGATGCGGTGGGACTCGACTGGACCACAGATATTGCTGAGGCTCGTCGGCGCATTGGTCACAAAGTTTCACTACAAGGCAATCTTGATCCCGCAGTATTATTTGCAGCGCCAGAAATCATTACTACTGAAGTGGAAAAGATTCTTACAGGGTATGGTCATGGTCATGGTCATGTATTTAATTTAGGTCATGGTATTTCTCAATTTACTCCACCAGAGAGTGTTTTGGTACTCGTAGAGGCCGTCCACACCCTTAGTCGGAAATATCACCAGTAATGGATCTGTATTTTAGAAATTAAACCCATACACCAGTATACGCTAAACCAGTATTTGATTAATCTAACTCGAGGACAATAAGCATGTTTAAAGAAATCGGTAATATTAATGGAGAAATTCAGCCTGTTAAATCAGCTCGACGGAAATTTTTAAAGCTAGCGGCTCTGGGAGGCGGCGCCAGTCTCTTCAATTTAGCGCTACCAACTTCTACGGTAATGGCATCAGGTCATAGTGATTTGCTTTTATTATCTTGTATGGATTTCCGTTTAATGCACAAGATCGAAGATTATATGCAAAACCGTGGTTACAGTAATAATTATGACCACATTATTCTAGCTGGGGCTTCTCTCGGCGCATTAACTACAAAGTTTCCAGCTTGGAATAAGACTTTTTGGCAACACCTTGAAATAGCGATTCAGCTGCATAGTATTAATAAAGTAATGGTGATGGATCATCGAGACTGTGGTGCCTATAAAACTATTCTCAATAATGATTTTTTTAAGAACCCAGTAGATGAAATGTCTATCCATACACACTACCTTAAAAATCTTCGCGCCATGATTAATAAACGATATCCCT
>Ga0208960_1001236_pt1 | contig 13824 bp, 13 predicted proteins | sample GreLakmeON33MSRF_FD_187703 | JGI IMG/M metagenome (GOLD analysis project Ga0208960, IMG submission 187703) | Freshwater lentic microbial communities from great Laurentian Lakes, MI, USA - Great Lakes metaG ON33MSRF (SPAdes) | ecosystem: Environmental > Aquatic > Freshwater > Lake | place: Great...
CTTGGAGCCACAAATCAATCGTCTTCTCTCGGAACTTTGCCTTTGAAAACGACTCGGCCACGGGGACTGACGCTCGTCGAACTTCTCGTGGTGATCTCTATTGTCGTCATGCTCGTGGCGATCCTGATGCCGGCACTCGGGCAGGCCCGCGAAGCAGCCCGCCGCATGAAATGCATGCAGAATCTCTCGCAACTCGGTAAGGCGCTTGTGGCTTTTGACGTCGCAAAAAAATATCTCCCAGGCTGGCGCAACAATCTGAGGCACTATACGTCACAGCGTGTTCTGGATCCTGCGCTGAAGCAGGATGCGTGTGTTTCTTGGACCGTGATCCTGCTGCCGTTCCTCAACGAAAACGAAATAAACGAATGGTACGATTCGTACACCACAACTGCAGTCGTGGATGATGCCACGAAAAAAATCGTTCCGGTGTATGTCTGTCCTTCAGCGGCGGGTGATATGACCTCGGAATCTCCTCTGTGCTATGCGGGCAATGGTGGAACCGGTGCCGAGGTGCGGGCCAACATAACTTCCGATTATCCGAATGGTCGCGAGCAGTACAGAAGCGATGGAGTATTCTTCGATGCAGCCGGCAATCTGCCGGAAGCCGCTTGGTACGTCAGCGGAGCCAATGGGTATGCTCCGCTTCGCTTCACAATAAAGGATGTCGCAGGTGGGGATGGCTTGGGTTCGACATTGATGCTGACAGAACGGTGCGGAGTGCTCGCGCCGCTGGATATGAGCTGGTCGGCCCATCCCCGTGCAGCCGTTTCCGGATCCAATGCCCTCAAGCGAACGCACCTGGTGATGCATCCGCCTCTGCTTCCAACCGGCCAAACTCCATCGGCAGACAAACGCGTGATTAACACCAGCGAGGAAACCAAGCCCCTCTCCGAAACGGACTGGAGCGTCCGTTATCCTTCCTCCAGGCATCCGAAGGGGACAGCAGCGGTGTTTTGCGACTCGGTCACCAAGTTTATCAGCGAGGAAATCGATCCTTGGGTGTACGGCGCCTTGCTGACATCGAATCACGGTGGCGCTTCCAAACGCGCAAAAGACTGGGAGCGGTATCCCCGCCCGGCGGATGGCCAATGGGTTCCGTATATTTTTGATGAACGGGATCTGGAAAAATAACAGTGATCTTTTGCCACTGAGCCTTCACACTCACCCCCATGCCGAAAAAGCCAACTGCCCCAAACCTCAAACGTCCCGCCGAGCGGCGAAGTGTGATGGGCGGATCCAATCTTGTCTGGTCTCTGATTGCCGTCGGCGTCTCGGGGCTCTTTGCCATGAGCCTGATCGGGGCGACAGCGGAACTCGAACTCTCGTACAGCGACCTCGAAAAGTTAATCCGCGCCTCCGGCCAACCGCACCAGAGCCCTGGCTGGATTGAACTCTCCACACAAAGCGGCAAAGATCTGCACAAGCAAACGCTCTACGGAGACTTGCAGGATGTGATGATCGGGGCGTTTCAGGTGTCTGGCACCGTTGGCGAAAAGATCGACCCAGAGGCTGCCAGCACGCCCCCGACACCGCCTGAGAATGCCTCGGATGGCACGCCATCAGAGGGCACTCATTCGCCTGACAAGGACAAGACGGCTTCGCGGCGGCGGTTTCACAGTGCCAAGCTGCCAAGCGAAAACTCCGAGGGGCAACTCTCCCGGCTCTTGGCCGAACACGGCGTGCCGTTCCGCTACGAAGAAGCGCCAAGTCCGTGGCGCAACTGGCTCCCCCTCCTCTTTCTGACCGGCCTGTTTGGTTTCTTTTTTTTCCTCATGATGCGAAAACTGGGTGGCGCCGGCAGTCCGATGGCGTTTGGACGCAGCCGTGGGAAAATGTACGCGCAGGAGGATCTGGGCATCACGTTCGACGATGTGGCAGGCATCGACGAGGCCGTGGAAGAGCTTCGCGAAGTGGTGGAGTTTTTGCGGAGCCCCGAGAAATACCAAGCCCTCGGTGGCCATATTCCAAAAGGCGTGCTCTTGGTCGGCCCGCCAGGCACGGGCAAAACATTGCTCGCCAAGGCGATTGCCGGCGAGGCGGGCGTGCCATTTTTTGGCCTCTCCGGGTCTGATTTCGTGGAGATGTTCGTGGGCGTTGGGGCGGCCCGCGTGCGAGATATGTTTCAACAAGCCGAGTCGAAGGCCCCGTGCATTATTTTTATTGACGAACTCGATGCCCTCGGCAAGACGCGAGGCGCCAGCATGATGGGCGGGAACGACGAGCGAGAACAAACGCTCAACGCGCTGCTTGTGGAGATGGATGGCTTTGGGAGCAACAGTGGCGTGATTGTGATGGCCGCCACGAACCGACCAGAAACGCTCGATCCAGCACTCTTGCGGCCTGGCCGATTCGACCGGCATGTTCTGGTTGACCGGCCCGATGTGCGTGGCCGCGAGGCAATCCTGCGAGTGCATATGGCCGCGATCAAGCTCAATCCTTCGGTGAACGTCGAGCACGTGGCCCGCATCACTTCTGGATTCTGCGGAGCTGATCTGGCAAGCCTCGTGAACGAGGCGGCGCTGCTGGCGGCGCGTAACAACAAAACCTCCGTTGGTATGGAGGAATTTGACGAGGCGGTCGAACGGGTCACTGCGGGCCTCGAAAAGAAAAAACGAGTGATCCACGAAGACGAAAAAAAGCGGGTGGCCTACCACGAAGCGGCCCACGCGATTGTTGCCTTCTCGCTGCCCAACACCGATCCCGTGCATAAAGTGTCGATCATCCCTCGCGGCTTGGCGGCGCTGGGTTACACGATGCAGCGGCCGGAAGACGACCGTTATCTGCTCACAAAGAGCGAACTGGAGAGCCGGATCCAAGTGCTTTTGGCCGGCACGATCGCGGAAGAAATGGTCTATTCGGATGTCTCCACTGGCGCCCAAAACGATTTAGAACGGGCCAGCGAGATTGCCCGCGCGATGGTGATGGACTACGGTATGAGCCAGTTGGGCCGGGTGACGTACCGCCAGAACCCACGGTCGCCCTTTCTGGCTGCCGCCGGTGGCGATCTCTCCCACTCACGAGGCCACAGCGAAGAGACTGCGCGAGAAATCGACGAGGAAGTGCGCAGGATCATCGACGGGGGCATCGAGCAAGTGAGGCAGATTTTGGAAACCCGCCGGGCGGCACTGGAAGCCGTCACCTTCCGCCTCATTGAGTGCGAAGTGATCAACGGCAGCGAACTGCGAGACATTGTGGAGGCCTCGACGGGAGTCCCGCTCATTGTGCCAGGCACCACAGCAGGCCGCCGCCCGCCACGCATGCCTGCTGGCGAAGCAACTCGCGGAAGCGATCCCACCATGTCCGCCGACACATCGGCCACGAATTGACGCGGCCCTATTCTTGAAGCCACCCCGGGCCTGGGATCGTTGCGTCAGCAGCACCACCAACCCGCACAACCCGCACAACCCGCACACTCCGCGTACGATGCTTTCTGTTCATGCCCCGATTGACTCCCTGCCGAACATGAGAAAGAGGCCCTCGTTAGCAGCAGGGCATTTCTGGAGGCCAAGGAAGAAACGGCTCAAAGAGCCGCAGTTGCAAAACCATGTGGAAAAGCTTTTTTCTAGCGGCGGGAATTTTTGCGTGCGTGGTCGGTCTCGAACTTCTCATCATCGATTCGGCCGTTCTGCTGCCGGTCGACGGCCGGGGCGGACCTCGCCTGGTCATGGCCCCCGATTGGGCGCCTTGGACGCTCATTTCGGCCGGAGCAGTGACCATTCTGAACTTCTGCACGTTACCCATCAAACTACTGAAAGATTGAGTCGCGATCCCAGAAGGAACCGGTGAGCCTCCGGCCATTGGCCCACTGATGACTCACCACCACGCACGTTCTGGCAACACCACACCAGCCCCCACCACGGTGCTCTACGACGGGCAGTGCCGGTTTTGCCGCAGTCAGATTACCCTCTTGCGATGGCTCGATCTGGGCAGCCACCTTGTTACTCGATCGCTCCACGATCCTCGCGTGGCCGACGACTTTCCCGACATTCGAAAGGAAGATCTTCTGGCCCAGATGTACGTCATCGATCCATCCGGAAAAGCCCGGGGTGGCGCGGAGGCTGTGCGGTATCTCTCGCGGCGACTGGTGCTCTTGTGGCCGCTGGCATTGATCTTGCACATCCCAGGCACAATGCCTCTTTGGAAAACGCTCTACGCCTGGGTGGCACGCAATCGCATGCGACTGGCCGGCAAATGCGACGACGGCACCTGCAAACTGCCGTAAAAAACGGCGATAACAGCGGCCTCTCGCGATGCCAAGTGAAGTGGAACCCGGTACGGGCCACGTCCCAGAGGCTGCCAATTGGCTTGCCCGCTCAGATTGCTGCCTAAACGCACATCCATTTCTCACGTCATCCTCATCGAATGCTCACACAGTTGTGCCATTCTTTGGGTCGATCCGATCCTTCAGGACGTTTTCTCGACCACGCATATCGAGGAGGTTTCTTATGGCCACCCAGAGCCGTGCCGCCAAAAAAACTGATCAATTGATCGCCGCCGTCGCCTTGGTGAAGAATCAAGTGCAGATGAAACGCTGGTGGCGGCTGACGTCCACCAAAAAGTCCATTGGAAAAATTACAGGCAACGCCGCTGCGGATGCTGCCGCTGTGGCCATCGCCCACATGCTTCGCGAAGCAAACGTAAAAAAATTGGCCTGACTTTTTTCGTGCCAATCCTCATCGCTCTCTTGGCACGCCGCCGGTGCAACTCTCCGTAGAGCACTCGCCGTGGCTGGCAGGTCATTTCTTTCGATGTGGTCGCAGAGGTGCCGGTCTGTTGGAAACCTGTTGGGATGTGTTGAAAAAACGTCCGGGGCATTTTCCACCACCAAGCGTTGCCAATCGCAACCCACTGGACTCAGAGAGCCCCTTCGCCTGCTCAACGGTGGGTCTCCTATATGCATTCGCCCAACCTGTATCCAACTCACAGGCAATAAGGCATCTGCCACACAGAACCTTGTCCTTAAACCGACACAAAACCACCTTTAAATTGACAATGCTTGAACGCCCAAACACCACCACTCAACTCTTCACTCCAATGGCTTTTTTATGGTCTGCCTTCCCTTTTCTAGGGATACAGCCGTTTGTGTTGGCAGGGTTTAGAGCGGCTGGCACAAGGGGGGTGCTTTTCCTACTGGATCTTTCTTACTCCTCCTCCTTTTCTTTTAAGATACTTGTAGGAGTAGGAAAGAAGGAATTGGTGCGAGGGTCCCAAGGCACCCAAAAATCCCATCTCAGGACGGCAGAAAGGGGATTTCGGAGAAGGCTTTGTCGGGTACATTAGGGGCTGCCAGACCCGTACATGGACCCCTTGGAAAGGACATTCTGTCGGCGATGAAAGTGCGTTGTGCCAGAGAGCCGCTCTTAGCGGCATTGCAAGGTGCGTCGGCTGTTGTGCCGGCCCGCTCCCCCAAGCCTGTGCTGATGAACGTCAAGCTGGAGGTCGACAGCACGTCTGCTGTGCTCTTGGCGACCGATTTAGAGGTGGGCATTCGGATTCAGATCGAAGGCGTAGAAACCATCGCGGCTGGAGCGGTGCTCTTGCCCAGCAGTCGGCTTGCGGCGATCGTGCGAGAGAGCCTCCCAGGCACCGTGTTTGAGATGTACTCCGATGGGAACGCGACGGTCGTCAAGGCGCCACGCAGTCAGTTTCGCCTGCCGGCAGAAGACGCAATGGAATTTCCAGCCGTGGCGACGTTTCCAGCAGAGCCATGCTTCGAACTGACGACACCCCTTGTGCGAGAACTCGTGAAGCGAACGGTCTTTGCGACTGACAATGAATCCAGCCGGTTTGCGTTGGGGGGCGTGCTTCTGGAACTCACCGAAAAAAATGTCACAGCCATCGGCACAGACGGCCGGCGACTGGCCATGATGCAGGGCCCCACGTCCTGCGTGGGTGGCACTCCCGCCGACGCGCAGCCGATCGTGCCGTCTCGGGCGATGCAACTGGTCGAACGCTCTCTCGGGGATGCCGCATCGCCGGTGCATGTGGCGGTACATCCCAGCGAAATTCTCATTCGCTCCGGGGGCACAACGATATCCGCAAGGCTGGTGGAAGGCAGATTCCCGCGATGGCGAGATGTTTTTCCAGATCGGCCAGAAGCGATGCACGTGCATCTGGTAGCCGGGCCTTTTCTGGCGGCCGTTAAGCAGGCTGCCATCGTCACAAGCGAGCAATCAAAGGGGGTCGAATTTTCATTTGAGCCCGGGCAACTGGTGCTCTCGGGGCGTTCATCCGAAAGCGGCGAGAGCCGCATTGAACTCCCCCTCGACCACGCTGGCAACACAGTCAAAATCAAATTAGACCCGCGATTTGTTTCCGACTTCCTGCGAGTGCTCGACGGCTCAACCGCCGTGACGGTGGAATTAACAGACGGCCAGAGCGCATGCGTCTGCCGTACCACCGACGGGTACGGTTACGTGATCATGCCGTTGGCTGCCGAGTAGATCCATGGCCCAGCATCCCAAACACACTGCCGCTTCTGGGTCCACTGCCAGCGGGCCCACCAAGATTGGCCGACTCATGTCGAGGCTGATGGCCCGCACGGGTTACGATTGCGAACAGGGGTCCAGTGGATTGGCCGGAGCGTGGCAGCAGGCCGCCCCAGAAAACATGCGCGATCTATCGCAGCCTGGGCTTGTGCGTCGGGGCGTTTTGGACGTGTTCGTCAGCCACTCGGCCTTGGTGCAGGAGATGGGTTTTTCAAAACGCCAGATCATCGCAACATTAAACGAACTGGTGCCCGCCGAGGGCATCACAGACATTCGCTGCCGACTCATGGCCGATGCAGGCCGTTGACGTCGCGCCCCCTTTCCTTCATCCATACCCTCAGGACAAGACCAACAGATGTCAGACAGGATAGACACAACAGGTATGCCAGATGGCCCGCAAATACCGGAAGGCATCCAGCCCGGATACACATCAGAAGACCTCCAGCACCTCTCGGATCGGGAGCATGTGCGGGAGCGTTTTGGCATGTACATCGGCGACAATACAGCCCGCGGCCTGCACCATCTTGTCTACGAAGTCGTTGACAACTCGATCGATGAATGCATGGCTGGCTATGCCAAGCGAGTGAGCGTGACGGTCAATGTGGACGGCAGCGTGACGGTCGAAGACGACGGCCGAGGTATTCCTGTGGAACGGCATGCGCAGCTCTCCGAAGAAATGGACCGCGACATCTCCACGCTCGAGGGAGTGATGACGGTGCTCAAGTTTGGTGGCAAGTTTCAAAAAGGGGCCTACCAGACCTCCGGCGGCCTCCACGGCGTGGGTGTGACGGTCATGAATTTCCTGTCGGAATGGTGCGAGGTAGAGGTTTCTCGCGACGGGCATGTCTGGCAGCAGGAATACCAGCGAGGCGAGCCCACTGGGCCGGTGCGAAAGATCGGCACAACCAGTCGCGCGGGCACCAAGACAACGTTCAAGCCCGACCCGCAGATCTTCCCGTCGACGAAGTTCTCGTGGGATGTACTTTCTCGCCGGCTTCAAGAGTTGGCGTTTTTGAACTCGGGCGTGCGGATTGGCTTTACCGATGTTGCCAGCGGACAGACGGAAGACTTTTTCTACGAGCGAGGGATTCTCGAATTCGTGGAGTGGCTCAACCGATCCAGCGATGCCATTCACACCGACGTGATTTCGATCAAGGGGGAGAATGAGGGGGTGTCGTGGGATATTGCCCTGCAGTACACGGGTGAATACACGGAAAATCTCCACAGCTACGTCAACAACATCTCAACCACCGAAGGCGGCACGCACGTTTCTGGATTTCGTGCGGCCCTCACGCGGAGCCTCAACGCGTACGGCAAGAAGACGGGTCTCTACAAAGACATCGTGCCCACTGGCGAAGACGTGCGAGAAGGTCTCACGGTGGTGGTCAGCGTGCGGGTGCCCCATCCGCAGTTTGAAGGCCAGACGAAAACAAAGCTCGGTAACGGGGAAGTGGAAGGCATTATCAATTCGGCGGTGGGCGACTTTCTCTCGAAGTATCTCGAGGAGAACCCCAAAAGCGCCAAGTCGATCGCGCAGAAGGGCGTGCTGGCTGCCGAGGCACGTGCGGCGGCCCAAAAGGCAAAGGCGCTTTTGCGAGAGCGCAAAGGCGCTCTCTCCGGCCGCAGCCTCCCCGGCAAGCTGCGCGACTGCACGAGCAATATCATGGAGAATTGCGAACTCTATCTCGTGGAGGGCGATTCGGCCGGCGGCTCCGCCGAAGGAGGCCGGCACAGGGAATACCAGGCGATCTTGCCGCTGCGAGGCAAGATCATCAATGCGTACAAGAGTCGCGAAGATAAAGTGCTTGCCAACGAAGAGGTGCGGAGCGTGATCTCGGCCATCGGTGCAGGGATTGGCGACGAGGCCGACTTCAACAAACGGCGATACGGCAAGGTTGTGATCATGACCGACGCAGACGTCGACGGAAGCCACATCCGCACGCTCTTGCTGACATTCTTTTATCGCCAGATGTACCAACTCGTGGCCGCCGGGCACGTCTACGTCGCCCAGCCGCCGCTTTTTCGGGTGCGCTCAAAGAAAAATGTCTACTACGTGCAGACAGAAGATGAAATGAAGACGCAGCTTCTGGACCAAGGGTTGGGCGAGGGCGTTTTTTTGCCAGGGGATGGCCGGGAGATATCGGGCGAGCCCATGCAAAAGCTCTGCCGGACGCTCTCCGGGTTGGAAGACGCGCTGGTGGCTCTGGAGCGGCGGGGAGTGAGCCTCCGCGACCACGCTGCCCGAAGGGATCCCGCAACCGGCAAGCTGCCGATGTACCACGTCTATTACGGCACCGACGAGCGATGGTTTACCAGCCGCGACGATCTCGAGGCCTTCGTCAAGACCAAAGAAAAGGCCTCCGGTGGTGAATTGGCAGTGGGGCGTGCTGAAGGCGGCCACAGTGCAGCAGGTGGCGGCGAGGGCGATACCGGCGATCAGCTTGTGATTGTGGATCTCCACGAAGTGCGGAGCATCAACTCGGGCTTAGCAGAACTGTCGTTGGCAGGGTTCGGTATCGAATCCCTTCTGCCAGAAGATCGCACGGGTACCGAAGAGCCCCGCTACACGCTGCGTCGCGGCGATAACTCCATCGGCCTCGAGGATTTGCGGAGTCTGCTGTCGGCCGTGCGGCGGGCGGGGGAAAAGGGTCTCTCGATCACCCGTTTCAAGGGCCTCGGAGAAATGAATGCCGAGGAACTGCGAGACACAACGCTGGATCCCGCCAATCGCACGTTGTTGCGTGTGACGATGACCGATGCGGCGGCCGCTGATGATCTGTTTCGCGTACTGATGGGAGAAAAAGTCGAGCCGCGTCGGGAGTTTATCGAGCGACATGCCCTCGACGTAAAAAACCTCGACGTCTAACGCATTGCTTATCAAACCGTTGGTGCTGGCGTACCGGATTGTCATCGGTGATTTTTCTTCGACAGAATTTTTTGTTTTCCTTGCGTTCATGCCTCGTGTGATCGTGCCATGCTTCTGTTACCCCGGCTTTCGTTTGGAGTCGGCGATCGCTTTGCCCATCAGGCTCGCTCGCAACTCGCGGCCTTTGAAAGCCTAGCTGCCGACGGCGTTGTGGTGGCTCCTGTGTGGAATAAATCCAACCGCGAACACTCCTTCATTGGGAGCGAGCCCTTGAGCGTGCGGGTGGCGGCGGCCGAGGCCGTGGCTGCTGCGCGATGGCCGCACCCGTGGTTTGTGGATGCCGATCACATTCGGTTCGACACGGTCGAGAGGTTTCTGCCGGTCAGCGATTTTTTCACAATCGATGTGGCCGACAGCATTGGCCGGCCGGCCGCTGCTGCGGATGTGGCTGCGTTTGTGGGGCGGCATCCCGAGTTGGCGTTGGGCGTTTCGATTCCGGGCGTTGCGTCTACGATGCATCTCTCGTCAGAGGGCCTTGAATCTATTGCGGCCACATATCTGCTGGCCTGCCAGGAGGCCGGTAAGCTCTATCGATTCATTGCCGGCCGTCGCGGGTCTGCCGGGTGTGTCATTGAAGTCAGCATGGACGAAACCGATCAGCCACAGACCCCGCCCGAGTTGCTCGTGATTCTGGCGATGCTGGCCGACGAACGGATCCCACTTCAGACAATTGCTCCGAAGTTCACTGGTCGATTCAACAAAGGAGTCGATTACGTCGGTGATCTGGCAACGTTTGAGCGAGAGTTTGCCGATGACATTGCTGTGCTGGCCTTTGCCGTAGAGCACTACGGCCTACCAGAAACCCTCAAGCTTTCGGTGCACAGCGGCAGCGATAAGTTTTCGCTCTACCCGTTGATTCGTCGCGTACTTTTGGCCACGGGCGCAGGCGTGCACATCAAGACGGCTGGCACAACGTGGCTGGAGGAGTTGATCGGCTTGGCAGAGGCCGGTGGCGACGGGCTTCTGTTGGCACAAGAGATTTATGCGTATGCCCTTGGCCACATCGATGAGTTATGCGCTCCGTATGCTTCTGTCATCGACATCGACCCTGCGCAGTTGCCATCGACGGCAGAAGCAGTTGGGTGGAGCGGACGCCGGTTTGCTGCGGCGATTCGGCATGTGCCGACACACGCAGATTTCAATCCGCACATGCGACAGTTATTGCACGTGTCCTTTAAGGTGGCGGCCCAGCAAGGCAGTCGCTACACCGACCTGCTCAAGGCCCATCCAGACATTGTGGGGAGACACGTCACAGACAACATCCTGAACCGCCACCTCCTCCCCCTCTTTAAAAAAACGGTGGCAGCCACCAAAAATGGGCAAGATTAGGCAAGGCTTAGCGTCATGAAGTCGGCTGTCACAATTTGTTTGGTTCCCGAGGCAAAGCAGGGGCCGTTTGTCTTTCACGATGGGCTTGAGGGTGGCTGTCTGGCTGCGGCCGAACTGGGCTTTGATGGTGTCGAGGTATTTCCGGAAAGTGCAGAGGCGTTTCCAACTGAGGCAGTTGACCGATTGCTCGCAGGCTGTTCTCTCTCGCTGGCGGCTGTTGGCACAGGCTGTGGCTGGATCAAGCACAAACTCCATTTGTGCCATGCCGATCCGGCCGTTCGGCAGCGGGCTTGCGACTTCATTGCAAAATTGATCGATGTGGCAGGCGAGCGGGGGTCGCCTGTGATTGTCGGATCCATGCAGGGCACACGTGCAGGGAATGTGTCGCGCGACATGGCTCTCGACTGGCTGGCCGAATCGCTGGCTCTGCTCGGCGATCGAGCCTGCCGGCACGGTCAAGTAATTTTGTACGAACCGCTCAACCGCTACGAGACAAATCTCTTCAACCAGCAGGCCGCCGCCGCTGCTTTTTGTGACGTTCGCGGCCTGGATCATGTCCGGTTGCTGTGCGATCTTTTTCACATGAACATCGAGGAGGCTCACGTGCCGCAGGCTCTGGTGGCAGTCGGCAGCCGGATTGGGCACGTTCACTGGGCCGACTCGAATCGATGCGCAGTTGGTCTGGGGCATACTGACACCCGGCCGGTTATTGCCGCGCTTCGCTCAATCGGGTACGAAGGCTTTTTATCGGCAGAAGTGTTTCCGCTTCCCAGCGGCATGGAGGCTGCACGCAGGAGTCTTGAAAGTCTCCGTGAGTGTGCTGCTTTCTGATTGGTTGGGGCACCGGATGTGCTTTTGTTTGCTAGGCTTCTCGGTGTCAAGATTTCCGGCGGGTTTCAAAAAATGCTCAACACCCCATTGCTCCATCCCGATATCCTGCGCATCCTTGCGCAGGCCGGCCACCACTCCAAGGTGCTGCTGGCTGACGGCAACTATCCCGCTTTGAACAAGCGTGGATCGCGTGCTGAGATTGTGTCGTTGCAATTGATGCCCGGCGTGCCGACGGTGGCGCAGGTTTTTGAAGCGGTGCTGGCCACGGTACAGATTGACGAAGTCTTTACGATGGGTGTCGATCGCACAGATGCCTACGCCGCAGCGACGCCCGGCGACCCGGCTGTGTGGGCAGAGTATCGGAGGTTGCTTATAGCATCGCATGGGTCCGGTACCGCGATCGTTTTGCAGCCACTTGTGAAGTGGGATTTCTACAAGGCCGTCGAATCGGCCGATCACGTGCTCACGGTCCAGACGGCCGATCAAGCACCGTGGGCCAATCTGCTTCTCTCCGTCGGTTGCCGCACATTCAAGTAGGGCCAGAAGTGGCTCGCGTACAACCGAGAGCGAACGCATGCAAACCCGCTTGCTTGGCACGACCGGCTTATCCGTTCCGATTCTGGCATTTGGAGCGAGCTCGTTGGGGCAGGAATTCCGAAGGATCACGGTGGATGAAGCCCTTCAGAGCGTGCAGGCGGCACTTGAATGCGGACTTTCGTTGATCGACACGAGCCCCTTCTACGGCCGTGGAATGAGCGAAGTGCTCGTTGGAATAGCGCTTCGGGATGTGCCTCGAAACGACTACCTGCTCTGCACGAAGCTTGGCCGATACGATCTCGGGCATTTTGATTTCTCGGCTCGGCGCGTGGCGGAGAGCGTCGACGTGTCGCTGCACAGACTCAACACCGACCACATCGACATCATGCTCTGTCACGACATAGAGTTTGTGCCCCTTGAGCAGATCCTGAATGAAACGCTTCCTGCACTGCGGGCGATTCAGGCCAGCGGGAAGGTACGCTATGTCGGCGTGAGCGGCTATCCACAAAAGATATTCAGGGATGTATGCGGGGCTTTGGGCGATCAGGCTCCTCTCGACTGCGTGCTCAACTACAACCAATACACCCTGCAAAACACACGCTTTGCCGACGAAACGATTCCCTGGCTCAAGACCAAGGGAGTGGGCGTGATGAACGCCGGGCCGTTCAGCGCCCGATTACTCACCGATGCGCCGTTGCCAGCGTGGCTGAAGGAACCCGAGGGGGTGAAGGCGGCCGCGAGGCAGGCGGCGGCCTTGTGTCATCGGCGTGGCACGAAACTGGCGAAGCTTGCCCTGCAGTTTGCGTTGGCCAATCCAGACATTGCCACCACGGTCGCAGGCAGCGCCAATCCAGCAAACATTCGGGAGTGGGCGCGTTGGGCCGCCGAGCCCTTGGATCGGGAGTTGCTCGGTGAGGTGCATTCCCTCTTTGATTCCGTCAAAAACATTGGCCACACCGAGGGTCTTGCCGAAAACAACTAGCCCAGCTTTCCGAGTGAGCGTCACTTTTTCTGGCGCGTCGCAATGGCCAGTACGAAACAACCCGGCCTCATCCGTAGAGAATCCAAGAACCCGCAGAAAGCCATCGATGCGTATTGACTCCCATCAGCATTTTTGGAAGTACAGTGCCCCAGAGTATTCTTGGATTGGGAAAGGCATGGAGCGGCTGGCGCAGGATTATCTGCCGGCCGATCTTGAACCTTTGGCCCGCGAGGCCGGCATCGGGGGGAGCGTCGCTGTGCAGGCGAGGCAGACGTTCGAGGAAACCAACTGGCTCTTGGATCTAGCCGACAGGAACCCGTTCATTCGCGGCGTTGTGGGTTGGGTGGATCTGCAGAGCGATCAAGTGGAGGAGCAGCTGCACGCGTGTGCGAAGCGGCCACAATGCGTTGGTGTGCGGCATGTCGTTCAAGATGAACCTGATCCCAGGTTCGTGCTGCAAGAGAAGTTTGTGCGAGGGCTCAAGCATCTGTATCGATTCAGCCTCACCTACGATCTACTGATTGTTCCGCACCAACTGCCAGCGGCCCTTGAGCTTGTGAAAAAGCTACCCGAGCAACCGTTCGTGATCGATCATATAGCCAAGCCGCAGATCAAGGCCGGCGAGATTGACGCATGGCAGCAGGACATCCAAGCCATTGCCTCGCAGCCACACGTGCTGTGCAAGCTGTCGGGAATCGTGACGCAGGCGACGTGGAGCAGTTGGAAGCGAG
>Ga0208960_1001240_pt1 | contig 13798 bp, 7 predicted proteins | sample GreLakmeON33MSRF_FD_187703 | JGI IMG/M metagenome (GOLD analysis project Ga0208960, IMG submission 187703) | Freshwater lentic microbial communities from great Laurentian Lakes, MI, USA - Great Lakes metaG ON33MSRF (SPAdes) | ecosystem: Environmental > Aquatic > Freshwater > Lake | place: Great...
CACAGCCGGCCGGCGCGGTCTTCGAGCGCCACCGTCACCGTCACATTTTGCCGGCTGGACGGCAGTGTCCCGACCGGCGCCGTGCCGCCTCCCTCGGTGAACTTGAGCACCCGCGCGCCGGCGCAAACCCAGAGTCCGCCCGACTTCGCCGCCGCGATGCACTGCATGCCCGGCACCGTCGCGCGCGCGACGAACTCCTCGTCGCGGAACACGCCGAGCGTGTCGCCCGCCGCGAACCACAGCCGGCCGCCCGCATCGGTGGCGAGCTGCAGCGGGCCGCTGGCCGGAAGCCCGCCCGCCGCCCCGTGGTAGCGCAGTTGTCCGTCGCGCATCCGCACCAGCCGGGCGCCTTCGATGGAATAAACCACCCACACGTTACCCTCCCCATCCTCGACCGGCGCTGACGCCCGCGGGTTGGCCGCCCCGCGGCGCAGCAGCCACGAACTCGTCCGCCCCTGCTCCACGCCCGCCAGCACCCCGCCATCCTTCGTCACCCACAACCGGCCCCGCCGGTCAGCCGTCACCCCATACATCAGTCCGCTCGGCGCTCCGGCCTCCGTCACCGGCGCGAAATCCCGAAACTGATTCCCGTCGAAACGCACCAGCCCGCCCTGCGTCGCCACCCAGAGAAAACCGTCCGGCGCCTGCGTGATGCCCACCACCACGTTGTCCGGCAATCCCTCGTCCGTCTGCCACGCTCGCGCGAACCACGGTTCGTTCGTCGCCGCGCCCAACCCGGCGGCGGCGCCGAGCAGGCCGACGCCGAGCGCCAGATACAGCCGGACACGGTGAGTCAGTGTTGGGAACACGCCCGGAAACTAATCCGTGGGAAAACCAAAACAAGCCGCAAAAGCTGCCAGGGCCGGCGGAACGCGACTGGGTTCGAACACGCTGAAATCTCGAGAACCCGCACTGGGCCGGTCGTCTCGGCCGGCTGAAGCCTGAATCAGGCGGACAAAGAAAGAATGCCACCACGGATGGAAGCGCGTTGCAGGTTGAGCGTTGCCTGTTTCCGCTCCCACTGAGAACCGAGCACTGAGCACTTCCCACCACCCCGCCCTCCTCTCACGTCAGAATATCCCGAATCACCTTCCCATGCACATCCGTCAGCCGCCGGTTGATGCCGTTGTGGTAGAAGGTGAGTTTCTCGTGATCGAGGCCGAGGAGGTGCAGGATGGTCGCATGAAAATCCGGGATGGTGACTTTGTTTTCCGCGACGGAGTAGCCGACGTCGTCGGTCGTGCCGTGACGAAAACCCTTCTTCACTCCCGCGCCCGCCAGAAAGCAGGTGAAGGCGACCGGGTGATGATCGCGGCCGGGAGCATTGATGCCCTGCGTCGAGGGGCTGCGGCCGAACTCGGTGCTCCAGATCACGAGCGTGTCTTCCAACATCCCGCGCTGCTTGAGATCCTTGATTAACGCGGCGACGGGCTGGTCCATGGTGGCGGCCTGCGTGTCGTGGTTTTGCTTCAGGTTTTCGTGGCCGTCCCAGTTGATGCGCGGGCTGCCGAAGGCGCCGCCGTTGTAGATTTGCACGAAGCGCACGCCGCGTTCGAGAAGGCGGCGGGCCATCAAACAGTTTCGCCCGAAACCCTTGTTCGACTCCTTGTCGAGACCGTAAAGGGTCTTCGTCTCCGCCGATTCCGCGTCGAGGTTCGACGCGTCGGGAATGCTCACCTGCATCCGCGCCGCGAGTTCGTAGGAGCGGAGCCGGGCGGCAAACGTGTCGTCACCGGCCTGGGCGTCGGCGAAGTCGCGGTTCATGGCGGCGAGCAGTTTCATGTCCGCCTCGCGCGTGGCGGGCGGAATGTTCGCTGGGGTGTTGAGGTCCACCACCGGCTCGGGCGAGTTGGTGCGGAACTGGACGCCCTGATGATTCGCGGGCAGAAAGCCGGAGGTCCAGTTGATGGAGCCGCCGGCGGGCTGGCCGCGCGGATCGGGCAGGACCACGAAGGTGGGGAGATTTTCGTTCTCCGTGCCCAGCCCGTAGCTCAACCACGCGCCCATGGAGGGAAATCCGTTCAGGGTGAATCCGCTGTTCATCTGAAACGTGGCGGGCGTGTGATTGTTGCTCTTGGCAAACATCGAGTGGATGAAGGTCACGTCATCCACGCACCCGGCCAGATGCGGCAGCAGACTGCTCACCCACGCGCCGGACTTGCCGTGCTGGCGGAATTCGTAGGGGCTTTTCATCACCTTGCCCGGCTGACCGAAGAAACCCAGGTTCTCTCCGCGGCCTTCGAGGGTCTTGCCGTGGAATTTTTCCAGCTCCGACTTGTAGTCGAAGGTGTCGATGTGGCTGACGCCGCCGCAGCAGAAAATTTGCACGACGCGTTTGGCCTTCGCCGGAAAATGCGTCGGGCGCGCGGAGGAGGCGATCCCGGGCGCGGCGGCGCGGGCCTGTTCGCGGTTGAGCAGCCAGGCGAGGGCGAGGCCGCCGATCCCGCCGGCGGTGTTGGCCAGAAAGTGGCGGCGCGAAAGGAGCGACCTTTCGATTGAAGGAAGTGGAGAGGAGTTGTTCATACGCAGGCCAGCGGGGGTTCTTGCTGGAGTTCAAGCTTTAGCTTGTCCGGGAACACGCCAAAGCGTGAACTCCAACTTGCGAATAGCGCACGTCGCTGAAAAATTGGTTCACCGGACATAAACGAATTCGGTTGAGTTGAGCAGCGCCCAGCAGACGCTGGACAGGCCACGTTCCTTGGCCGCGCTGGCGGCACGGGCGGATTCTTCCCGGGTCGCGGCACGGCCGAGAGCAAGGCGATAGGCCGATTGCACGGCACCGGACAGGTCCTGGGAAGACTCCTTCAGCGCGCGTTCGGCGAGCTGGCCGGCCTGGCGCTGCACGAATGAATTATTCATCAACGCGAGCGCCTGCAAGGGCGTGGTGGTCACGCCGCGCCGCGGAGTTTTCACCGCCGGGTCGGGGCAATCGAAGGCATCGAGCAGCGGCTCCTTGCCGGAGTTGACGTTGATGCGATAGACGGTGCGCCGGTTGAACTCCGGGCCGATCATATCCTTGAGCGCATAGAAATCCGAACCGTGGTTCGACACGGTAAAGGGGCGAAAGCCCGGCCCGCCCATTTGCAGGTTGATCTGTCCGCTCACCGCCAGCATCGCGTCACGCAGCACTTCCGCTTCGAGGCGGCGCGGCGGGAAACGCCAGACGAGCTGGTTGTCGGCATCAAGCGCGGCGGCCTTCGCGTTCGCCAGGGATTGTTGCTGATAGGTCGCGGAACTTACGATCAAGCGGTGCAGCGCCTTCACGCTCCAGCCGCTCTCGATGAACTTCACGGCCAGCCAGTCGAGCAGCTCGGGATGCGTTGGACGCGCGCCGCTCACGCCAAAATCGTTCGGCGTCGCCACCAGTCCCTGTCCAAAATGATAATGCCAGACGCGATTCGCCATGACGCGCGCGGGCAGCGGATTGCGCGGGTCGGCCACCCAATCGGCGAACTTCAACCGGCGCTGCGCCTCGGGCGCGTTCGCCGAGAGGCCGAAATCGGGATTCAAATCGACGATGGCCGAGAGAGCGCCAGGCGTGACGATTTCGTCGGGCGAATGGACATCGCCGCGCTTGAGACGTTTGGTGGGCGCCGGCTGCACGCGCGTTCCAACATACGAAACGGGAGATCCCTTCGGCTTGGGTCGCGCCGCGTCGAGAGCGGTCTGGGAAGTTTTTATCCGGGCGAGCGCGGCGGTGCGCGCGGCGGTTTGTTCCGGGCTGAGGCTGGCCAGCACTTCGGATTGGGTAACGCCCGTCCCGGCGGCGCGAAAGGAATCCGCGATCTCTCCGGCGCTCAAGGCCCGGTCGTAGAGCGCGGCCTGCTGGATTTCGCCTTTGAGATGGCCATTGCCGGCGCCATGGTGACGCAGGCCGAGCAGCACACGCGCCTTGCCGGCCGGATAGGTGTGAAGCCGATTGGCCGGCGTGTAGGGTTTGCCATAGGGTTCGCCATTGCGATAAACGGCAATGCTGTTGTCCGCGCTATAAACGATGGCCATGTGGATGAGCGTGCCAGCCGGAGCGGATTCCTCCGGTGCGGCGAGGTCTTGCGTCCGGGCAAAACCGCCGCTGCCCGGCACCCATTTGTTCGGCTGCCGTTCGCCGAAGACAATCGCGTCAAAAGTCGTGCCGGCTCCTTCGGACTCGATGGAGATGACCCCTACCCCGCCCTGCTTCAACTCGGCGAGCGAGACCCAGGCTTCGAGCGTCTTCTCGCGAATATCCTTCGGAATCGGTGCGGTCTGATAATAGTCGCCGGCCTTCGCGAGTTGCAGGCGTCCGTTGGCCAACTTCGCGCCGCCTTTGAGTTCGCCGGGCATCACGGCGTCCGCCGCGCCGTCGAAGTTCCAACGGGCCAGGGCCGCCGGTCCGGGTTTGACCGCCGTGGCCGGGCGTTTCGCCGTCGCGCTTTTCAAACCCTCCGCCTCGAGTCGCGCCACCTCCTGTTGCGCCGATGAAATCTCCTTCGTCAGCTCTTCAATCCGCCCTTTCGGAATCTTCGGCTCGTCCGGGCTGCCGATGGCCCGTTCGCCGTGCTTCACCCCCTCGAAGACCGACTTGATGCGGTAATATTCCTCGTGCGGGATGGGATCAAACTTGTGCGTGTGGCAGCGCACGCAGTTGACGGTGAGTCCGAGAAAGGACTGCCCCACCACCCCGATCAAATCTTCCAATTCGTCTTCCCGCGTGATGGCTTTTTGGGTCTTGTTGGCCTGGGCATTCCCGGCCTGATCATACGGCCCGCAGACCAGCAGGCTCGTCGCCACGATGCCGTCGCTCGTCACCGGCTCGAGCACATCCCCGGCCATCTGCTCCTTCATGAACCGGTCATAGGGTTTGTCCTCGTTGAAGCTCTTGATCACGTAATCACGGTAGTGCCACGCGTTGTTGCGCAGCCGGTCGTATTCAAAGCCCTGGCTTTCCGTATAACGCGCCACATCCAGCCAGTGCCGTCCCCAGCGTTCGCCGTAACGCGGCGACGCCAGCAGCCGGTCCACCAGTTCCTCGTAGGCTTTCGGCGATTTGTCCGCCACGAACGCGTCAACCTCCTGCGGTGACGGCGGCAGTCCGGTGAGATCAAAACTCAACCGCCGGATCAGCGTCGCGCGATCGGCGGCGGGCGACAGCGTAAGATTGTTGGTGGCAAGCCGCGCCGAGATGAAGGCGTCGATGGGATGGGCGACTGGCGACTGGCGACTGGCGTTTTTTGGAACAGCGGGCGCTTTCAACGACTGCAACGACTGCAACGACCAATGGGCACTACGCACGCGCGCTGTGGCCTCCGACTCCGGCCAGTTGGCGCCCTGATCGATCCACGCCCGCAGCAGACCGACTTGCCGAGCCGTGAGCCGCTCGCCTTTTGGCGGCATGATTTTTTCCGGATCCAGGCCCGCGACGAAATGCACCAGCAGGCTCTCGGCGCTCTTGCCGGGCACGATGACCTTGCCGGCGTCGCCGCCCTTGAGCGCGGCCACTTTGCCGTCGAGCCGCAGCTCGCCCTTCTGCTTTTCCGGCCCGTGGCACTTCACGCAATGCTGGGCCAGCAACGGCTGGATGTCCTTGGTGAAATCCACCGGGGCCGCCGCCGGGGCCGGGAGTTTCGAGAGATCGAGAGTCGGAGTCGCGGCGTGCGCAGTGACCAAGGGCAACCCCAGCACCAAGGCAAGAACGGCAATAAAGGCGCTGCGCCGTCGTGTCGCCGTGAAGGAATGGGTGGCTGCTGTAGTCAATTTCATGATCGTCAGAAAAAAATATGCGCACATCAGAGGAATTTGAAAGCTTTTCGTTCAGGATAAAATCGGACGGATCACCTGCCCATGCACATCGCTGAGACGGAAATCGCGGCCGCCAAAACGGTAGGTGACTTTCTCGTGATCCAGCCCGAGCAGATGTTGCACGGTTGCCCACATGTCGTGGACGGTGCAGACATCCTGCACGGCGTGATAGCCGAGTTCGTCCGTGGCTCCGAAGGCTGTGCCGCCCTTGATGCCGCCGCCCGCCAGCCAGACGCTGAACCCAAACGGATTGTGGTCGCGCCCGTCGCTCGACTGCGCGAACGGGGTCCGGCCAAATTCTCCGGCCCAGACGATGAGCGTTTCATCAAACAGACCCCGCGCCTTCAGATCTTTGATCAATCCGGCGATCGGCTGATCGACCTGGAAAGCCATCTCGGAGTGGCCCGCTTTCAACACGCCGTGTTGATCCCACGGGTTGCCGATCTGGCCAAGATCGGCCGGGCGCGGCAGGCAGGTGAGCTCGATGAAGCGCACGCCGCGCTCGACGAGGCGCCGCGCCAGCAGACATTGCCGGGCGTATTCCGCCTTCTCGCGCACCGGCGAATCCATGCCGTAAAGTTTTTTTGTGACCTCGCTCTCGCCGCGCAGATCGACCAGTTCAGGAACGGCCGACTGCATCCGGTAGGCCAGCTCGTAATTCTGGATGGCGGACTCGACCTGCTCGTCGCCTTGCAGCCGCGCGAGATGACGCTGGTCGAGACGCCCGATGAACCCGAGCCGCTTGCGTTGCAATCCATCCGCTTCGCGCGGCGTGATGTTCGTGAGCGCCTCCTTCTGGGTCGGGTCGATGAGCGAGGCCTGGTGGACTGCTGGAAGAAAACCGTTGCCGTAAATGTTCACCCCGCCCAGCGGCGCGCCCCCGCTGGCCAGCACCACGTAGCCCGGCAGATTCTGACTCTCGCTGCCCAGGCCATAGGTCATCCACGCGCCCGCGCTTGGAAATCCGGCCAGCGAAAATCCGGTGTGCATGTAAAAATTTCCCTGCGCATGTTCGTTCGCCACGCTGGTCATCGAGCGGATCACGGCCAGGTCATCCGCGCACGCACCGATGTGGGGAAAGAGGTCGCTGACCGGCAGGCCAGACTGGCCGCGGTTCCGAAACTCCCACGGGCTGGCCATGATGTTGCCGTTCTGGTTGAACATGGTCGGTCGTACCGGCACGGGCATCGGTTTGCCGTGATCACGTCTCAGGCGCGGCTTCGGATCGAAGGTGTCCACGTGCGACACGCCGCCGGACATGAAACAGAAGATGACGCTTTTGACCTTCGGCGGAAAATGCGGCGCGCGGGGTGCGAAGGGACTGGGCTGCGCCGGACCAGCCGCCGCCGCCAGCGCCTTTGATCCCGCCATCAGGCCGGACAAGGCCACCAGGCCAAAACCGGTCGAGCACGTCGCGAGCATGTCGCGCCGGGAAATCTTCCCCGGGCCGCGCGCGTTGAATTGTGATCGGTCAATCGACATAGATGAATTCCTTCAGGCAGAAAACCGACTGCGCAAAATCCTGCCACACCCGCGCGCTCTTCTCCAGTTCGACGGACGGCACCGCATGTTCGGCGGCGAGTTCACCGAGAAATTCGCGGGCTGCGGCCAGATCCTCCACCGTGGCCGGGCGGCCCAGCGCCTGCACAAACATGTCCCGCACGCGCTCATCGCGCGGACGCCCTTCGCCCACCAGCGCCTTCGCCCATTTGGCCGACTGGTCGATGACGAACGGATCGTTGAGCAGGGTGAGCGATTGCGCGGGCACGTTGGTGGCGTCGCGTTTGCCGCGCGTGCTGGCGGGCTTGGGCGCGTCGAAAGCTTCAAGCAACGGATTCGCGGCGTTGCGCCGGATGCGCTGGTAAATGCTGCGGCGGCGGTCCCCGTCGAGCGGCCCTTTCGGCCCGCCGCCTTCCGTCTTGCCGACGTAATAGACGTTCACCCCCGGCCCGGACATTTTCAGATCAAGCTGGCCGGAGACGGCGAGCACGGTGTCGCGAATCGCCTCGGCTTCCAGGCGGCGCACGCGCGCGTGGGAGAGCAGCTCGTTGCCGGGATCGATCCGTCGCGCGTCGGCGGAGGCCAGCGCGGATTGCTGAAATGTTTTTGAAGTCACGAGGAACCGGATCGTTTCCTTCATCGACCAGCCGTGCTCGATGAATCGCGTCGAGAGGTAATCCAACAGTTCCGGGTGCGTCGGCTTCTCGCCCAGCCGGCCGAAATTATCCACCGTGCCGACGAGGCCGCGTCCGAAGAGATGATGCCAGAGACGGTTGACCATGACGCGCGCGGTCAGGGGATTGGCGGGGTTCGCCACCTCACCGGCCAGCTCAAGTCTTCCACTCAGCGCAGTCGGAAACGGCCGGCTGTCGAACATCTCAAGGAAACGGCGCGGGACCGGTTCGCCGGGCTGCGTGATCTGGCCGCGCACGAACAGCGGCTGATTGAAGGCCGCGGCTTCATGCACGCCCGGCGCGCGGCGCGGCACCGGAATCTCCGCTTCGAGCTTGCGATAGGTGGCGAGGGATTCCTTCAGTTGCGGCAGCCGTGCGAGCGTGGCGGGCAGCAGATCGCGGCGGACGAAGTAATCCAGGAACGCCATCTCATCGTCGCTCAATCGTCCCTCGCGCCAGTGCGAAATCGCCATCGTCAAGCGCCGCCCATAAAGTCCGGCCAGCTCGACCGGAGAAGCCGGCGCGTCTCCCGCCAGCAAAAAAGCGGCGGGCACGAGCAGCTCTTTCGGTCCGGCGCCGTTGTGAAACACCACCTCGGCCACGCCAAAACTGGCGCGGCCCGCGTCGCTGCCGCCCGAGGTCGGAGAATCCTCCGCGGTGGCAAATTCCAGATACGCATTCGCACCCTTCCGATACGCGGTGTCCAGTCGGAACCATTTCATTTCCCCCGCGCTCAAGCCCTGCGCCGGATAAATTCCTCCGCCACCGATGGCGTAGTTTTCCACGACGAGCCGGAACTGGCTGTGATCCCCGAGCGCGCGCACGCTGATGCTGTCGGTCTCAACCTTGAAGCGGGGCGAGGTGAACACGCCGGTTTGTTTCCGGGTCAGCGCGTGAGTGAACACGCCCGCCGGATAAAGTCCGCTCAACACGCGATCGCCTTTGATCTCGGGGCTGAACTCACCCGCCGTCGCCGCCGCGCCCGCGCCCGTCATGAACCACCGGCCTGCGTCGTTGCCGGCCAGGTTCCAGCCGCGCGTGAAGTTGGTGCGGTTGAAATCGCGGCGGCCGGCCAGCTCGGTCTTCCAATAGTCCGCAAGCTGTCGCCAGCCTTCCTGAAAAGCCTCCCCTTTCAGTACAGACAATTTCACCCAGGGATGCAGCGGGCTGGCGTTGTTCTTCGCGGCGTCTGCCAGCGCGGCTTTCCAAGCGTCTGCCGACGGCGCCTGGGCGGACCGCTTCGACTGTGCGGCTTGAAGCTGTCCGATCTCCTTGTGCAGCACCACCACCTTCTCGCGCTCGGCCGGAGTCAGGGCTTTGGCAAGCGTGTCGGCATCGATCGCGTTCACTCCGGTGCGAAAGGACGACGCCACTTCCTCCGCCGTGAGCGCGCGCGCGTACAGGCGGGCCTCCTCGATCTCGCCGGCCAGCGCGGTGACGGCCGTCGCCAGATGACGTTTGCCCAGCACCACCCGCGCGGTGCCCGCGGCGAAGGTTTGCAGCGCGCCTTGCTGATAAGTTTTTCCGTAACGCGCGCCGTTGCGGAACACCGTGATGGAATTGTCCGCGCCATAAACAATCGCGAGATGGATCAGCTCTCCGGGCTTCGCGGTCTCGGCGGAGCCACCGACATCCCGGGTGCGCTTGAACAAATCGCTGCCCGCGATCCAATGCCGCGCCTCGCGCTCGCCAAACACAATCGAGTCGAAGACTTCGCTGTCCGGAGTCTGCACGGTCAGCACGCCGCCGCCCTTCTGATCCAGACCGGCCAGCGCCACCCAGGCCTCCAAAGTTTTTTCGCGCAGGCTGGCCGGCAATGCTTCGGTCACGACGAACGCATCCGTTCCGTTCAGGATCAGTCGCCCGCCGCGCACCACCGCGCCGCCTTCGGCCCGGCCGTGCATCTTGCCCATCGCATCGCGCAGGTCTCCCTCGAAGCTCCATCGGGCCAGCGGCATCGACAACTGCGGGGAAACCTCCACGCCCCGCTGCTTCGCCAGTTCGGCCCGCGCCCGCGCCTCCACGTCCGTTATCGCCTGCGTCAGCCGGCGAACCTCGACTTCCAGCCGTTCCTTTTCCGCACTGCGCCCGCCCTCCTCCTGCAGTTCCGTCAGCAGCCCGCCCGCCGCGTCGCGCCAGCCTTCCGCCAGACCGGCGCGAATTTTTTTCTTCAATGCCGCGAGTTCGGTGCGGTTCGTCTGCACCAAGTCCGGCGCATCCACCACCACCTGACCGGGACGACTGCTGGCGAAGACGCCGTAGAGCGCATAAAAATCCTTCTGGCTGATCGGATCAAACTTGTGATCGTGACAGCGCGCGCAGGAAACGGTCAGACCCAGAAACGCCTTGGAGAAAACATCGATCTGATTGTCCACGACTTTCACCTGATCATCCAGCGCGTCCACCGGCACGTAGCCCAGCTCGACCATCCGCAATTGCGCCGTGCCGAGAATGGATTCGTTCAATCCGTCCGCCGGGTTGAGACGCGGCTTCGCCAGCAGATCACCGGCGAGGTGTTCGCGCACGAACTGGTCGTAAGGCAGGTCGCCGTTGAACGCGCGAACGAGATAATCCCGGTAACGCCAGGCCATCGGAAGTTCCGGGTCGCCCTGGCTGCCGTGCGATTCGCAGTAGCGCACCAGATCCATCCAGTGCCGCGCCCAACGCTCGCCGAAACGCGGCGAGGCCAGCAGCCGGTCCACTACTTTCGCGTAGGCCCCGGGCGAAGGATCGTCAAGAAACTCGCGCTGCTCCGCCGGCGTCGGCGGCAATCCCGTGAGCGCGAAGGTGACGCGCCGCAGCAACGATTCTTTGGCGGCCGGCGCCGAGGGTTGCAAGCCGCGCTCCTCCATCTTCGCCAGGAGAAAACGATCGACGGGATGCTCCGACCAGGCGGGGTTTTTCACTTTGGGCACGGAAACTTTTTGCAACGGCTTGAAACTCCACCAGTCCTTGCGCGCCTGGAGCGTGGCGTCCCAGGCCATGGTGTTCGTCGCCGCTGCCGTCGGTGGCTGATCGCGCGGATCGGCCGCGCCCTGATTCACCCACGTCACAAAATCCGCGATGACGGAATCCGCGAGCTTGGGGCGATCCTTCGGCATTTTGGAATCCGGATCCTCGTGGCGGATGCTCTGGATGAGCAGGCTCTTCTTCGCGTCACCGGGCAGGAGCGCCGGCCCGGAATCGCCGCCCTTGCGGAGGCCATCCCGAAAATCCACGCGCAGCCCGCCTTTCTGCTTCGTCGCCCCGTGACATTCGTAGCACTCGTTGACCAGCGCCGGCCGGATGCGCTGCTCGAAAAACTCGAGCTGCGCCGGGGCGGCCGGAGCCGCCGCCTGCGCGGTGAAGCCGGCCAGCAGCAGGCCCGGCCAAAGGGCGAACGAGAAACGAATGTTTTTTCTCACAGACATGGACGGAAGGAAAATAGCGGCCGGAGGTCGCAGCGTGAAGCGGAATCCCGCTTCCACCGCAAACATATTTGGCGGTCCCCTGGCCGGAAAAATTGGGGTCCGGTCTTCAGCTTCATGCTCGTGCTGGTTTGGCGGCGGCGGTTTTTTCGGCGGTCCACCGGATGGGCCAGCTCCCGGTGGCCAATCGACCCAGCACGCTGGCCAGCTCGAGCATCCGGGCCACCGTGCCCAGGCTCAGCCGCCGATGCGGCTGTTGCGTTTGATGCCGATTCATCGCCACCCGGCCCAGGGCCGTCCACAAATCCCACTCGTTCATCCAACGTTCAATCGCCAGCTCCCGCCGCCGCGTCCGCCCGAAAAACTGCACCGTTTCTGCACCATTATTGCCTCCATTCTCATTTTGCGACCGGTGCATTTCTTCACCGGCCGGCCCGGTGCTCCCGCCGTAAATTTTCGCGAGCGCCACCTCGAGCTCCGCGTGGAAGCGCGCCCGTGCCTCCCGTTCCCGGGCCAGCCGCTCCACCACCGCGAAGTCAAACTGTTCCGGGGCCAGTTTGATCAGCCGCTCATGGGCGCGCGCGGCGCGGTTCATGGCCATCAGCGCCTGGCTCATATAATTCACCACCCGCGCCCCATCCAGCCGCCGCGCGCTCGCGCGGTCACAACGGCGGTCCAACCGCCGGTGCAAAGAACGGTTCAACCGGCGTGTCAAGTCACACCTTTTCATGCTTGCTCCACCTCATCCCGAACTCCGAATACATTTCACAGAAGGGAACAAAGGTAACGATGAACCAAGCCCTTCCATCTGAAACGGACGTGCTGAAATGTTTTCGAGGCGGACCTCTCCAACTCTTTCCAGCTTCATTCTCTCCGTTGCCTTCTGTAAGCCAGCTTCGGTTTTATATCCGTCTTCGGATCGGCCGAAAACTGTTGGCCCGCCCTCACCTTCTGTCCTCTCCCCCAGGAGAGGAAATTGCTGCCGGCCGCTTCCCCGCTTGCCCGGAATTCTCCAGCCAGTCCCATCGCTCGAAACTGCCACCAAGCCGCGAACGCTTTCTCCCTCTCCCAGGAGGAGAAGGCCGGGGTGAGGGCGCGCGTTTCACCGAAGTCCTGGCGTTCACGCGTCCCACTCCTGGGCCGCCTCGTGATATTCCGCGGCGGGGATTTCGCTGACCGGCGAGCGGAAGCACATCTGGCCCGTTTCCCGCCCGATCTGCCGGCGCAGAGCATCCGCCAGCACGAACAGCCGCACGGTGGACAGCTCCGCCACGCTGCGCTTGGCCAGCTCCGCCTCCACCTCCGCCAGCCGCGCCCCGAGCCGCCGCACCCGCTCCTCGACGCCCGCCAGGTATTGCTCCTGCAACGCCTCCAGCTCGATGGCCCGCTGGTTGTGAATTTCAAACTGAAACTTCCGGCTCCAGCCGATGAGCGTGCGCTTGCACACCTTCAGCTCTGCGGCGATGCGCAAAAAGGTCCGGCCCTGCGCCCGCAATTCGACAAACTTCTGCTGTGTTTCTGGATCATGCATCTGGGTCATGGCCGGAGCACGAAGCTCCGGCGATAGTTCGCGGAAACAAATCCGCCAACGGGTTTGGGTTGAATCGAACGGATGGAAACGTTCCAACGCTTCCACTCTTTCCCGACTGACATGTGAATTTCAGGGCCATAAAGGTCGCGACGCAATTCGCCGCCGACCTCTTCTTACACCCTGTTTTTCACGGAAGGGCGTGAAGACCGGACGGGTGGTGAGAATCAGATGCAACGAGCGGAAAGGAGGTAGTGTGCTTGTGCAATGACGTGAAGAAAATTTCTGTATAAAAAAGTTGACGGGTTTGCGGGGAGGACTGTGCTTCTTGATCTGGCAGGGCGGCCCGGCCGGTCCGACGTGGGAAGGCTGTGCGGCAGCACAGCCCTACCGGTGAAGAGCAGCCGGAGAGCGTGGACGCGGTGAAGCGCCGTTGACAAGCCGGTGCCATAGTGGCACCATGCGGGCATGGAACAAGTTTTAGAAGAGCCGCGCAAGCGGATTACGGCCCGGGTCTCGGAAGGCGTGCGCGACACGCTGGAACAGGCGGCGGAACTGCTGGGCGCGACGGTCAACCAGTTTGTCGTGCAAACGGCCTACGTGGAGGCGCAGCGCGTGATTGAACGCGAGTCGGTCATCCGGCTTTCGCAGAAGGACGCGCAGAGAATTCTGGCCCTGCTGGATCACCCGCCCAAACCCAACCGGCGGCTGAAAGACGCGGTCAAGGCCGGCCAAAGGGTGATGCGTGCACAAGATTGAACGGCTGGCGAAGACCCACGACCGGGAGGCGTTCGACTGCGGGAGCGAGCCGCTCAATTTATTTCTCAGGCAAACGGCTCGCCAGCACGCGGAGCGGGGGATTTCGCGGACCTTCGTGCTGGTGGATGAGGCTTCGACCGCGCCCAAACCGA
>Ga0208960_1001244_pt1 | contig 13773 bp, 10 predicted proteins | sample GreLakmeON33MSRF_FD_187703 | JGI IMG/M metagenome (GOLD analysis project Ga0208960, IMG submission 187703) | Freshwater lentic microbial communities from great Laurentian Lakes, MI, USA - Great Lakes metaG ON33MSRF (SPAdes) | ecosystem: Environmental > Aquatic > Freshwater > Lake | place: Great...
TGGCCCGCAAGACTGCCATCCAGCGGCTCAAGGGAGTGCTGATTGGCCCCGACGGCCAGACTACCTGTCTGATTATTTCGTTCACCCGCGAGGGCCTCACCGACCGTAAACACGCAGTGGCTTGGATCCGCAGCATGCTGCTGCAAACGGCTGCCACATCGCCGGACGATTTTCATCTGGCAGGACCTGTGATCGACAATGTCTCCGTGGACGAGGCGACTGCTGTAAGCTTCCGAGTCTACGCGGCCCCGGCGGGTCTGGTGATCTTACTCTTGACGTGGTGGTCGCTGCGTTCGCTGGGATATGCGGTGCTTGTGTTTATCGTCTCGCTGACCTGCGTGGGGCTATCGTTCACATTTTTGCACGCGTGGGGCGATCGGATGAATCCGGTGCTCATCGTCATGCCCGTCCTCGTACTCACTCTCGGAGTGTCGGGGGGAATTCACCTCGTCAACTATCTGATGGACGCGCTGGAGGCCGAGCCATCTGAAAACCTCGCCTGCATGTCTGAATCCACAACTCAAGCCATGACTCAAGCCACGCCGCAGGGTGTGGCCATGCGGGCGATTGCCATGGGCTGGCTGCCCTGCAGCCTCTCAGCCGGAACGACGGCCGTTGGGCTCTTCTCGTTAGTGGTGAGTGAACTGGAGCCGATTCGCGTGTTTGGATTTCACGCTGCCTTCGGGGTGTTGGCAACGCTGGTGCTGCTGTTCATGATCGTGCCAGGCATTTTTGAGCGATGGCCGCTTCGACGGCGCGCTATGGCAGTGACTCCCGGCAATGATGCGCCCCTGGTATCAAACCTCATTCGACACGCCACTCCTATTGTGGTTGTGGCCACCGCCGCGATGATCGCCGCTGGTATTGGCGTTCCTGGGATTCGCACATCAGTGGCAATCGACACGCTCTTCACGCCTGAGAGCCGCGTGATCGCAGACTACCGCTGGCTCGAACGCATGATCGGGCCGCTCGCGCCGGTCGAGGTGGTCGTGCGTTTTACAGACGCATCGCCAGTGCGTCCGGCACAGCGACTGGAACTCGTCCGCGCCATCGGCACAACTCTCACCGAAATACCCGGCGTGACAGGCGTGCTTTCAGCAGCCACATTCGTGCCCGAATTGGCTGACAACTCGGGCGTTCGCGGCGCCGCACGAAAGGCCATTGTGGCCAGAAAGCTCGAGCATAATTTGGTTCGGCTGAGCGATATGAAAATCGTGCGTGAAATAGAAGGGGAGCAGTTATGGCGTGTGACAGCCCGCACATCGGTCCTCTCGGACATCAACTACGCTGGCTTTTTGGATCTTTTGCGAGATCGTGTCGAGCCGATCGTTGCGGCACACGGTGGCGTTTCACGCGGGATCTCGGCCAACTACACCGGGGTGACGCCGCTTGTGCAATCCATCCAGGCCGTGCTCCTCCACGACCTCTTTATGAGTTTTCTTTCGGCGTGCGTGTCGATCACACTGGTGATGATGGTGGTGGGGCGAGGCGTGTTGGCCGGACTCATCTCGATGCTTCCCAACGTGTTTCCGATGATCCTACTCTTCGGTCTCTTCGGGTGGACTCGCACATCGCTTGATATCGGAAGCGTGATGACAGCCTCGATTGCGCTGGGGATGGCCATCGACGGCACACTCCATTTTCTCACGTTCTTCCGCCGGGGGTTGGCTCACGCGGCAGGCGGCGATGCCATCGACGCGGCGGCTCAGCGGGCCGCCGCCGTCCGCAGTGCCTTCCACCATTCGGCCAGCGCACTCACACAAAGCGCGATCGCCTGCGGCCTCGGCATACTGGTATTTGCAGCCAGTTCATTTGCCCCTACCCGCCGCTTTGCGTGGATGCTTGCACTCCTCATTGCCGCTGCGCTGGCTGGCGATTTGATTTTTCTTCCCGCATTGCTGACAGGCCCACTTGGCCGGTACTTTACACCCAAGCAGCGGCCTCTTCCTCGCACCTAAAGCCCGCGCGACACCTCCGCTGCGATTGAGAAGCCTCGCTGCTGGCTTCGGGCTTGGATGAGGGCAGGCACACAAATGCATTGCACACGGCTCAACGCACGGCTACTTGTTCAGGATGTCGTAGCACACAATGGCATCTTGCTCGCGGAGATAGAGCCGCCCATCCAGGACGACTGCGTGCGACCAACTTGGGCGATTTTCGATGTGAGGAATCTGAAAGGCGCTGATTTCTGCATAAGCCTCGGGGGCTGCCTTCACCAGCGCCAGCGTACCATCGGCAAACCGCACGTAGATGTGGCCGTCGGCAGCCACGACCGAAGCTGACCCCTTGCCGCTGCCTCGCTGCTTCCACACGACGTTGCCTGTCATGAGTTCCGCGCAAAAAAGAATTCCCTTGTCGTCAGAGTCGCCGTAGAGATAGTCGCCAACGAGCACGACCCCCCCATGTTTATTTGCGAGATCTTGTTTGAGTCCGTATATCTCCTCAATGGCAACGCTGCCGGAAGGCCCAGCCACCTGCCGCAGCAACGCACCGCCACGCCTGTATCCGGCTGAGAAAAAGACGAGATCATCCCGCACGATAGGCGTGGGAATCACGGCCGTGGTCTGCTCGATCGGATACGTCCAGAGGAGCGTGCCGGTCTTTGCATCAACCCCTAGGGCGCCGCTGGCTGTTGTCTGAACGTAAATCTTTCGTCCTTTGAGCGAGGAAATTACAATCGATGCGTGGCCTGCGCCTCGCCCGCCCTCCACTGGGCAGGCCCAGAATAGCGTGCCATTGTGCTTGTTGAGCGCGATCATCGTCGCCTTGTCGCCGCCCGGTGTGCAGACCAGCGCGTTGCCGTCGATCAGCACCGATTCGCTGTAACCCCAGCTATCTCCTTTCATGCCGCCATACTGAGCCTTGAGGTCGACTTGAAAGACTTCCTTGCCGTCCTTGGTCTCAAACGCCAACAACTTTCCGAACGCGGAGAGCACATAGACCAGTCGCCCATCCACAGTGGGAGTGCTCCGCGAACTCCGCCACGATTCCTGACCTTCATTCCATGCAGGGCCCGTCTTGGTCATCCACACTTGTTTCCCAGTGGCGCGGTCGAAGCATGTGAGATACTCATCGGCATCCGTGGCGGTGGAAGGCTCGTCTCCGAGCGTATAGATCCTGTTGCCGGCAATCGCGAGGCTGGCGTAGCCACGACCGGCACCAGCTGTTTGCCAGACCAGTGGCGGGCCGTCTACGGGCCACGCCTCAAGCAAGTTGGTGTCGGGGGCGACTGCTGTGCGATGCGGCCCCCGAAACGTCGGCCAGTCTTCGGCACAACAGGTTGGTGCAAAGGCCAACAAGATGAAGGGCGGCAGGGCGAAGGCCAGTTGGGTGGCGTGGATCGCGATCGCAGCGGTACCGCGACAAAGCATGGCGTGCATCTGGTGGGCTCTTGAGGAAAGTGCGCGGGGCATTGCGTGACACACTGGAGCGTACGGGGTGGGCCGCAGACCAGTCAAACCGCCACAATTTCACAAATGACGTCCGACTGCAGTCATCGAACGATTCTGGGGGGCCGCAGACCCGCTTCATTCGGCCACTGGTGTCAGAGTAGACTCAAGGCCGGATCGAGACCGGATCAATCCAGGCCGGTCCATTGGCCACCGCCGGAAAGCTTTGAACAATGACGGAAAAAAAGTCGGCAAGACACCCGCCCGAGGCCGATGCGTCAACGCGCGAATCGCCGTCGTTGTTTGGCAGTCGCACCACCGTCGAGCACGTTGAAGAGGGCTCTGCCCTAACGCCGAAGTTTGATGCCAGTGGACTCATCCCATGCGTCACGACCGACTTCCACTCCGGCGAGGTGCTCATGGTGGCGGTCATGAACCGAGAGGCTCTTTCCAACACGATCCAAACCGGAGAGGCCTACTACTATAGCCGCAGCCGGCAGCAACTCTGGCACAAAGGGGCCACCAGCGGCTTGGTACAAAAGGTTGTGGAGATGCGGATCGACGACGATCAGGATTGCGTCTGGTTGAGAGTGGAGATCGCTGGCGGAGCCAGTTGCCACGTTGGATACCGTTCGTGCTTTTATCGCAGGGTTCCCGTGGGTGCCCAGCGAGAGCAAGGCGATTCGCTTGAATTCACCGAACAGGAAAAGATATTCGACCCAAAGGCTGTCTACGGCGACGCCCCAAACCCCACTCAACTGTGAGCCTCGCAGTCTTGGCCAATGAGGCTAGAATCCTTGGGATCGCTGACCGCACAATTCAATCAAACGGAGACACGATGCTCACCCCCCCACAGGTCGCCGAGGCTTATTTTCTTGAATCCCGGCACATGCTGCTGGAAATTGCCGCCTACCTTGACCGCTATGATGCGGCCGTGGCCCGCGGCAACCATTCCAACGGGAACGGCAATGCCAAGGCCTCCAACGCAGCAACCGCAGAAAAAAAACTCGACGTGATTCGCCGGGCTTTGGCAATCACGTCTGAAGCCCAGCCAACGAAGCAACGCACGCTGACACTCCTGGAACTCTTTGCTGCTCCTGAAACAAAAGCCCCGAATCCATAAGATTGAAAATCATGCAGATCATCCAGCCTCACTACCATGCCATCGCCCGCACGGCCCAAGATTACGAACGCATGGCGATGAGCGGCGTCGTGGCTGTGGCCGAGCCCGCTTTCTGGGCTGGTTTCGACCGGAAGTATCCAGAAACGTTCATCGATTATTTCCGTCAGATCAGCGAATTCGAGCCCACGAGGGCCGCGCAGTACGGCATCCGCCACTTCTGCTGGGTAGCCGTTAACCCCAAGGAGTCAGAAGACCCAATTCTCACTCGCGAGGTGCTTCGCCAGATGCCGGAGTTTTTTGAAAAGCCCACGGTGCTGGGCGTGGGCGAAACAGGCCTGCACAAATCGACGAAAAACGAGTGCGACTCGCTGGAAGCCCATGTCGATCTGGCGATGAAGCACGGGCAACTCGTCCTGATTCACACGCCGCACCTAGCCGACAAGGCGCATGGCACACGTCGCGTGCTGGAGGTGCTGGCCGGAATGAACGTGGACCGCCAGCGCATCTGGATCGACCACGTCGAAGAGCAGACGATACGGCCGTGCCTCGATGCAGGCTATTGGGTAGGCATGACGCTCTACCCCATTACCAAGTGCTCGCCCAAACGAGCCGTTGACTTGCTCGAGCTCTACGGCACCGAACGGATGCTCGTCAATTCATCGGCAGACTGGGGGCCCAGCGACCCTTTCACGCTTCAGGAGTGCGTGCTGGAATACCGCCGCCGGGGCCACTCGCTGCAGGAGGCCGTTGAGGTGTTTCATAACAATCCGTGCCGATTCCTGGGCCAGAACCCAAAGTTTGACATTCCTCAGATCCGCATCGACACGGTGGCTCCTGGCAGCACCAAGCCTGTCTGCTCATGATTGCCCCACATCGGTTGTGAACCCACGCACGCTCAGCCCAGAATGATTCCCATGCACCCATCCGATACGCCCATCACGCAATTGTCGCTGGTTCGCCAACTCCGTTTTTGTGCTGGCCACAGGCTCTACCGCCACGAAAGCAAATGCGCTTTTTTCCACGGTCACAACTACCGGGTAGACATCGAGGTCGTTGGCACCAACGGCGGCACCGAGGTGGACAGCGTCGGTCGGATCATCGATTTCTCGATGATCAAGCAACGCATGCTCGGCTGGCTGGACGAGCATTGGGACCATGCGTTTCTCCTGTGTGAGGAAGACGACAATGCACTGGCAGCCATCAAGATGGTGCAGCCCACGAAGTATTTTGTGATGCCCTACAACCCAACGGCCGAAAACATGGCCCGCTACCTGCTTGAAGTGGTGGCCCCCGGCGTGCTGGGCACTCTGGGCGTGGTAGCCCGCCAAGTGGTCGTCTGGGAGACAGACGATGCCTGTGCCGTGGCAACGCTCGTTGGCGAAACTGATGCATGCGTACAGCCAGCAGGATCAGCCGTTCTGGTGGATGCTCGGTAGAACATCACGCGGCATGGCCATCGGCAACACCTTCGCTCACCTATGAACAGTTTTATGCCGCCCACTGGCTCCTTTCCAACGACGCGTTTGCGGCGCACTCGCCAGCATGCGTGGCTGCGGCGCGCAGTGGCTGAAACAACGCTCTCCCCTGCCGACCTTGTGTGGCCGATTTTTGTGCACGATCACGAGGCCAGTGAACCGGTGCCATCGCTGCCGGGTGTGGATCGATTGCCGATTGAAGGGGTGGTGAAGGCTGCCGACGAGGCGAGGCGGTTGGGGATTCCAGCCATTGCACTTTTTCCTGTGGTGACCCTCGGGCACAAATCAGATGATGCAGAGCACGCGCTGGATCCCAACAATCTGATCTGCCGCACCGTCCGCGCTGTCAAACAAACCGTTGGCGATTCGGTTGGTATTATCTGCGATGTTGCCTTGGATCCCTACACGAGCCACGGTCACGACGGACTCATTGGCGATGGCCGCGTGCTCAACGATCCGACCGTTGCACTCTTGGCACGTCAGGCAGTCGTGTTGGCTCAGGCGGGCTGCGATATCGTGGCACCCTCCGACATGATGGACGGTCGCGTGGCAGCGATTCGCCAATCGCTCGACGAGTCAGGCTGGCATGACATCTGCATTCTTTCCTACGCTGCAAAATATGCATCGGCGTTGTATGGTCCGTTTCGCGCGGCGCTCGGCAGCGCCGCAGCGCTTGGGATGGCCGATAAAAAAACGTATCAGATGGATCCGGCCAATGCTTCCGAGGCGCTGCGAGAAGTGTCGCTGGATCTTGCCGAAGGCGCTGATATGGTGATGGTTAAGCCGGCGATGACATCGTTGGATGTCATCTATCGCGTGAAGCACACATTTGGCGTGCCAACTTTTGCCTATCAGGTCAGCGGCGAGTACGCCATGATTCGGGCTGCGTCTGACAACGGCTGGATCGATGGAGAGAAGGCGATGATGGAGAGCCTTCTCGCGATCAAACGCGCTGGCGCCGATGCGATCCTCACCTACTTCGCCCCCGAAGTGGCCCGCTGGATGTCGAAGAACGGCTGACGGTTACTGACGCTGCCACTGGAACCGAGCCTTCGGCCAATTGCCTCGGGTTGCTTAGACAGAACCCTGAGGGCGGAATGCCACCATGCGTTCTGTTCTGGTTTCCAGCCGCGGGGGGCTCGGGTGGCCGGTGTGGATCAAGTCGATGCAGTAGGGGATCGCCGGAAATACCGCGTCGAGGCATTCCCGGATGCTTTTGGGGCGGCCAGGGAGATTGACAACGAGGGCCCCGCCGCAGATGCCAGCGGTTTGCCGCGAAAGAATCGCCGTCGGCACGTGTTGCATCGATACCTGCCGCATGCGTTCGCCGAAGCCAGGCATCATTTTTGTGCAAACCTTCTCGGTGGCCTCGGGCGTCACATCGCGGGGCGCAGGGCCGGTGCCGCCGGTGGTGACAATGAGGCAGCATCCTTCGGCCGCAAAGGCTTGAATCGCCCCGGCAATCGCGGCGATGTCGTCCGGGACGATCGCCTCACGAGGCTCCCACGGCGAGGCAAGCACCTCGGCAAGATACTCGCGGATGGCAGGCCCGCCAGCATCGGCATAGGCCCCCTGGCTGGCACGGTCAGACACGGTGAGGATGGCAATCAGGCCGGTCATAGTTTTGACTCTCAGGAGGACGGGCCTTTGCGACTGCGGCAGGCCGGCTGATGGGAAGACCGCGTTAGATGATGCCTCGCTGCTCCAACAACTGCACGATCGCATCCACGCAGCGAGCCACCGGCCACTGGTGCGTCGGCACAATCAGATCTGATGCAGCCGGCGGCTCGTAGGGTGCAGAGACGCCTGGAAAGTTTGTCAGCACTCCCTCATCTGCCAACGCGTAATGGCCATCAGTGTCGCGCAAGCGGCACACGTCTATGGGTGCCGAGAGATAGACAACAAGAAATCGCTCAGGGCCAATCCGCTCGGCGGCCTTGCGGCGGACCTCTTCATCGGGTGCGACAAATGCACCGATACAGATGCTACCGGCATCGTTCAAGAGCCTAGCTACTTCGACGCTGCGGCGGAGGTTCTCGCTGCGATCAGCAGACGTGAAGCCCAGATCCTTGCTGATACCCTGCCGCATGTTCTGGCCGTCGAGCACGACCACGGCGCGGCCCATATCGAATAACTTTCGCTCCAAGGCAAGCGCGACGGTCGTCTTGCCGGAGCCTGTGAGACCTGTGAGTAAAATCGTGGCTGACTGCTGGCCAAAGCGGGCGGCTCGCTCGCTTGCTGTCACCGTGCTGGCTTCACCGTGCAGGTGGGAGCCTTCGGACGAGTCGCCCCAGTGATCTTGCTGATCTACCTCTGACTCACGGTCGAGAATCATGCCGGCCCCAACGGTGCTATTCGTGAGCCGATCGATGAGAATGAACGCGCCGGTCGCGCGATTGCGGCGGTAACTGTCAAAGGCGATCGGGCTGGACAGGCTGATGGCACAGCGGCCGATCTCGTTGAGCGACAAGGTCGGCGCGTTTTCCCGATGCAGCGTGTTGATGTCGATTCGGTAGCGAAGCGTACTCACCGTACCGGCGGTTATCTTGCTCGTGTGTTTAAAAAGATACTGTTTGCCTGGCACGAGCGACTCCTCACCCATCCAGACAACCATGGCCTCGCATTTACTGTCCACCTTGGGGACATTCCCAGGCCGCACCAGCATGTCGCCGCGGCTGGAATCGATCTCGTCTTCCAGCGTCAGCACGACAGACTGTGGCGCAAACGCCTCGTTGATCTCGCCGTCGTACGTCACGATCGAACGCACGCGGCTTTTTTTCCTCGACGGGAGAGAGACGATTTCGTCGCCCGCACGAATGACCCCCGATGCAATGGTGCCGGCAAAGCCTCGGAAGTCGAGGTTCGGCCGCAGCACCAACTGCACCGGAAACCGGAAATCCTCGAGGTTGCGGTCGGAGCCGATGTAGACACTTTCGAGGAATCGCATCAGCGGCGGACCCGTGTACCAAGGCATGTGTTGGCTGTTGGTGACGACATTATCCCCTTTGAGGGCCGATATCGGCATGAAGTGCACATCGGGCAGATCGAGTCGCGCGGCAAAGGCGATGGAGTCGGCCTTGATCTGTTCGAAGACCTCCTGTCGATAGTCGACGATATCCATCTTGTTAATGGCGACAACGATGTGCTTGATGCCCAAAAGCGAGACGATGAAGCTATGCCGTTTCGTTTGCGTGAGCACGCCATACCGTGCGTCGATCAGAATGATCGCAAGGTCGGCAGTGGATGCACCCGTTGCCATATTGCGGGTGTACTGCTCGTGGCCGGGCGTGTCGGCAATGATAAACTTGCGTTTCTCGGTGGAAAAATAGCGGTATGCTACGTCGATCGTGATGCCCTGTTGCCGCTCGTCCTCCAACCCGTCGGTAAAGAGCGCCAGATCCATCTCGCTCCCCGTGGTGCCGTAACGAGACGTATCTTTTTTGATCGCAGCGAGCTGATCTTCGTAAATCATCTTCGACTCGTAGAACAGCCGACCGATGAGCGTGCTTTTGCCGTCGTCCACACTCCCACAGGTGATGAATCGCAGCAGTTCCTTGCGCTCGTGCTGTGCAAGGTATGCGTCGATATCACTGGCGATCAAAGCGGATTGGTGAGACATGGCGTGGGCGGGCTAAAAGTAGCCCTCCTTTTTCTTTTTTTCCATGCTACCCGCTTCGTCATTATCGATGAGCCGGCCTTGCCGCTCAGAGAACGTTGTCAGGAGCATTTCCTGAATAATTTCTGGGACTGTTGTGGCGTTCGAATCGATCGCCCCGGAAAGAGGGTAACAGCCAAGCGTGCGGAATCGTACGCGACGCATCTCTGGCTTCTCGCCAGGCTTCAGCGGAAGGCGGTCGTCATCCACCATGATCATCGTGCCATCCCGCCAGACAATCGGCCGCTCCTTCGCGAAGTAGAGCGGCACAAGTGGAATGCTTTCGAGGTGGACATATTGCCACACATCCAGTTCCGTCCAGTTTGAAAGTGGGAAAACCCGAATGCTCTCCCCCTTCTTCACCTTCGTGTTGTAGAGGCTCCAGAGTTCTGGCCGCTGGTTTTTTGGATCCCAGCGGTGGCACTCGTCGCGAAATGAAAACACTCGCTCTTTGGCCCGCGATTTTTCCTCATCGCGTCGGGCACCGCCGAAGGCTGCATCAAACCTGTGCGTATTGAGCGCCTGCTTCAACCCTTCTGTCTTCATCACGTCGGTATGCACTTTGCTGCCATGCGAAATTGGGCCGATACCTTGTGCAACACCTTCTTCGTTGATGTGTACGATCAGTTTCAGTCCGAGTTCTTTTGCGACGTAGTTGTCGCGGAGCGCATACATCTCCTTGAACTTCCACGTCGTATCGACGTGCAGCAGCGGGAAAGGAATCTGTGCCGGAAAAAAAGCCTTCTGCGCCAGCCGCAGCATGCAGGCAGAATCCTTTCCGATGGAGTAGAGCATCACTGGATTTTCAAACTCGGCAGCCACCTCGCGAATAATATGGATGCTCTCGGCTTCGAGTTGGCGTAGGTGGGTGAGGCTGTAGGCTGTCATGGATCTCGGCAATGGGGTTTCAAACGACGCGTCGAGTCGCATCCCTTGAGCCCCACTCTAGAAAAAAAGACGGGGTGCGACAATCTCAGTGAACGGGCGCATTCGACTTTTGTGTGGCACCGGCAAAGGGGCGGCAAAAGTCTCCTCGCGTGGGCCGCGGCGGCCCCATGCTCGTCGAGCGTTCGCCGACCCCATCGCCCTTCTTTTTCAGTTTGCCGAGTCGCCGCTACATATATCCGAGACGCGAGCCTGGCCTTCGTGCAATAGACTTGCAAGAAGGCTAGGCTCGTCGGCACGCGTGGTTGGCGTTTGGTCAAGCGTCGGGGTGGTGTCGAGCCTCCAGCTGGGCGGCACATGGCTGGCCAGTTCGCCACTGGTGGAGTGGCCTTAGAGGATTTGGAGCAGGCCGAGTTCTGGATGAGTTTTGAAGACCCGTTTCCGGCCTTGGCAATGTGCCGCTGCCCAGGATTCCGAAGGCGACGCAAAGGCGACGGCATCTCCAGACAGACCACCCGCCCGCAGCCGACTCGCGACCCTTACCATTCCACTTGTGGCGAACCATGAAAAATGCAAGAAACAAAACTGTCGATTTCGTAAGGAATATGATACATATGGTTGTTTCAAAGGGCATTCCGATGCAAAGCAGCTGGAAAAATGTCGGTTCTCAAGATTTTGCTGCCGGCACCGTGGTGGCTCTTGTGGCATTGCCGCTGTGCTTGGGGATTTCGCTGGCCTCTGGGGCGCCGCTCTTTTCGGGTCTGATTGCCGGCATCGTTGGCGGCATCGTGGTGGGGGCTTTGAGCGGTTCGGCCACAAGCGTATCGGGGCCGGCAGCCGGACTGGCAACGATCGTTGCCTTGCACATTGTTTCCCTTGGAAGTTTTGAAACCTTCCTGACGGCTCTGTTTCTAGCGGGCGCATTGCAGATCGGTCTGGGGTTGTGCCGGGTGGGCTTCCTCACGTCATTTTTTCCAACGAGCGTGATCAAGGGTCTGCTCGCGGCCATCGGTCTGATTATTATTCTCAAACAGGTGCCGCATCTCATCGGCTACGACTTGGATCCGATTGGCGATATGGCTTTCAGCCAGCCGGATCACGAAACAACGCTCTCTGAGATTCCGAAATCGCTGCAGTTCTTTCTCCCAGGAGCCGCATTGATCGGCGGGCTATCGCTCGGAATCCTGTCCGTGTGGTCCAAGCTCCCCGGGTGCCGCCAAGTGCCGATTCTGTCGCCGCTGGCAGCGGTGCTTTCAGGCGTGGGAGTGAATCAAATGCTCTGGAATTATGCGCCGCAACTCGCTGTGGGACCTTCTCACTTGGTGCAGGTGCCGGTGGCCGAAAGCTTTGCCAACTTTTGCACTTTTTTTTCATCTCCAGACCTCGCCGCTTTTGCCAATCCGGCGGTCTATCCGGCCGCCCTCACGCTCGGACTCATTGCCAGCCTTGAATCACTCGTGACGATTGAAGCTGTCGACAAACTGGATCCACAGCGACGCAAAACGCCTCCCGACCGCGAACTTGTGGCGCAAGGGTTTGGCAACATGCTCTGCGGTGCTATCGGAGGCCTGCCTGTGTCCAGCGTGATCCTGCGGGGCAGCGCCAACATCAACGCCGGTGCCCAGACCAAAGCGGCGACGATGGTTCACGGTGGGTTGTTATTGGGGTGCGTCTCGCTGGGGCCATCGCTCCTCAACCAGATTCCGCTGGCCTCTCTGGCGGCCATTCTCATCGCCACAGGCTACAGGCTCACGAGCCCAAAAATAGTGAAGCGCATGTGGCGTAACGGCCCGTATCAATTTTTGCCGTTTGCCGGCACGGTGGTAGCGATCCTGTTCACCGACCTGATGGTTGGCATTGCGATTGGCCTGGGAATCAGCCTGCTCTTCACGCTCCGCAGTAATTTTCAGCACCCGATCCGGCGTGTCATCGAGCAGCATCTCTCTGGGAACGTGCTGCGAATGGAACTCGGCAATCAGGTGAGCTTCTTCAATCGCGCAGCGATCCAAAAGGCCCTCTTTGATGTGCCTGCGGGAGGGAAAGTGCTTGTGGATGCCACCAACACCGACTACATCGATCCCGACGTCCTGGATCTCTTGACCGACTTTAAAAAAATCTCCGCTCCGGCGCGAGGCGTTGAGTTTGGTGTAATCGGGTTTCGGGAAAAGTATCCGCAGATCGGCGACGACACCCATTTTTTGAACTATTCGAGTCTCGAAATCCAATCCGACATGACCCCGCAGCGGGCGCTTGAGATCTTACTCGAAGGCAACGATCGCTTTCGCAAAGGTCGACGGCTGAAGCGAGACCTGAGCCAACAGCTCACCGCCACGGCTGCCGGGCAGCATCCCATTGCAGTCGTGCTGAGCTGCATCGACTCGCGTTCTCCGGCTGAACTGCTCTTCGACCTCGGGCTCGGCGACATCTTCAGTGTGCGAGTCGCCGGCAACATCGCCACCCGCGAGGTGCTGGGCAGCATTGAATACGCCTGCGTGGTTGCCGGTGCAAAGCTCATCGTCGTCCTTGGACACACCCGCTGCGGTGCGGTCACCGCCGGCACGCAGGCCACGTGCCATCCAGACCGCGTTGCAGCCCCCGGCTGCAGCCACGTCGAGCCGATTCTGCAGAGCATCGCCCGATCGGTTCATGCAACAGACTGCCGCACGCTAGAAAGTTCATCCGAGTCAGACCGCTTGGCCATCATCGACCAAGTGGCAAGCCGCAACGTCGTGCGCACCGTGGCAGAGGTGATCGCCATGAGCCCGGCGATCGGCGAGTTGCTGGCCGGCACGCAGATTGGCATTGTCGGGATGATGTATGACGTTGGCTCGGGCACGGTTCGAGTGATCGAGGAGACGCTGCTGGGACCGGCCGGCACGTCGAACGAGTCACTCTCGGCCAAAAGCAATTGATCCACGCCGGGTTCTCCACCCATTGCCCCCGCGGCCCAATCGGCCGCCAAAACCCTTTTCTTGACTTCCGCCTACGGCGGCTGTATCTTCTGCAATACGATTGCAGGACGAGTGCTTTATGCATCAATGGCGATCCAGACATGCCCACCCAAAAACGAAAACGCGAGAGGTCGGCCATGAATGTGCACAAGAGATGCGATTTCCCCGGGCTGGATGCTAACGCGCACAGAGTGAGCCCACCTCGGTGCCGTTTTGGATTTAACTATGTAGGGGTTTGTCAAGCCGGCTTGCTTCACTCGATCATGGCGTACCTCCTCGGGAGCCGGTGGGCTCG
>Ga0208960_1001245_pt1 | contig 13764 bp, 6 predicted proteins | sample GreLakmeON33MSRF_FD_187703 | JGI IMG/M metagenome (GOLD analysis project Ga0208960, IMG submission 187703) | Freshwater lentic microbial communities from great Laurentian Lakes, MI, USA - Great Lakes metaG ON33MSRF (SPAdes) | ecosystem: Environmental > Aquatic > Freshwater > Lake | place: Great...
ATGTGTTTCTGGTTTGGAGGGATGTGGAATATCAAACGGTTTTGCAGGAAGTGCTTTTGCAAGATTAATGTCTGAGATTATGTTAACACCAGAAACAGTTAATGTTCCAAGAACATTTAAATTTAGATCTATAGTTACACTACCATTAAAATATGAAGTTGTTGCATCAACGAAAAATTGTGTAATCGGGCCCGTGCTTCTTTCCAAAGTTACATTTGCAGTGCTCGTGCCATCTAAATGTAAGTAAACATAATCTGATGGAGTACTCAAGAGTACCATTGAGACATCATCTAAATTAAATGTTGGGTCCTCAAATATATTTGTAAAATCATCATTTTGACGAAAGGTATATTGTGCTCCGGGACCCGAAAATGTTCCATAGTTTTGAAATGAAAATGCCATTATGCATCAACCTCAGTAATCAATATTTCTACATCTCTTCTTGTTGCAAAGATATGATAAAAACAATTGATTGGAATACCAGATTTGGACTGAAGATAGACCTTATTATCCCCGATTCTTTTTACAATAATATCCTGATGTGCTCCAATTGGAGTGAGAGAAACTGTAATAGTAGTTTCATCAATTAATTTTGTCCAGTATTCCGGCAGTTCAATTTCTGTTCGATTCAGAACTTTTCCACGACAATATACTGCGTTTTCTGGACCTTCTAAACAAGAATGAATGAGTTTCTTTTCTGGTTTCGTAGGATGGTCAATAATAAAGTTTTTGATTGATGCCTGAAGAATTCTTGTTCTTACAATATCTGCCTCAATAAACCTTGATTTTAGAAGTTCATCAACTCTTACAAATTTTTCAAACCTTGCTATCAATTTACACCAAAGAGAATATATTGGTGCAGTTTTTACATCTTCATTTGCAGAAATTCCAACCATTAGTGATGCCTGTGCGGTTGAAAATTGTTGTGCCGCACCAACTTGTAATGGTCCTTCTACAAAAGCAGAACCTCTAATTTTTGTGGGTCCAACTCCAAGTGCAATTGGAATTCCTGCTCCACATACAAGTTGTCCACCTACTGCAACATCATCTTTACAATCTGCCATTTGTTTTACCTCTTATTTACAAGATTCTTTAGACTGAAAATCCTTTCCACCAACCTTACTATCTTTTACTGCAACTGCATCAGTAATCTCACGAATCATTGATGCATATATTTTCATACCACTATTTGCTGCCATTTCCACATTTCCCGGACTTGCTAGTTTTAGAAAAGTCTTGGCATTTACCAAAACTTTTTTTCCGTCCATTTTTATATTTTCACTTGCATTCATTGTAATATTTCCCTTGCTTCCTCCTTCACCCACAGCAACCATTTCAATATCGGTTGCTTGCATTCTAATTTTACCATTTCTTGCAATAATGTCAATGTTTCCATTTTTTGCACAAATCACCAAAGTATCTTCTGCCTCCTTTTTATCTTCTCCGGATACGATTGAAATTCTACCTGGAGCAGTGATTTGAGTACACCCTTTTCTGGGTCCATCCTTATCTAGAACAATCGAATGTCTTCCATCAGAAGCCTGAATTAAAACATCGGCAATTACATCACCTGGTTTATGAAGATGACCTAAAGTAACTGATCCGTGATCATTACTTCCAATACAATTTGCGGTATATGTTTTGTGAGAAGTTGTATTACCAGATCTATCGTTAACAGTATTTGTTGCAGATGACATTAGATATAAAAATTAAATGAGGTTTGTGGGAGTTCCAGGAATATTAAGTCTGGGATTGTTGCTATTGTTATCGGTACCAAACTTCTCAATTGCACTTGGAGCAGTTGTGACTTCTGCCGTGATGCTTTCTTGAAGAGTATCATAAACACGAATGAGTGTTCCGACTGTCTTATAGTATCCTGCATAACGAATACCATTTTCATAGAAAACGGCACCATAATAAGGTCTTCCATCTATGTATCCAGTTTGTTTGAGACCAACAAGATCGGTAACCTGAATGAGTTTCTGATTGTCTCTGGTCAGAGCAGGATCAATCGGATCTCTTACAACTCTGAATACTGGTCGGAAGGAAGCATTCACTCCCGTATCCGATACCATAGTGATTGTAGGAGATTCTGGGAAACAAGTACCATTATCTAGAATTTTGACTCTAGAGATTCTTCCAAAAGAATCACAAACATAATCTAAAATTACACCATTATCCGGAACAATTTGAAGTTCATCTACTCCACAATTATAGTTGATTCCAGGATTTTCGACAACTACATCATCAAGTATTAGACAAACAGGATATTGTGGTGGAGGGGGCAATTCACCTGTTGGTGGTTGTGGTCCTGGTGGTTGTGGTCCTGGTGGTAAATCTACACATCTTTGAGTTACTGGGTCATATTTCTGACCTGGAGGACAATCAATCGGTGGTGTGATACATTTTTTAGTGACTTTATCATATACTTTATCATCTGGACAAAGATTGATACATTCTCCGGTTTTTGGATCCAGTGTTTGACCTTCAGGACATTCTTTGGGTGGAGGTTCACATTTACCGGTTTCTGGATTCAGTTCTAGCCCAGGAGGGCAGGCATAACCATTTCCAGGATCATCTACAATCACTCTTGATATAATTCCCTTTCCCTTAACTAGTTTAGGACAGGGTGGTGGAATTAAAATCGCAGAAACACCAATAGGATTTGTTGTCCAGGGAAGAGGAGCAACTTTACTGACTGATGAGTTTTTAATAATCTCTACAAAAGTCACCACAGGATTTTCTCTGAATCCTGTATTTGGTATTCTAATATTTGAGAGTTCTAATTGTACTGTTCTTTTTCCTTTTGTTGCATTAAACAAAAATGTTCTTCTGTCCTCAAATACCTTAGCCCTTCCTACCTCTACTCCATCAACTCGAACGATTACTAAATCATCTGCTAGTGCAGTTAGATTATATTTACCATCTTCAGGGAAATCAACATTTCTCCAAGTCATAATAAATGTTTTTCCCTGAATTTCTTCTGTTGGAGTCAGAGTATTCTCAAAGAACGGAGATATTAAACCAGGAACATAACTTGCAAGAGCAGGACCTTCATAAGTCACACCATCTTTATTTGTTCCGGAACCATAAGGTCTTGTTGCAGTTTCGGTGTCGGTATTAATAGGTGGTGCGTTTGGTATTGCAGTAGGAGCATAAAATGCAACACCTTCACTTACATAACCAAGTGCAGGTAGTGTTGGTATTTCATTTGTATCTGCAGTATAAAAATGTTCTCCTGGAATCGGACCAAATACACCAATTCCTGGAGGTCTATAAAATCTAAAAACTTCAATTCGATCTGGTCCAGGTTGTGAATATACAAGACCAACAATTCCTTCAAAGGAATATCCAGCCAATATTGCAGAACTTTTTTCAGCACCATCAATTGTATATAAGTGATCTCCACCATCAAATAAACGATACACTGGAACTGTTCCGGCAACATTTGTGGATTCTTTTCTGAACATCTTCCACGCAGTACCTTGAGAATTTTCAGGTTTGAGTAGATTTTCGTCTAACAATTCTTCTTTTGGATTGGTAGTATAAAAGTGTGTTGCACCTGCTGGTCCACTAAAATCTTCAGTATAATACCGAAGCATATCAACCAATATTATATCACTCACCGATGGTCCTGCAGATGGAACAGATACTTCCCAATCTCTGGTGCTAAAAACTTTGATTGGAATATCAAATGCTCTTTCTATCGGTGTATTAAAAACTTCAACTTCAATTTGATGAGATCCTTTTTCCAAATAAACTTTTTCTAATCTTGGATTGGATACACCAAATGAATCTAACTTTGATACTTCTTTTCCATCAATTAAAACTCTTCCACTATTATCTACAGTTCCACGAACTCCATAAAATCCAGGATATGGAAGTTCAACAGTCCAGGTGTTTATAAAATTAATTCCTGCACTATCAGTTTCATCAACATCAAATGGTGGAACTGGTGAGATTGCATACCGATTCATAAATTTGGACCAGGCAGTTCCCTTGGTTGGATCACCTGTAGTACGTCTCACTGGATACCACTGTTCCTTTGATGTTGGCAATCTTGTTGACCAGATTGGACTTGGAGGGCATCTTCCAGTTTGAATTGGTGCTGGTTCTTTTGGAACAGGAAGTGGTGGGGCATCAATACTCACCGAAATTCCCATTGGATTTTCATTAAAAGATTTTGGGGATACAACTTCTCCGGTTGTAAATGTAGTCTCAATATTGACTGCAAGAACCATTGGGTTTCTTATAGCAATCGGTCCAACTTCAATATTTTCTAACTCTGCACGAATCGTATAGTTTCCTTGATTGAATGTATAAACTTGATCTAAATCTGGATTTCTTTTTCCTGGTGCATAAAAACCTTCTTTACGAATTAAAGTTTCACCAATATAAAGAGAGACATTATCATCCACAGCAATTTGAATTCTATAATCACCAGTGACCGGAAAGTTTATATTATTCCAAATAATAGTATGAATTCCTGCAAATGATTCCACCTGTGCCTCTGCACTTGAAGTATCAAAAGGACATACACCATAACGATCAAGTAAACCCGATGTGAGTGATGCTGCTGGATTTGTTCTCCAAAGAGTACGATTTGCCTTTGAGATGTAATCAACGGTATTAAAAACATTTTCATTTCGAATCGTAGATGGTGCTGATGCTCTTGGAACATCTACAGTAGCATTTCCTACAACCTCAAATACAGGTTCTTCGATTTCTACATAAGTTGATTTTCTTACAGTTGATGATGTGGTGATTGGTTGAGTAATTCTTCTAAAAAATCCACCTGAAGTTGTGAGAGTAAAAGAAGTAACTCCTTCATATTTAATAGGAGTATAGTTATTATTATCAGGATCTTCTGGTCTAAATTTATCAAGTATTGCAAAGGCATTCAAAGATTCCTGAAATAATGTACCAGCAAATCCACTTCCTTCTCCTTCTGCACCTCTACCAGTCAAACTTTGAATGTGAGATATATACGGAACCCAGGATTGGTTTGATCCATAAAATGCAGTATTTTGATTCAGTTCAACATTAGCATCATTAACCATTCCAGCAGCCATTCCAATAAAAAGATCAGATCGTTTATACTCTGGATTTGGAACAATCGTAATCGGACCATAAAGTCTTCCTCCCTTCAAAAATACTTCTCCTCCAAAATCACCACCCAGAGGTCTTGCTCCAGGACCTACAGTAATTGCCTTTCCTGCAAATCCATCGGTTCTTCCTTCTACAATACCAACTTCAGGGATATTAAGTGATGGTCCATCAGTAAATAATGTTCCAAAATTACAATAAACTTCTTCATCGGCACGATATTGAGTTAAATCAAGATAAATTCCAGGTTCAATTGTCGTTGTAGTCGTATCAAAACCAGGTCGTCGAATTACATCTGGTTTTTTATTTTGTTTTCTTTCAACTTCTAAAATTGGAAGATTTAATAAATCAATACGAATGTTATGTGGACCTGCCTTTAATTCTTTTTTTGTTGGTCGCACCGCATCATTAAAACTTCCAAGATCAAATAATTGAATATTATCTACATATAATTTTGATACATTATCACATAATCCTCTAAAGGTATATTCTCCATCGTATGGGAAATCTACATCCCAATCAAAAACAAAAAGTTTTCCTGCCTCATCACTTCCACTTACATTTGATGGTGGAACAGGTGAAATCGCATATAGATTCATAAAATCACTCCACCTAAAGTCTGTGACGACATATGGAATGTTATATTTTTTACCCGCAGCAGTAATTGATTTTGGTGGAGTTGATTTTGTCGTCCAAAATGGATTACTTGTTTTTAGAAGTGATTTTTGATATGCATCAATCTCTTCACGAATAGGATCTTTGCCGACATTTGTATAAGTTTCAGGTTCCCAAGGACCTAAATCTTCACCATTAGGTCCCCAATTTCTACCATATCCAACAGTTGTATCTGGACAGATTTCATAATCTTCAAAATCATTTTCGTCTTCAAATGTTACGAAGGTTTCTGAAAGTTCACCGAGTTCTGAAGACAAAGTAGCACCACTGCCATACTGACATTCATCAATTGCTCTTACTATAGGTGGATATTGATATCCAAACCCACCTGTAATTACATCAACGGCCAGAATCGCACCATCAACTCCTACGATTGCATTTGCCTGAGCACCAACACCACCACCACCAAAAAATTGAATTCTTGGTGGACCTTCTCCACATTTTTTACGAGTCTGTATTCCACTACAAGTACTTGCAGAAGAAACAAGAACTTCTGGAGTCAGGGCATTAACTTCATTAATATTTAAATATTGAATTGAATTATTTGCATCTCTAAAAATAAAGGCAGTTCCAGGATTATCTTTTGCATAATCATTTGCCTCACAAATACTAACTTCTACAACATATCCTAAAATCGGATCAATAAGTCCAACTTTAATGTCATCCTGTGAAACATCCTTAAAAATCTGATCAATTAGTTGATTGATTCTCGTGTTTTTAGTATCATATGATAAATTAAGAAATGATTCTTGAGTTGCCATTATTTAAAATTCTTACTTTTTTCTTTCATATACCTATTTATCCATAATCTCTATAATCAACATCTTTGGTCTCTGATGTCGGAGATGCATATGGAACTTCTTCTGGGGTAGTCACAGATGCAGGATTTTGTGCGGCTGCTGCAACAGCAGGAATTCTTGGTAACTGCACTTCTTCACTACCACCAGAACCCTCCTGTAAAGTATAATAATCTGATGCAGGACAACTTAATCCTAAATCACAACCAAAAATATTCACACTCAAATTTGTAAAGTTCATTGCAGCAGATAGACTTCCAGAAATTCCATTTACAATTCCAGAGATGTCCGAAATTGTTCCACTCACATCGGACAGAAGTGATTGAATGTCTTCTAAAAAATTAGATACACTATTCAGAGAAGTATCAATTCCCTCAACAATTTGTGGAAGATTGAGTGCAATCATTTGCCCTGTTAAAATTTCTACAGAACAAATCGGAGTGGTTGTAGTATACCCATTTTGAATAATGGTTTTTGTATCAAGTGTAGAATTTGATCCGGTTCCTGTCTGATCGTTTAAAAATCCTTGAACCTGGCCACAGAGTCCATTTGTAATTTTACTGAATAAACAATTAATCAATTCGGTGATTTTTTCACGAATATCAAAAAACTTAAATCTTAAGTTTGGTGGTATTGCATCAGTTGCTGGTGCAAGAGCACAATTTATTTTTTTGAGAATATATTCTAAAATCTTATCAAAAATCATTTTCAGATATTTTGCAATAATACAAGCAACATCTGCAATTAGTTTTTGTATGTCACTAATAAGAGTTGAGGCAGCATCAACATAACTTTGTGCTGCTTGTAGAACACTATCAATTTTCTTTGTAAGATTATCTATTTCTGTCTGAATTGCTTTCAGTGCAGACCCAACCAAATCACAAGGATTTAAGATTACGATCTTTTCCAAATACATAGTGTTTCTTTGTATATCGGCAACAGACATAAGATGTGGATTGTCTGGTTGCTCAATCGTTGCTCCTGGTTGCGTAGGAGAAGTTGGTGATTGAGATTCTGCTGCTTCTGCTTTTGTTGCGGCAACTGTTCTTTCTCCAACTAATGCTTCTGTTGCTGCTGGAGATAAACCTCTTGCTGCTGCTTCTGCTCTTGCTGATTGTGCCGCAGCAAGTTCTCTTGATGTTGGTGGTCTTGATGGATCTCTACCAAACTTATCTAAAGTTACACCAGATTTTGGACTTGCAGGTTTTGATCCAGGTTTTTTTGTTGTAAGTCCATCAGCAGGAACTTTGATATTAGGATCCGGGTCTTTTCCTTTTGCATATCCACTGAAAGGTTTATAATTCTCTGGTTTAGTATTCAGTGCTGTCTGTGTATTATTACCAAGAACTCCCATAATTACTGGGACTTGTTGATCGGCACCATCCAAGAAGAAACCAAATACAAAGTTTCCTTGACGAAGTGCCGAAGTTGCTCCAGACTTTGCCTGACCTCCACCAGCAGTAATTGGATACATTACCTGGGCCCAGGGAAGTTGATCCGAATCTATTGATTCTTCTTCTTGATCGTGAAGACCTATGATACGAACTTTATATCTTCTTCCCCATCCAGGAACATTGTTCTTATCATCAAATTTACCAGAAACAATATTATCTCTCCAATAAGAATCATCGGCAATCTGTCCGATCCACCAATTAAAACTTGCTCCTAAAAATCCAGAGTTAAATAATGTTCCTTCGGTCATTTGATGCTCATAGATATAATTTTTTGATTATGACTATTTAACAGGTTAAGATCAATCATTTGTGAAAGATCCAGTTTTACCAAGTGAATCACGAACCAAGGTTAATTTTGTATATCCACCCTTTAGTATATTAATATAGTGACAGAGGTCGGCAATCAAATAATTACCACCAAATTGTTTATTAAGTTCTTGAGTATTCTTATTTGAAAGTTCTGGAGAATCTATAAAAATTATATCTCCTGCGTGTAAACTAAAATCTGCAGTAATTGTAATGTTTGTCTTGGTATTGAACATTTGATTATATCTCATTACAGACTGATTTAAAATATTTTTTGGATCAAAATTTGGTTCTGTAGATTTTGTAATTTGTTGTTTCGTATCTCCTGTAGGTAAAGTTCCTTTATCAACTAACATATATTGAGTTCTTGAGTATTCTTGTTTTTGACCTTCACGAATAAATCTTGGATTGAGTTTTGGAAGATTTTTTCCTGCAAGTTTAAGATTTTGTTCTGTTTCCTCAGCATCTTTGGTGATTACCTCATAATAACAATTAAAAGGGTCAAAAAGAATTGTCCTTGTTGAATAAGTTCCCATTGATAATTTTGATTGAATATCACCACTTACATCATCAACACTATGTTCTAAAATTTTTGCAGAATATCCAGAGGGAAGATTTTCACCCGCACTATCTGGAGTTTGATTGTAAATAAATGATTTCTTTTTTTCTTGACTTAATAACGAATCAATAGATTTAAATTTAAATCCCTCTGAAGTTTCATAGAAAAAATATCCTGCAGTATTTTGTTTTGCTCCCTGAAGAGATGGAATTGATTTTTTTGCTAACCATAAAATAGAGTAAAAAGGTCTTTTTTGATTTCCAATAAAATTATAAGTATTTTCTGTTGCCTCAATATCCAATTTCTTTTCTGTTCCCAGATATTTTTTATCTGTTAAAATTTTTTTGATGTGTTCTGAAATTTTACCATCAAATCTTTGATTTACCTTTGTTTTATAATTAATAATTCCCTCTTCCGAAACCAAATCAAGAGTTACCAAAGATTTTGTTGTGTCTTGTCCAACCGGAACAATTTGAGTTACAAACTGCTCAAACTCAAGTTTGACATCATTACCATCGGTGATTTTAATTTTAACAGATTCTGTTCCCTGAAGTGGAAGTCCTTCAATTAATGTTTGTGTAGTTTGACCTTTTTGAATTGTTTTTCCGGTATCTACATAAATGATATTTGTGCGAATTGATGGTTCAAGAATGCTTTCATAATAATAAATGTCCGTAATTAAATCTACAATATCTTTTTGATCACCACCAGTATTTGACTCAATGATACATTGAGCAATATTAACTTCTCTGACTTGTCTTAATACAGTTTTTTCTGATGCCATTTGATTAATGTCTGTTATGCATTTGCATATTGAGTATCATATGTTGTATCTATACTGGATGAACGACTCATACCACCAATTGAACCAGAATTTCCTGTTGGAATTGGTATTGGAACCATTTGAGAATTATTCATTACAATTACCGTCTGCTCTGCACCACTTTCATAAGGTGCATAAGATTGTAAAATCCTCGCAAGTTGTGGTTTTGTTTTTGCTGCATTTAATTTTTCTAAAAGAAGAGGTGTCATATGATCAAGACCTCTGGTAGTATCGGCATCAAAAATAAACTCTGGTCCTTTTTCACCAATCAGTGCTCTTGTTGGTTTTGTTACTCTTCCACCTTTTGCAAATGCAACGTGAACGTGATTATAGTGTCCACTAGCAGCAATAGGAGAAACTTTCTTCCCATCTTTAATACTAAATCCTAAAGGAGTATAAAAAATTTCTTTTGCAGTAGCACCATATCTTTTAACATATTCTTTTGCTAAAGCAAGTTGTTCTGGTGTTCCATTACCAACACCATCGTTGGAAAAATCCATTGCTCTTCCATCATAATGATAACTATTTGGATTATCTTTTCTTACGTGAGAATATAAAGGAACTTTCATACTTTCAGCAAGACTTTTTGCTTCAGAGAGACTTCCTGATTGAGTTCCTAGATCCACTCCTTTAGGAAAATCAAGAGTTCCTTTTTTAGTTCTATATTTCTCAAGACTTTTAATATACTCTGCGTGTATTTTGGGTCCTTCTGTGTTTTGAATATATTCTGCAGGTCTCTCCCATTTTCTCATAAACCAATCTGCTGCTTCTTGTGGTGAAGAAAACTTCATAGCAATCCACTGTGGACCTGGTTCTCCTGGTTCTTTGAGAGCATAATCAATTTGACCCTTCCAATTTGTTTTATAGTTTGGAACTGCTTTTAAAAAATTACCTTTTCTTGGTTCATTAGTATATTGAAATAATCCAACTCCACCTCCACCACCTTCTTCTTCAACTCCAGGTCTAAATCCACTTTCTCTGGATATATTTGCCATCAGACCCAGAGCATGGGTATCGTCCAGTCCTTTTGAAAGAAGATATTGGTATATTTCACCCTGAAGACCTTCTGGAGAATATTCCCCGGTTCCCATAGCACCACCATCAGGACCAGTTTTCTTATCATCAGTTTTCTTTTCTTCTTCTTTCAACATCAATTGTTTTTGCAACTCTTTAATTGCAGCATCAACCTTTGATGAAATATTTTCTTCTAAAGATTTTGCGATTACATTTGTCGTATCATCACCACCAAACATTCCTGCCTCTACTTTTCCACCACCAGCATATCCGGCAGTGCCTCTAAAAGTATTCTGCATCCATCCGGACAATTCTTCTGCTGCCTTCATATAATCCACAGAACTTGGTTTTTCTCCAAGTTGTGCCTTGAGTGGAAGTGCAAAAAGTGCTCCAAAGGAAGGAGTTTTTGTTGCAATATTATAAGAAGATTGCATATAACCAAGAGGGTTTACATTTTTACCCTTATCTTTTGTTGGCACCTCTGGAAATATCTTTTCAATCTTTTTCTTTCCACCAATAGAACTACCAGGTTTAACTTTTGTAACCTGAACCTTTACTCCTCTTTTAACAGGTTTCCTTGATATGGTTCTCTTAACTGCTCCTCCAACGATTTTATTACCTCTGGTTACTGGAGCAGGGCCACCTTCTGCTTGCTTTGCATATCCCATTCCCTTGGTTCCCTTATCACCAAAAAGACTTCCAAAGGAACCCTCTCCACCACCACCAACTAAACCAAATGTGAGTGCATTCAAACCTTCTCTAAATTGCTCACGAATTCTTGCATCAAATTTTGCAAGATTTTTTGATTGTGCTTCTTTACCTTTTTCGTCCAAAAATGGATAACGAATTAATTCAATTGCATATCTAAAGGGAGTTCCAACAATATCAAGAAGAGTACCAACTGTTCCTAATTGAAAACTAATAAATTTTGCACCCTGATACATTAACCAACGAATTGGTTTCATAAGAGGATTTTTTTCACCATCATATGCTTTCTTAGCACCCTGTTCCATTCCAACTGACATTTTTTTGAGTTGGAATGCACCTTCACCCAAAGCAGATGCAAGAAGTCCTGCACCGAGAATAATAGCAGCAACTGCACCGGTTCCTATTCCACCTGCCTGTGCTGCTGTTCCTCCTGCTGTTGCACTTCCCCCTGCTGCTGTTCCTCCTGCACCTGTTGCTGCTTGTGTTCCTGCTTGTGCTGCTGTTTTTGCCCCCTGTCCAAGTAACCTATCCTTCACCAAATCCATTCCAATATCAAGAACTCCATCCTTACCCTGTCCGGCAATAGCAATGGAAGCAATAATCGCAGCATCAATCACACCACTCACGGCACCAGTAAAAGTATCAAAGATTTTTAATGAAAAGTCTCCACCAAAACTTTTCATAAATCCACGAGTCGCATCTATTGCCTTATATCCCCAGTCAATAAATGTGACTACTTTATCTAATATATTTCCACCCAAATCTATCATAAACTCCATCACATTTCCAATAATACTTACAATACCTACAAGTTTTGGAAGATGTGGTAAAAGTTTAATTGAGATATATCCAAGAAGAACTGAAAAAAGAAAGTTCTTAATTCTATCCAAAAACCCAAGTTTTGGCATAGAAGGCATTTTTAGTTTGTCTTTTTTTTCTTCTGGTTTTGCCTCTAACTTATTTTCTTGTTTTTCTGCTTCTTTTTTTTCTGTTGATTTTCTTTTCTTTTCAAGTTCTGACTGCTTTATAAGTGTAGAAGTCTGAATTAAATCACGAACCTTAAAGACTTGCTTTTTGATAATAAACAAATCACTTTTAAGTACACTAACACTTTCTTCCTGAAGGTTTTGAGTGGATATTTTCTTTTCAGAAATGGATATTCCTGGTAAAAGTTTTGTTGGATTTATTTTTGCAGGAGATAACTTTGGAGTTTCCATATCTTACTTAACTCCAAGAACGGCAGCATTTCTTCTTCTGCTTTCAGAATTTGGATGTACTGCACTAAAAGAAGGAACTGATGGAGATGCACCAGAAGAAGTGTTTAATTTTGGCATACCACCAGGTGATGTTGCATAAACAACCTTTACTTTTGATTTTGATGGTGGGTTTATTTTTGGAACATTATTTTGAGTTTGTATCTGAGCAGGATTTAATTTAGAAGATGCTGAAGGTTGCTCAGCTAATGCTGAGGGAGACATTATTGATGAGATTGCTGAACCAAATTTTTGAAACATATTTGGTTGATTTTTTGCAATTGGAGTCGTTATTTTTGATGGTGCTGTGGTTTGTTTTGTCAGATCTTTGGGTCCAGATAGTAAAAGTTTTTTTTCGTTTGCAATTCTTTCTGCACTTGGTCCAGAACGAGTAATATTATTTGCAACCTCAACCATATTTCCAGATTTAATTGCCGCAGATAATTTTGGATATGCCCCTAATGGTGCATTTGGTCCTGCATTATATCCAATTGATAGAATTGCAGATTGTTGTTGAGGAGACATTTTTGACCAATTTGCAATTTCTTTGGAATATTTTTTTGCCAAAATTCCAATATTATTTGCAAGTGTCTTATCTGCATTTTCTTTTGTAATTGAATCTCCTAATTTAACAGATTTTGTCCCACTTGTAATCCCATCATAAAAAGTTGCTCCCCAACCTATTGTTGGAATTCCTTCACTATCTGGATATGCATAAATTTTAGTTTTTGGACTAATATTAGACCAGTCAGTTCCACTAACTACACTTTTTCCTCCAGGAACAATATAGTCATTTTTTCCTGGAGATAACGAAGAAAGTGCCTCCTCTTTTTTAATTAAATTTGCAGATATATCAATTGCATTATTTCCTGAACCTACATTTACATTAGAAGAACTGGAAGATGATAAATTAATTGGAGATAATGTAGGAATCTTTGGTTCAATAGGAGAACTTGATGATTTATTCATAGGTTTACCACCAATCATCCCACCACCAGCAGCATAAGTGGTTCCAGAAACAATCTTTGGTTGATTAGTTCCTCCACCAGCAGCATTCATTGACTCCAGA
>Ga0208960_1001247_pt1 | contig 13740 bp, 19 predicted proteins | sample GreLakmeON33MSRF_FD_187703 | JGI IMG/M metagenome (GOLD analysis project Ga0208960, IMG submission 187703) | Freshwater lentic microbial communities from great Laurentian Lakes, MI, USA - Great Lakes metaG ON33MSRF (SPAdes) | ecosystem: Environmental > Aquatic > Freshwater > Lake | place: Great...
CGAAAAGAAAATCGCCCACACCAAATCGATGCTGACGGCCCAGAAAGACTACCGGGCATGGATGAAGGCTCCGAAAACTGCTCTGGCTCAGGAGTTTGCAGACAAGATTTTGGGGCGAGTTTTTGTGCGTGAGCGAGTACCTGGCGAGGACGATGAACCGATGGACGAGGAGATATCGATATGAGCACAAAAGAAGAACTTCGCGCTGCCGCTCCGCAATCGGCGGCTTTTGTGGACGGTATGCGGGAAATCTTTGGACCCGATCTCCGCGTCCTGCGGATTGTCGAGGGCGAGGTAAGCATTGATAAACGCCCCGATTGGTTGAAATCCGTTTCACGCGGATCGGCGCCACCCGCCGGGACGCAGCTAGGAACGCTCCTGCAAGCCTTGCAGCGAGGCGAAAAGCTGACGGTGGCCCAAGCCCTGACGCAGTACGGCTGCTACGCGCTATCGCAGCGTATGGGCGATCTGAAGCGCATGGGCTGGCCTGTGCTGACCGCGACGATTACGACGAACAACGGCAAACGGGTTGCCGAGTACCGCATGGAGGCGAATTGAACCCCATCTGCCCTGTCTGCGAAGAAAGACGCAACGCGGGACAAAACGCTGCACAATGGCCCATCCTGCAAGCGTGGTCCCAGCAAAAGCAATGGCCCATCAACGGGAGCATGACTACGCTGACGGATGAGGAGTGGAAGGACATCCTGACGGCTGCTTTTGAAGGCGAGACTTCCCCACGGATCTCGCCAGGGCTCGAGGGCGGGATGGTCATGCTCGGCAGGAGGACGAGCCGGTACGGTAAAAAACGTTTCTCAGAATGGCTTGATTGGCTCAATGCTGCATCGCATCATGCCGGCATCAAGATACCCGCCCCTGAAAGCATGATTCCATGACAAAAGAGCAGAAACGCTTCCAGAACGCTGTACGAGCGGCTGGCTGCATTGTCTGTCACGGTGAAGGGGTAGAGAGTCCCTGCGAGATTCACCATCTCCTGCGCGGCGGTAGGCGTATTGGCGAGGATTTTGTGCTTGGACTGTGCCAGATTCATCACCGGGGACTGATAAACACGCCCGAAGCGGTTAGTCGGCATCCCTGGCGGCGGGAATTTGAGGCTCGGTACGGGACTGAGATGGAATTAATGGAAAAGACGAGGGAGCTATGCGGCGAGCTGCCAGAGTAGACGGGAATCACGCAGAAATCGTTGATTGCTTTAAGAAACTCGGGTGCAGCGTCCTGTCTCTGGCCCCGTTGGGCGGAGGAGTCCCTGACCTCTTGGTGGCGATAAACGGTATCACATGGCTCGTTGAAGTCAAAATGCCGAACGGGAAAGAAAACGAGTTGCAGATCGAATTTGCCGCTACTTGGAAAGGCTGTCGCTCAATTGTCCGAGACTTGGCAGGAGTTGAATCAACCGTAAAAGCGATGAAATTCGTGGCTTGACATCTATTTTTTGGGAGAATACCCTCAGAAAATGACCGCAACCCTTATTTGCGCGACTCCCCTCGCGTCTGCCCACCGCGCTGGAGACCTCCCCATCCAGACGCGCTGTGTCCGGGGACTGCTGCCCGTGGGCGCAGCTATAGCCCCCGGATTCTTTTGATGACCAGAAAAATTGGTCATGGCTAATTATTTAGCTAACGCAATCCGCTACCAACAAGAAATGGAGGCTGCAACCCGGCCTGTTACCGTTAATGCGTTGATGGCGCAAAAGGCTGAAACGATAAAACAAAATGCGCCAGCAGAAAATATGCTGACGCAATACGCCCAAACAATGCCGCAGAACTGGCAACAGTTTGTGCAGAATCTGGCGCAGGCGTACCCGACCCCGGCAACAGGCGGGACACAAGAGCAAATCATGGGCGCGGTTAGTCAGGCAGCTATGAACGCCGGGCCTGGGATTACTAGCTTAATCAAAGATTGGCGCTGGAGGCCGCTCAAAGATGTTTCAGCAGACTTGAATATAAAAGAGGTTCCAAAATATATTCAAGAGGGATATGGAGCATTTATGGCGGAACAAGCAAAACGGGCGGCGGCGGGTGACTTGGGGGCAAGGGATCTTATAAAGGCTTACGGAATAACACGGAGCAGCGTGAACCGTGCTGGACGGCAAATGTCGGATGACCTTGCAAGCGGGTTTACTCGACCGGAGGGCTATATGTCCGAATGGTTTAGTTCTCCAGCAGGGAAATCGTATTTAGACGCGGCACAAAGTGGGAAAGTGGATTCCGCCGCAATAAATGATTTAGTTCGGCGGTTTCAACCATTTGGAATGTCTCAAGTGCTTGGCAAAGATCTTGAATACGCCGCCCAAAAACTTCCACAAATAAACGGATCAATTAACGATTTAGTGCAAGGTTCCGTTCCTGAATGGCGGAAGTTTGCTCAAGGAATATATGGTATAGGCCCAGCAAAGTCTGGTTTCCTTCCTTCAATGCTTGGGCGCGGTGACATTCCCACACTCGACGCAAGGCAGCTTAATTTGCACACTCTGGACAGCGGAGACAGCGCCAGTAAGTTTATGCGGCGACAAGGTGGCGCTGGTGGCGACCAAGCAGTAGACCGCCTCGCCTCAAGGCAGCAGAAAATGAATCTTGAAATAAGCCCAGAATTGCAGCCTTTCTACCAGCATCTAACGCACCACGCCGTCTGGGACAAGATCGGCAATTCAATTACTACGCATTCAGACATTGTTAAAGCGATGTTAACGGCAGGCATTGCGCCGATTGCTATACCAGGCCTTGTAGAAATCGTCATGCGCGAGAAAGGGATAGATTAAATGAAAAATATTACAAGGCGCAAACAATGACCGCCGCCTGGACGCGCAAGGAAGGCAAAAACCCTGCCGGTGGCCTCAACGCCAAAGGCCGCGCCTCTTACAAAGCCGAAACCGGCGGAACCCTCAAGCCTCCGGTCAAGTCGGGCGACAATCCACGCCGAGCCTCTTTCCTCGCTAGAATGGGCAATATGCCGGGGCCAGAGAAAAAGCCCAACGGCGAACCAACAAGGCTGGCGCTGTCCCTCAAGGCATGGGGCGCAAGCTCCAAGGCTGATGCTAAGTCCAAAGCTGCGGCAATTTCGGCAAGAAACAAGAAATGATGTTCCACGTGAAACGGGACAGCAATTGAAGATTGAACAGGTAAAGCTAGATGCGCTGATTCCTTACGCCAGGAACAGCCGCACCCATTCCGATGCTCAAGTGGCCCAGATCGCCGCCAGCATCAAGGAATTTGGCTTTACCAATCCCGTCCTGATCGACGAGACGGGCAGCATCATTGCAGGGCATGGGCGGGTAATGGCGGCAAGGAAGTTGGCGATTGCTGACGTTCCCAGTATCCGGCTCACCCATCTGACCGACGCTCAGAAAAAAGCCTACGTTATCGCGGATAACAAGCTGGCCCTAAATGCGGGTTGGGATGATGAGATGCTGGCGGTGGAGCTCACCGATTTGAAGGACATGGGCTTTGACCTCGACCTGACCGGCTTTAGCACCGACGAGATCGAGGCGTTGCTGGATGGCGATAATAAAATTGGTGACGAATTAAAAGGTAATTTATCCGACCGTTTTATGATACCTCCTTTTTCTGTGCTAAATGCCCGCGAGGGCTGGTGGCAGGATCGCAAACAGGCTTGGTTGGCGCTTGGTATTAAAAGCGAAGAAGGCCGGGGGGGGGGGCTAATGATGCAGAACCAAGAGGGTCTGCATAGCATTATGAAAACTGGCAAATCAAAAGCAACGGCTGCGCCAGGTGGAAGCAATATGGGTTCCGGTTATAAAAACGGGCAAAGAGAAACTGGCTTGGTTGCCGAAAACGGAACAAGTATTTTTGACCCGGTGCTGTGCGAGATTGCTTACCGCTGGTTTTCTCCGGTAGGCGGGCTAATACTTGATCCGTTTGCGGGTGGATCGGTGCGCGGCATTGTCGCGTCAAAGCTGGGGCGGCAATACATCGGGCACGAGCTGCGCTCGGAGCAGGTGGAAGCCAACCGTGTGCAAGGCGGCGAGTTGTGCGCGAATGACGAGCACCCTCCTGCGTGGATAGCCGGTGATAGTCGCAACATTGATCAAACGTGCGCCGATGTAGACGCTGACATGGTGTTTAGCTGCCCGCCATATGCTGATTTAGAGGTTTACAGCGATGATCCAAAAGATTTGAGCACAATGAAATATGCTGAATTTCGGGCGGCGTATTTTGAGATTATCAAGAAATCGTGCGACCGGCTTAAGCCTGACAGTTTTGCCTGTTTTGTGGTGGGCGAGGTTCGGGACAAAAAAGGCAATTACATCGATTTCGTGGGCGATACTGTGCAGGCTTTTTGCGAAGCCGGTCTACATTATTACAATGAAGCAATTTTGGTAACCGCGGTTGGCTCATTGCCAATAAGGGCAGGGCGGCAATTTAGCGCAGGCCGCAAGCTAGGAAAAACCCATCAAAATATACTGGTTTTTGTCAAAGGCGATGGCAAAAAAGCTGCCAGCCGATGCGGGGAGGTAGAAGTTGATGAATTATTGTTTGATACCGTAAGCGTCCATTAAAGCGGATTTGCCAGCTTCTATGCACAATTCAATATTTTTGCCAATTTGCACTGCAAACCGTGGGTTTGTATACGCCATATGCGCGTCAAGCACTTGCGCCCGTATATTGCCCAATCGCGGAAATCTTGCAGCAATGGCAATGGCCTTTTGCCAATCTTTATTCATTGCCGCGGTCTTCAATTTACTTAGTTTTGTGTCCATACGCAGACAATATATGAACAAGCGTTATTTGCAAGTTTATTTACTTATGACAGGACAGACAGCAACGCTTGAGTCTGACGGTAAACCGTTTATTTCATTGAAAAAAGCTGCCTAAGCTACTGGCTATAAAAAGAATGTCATTCAAATCGCACCGTCCGACCGACAAAACAAGGCAACAAGCGCAGAGCGCCAGCGGGCTTGGCTTGCCTCAAGATCAGATCGCCGCGCTGATCGGCATCGCCCCTGACACGCTCCGCAAGCACTACGACCTCGAGCTAGGTCTGGGCAAGGCTCAAGCCTCGGCTGCGGTGGCTAAGACGCTGTTTAACAAGGCCACGGTGGGCCAGGACACCACAGCGATGATCTGGTGGACGAAGGCTCAGATGCGGTGGTCGGAGACTATGCGGCAGGAGCATACCGGCAAGGATGGCGGCGGTATTGTGATTCACATCAGCAGCCAGGACATCGATCTTGTTTAACGCCACAGCAGCCCAAAGCAGGGCCACAGGGCTGATGACCGGCGATGCCAAGCACGTCATGCTGGTTGGTGGATCAAGGTCAGGCAAGACCTTCGTTGCGCTCCGAGCACTGATTATCCGAGCGACCCTAGCACCCAAGAGCAGGCACGTTGTCTTGCGGTTCCGGTTCAACCACGTCAAATCCTCGGTCATTCTTGACACCTTTCCGAAGGTGATGGCGCTTTGCTTTCCGCAGCTTACCTACGTCATCGACAAGACCGACTGGTACGCAACCCTGCCAAACGGTTCCCAGATCTGGTTCGGCGGGCTGGACGACAAAGACAGGACTGAGAAGATTCTCGGGCAGGAATACGCCACGATCTTTTTCAACGAATGCAGCCAGATCCCCTTGTCGGCCCGAAACATGGCGATCACACGCCTCGCGCAGAACTGCGTGGCAGTAGTGGGCAACCAGCAACGACAGATGCGCCTGAAGGCGTTTTACGACTGTAACCCTCCTTCTATGGCCCATTGGACGTACAAGATGTTTGTCCGAAAAATCGAACCGGAGTCGGGCAAAGCCCTGGCTGATTTGCTCAACTTCAGCATGATGACCATCAATCCTCGAGACAACCTTGAGAACCTGCCGCCCGACTACATCAAGGAGCTGGAGAACCTGCCGGCCCGGATGCGCCTGCGGTTTCTTGAAGGCAAGTTCGCAGACATAGCCGCTGGTGCTCTTTGGAACGTCGAGATGATCGACACCCACCGCGAAACCTCGGGGCTTCCGGACATGCTGCGGGTGGTGGTGGCAGTCGATCCCTCCGGCAGCGGGGACACCGACAACGCCGGGAACGACGAGATCGGGATTATTGTCGCTGGTCTAGGGATTGACGGTCGCGCCTACGTCCTCGAGGACTGCACAATGAAGGCTGGTCCAAGCGTCTGGGCCAATGTCGTAGCGACCGCTTATGACCGTCACGCAGCCGATTTGGTGGTGGCTGAGAAGAATTATGGTGGCGAAATGGTCAGACATGTGATAAAAAGCGCAAATCCGTACCTGAAATGCGAGTTAATCAACGCAAGCAGAGGTAAAGCGGTGAGAGCGGAACCCGTTTCGGCATTGACTGAACAGGGCAAGATCCGGTTCGGCGGCACGTTCCCCGAGCTTGAGGACGAACTTTGCTCCATGACGACAAACGGGTACACGGGCGAACGCAGCCCGAACCGCGCCGATGCCTTCGTCTGGGCCATGACCAAACTGTTCCCCGGCATCATCAAGACCGATGCTAAAGCGCAGCGCAAGCACGTTATGCCAACCCAAAACATCAATCGCGGTGCAACCTCTTGGATGGGTGCTTAAATGAAAGCCGGACTCTATGCCAACATCAACGCCAAGCAAGACCGGATAGCCGCAGGCAGCAAAGAGAAGATGCGTAAGCCAGGTTCCCCAGGCGCACCGACTGCTAAGGCGTTCAAGCAATCGGCCAAAACTGCGAAGAAGAGGTAGCCATGCCACTGGTCAAATCAAAGTCACCCGCCGCCTTCCGTAAGAACATCAAGGCCGAGGTCGCTGCGGGCAAGCCGGTAAAAGAAGCGGTGGCCGTTGCCTACGCGGTCAAACGCGGCGCGATGATGAAAAAGAAGGCAGGGCGTGGCTGATCCAAAATTCGTTGATATTTCAAAGTTCACGCCTAACGAACAGGCGGCTTTGCAATATCATCGCAACCATCTGACCGGCGGCACGGGGTTAAAGAACGCGGATGGTTCAACCACTACGTTCATGGGTTCCGTTGTGGATACGCCAAGCGGCGGCGCAATGATCCTCCCAACGTATTGGCACGGCGAAATTAGGGACGTACCGCAAGCGATGAAGTTTGCAACCAAAAGCGGCGTAACCTTTCCAGAGTACAAGTCGGTGAAAGACGCTCTGGCGGCGGAACAACGGATGCACAAAATTATGGAACAAGACGTTGAATCCTACGGGGCGGCTAAATAGTGTCCTATCACGATACCGGCATCAACGAAGCAGGCGCGGTTGCAAGCGGCGGCACAAAGTCCGACCGTGGCAACGGCGAGATGCTGGCGACCATGCGGACGCGCCTCACGATGGCGATCTCGGCCTACTCGGACTCGCGTGAGGACGAACTGGACGACCTGCGCTTTCGTGCGGCCTCACCCGACAACCAGTGGCAGTGGCCTGCTGATGTGCTGGCGACCCGTGGCTCGGTGCAAGGCCAGACGATCAACGCTCGGCCTTGCCTGACGATCAACAAGCTGCCGCAGCATGTGCTGCAAGTCACCAACGACCAGCGCCAGAACCGGCCCAGCGGCAAAGTGATACCCGCCGACGACAAGGCTGACGTAGAGGTTGCAGAGATTTTTAACGGTCTGGTGCGCCACATTGAGTACATCTCGGATGCCGATGTTGCTTACGACACGGCCTGCGACAACCAGGTCACGTTTGGCGAAGGGTACTTCCGCATCCTGACCGAGTACTGCGACGACAACACCTTTGAGCAGGATCTGCGGATCGGGCGCATTCGGGATTCGTTTTCCGTCTACATGGATCCGACGATTCAAGACCCGTGCGGATCAGACGCGGAATGGTGTTTTATCAACCAAGAGTTGACCACCGAAGAGTACGAGCGCGAGTTTCCCGATGCCTCGCCCCTGTCCAGCCTTGCCTACGGTGTGGGCGACGGGCAACTGAATGCTTGGATTAACCAAGACACGGTGCGGATTGCCGAGTACTTCTACATCAAGCACGAAGCCAAAAAGCTGAACCAGTACGCCGGTGGAATGACCGCAATGGCCGGTTCGCCCGAGGCAAAGCAAATTGAAATGATGGGTTTGCAAGCCATAAAGACCCGCGATGTGGACGTTCGGCAGGTCAAATGGTGCAAAACCAACGGGTTTGAGGTGCTGGAAGAGCGCGATTGGGCGGGCAAATACATCCCCGTTATCCGCGTGATTGGCAACGAATTTGAGATAGACGGGCGGATGTACGTCAGCGGTTTGGTGCGAAACGCCAAGGACGCGCAACGGATGTACAACTACTGGGTGAGCCAAGAGGCCGAGATGCTGGCGCTGGCACCCAAGGCACCGTTTATCGGCTACGGCGGTCAGTTTGAGGGTTACGAGACCCAATGGAAAACCGCGAACATTAACAACTGGCCGTATTTGGAAGTCAATCCCGATGTAACCGACGGAGCTGGAGGGCCGCTGCCGCTCCCGCAACGCGCACCGCCCCCGCTGGCGCAGAACGGGTTGCTGCAAGCAAAACTAGGTGCAGCAGACGACATCAAAGGCACGACCGGCCAATACGATAGCAGTCTCGGCGCGGCCGGCAATGAAACCTCTGGAAGGGCTATCCTAGCTCGTGAAAAGCAGGGAGACACCGGCACCTACCACTTCATCGACAACCTTGCTCGAGCCATTCGCTACGCTACGCGGCAGTTGGTTGACCTAATCCCGCACATCTACGACACCCAACGGGTGGCAAGGATTATCGGGATCGATGGCGAAACTGACCAAGCAATGATCGACCCAACGCAGCCAGAGGCGGTGCGAAAGATTGTAGACCAGCAGACCGGCGCTACCATCAAGAAGATCTACAACCCCAACGTCGGCAAATACGATGTTGCGGTAAGCACCGGCCCGAGCTACATGACCAAACGGCAGGAGTCGTTGGATGCAATGTCGCGGCTCTTGCAAGGCAATCCGAACCTCTGGGCGGTGGCTGGCGACTTGTTCATCAAGAACATGGACTGGCCTGGAGCGCAGGAAATGAGCAAACGCTTTGCCAAGACCATTGACCCGAAGTTGATGGACGACTCCGAAGCCTCGCCAGAACTGGCGCAAGCGCAGCAACAGATGCAAGCAATGAGTCAAGAGATGCAACAGATGCAAGCCATGCTGCAAAACGTCAGTCAGTCGATGGAAGCCCAAACGCTGAAGGTCAAGGAGTTTGAGGCCGAAGTCAAAGCCTACGATGCCGAAACCAAGCGGATCTCGGCGGTGCAGGCTGGCATGAGCGAAGAGCAAATCCAAGATATCGCTATGGGCGTAGTTGCGGCGGCAATGGAATCGCAAAGCATGATGAACCAGATGCCTGAGATGCGCGAAGAATCTATGCCTATGGACATGATGCCGCAGGGCATGGAACAAATGCCGCCTGACATGGGCCAGATGCCACAACAAGGACTGCCGCAATGAAATGCAACGACTTTCTAGGGATGTTGTTCCTAGCGCGGGACGTAGCGCACTCTGTGCATCTGAACACCCGCAGCTATTCCAAGCACGTTGCGCTGAACATCTTCTACGAGCGTGTTGTGGGCGTTGCGGACGACTTTGCCGAAGCCTACCAAGGCCGCTACGGTCTGATCGGCCCAATCTCGCTGATGTCTGCCAAGAAGACCGGAAACATCATTGAGTTTCTGGAAGATCAGATGAAAGAGATTGAATCCGTCCGGTTTGACGTTGTGGATAAGTCTGATAGCGCGTTGCAGCAACTCATCGACAACATCATTGAGTTGTACGCCCGAACATTGTACAAACTGAAATTCCTTGCTTAGGACACCACCATGTCAGCCAACTATAAAAATCTTAGCGCCACCACGCAGGTCAAGGTGGGGTTTACGGTCTTGAAGGGCATCTTTGTCAGCGCCGCAAGTTCAACGCCGCTGATCACCGTCTACGATTCTGGCACTGCAAACACGGGTGACCCAACGATACTGGGCGTGTTTGCTCCCGCAGCGGCAACTAACCACACTTTTACCGCGAATGGCATCACGGCAAGCAACGGACTCTACGTTGTCATATCGGGAACGGTAACAGCGACTCTCTTTTTTGAATAACCGCACTGGCGCGGAACGCCAGGGATTCCAAGGAATCAAGCCATGTCTGACGAAGTACTAGCGGAAGCACCCGCGCCGGAACAGGTTGCCACGGCGGCACCTGAACCTGAGATTGCAGCGCCGGTAGAAACACAACCGGAGTCACCGAAAAGTTTCTCGCAAGAGGAACTGGACGCGGCTATCGGGAAGAGGCTTGCAAGAGAGCAGAGGAAGTGGGAACGCGAAGCACGGCAGGCCGAAGCACCAAAGCCCGTCCCTGTGGAGCATGTTACGCCGGAACAATATACAACGACCGAGGAATACGTTGAAGCATTGACGACTTCCAAAGCGCAACAGATTGTTCAGCAGCAACAGTACGCGAAACAGCAACAAGAGTTGCTTGGTAGCTATCACGAAAAGGAAGAGGATGCGCGTGGCCGGTACGAGGACTTTGAACAAGTCGCGTACAACCCCAAGCTGCCGATTACCAACGTGATGGCCCAGACAATTCAGGCTGCGGATAACGGCCCAGATATTGCATATTATCTTGGCACAAATCCAAAGGAAGCTGACCGCATTGCCCGCCTTACGCCGATCTTGCAGGCTAAAGAAATAGGACGATTGGAAGCGAAGGTTGCTTCCGAACCCGCTACAAAACGTACATCCAGCGCACCTGCGCCGATTTCACCCGTCACCGCCCGTGGAGGTCACTCCAGCGGTTTCGATACCACAGACCCAAGGTCAGTTAAAACCATGACCACAAGCCAGTGGATTGATGCCGAAAGAGCGCGACAAGTGAAAAAGCAGGAAGCGAGGAACCGCTAACTACTTTTAGGAGTTTTTCATGGCTAACAGCCTACTTACAATTGATATGATCACCAGGAAGTGTCTCGAAATCCTCGAAAACAACCTGGTTCTTTCCCGCAACGTCAACAAAGAGTACGACGACAGCTTCGCCGTTGAAGGTGCCAAGATCGGTTCGACCCTGCGGATTCGTCTGCCGGATCGCGCTCTGGTGACCGACGGGGCCGCGCTGCAAGTGCAGGACGACAACGAGCAGTTCACCACGCTGACGGTTTCCAGCCAGAAGCACATCGGCATTAACTTCACCACCGCCGAACTGACCATGCAGCTGGACGACTTCGCGGAACGTGTTCTCAAGCCGCGTATCAGCCAATTGGCGTCCAGTGTGGATGCTGACGTTGCCAACGCCTACAAGTCTATTTTTAACACCGTTGGCACTCCGGGCACCACACCCGCCACTGCGCTGGTGCTGCTGCAAGCGCAGCAGAAGCTGAACGAGTCGGCGGCTCCCATGTCGCCGCGCTACGCAACTGTCAACCCGGCTGCGAACGCTGGGCTGGTGAACGGCCTGTCGGGCTTCTTCAACCCGACCAGCACGATCTCCCGCCAGTTCAAGACCGGCATGATGGGTGAGGGCGTTCTGGGCTACGACGAAATGAATATGTCGCAGTCGATTGTCAACCACACCACGGGCAGCCGCGCAGGAACCATTCTGGTCAACGAAACGGTCGCTACCCAAGGGCAAGCTACTATTACTCTTGACGGCCTTACGTCTGCCACCACAGTAACAGCGGGCGATGTGTTTACCATTGCTGGCGTGTATGCGGTCAACCCGCAGACCCGTCTTAGCACCGGTAGCCTGCAACAGTTTGTGGTGACCGCCGCGCAAACGGCATCGTCGGGCGACATGGTAAATATGGCTATTTCGCCGCCCATGTACACGGCTGCAAATGCGCTGGCGACCATCGACGCGTTCCCGGCTAACAACGCTGCGGTGACGTTCGTTGGAACCGCGTCCACCGTGTACCCGCAAAACTTGGTCTATCACAAGAACGCGATCACGCTGGCTACGGCTGACCTCTTGCTCCCGCAAGGTGTTGATATGGCTTCGCGCCAAGTGCATAACGGGATCTCGATGCGTATCGTGCGTCAGTACGATATCAACAACGACCGTATGCCTTGCCGGGTTGATGTGCTCTATGGTTTCGCCACCATTCGCCCGCCGATGGCTTGCCGGATCTGGGGTTAACCAAAACGCCCCCGCACAGCGCGGGGGCAATTCAATCTTTCAGGAGAAGCAATCATGGCACTTCCTTCAGTTGGTGGCGGCTATCAGTTTACTGATGGCAATACGAATGAACTGGAAATCGACACCCAAGCAGCACAGCAAACGGCAACTGCAACTGCAACGCTGACGACCGCGCAAACCCTTGGCGGCCTGTTGGTGGGCGATCCGACGACCACGGCGGCGACCTACACTTTCCCCACCGCCACGGCAATCGACGCAGTAATGACCAACATGAAGACCAACAGCACGTTCAGGCTGACGGTTATCAACATTGGCACCAGCACCGGCATTATTACGATGGCGGTTGGCACAGGCATTACTGCTGTTGGCAACCTGTTGGTTGCCATCACCGGCAGTGCGGCGGGCGTTGGTGGCGCGGCGCAGTTCCTGTTCCGCAAAACCGGCACCGCAGCCTACACCGTGTACCGTGTAGCCTAAGTAACACCCGCCCCTTAGCAATAGGGGGCGGGATTTGGAGAAGATCATGGTTATTTACATGCGGCATCCAGTCCACGGCACCAAGGTCGCTATTGCGGAGGCCGAGGCCGAAGCCGATGCCAAGAACGGTTGGGAACGCTATGACGCAGGTTCGTTGCTGACACCTAGCGAATCCGTCCTGAACGAATTGGCTAAACCTCGCGGGCGACCGCGTAAGGAACTCGCGGCATGACCACCAGCGCGGGAGACCAGATCAACGGAGCGTTGCGCCTTATTGGTCAACTGGCCGAAGGGGAAACGCCTTCTGCGGCGACTTCCGATGATGCGCTGACTGCGCTGAACCAGATGCTGGATAGCTGGTCGGCTGAACGCCTGTCGGTGTTCTCTACGCAAGACCAAGTGTTCACCTGGCCTGCCAATACCGCCACGCGAACGCTCGGGCCTACTGGTAATTTTGTGGGCAACCGTCCTGTGCTGGTGGATGACTCAACGTACTTTGTTGATACCAGTAACAACATCAGTTTTGGCATCAAGCTGATAAACCAGCAGCAGTACAACGGTATTGCGGTAAAGACAGTCACCAGCACTTACCCGCAGGTCATGTTCGTAAACATGAAAATGTCAAATATTGAGATGACTGTGTACCCGGTGCCGAGTAAAGCACTTGAATGGCACATTATCAGCGTCACCGAGCTAACCGAGCCTGCAACCTTGGCAACCACGTTGGTGGTTCCTCCCGGCTATTTGCGCTGTTTTCGTTTCAATCTGGCGGCTGAGATTGCTGCCGAGTTTGGCGTGGAGCCGCCGCCCCAAGTGCAGCGGATCGCCATGTCCTCCAAGCGCAACATCAAGCGGATCAACAACCCCGACGATGTAATGAGCCTGCCGTATTCCATCGTGGCAACTCGCCAACGGTTTAATATCTATAGTGGGAACTATTGATTGAAAACACCCATCCTTGGCGGCAGCTATGTCGCTCGGTCAATTAATGCGGCAGACAACCGCATGGTCAACCTGTTTCCCGAAGCAATACCGGAAGGTAGTGGCGGCAAAGAGGCGGGCTTTTTGCTGCGGTGTCCGGGCTTGCAACTGCTTGCCACCGTAGGCAGTGGCCCTATTCGCGGCTTGTGGGTTACCAACGGTATCGCCTATGTGGTGTCGGGCAGTGATTTCTACAGC
>Ga0208960_1001248_pt1 | contig 13724 bp, 7 predicted proteins | sample GreLakmeON33MSRF_FD_187703 | JGI IMG/M metagenome (GOLD analysis project Ga0208960, IMG submission 187703) | Freshwater lentic microbial communities from great Laurentian Lakes, MI, USA - Great Lakes metaG ON33MSRF (SPAdes) | ecosystem: Environmental > Aquatic > Freshwater > Lake | place: Great...
CCAAGGCAGACGCCCAGCACCGGCACGCTTCCACGAAATGCCCGCACTGTATCGAGGGAGCAGCCTGCTTCGTCTGGCGTGCATGGGCCGGGGGAGATTACCAGTGCCTCGGGAGCAAGCCCGCGGAGGTGCGGCACATCGGTCGCGTGGCTGGGGCAGACAATGGTCTGCACGCCCAAGAGATCAAAATACCGGGCGAGGTTCCAGACGAAGCTGTCGCGATTATCCAGGATGAGGATCATCGGGCCGCCTGCTCATGGGTATCCACGATCCCGCCATCGTGGGCTGTCTGAAGGCTGCTCGGGAGGTCGAAAGAGTCGAGCACTCGAAGCATGCCCTCTGCCTTGTGCAGCGTCTCGGCATATTCCTCTGCCGGGTCGCTCTGGGCCGTGATGCCTCCTCCCACGGAAAAAGTAATCTGGCCGGCCGCAGCCACAAACGTGCGGATCAGTAGATTTAAGTCGGCCGAGCCATCCAATCCCACGTACCCCAACGACCCGCAATACGCCCCGCGGGCAACTCCCTCGAGGTTCGTGATGATTTCGCACGCACGGAACTTTGGAGCCCCCGTCACGCTCCCTGCCGGCATCGCGGCGTCGAGCGCATCGAGGGCATCGAGGCCAGGCCGCAGTCGGCCAGCCACGATCGACACCAGGTGCTGCACGTAGCGATACCGCTCCAACCGGCAGAGGGCCTCAACCCTTACGCTCTGGGGCGTGCAGACGCGGGACAAGTCATTCCGCACGAGGTCGACGATCATCACATTCTCGGCGCGATCTTTTGCACTCGCCCCCAGATCATCGCTGGCATATAGATCAGCCTCGGGACTTGCCAGCACGCGTCGGGTGCCCTTAATGGGATGCATTCGCACGGTGCCACGGCTTACCTGCAGGAACCGTTCCGGCGACATGCTCACAATCTGAGCAGCACCGCAGTCAAAATAGCTCGCAAACGGGGCTGGGTTGAGTGTTCTGGCTCGTCGGTAGAGTTCCATCGGATCAATCGCGAGTGCAACGCTCAACCGCTGCGAGAGATTCACTTGAAAAATATCTCCAGCACACACCAGTTCAATCCCGGCCCGCACCATGTCGCGATAGGTTTCTGGAGAGTGCGTAGAGAAAATAGCCTGATGTGTGGCCAGTTGATGGAGCGCCTTCTGAGGGCGGGCGGGGACCTTGGCGGGGGCCTTTTTGGTTTTGCCTTCGGGCATGTGATGGCCTGGTGGGTGCGGGGGCTGCAGACAGCCCAACACGCTCTGGAGCCGTTCCTGGGCCCGTGCACGCCGGGCCACAGGCCCTCGCGCCGGCACGCCCTGCGAAATGATCCAGCCGCGACCACTGTCGTGGTCAAATGCACAGACCACGTCGTACAGGTGCAACGAAAGAAGCGGCACTCCTCCTGCCAAATGGTCGGGGGCGGCCGCGTGGAGCCGTACGAGTCCACACTCATACGACACCAATCCAGCCACGCCTCCTTGAAACGGCGGCAGCCCTGGAATGGTTGGACAAGCCAGGTCGGTCAGCAGGCTGCGGATCGAGGCAAACGCCTGTGCGACTTGCGACGGCACGGTTGGGATGTCGGGGCTGTGGGCGGATGCTTGGACAACGACGGAGTGGATGGGGTCGGCTGCCACAAATGAATACCGTCCCAGTCGCAACGAGGCCGCTGCGTCGTTGTTTGTGGAAGCATCCAACGACGCGCTCTCTAAAAACAAAAGGTGTTTTGCTCCGGAGAGTTGCTCGAAGAGGTCCACAGGCTGGATGCCCGAATGCAGTTGGGCCACCAGGGCGCCCGATGCTGTAAACCACTGTCGCGAGATCAATGTGTGCATTGTGTGCATAGTGTGCATTGCGAGTGAAGCGATGAGCCGAGAAGTCAGGGCAAAGGAGTGTTGGCCCCACTTGCGGCTGGCGCAGGGGCATGTGACGCGGTTGACTGTTGGCGTGCGGCTGCTTCGGCTGCCCTCTGGGAAGGGCCGTGGCCGATCTCTGGCTGCGTGAGGTGGCCCCAGTCGAGCGGCTGATCCTGCCGGTAGTCTTTGCCGAGCGTCAGGGCGGTGACAGCCTTCGATATTTCATAGCCCAGATAAAATGCGTGGCTCGGGTCAAGCGTTCCTGCTGCTGCGGCCTCCAGCCGTTCGAACAGCAGGGATGGATCGCGAGACTCCAGATGCACGCGGGCTCCCACCAGATGAATTGCGTCGCGTTCAGCAAAGATTCGGAAATTCGGATCCCGAATCGCCTCTGCCAAGCGATCCAGCACCTCGTCGCCGTGCGATTGCGGCTTGCCACCACGCAGCGAGATCAGCCGTGGCTCGACGTGTTTGGGGAGCGTGCGGTGGGTGACGGCGTGGTGGGACAGCATTCTGGCAAGGTTGCATTCTCGCACGCTGCTTTGCGCCCAGTGAATGACCTGCGTGGTGAGCACGGAGCGGATGCCCACTTCCTGACAAAAACCGATGAGCAGCGCGTTGATGCCAGCAGAATCAACGTCGGTGAGCTCTGTCAGATTGCCAATACCCATCATCATCTCGGCGTCGGGAAAACTACGGCGCACGTTCAGATAACGCCCGAGGCTTTCGGCAAACCCAAAGCCGATCGGCTCCAGCACAGGGTCGATCCGCACCGGCACGCCTTCGCGTGCAAGCCGCTCCACGGTGTCGTAGAGCCCGGCCATTGTGGCTGGCACATCTGGCACGGCCACCACTTCACAGCCCCAGTCGGCTGCGGCGGCTACATTGGTCGAATTGACAGAAAGCACCAGACTGGCACCACTGCGTACGGCCACCGCGATCTCCCGTGGCTCAAAGCTGTCGATTGACACTCGTATTCCAGCGTCGACGAGCATCTTCACCGCATCACCCACGTTGGCCCAGATGCTGCCCGGATCGCAGCCGATGTCGATCACATCGGCGCCATTGGCTTGGAGTTGGCGGGCCTCTACCAAGATCGCCGCGAGGCTCTGGCGGGGGGCATGATTGATTTCCGCAATAATCTGAATATCGAATGCGCCATAGTCCGACAGATCGCGAGACTCCTGGCCAAAGAATTCGTCCAGCCGCCGCAGGTCTTCGGGGCCTCGCTCGACAGGCACGTTGGTGACAGCGCGGATGGCCTCCAGTGGCCCGCTGCACTCCCCGGGAAGGACGATGCGAGTGGTGCCCGGTGGCAGAGCGGGAAGTGGGCTGCCGTTAGGGGAAGGAATGGCCGAGGAGGCAGCCAGCTTGCGGGCGATCCAGGGAGTTGTCATGAGTGCCGCAACGGTGATGTTCATCACCCCCACGGTGTAATCAAAGCCCACGCGGGGGGCCAGCCGTTCCAAGACCTGCCGCAACGAATGCTCGGCTAGTTTGCCGGTTATAAAATGGATCTGCTCTCGCGTGTGTGTCACTGGAATCGGTTGCTGCGGAGGAAGGAGGCCGGCCGGCTCTGGTTTACGAGGCGGTCAATGTATTCTAACTTTCGGTGTATTCTACCGGGAGATTCTCAGTCGAAATGCGTTCGGTCGTATTGCAGGGCACCAGAGTGGCAGGCCGGCTCATGATTTTGGAAGGATTGATCACCAGTTGCGATGCCGCAGGCGGCCTGCATCTGGCCGCGATGGGGCCGGAGGTAGACGAGGCGGCGTGCCTCGGCGGGGCAATCGAGCAACTCGTGCTCAAGCCGTTTGAGACGAGCCAGACGGCCGCAAACTTGGCGAGGCTGCCGGAGGGTGTGTTTCATCTCAGCGACGATGTTCTGCTGCTGGCTCGGGTTGTCACCGGCAGTCTCGCTGAGCCGCCAGCGTGCCGGCCAGCTGTGGCCGTGAGGGGTTGGGTGCTTGCCGACGCCTGCAGAGGGTATGAATTCAAGATCGAGGTGGCCGACACCTCGCAGCCGAGGGGCCGATTGGTAGCCCGCGTGGTGCAGGTGCACGAGGGGCGGCCGTTTGTGGGGTTCAACCGTGCAAGGCATGCGGTGGTGGAAGCGGCGATTGTTGTCACCCGCCTGCATCTCTTGGGAGCCGAGGAAGTTTCGCGTCGCTTGGAAGAGTTGGCTGTGCTCGTCAGAAAAACGGGCGGCACTCGCGAGCACGAGGCGTTTGACTTGCTCGGGTCGCACGTGGCCAAGGGGAGCGTTTCCCAATGCCAGCCCGAGGCGTGAGTCGAAGTGAAACGCGGGTGGCTTGTCGGAGATGGCGGTGGTTTGTCTACTTGTCGGCATGGGAAACCAAAGCCGGTCGGCGAATACGGTGCCAATGTCTGTGGAGGTGCGTACGCCGGCGCGGTTGCACCTGGGGATGTTGTCATTTGGCGTGCCTACTGTGCGGTCGTTTGGCGGCGTCGGCGTGATGCTGGATCGACCGGGTGTGCATGTGCGAATGCAACGCTCAGAGCAGTTGACCGCCCGCGGTCCGATGAGCGAGCGGGCTATTGGGTTTGCCCAACAGTGCGTGCGGGCCTGGGGGTTAGAACAACGGGCTGCATGCGCAATCGAGGTGGTGTCGACGCCCCGTGCCCACGTTGGAATCGGCAGCGGCACGCAACTGGCTCTGGCCGTCGCTGCAGGCATGCGGCATTTGTACCGCACGCCTGCGTCTCCCGAGGGCCACGGTGAGGAAGAAGACCCCGCGCAGCATGAATGGGCTTTCGATACGCCAGATGCTCTGGAATTAGCACGCGCCGTAGGCCGCGGGAAGCGATCGTGCGTGGGCGTCTATGGCTTCAGCCGTGGGGGGCTCATCGTGGAGGCTGGACGGTACGTGCTTTCCAACCAGCCAACCCCATCAGGCATAGAGCCACAGTCGGCTGAGCATCTGGAGAGTGGATCCATTGCAGGTGAAGACGTTGTAGCAGGTGGCGACGTTGTAGCAGGTGGCGACGTTGTAGCATGTGAAGACATTGTAGAATATGGACCGATGGTGGCTCGCGTGCGTTTGCCGTCGGCGTGGCGGTGTGTGATCATCATTCAACGCGACTCGCTCGGCTTGCACGGCGAGCCTGAGAAAGCTGCGTTTGGTAAACTGCCCCCGGTGCCGCTTGAAATTTCAGCGGAGCTTTCCCGGTTGGCGTTGATGGATCTTGTGCCGGCGGCCGTGGAGGGGAAATTCACGGAGTTTTCTCATGCGGTGTACCGTTACGGTCTGCTGGCGGGCAAGCCGTTTGAGCAAGAGTCGGCCACGCTTGCCCACGCCGGATCGACGCTGCAACTGATCGAACTCCTGGGCGAACTCGGCGTGCGGGGCTGCGCCCAAAGTAGTTGGGGCCCGGCTGTGATGGCGTGTTGCGAGTCGCTCGACGCAGCGGGAACGCTTGTTGAAAAGCTCGAGAGCCTCAACCTCACTCAGCAATACGAGGCGATTATCGCCCGTTACGACTCGCAAGGCGCTGTGTTACGGGTGACTTCGTAACAAAAGCCGCGGAAATTGTGCGACCCACAAGAGCCCCGACGTCTCATCCGCGTGGCTGCGCATGGCGATGCGATTCTCAGAATATCAAGCCGTAATCTAAGCCGTAATCGTCCAGGAGTTTGCCACCTTGGAATTGGAACTGATCCAGCTGTAGGGAATAAACGCGATGTCGTAGATCGCAAACGTGACATCCTCGGCAGTAAAGGCTTTGTAAAAGCAGAGCGAGCCAGTGGGCAATGCCGAAGAGTTGCTCAGCGTGATGACAAGCGATGTGATTGTCGTGCCAGTGAGAGTTTCAGTCACTCCCGTGACCGTCGTGCCGACTGGAATGCCTGGGCCTTCCACGGTCATGCCCTTGCCGATGGCCAGCGTGCTTTGCGCCACTGGTGAACCGGTGAACGTGACTGTTCCAGCAACGGCTGAGTAATCGGTTGAACTCGCAAATTGAATCCCGTTCAACGCGGTTTTCTGCGAACCCACGACGATGTCAGCTGCGGAATTTAGGAACGTGACAAAATCGACATATGTCAGCGAGGAAAGGCCGGAGAATGTGCCCCCCAAGGAGTTGAAAGCAACCAGAGGAGAGGTCGTTCCTGGTTGGGTGCTTAAGAATTGATAGTGCGCATCCATGGAGTCGGCGTTGCCGCCCAAGGCTGCTGCCGCTGGGCCGGTGTTTGATCGCAGGATGCCCTCGAGCGAGAACGATGCGATGGCTCCTTGCCCGCCGGCCACACTGCTAGAGGAATCCTGCCCGACATTGAGCGGTTGGTAGAAAACGTCGTTCAACTTGGGAGGCCCAAAGCCGGCGTACAGAGGATCGCCAAACATCTGGGCCAGTGATTGGGGGTAGCTGCTGTAGTAGCTGTACGTCGTTTGGGCTGCGTTCTGGCTAAACAGGTTGAGGTTAGAGCCAGGCTGACCCGTGCCATCCCACAGGTTCCAGTTGATAGAGTTGCCGCCGCCCCGAATGCGAGGCACTAGATCGGTTGCAACCACCGAGACGCTTGCGCCCGACCCGGTTCCCCCATTGCCAGCAATTGTGACCACTGGCGGCGACGCAGCAGAATAGCCAGAACCCGGGTTGGTGATCGCAATTCGCTCCACGCCACCGGAGGCGTTGACAACGACGTAACCGGTCGCTGTATCGCCAGAGGCAGAGGGAGTGAACGATACTGTTGCCCGAGCGTCGTAGTTCGAGCCTGCAGTAGCGATCGTGACCTGTCCGACCGATTCCAGCACGCTTGGATTTGTCGTCGGATCCAGAGTTCCCAGTTCGTTTGGGCTGCCAATCGCGTTGGCCCCGTCCAGCCAAAACGCGTTGAGAGCAACGACCGGCACCAACCCGCCCTCGGCAGTGGCCGTTCGGCAGGTAACGCTTGGATTCGTAGACGTTGGAGTAGAAAATACGATCGTCGGCAGTGTCGCATAATTGCCGCTCGTGGAGTCGGCTGCGGTGAAGTAGCCCGAGCCAGGATTTGTAAACGCGATGCTGCTCACCGAATAGCCCGTATCGGGATCGTACGGACCATTATTAGCCGTGGGTGTCACCACTGCATAGGCAACTGCGCCACTGCCTGCGTTAGGCGATGTCGCAGCAATCGTCACGCGCGGGTAGTTGAGAATGTGCGCTTCTGCTGTCGCGTTTGTACCGCCGCCACCGGAAAAAGTTATCGTTGGTTCACTCGTGTAGCCGAAGCCCGGGTTAGTAATCTGAATGGATCCCACGCCCCCGTTGCTGAGCACGGCAACTCCCGTTGCCCGTACGGCATTCGGTACCGACGGTGAAGGAGGAGTGAACGTGACGGTGGGAGCGGTGGTGTAGCCAGTTCCCGCATTAGTCACTAGTGCGCCCATGCTGTAACCGGCACCGTGATCGACGATATTTACGAGGTTTATGCCGGTGCTTGCAAATGTTAGTGCGCCGGGGTTCACCGGAGTGCTGCTCAGCGTGATGGAAACGGTGAGTGGGCTTTGAGTCACTTGAACGCTCACGACTGTTGTGCCGGCAGCCACGCCCGTGCCCGTCACGGCCATGCCTTTTTGTATGAGCTCATAGCCTGGTGGCAATGTGCCAAGCGCATGGGTTGCAGAACTCGTTGCATTGGCAAGCATAAGAACGTCACCCGCTTGCGTGTACTGAGTTGTTTGGAATGTAACGTCAGCATCTGACGAGATAAAGCCACCCGTATCTTTTGTGAAAATGGGTGCGAATTCCTTGCCGTACTTGGGGTCGATTCCATTGGTACTTGAACCCGTTATTACGACCGGATACCGCACAGTTCCATTGTTGATCGAGTACGTTGGGGCCGATGCCGTTGTGTACCCGTCGCCTAATCTCGTGATCGCAATGTAATCGATCGTGTTATCCGATTTGAGAACCGCATAGCCGGCAGCTGGTCGGCCCTTGGGCGGAGTATTAAACACAATGGCGGGTGCGGCTGAGTAGACGGTGGTGTCTGTCGTGCTGATCCACGGCAACGCGGGTGTTTGACTGTCGAGGGTCTTTGGCGTTGTCTCAGTCAGCAGGCTCGAGCCCGGGCCTGGCTTGTACGTCAATTCGCCAAACCAATAAAACTCTGAATAAGCTTGTTGCGGCCCCCAGCTTAAGCTCCCGTTGGTCTTATTCGTGGGCCAAGCCGGTGCACCGTACGCCATTGCGCCAAACTGATAGGGCGCAGGCGGAGTGGAAGGCGTAGCAGTGGGGTTCCAAGTCGATCGAGTGACGGCCTCCTGATCGGTGTACACAACGTCGGGAATGCTGGCGATGGGTCCGGTGCGACCGGAGCCGGGCATGTCGCCACCGTTGGCCAGGTCGCTTGAAGCGACTCCCGGCATAAAATGATTCCAGAGCCACTTGGTGTACCCGGCGCCAGTCGTAGGCCAGGTGTTGGTCTTGGCCAACGGAGTGGCTTTGTTCCACACCCAATCGCTTTTGGGGACCTGGGGGACCTGGTTGCCAATGAACCCATACACCGTGTCGTCGCGAAACATTCCGCCGCCCTCGCCGTCAAATTCGAGGTGGGTGATGAATTTCGTGGTGCTCATTTTGTTGATGTCATTGATCAACTGCATCGCCTGATACATGTTGTTTTTAGGTGGGCTGTTGGTTCCCCCGTCTGTAATAAAAGTATTTCCGGCAAAGTTTTTGTTATTGGGATCTTCGGGCCCATCTCCAGGACCGTAGAGATGAAATGGGTTTGAGGCGTCCAGATAAGGCAAGGCACCCACTTCAATATCGACCGGACTGCCATTGGCATCGACGACCTTGCTCAGCGGATCCAGAAAGTCGGTGACGATCCAAGGCACGCCATTAGTGCCCAGACGGGGATCCAGATAGGAGAATTTGTCGGCGATTTGTGAATAGTCGCCGATGTTGATGAAAGCCGTGCCGATCTTAGTGTTCACGAGAAACGTGATGTAATCGGTGGCCCATGCCTTGAAGAGAGCCTGGCTTGGGGCCATGATGGGTGCGACCGTAGCTGTCACCCCTGTCGGAGCTGTGGCTCCTGGAACAGAGCCGAAAGTGACGTTGACAGTTTGGGCTGCGCCATAGCCAGATCCAGCGTTTTTCACGGTGATCCCGCCAACGGTGCCTGTTGCCGTGGTGATCGTCAGGCCAGTGGGTGTGACAGGGCCAGAGTGCGTGGTGTCGCCCTTGGCCGGTGTCAGCACAAACGAGAGCGTTGACCCATCGGCGTAGCCCTCGCCACCGTCACCGTCGTTCTTAATGGCAAAATACTGGATGGTTCCATCGGTGTTTTGGTGAACACTTATGATTGCGACCCTGCCGGATGCCGAAGGTGCTGGCGATACGGTGACAGTTGGCGGGTTTCCATAGCTCCATGCTCCGCCGGTAGTGTCCTCCCCTACAGCATTACCCCCTCCAGACGAGGTGCCAATCGTAGAATTCGTCACAGTAAACTGCGTAGAGGATGCAGTCGCAATTACCATGTTCGGAATGTTAAGAGACGTACCAGTTAATGTGTTAAGCCCCGTAACGGAAACTATCTGGCCTTTGGTAAAACTGTTCACTGCCGTGTAAGTAATCGTGCCGTTATTACCTGCAGCTGCGGTGACTGACGCACCCAACCCAGGCACCGTGATGCTTGTAATCGTCCCGTTAGTGATCGAGGCGGTCGCGGTGGCCGTCACGCCACCCACTCCTGTCGGGGCATCGAGCGTAACCGTCGGCGCGGTTGCGGCAGTGTAACCCGATCCGGGCGTGCCGTATTTATCATCCATCTTGATACTGCTGACACCGTTCGTTTGGGCCACCCACGGAATGTCCTGTCCAAAATGGGACACCTGCAGTTGGGGTCGCAGCACTGGTGCCGCCAGCGGTATCGCGGGCGTAGCCGGTGCGGAGTTAGCCGACGGCAGGCTGATGCCAATGGCGTTTTTGGCGATCACCTTGATCACGTAGGACGTGCCGTTGGTGAGGCCCGTGACGGTGAGCGGAGACGCTGTCAAAGGCGGATGAATGAAATTTTTCCACGTCGCGCCGCTGTTGCTCGAATACTTCACTAGATAGTCGGTGATCGGCGAGCCGCCGTTATTCACCGGAGCCGCCCACGTCACGGCCAGTTGGGTGTTGCCGCTGACGGCCACTACGGCTGTCGGCTTGCCTGGCACTGTCGCAGCAGCAACCGATACCGCATTCACCGATGGCGGGCTGATACCAAAGGCGTTCTTGGCGATCACCTTGATAAAGTAGGAAGTGCCACCCGCGAGGCCCGTTATGATGTGCGACAGTGCAGCCGATACTGGGCGTGTCACACGAGACCACGTCGTACCGTTGGTGGAAATCTTTACAAAATAGTCGGTGATATTCGATCCGCCTGTGCTGGCCGGGACCGTCCACGCAACTGCAATCTGCCCGGCGCTCGGAACAGCCGATAAAATCGTTGGCGCACCGGGCACGGTTGCCGGCGTAGAGGGTGCCGAATTTGCCGACGGCGGGCCGATGCCCAAGGCGCTCTTTGCAATCACCTTGATCATGTAGGGCGTGCCGTTGGTGAGGCCCGTGACGGTGCATGAAAGAGCCGTGATAGGCCCAGTCGAAGGCTGAAACCGCTTCCAAGAAGAACCGTTGTTGCTCGAGTACTTCACGAGATACTCGCTCACCGGTGGGCTACCGGAATTGTTAGGGGCGAGCCACGAAACGCCTAGCTGTCCCGGTCCGCTGGTGACCGAAGCAATCGTTGGGGCTCCTGGGAGGGCGGGAAGGCCCAGGTTGGAGAGCGTGGCAAGATTGTCCTTCATGGATGAGGTCACGGTCACGTTGTCGATGTATTCATACGCCACCGCACCTTTTAGATTGGCTCCGCTGGGCGTTTGGCCGATGGTATTCAGGCTCGCTATGCCGTCTGCAAAGACGCTTCGAGTCTGGGTAATATCCATGATCCACTTGTAACCCACACCTTGCGAAAATGCCGCGTAGGCCCCAGCTTGGAGCGTGGTCTGGGTTGCTTGGGAGTTGGTGTCGGCATAGACGGGAAAGAGCACGGTGTTGCGTGGGTTGGTACCCAGAATGGCCTTCAGCGAGGCGGTATTTGCAGTCACGATCTGCTGCGAATAGCGGGTTGCATCCAGATATTTTGGGTTGAAATAAAAGCTGAAACTTTGAGAGGCTGTATTGGCAAAGACTCGCATATTCGTGAAGAACGACTGCATGTTTGCGGGGAACGTGGACACGGCCGGCTTGGCCCCGGAGTTGAATTCAGAATCGATTGTGATCCCGCCGCCGAATTGCGTCGTCCACGCGTTGGCCGTCAAGCTGGCTTGGACGGTGGTGGTGGGATCGCTGGAATAGGGATTGCTTAAATCGCTGTTGATGAGTGCGGTAAACGTTGGGATGGGCGTCGGAGTGGGACTGCCCGTCCAATAGTGCGGATAAAAATTGCCGGGAGTTGTTTGTGAATCGGTCTTGGGGAAAACAGCTCCAGTGCCATCGATGTCGAAGGCCTTGAGATAGACCTCGCTGACTGCCGAACGGCTTCCGAGTTGGGCCGCAAGGGTAGGAATGCCGGTACTCCCCAAGGTCGAGTACATATACGCCGCTACCGAAATCGGATTGCCCGAGAGCATCTGTCGGGATTCGAGCGTTTCGACCGAAATATCGCGATAAAAACGACGGCGGCGGGCTTTTGGGAGCCTGATTCTGTTAGCAAACGCTCGAGCAACGGCTTCGGCAGCCCAGTTTTTTGAGAGAGGCATTTGTTCTCGCTAGCTAAAGGTGACGCGTGACAGTCATTGTGATACGCAGGTTGATCGAGTCAGGTGCGATCGGGTCGTCTCATCAGGTGTGATCGCATGTTGTGATAAAATTAACAAATGCCGTGGACTAGGGCAAGGATTTGGCATCCCGCTTGAGTTTCGATCGGCGTTTACGTTGAAATAAACTTCCGTTCGAGGTTGCCCAGCACTTTTGAGATCGGCAGCGGATCGCCGTTGGGGATCGCTTTTGCCGTTTCCACGCAGCGGCGAAGATCGGCCACCATCTCGCGGATATCTGGGTCACGAAAGAACGACTGTATCCAGAGCACAGCCACGCGACGCTCACCCGATTCCACTGGCAGCACTTCGTGGATGACCGTTGTGGGATAGACAAAGGCGCCACCCGCCGGGAGCTTGATCCGTTGCTGCCCCCAGAGTGGGTGGTGGAGGCACAGGTCCCCGCCCGCGTAAGCGTCGGGGGGCGAAAGGAAGATCGTCATCGAAAGGTCCTGCCGCATCGGAGGCATGCCATTCATGACCGCATCCACGTGTGGGCCATAGCCATCCCCCACGCCATACCTTGAGTAAATGGGCTGCGAATGGGCGCTCGGCGAGAGACACTCCCGAAAGACTCGGCTGCGCCGTAGTGCCGTATCGAGGATCGCATCCAGCGAAGCTATTGCGGGCCATCGCCTCGACACCTGTCGATTCTGTTTCACGCCTGCGGCAAGGCCATGGGCTGTTGCGCGGCCATCGTCGTACTCCGCACCATCCATCAACGCCACGAGTTGTGCAACTTCAGCCGGCACGAGGAGATCTGGAATCGTGAGCATCATTTTCCTTGCGTTTGGATGGCGGTTGTCAGAATGCTCACGCGGGCTGTGATTGTCGCAGTTCGATGCCGTATCCACGCAACACGCTGGCGAGTTTGGCTTGCAGCGCTGGCTCAAGGCACACCAGCGGCAGTCGTACGTCGCCCTTATCCCGGCCGATCATTGCCATCGCACTTTTGATCGGAATCGGATTGCTGGCCAACCCCAACAGGTCGCGGCATAGCGAGAAGAGTTGGAAGTGGAGCCGACGCGCAGTGGGCATGTCGCCGGATTCAAAAGCGTTGATCAGGGCCAGCATGTCGGCAGGCACGATATTGCCCACGACCGAGATCACGCCGCGGGCACCGATTGCCAGCAGCGGCAGCGTCATGCTGTCGTCGCCCGAGAGCACGGTGAGATCAGTAGAGGAGATGATTTGCGATGCCTGATCCATCGAACCGGTCGCTTCCTTCACCATGCCGATGCCCGGCAGTTCAGCCAGTCGCTGGATCGTTTCGGGCTCGATGTTGCGGCCGGTGCGAGTGGGGATGTTGTAGACGCAGATTGGAATGTCAACGCTTTCGGCCAACGCGCGGAAATGTTCGTAGATGCCCTGCTGCGTCGGACGGTTGTAGTACGGACAGACAACCAACGCCGCGTCAGCGCCGACCTCGGCAGCATATTTTGTGAGCCGCAGCGCTTCAGCCGTGGCATTGCTCCCCGTTCCCGGCATCACCAGCACCCGGCCTGCTGCCGCCTGAATGCTCTCGGCAATCACTCGCATGTGCTCGTCATGCGTGAGCGTGGGCGACTCGCCGGTGGTGCCAACCGGGCAGATACACGTGACCCCGGCCTGGGCCTGAAAGTCGATCTGCTCGCGGAGGCGGTCATAATCGACCTGCCCGTCACGAAACGGCGTGACGATGGCGACAGAAAGACCAGCGAACTTTTCGGCTCGTGTGCGCATCAACCAACTGCCTTTCAACAAAGCTTCAAAACCATCATCCACCGTGGTCGAAAAACCAGCGTGGCGGTGGGACTTTTTTGGGCCGCTGCCGGCTCCACCAAGAGAACGAGAATAAGATGTTGGCCGCCTGTCGGCAAAGGGGGGCTTTCTGATGCCCGCTCTCTCCTATCAAGCCCGCGTGACAACCCGATAGACTCACATCCCGTTGAAGCAACTGGAAAAGCATGCTCGAAATGGAGTGAGGCGATGATTCGAGGGAGTGCAGGCCGGCAGGCGTGCCGCGTGCGGGCCGGTGCGGTGGAAGCGGCCTCGCGATTGGTGGCAGCGGGTGGCTTGCGTGG
>Ga0208960_1001251_pt1 | contig 13698 bp, 8 predicted proteins | sample GreLakmeON33MSRF_FD_187703 | JGI IMG/M metagenome (GOLD analysis project Ga0208960, IMG submission 187703) | Freshwater lentic microbial communities from great Laurentian Lakes, MI, USA - Great Lakes metaG ON33MSRF (SPAdes) | ecosystem: Environmental > Aquatic > Freshwater > Lake | place: Great...
AACTTCCTCCGCGAGCAAGGCTTCAAGTATGTGAAGTCCGTGAAGGGCGGCATCGCCGCGTGGAGCGACGAGGTGGACCACAGCGTGCCGAAGTATTGAAGGCACGAGCACGGACGCAGGCTGATGCCGCCGATGGGGTGGAAGCGCGCTTCGCGGCTCCGCAGCCACTCCCAGCTACTTGCCCGCCGTCCGCTCCGCTGCACTCTTCCGCACCTTGATCAGCACCGGCGAACTCGTCGGCTTGCCCTCACCCGCCTTCGCCGCCCCGCTGCGGTGGATGACGTGGCACAGCCGGTCCGTCTCCGGCACCCAGCGCGCGCAACTGAAGAAGATTTTCCGCTCCGTCTCGCCTGCGATGATTTGCACGCCGCTCAAGCCGATGTCCGACACGATGATGCCGTGCGGCAGGTTTTCGAGGTCCATGTCCACGAGGTTCGTGTCGCCGTTGCGCACGACGCGCAGCCACGCGGAGACCTCGGTGCCGGGGGCGATGGTGATTTCGGGAATACTCATGGGAATCATTCCCACAGCAGCGGCGGGCAGCGCCGACGCGGAGTTCTGCAACGACAGGAAGACCTTGAGCGCGTTGTCCAACTTGAGCGCGCCGAAGTCGCCCAGCGGCTTTGCGACTGTCTTGCCGTCCACGCTCGCGGTGGCGGTGAGCTTCACCCGCTTCCAGTCGTCCGCGCTCGGTTCCGTCGCGTCGGTGCTGGCGAAGAGGGCGCCCGACGCCTCGATGTGCCCGGCCTCGACGACCAGCGGCGACGACGCCAGCCAACCCTTCGGCATCCCGGTCACGTCCACGCGCACCGCGCCCTCGAAGCCATCCACGCGGTCGAGTTTCACGGAGAAGCCCCGGCCGGAGCCGCGGGGGATGGACTGGTTCGCACCCGTGAGCGTCGGCGTGAAGTCCGGCTTAGCCTCACGCACGATGAGCCGGTAGGCGTAGCGGTCGCCGCTGAATCCCTTCGACTCCGTGACGCGCACGAGATAGCTGCCGTCGGCGGGCGGGGAGAAGTTCACGCGCGAGTCCGTGCCGAGCTTGCGTTCGCCGTCGTCGTCATTCGCGTAGGTTAGTTTGAAGACCGGCAGACCGTTCGACACGAGCTTCGCGCCGGGCGCGTGCGGCTCCACGATGTAGGCCGGCTCGTCCAGCGGGTGCGCCACCGGGCTGGTGTCGTAATAAGTGAGCCGCCCGCCGCGGTTGTAGAAAAGGAAACCCGCGTCCGGCCCACGCGGCGCGCGGAAGAGCCGCAGCACCTCGCCGCCGAGGTAAACGAACTGGTTCAGCTCCATCTCCTCCCAGTTCACGAGGCGGCAGTCGGGGTTGGTCGAGTCAATGCCGCGAAACGTCACGCTCGAATCGCGAACGGCCTGAAGCCACACGCGCTCGACGGGCCGGCCGTCCGCGTGCAGCACCTCAATCTTCGTGTCCGCCGGCGAGCCTCGCCGTGCCGCCATCGTCTCGATGACCCAGCGCTGGCCCTGCTTCGCGTCGAAGCGGAAGAGGTCGGCGTCCGTGGGTTTGCTGAGGCGTCCGTTCACCGCGCCGGGAATCTGAATGCTCGTCGCGCTGGCCGGCGTGTCGTTCGGCTCCACCTCATTCACCTCCGCAGTCGCGCTCACGAGCACCTTGAACTCCTTCCGGCCCCGAAACTTCTCCGCGCCCACCGGCACGACCACCTCTCCCACCGCGCCCGTCTTCACCTTCACGCTCGCACCCACGGGCAAGTTCTCGCCCGCGAGCTGGATTTCCGACTCATTTTCCGCTGGCACCGCGAGCGGGAACACGCCCGTGACCACCGGCAGCTCCCCCACCGACACGCGGAAGAAATGCTCCGGCGACGCCATGTATTGCGGGTCACTGACGCGCAACGTGTAACGGCCCGCTGCCGCGAGCCGATGCACCAGCAGCGCATCCGAACGCCCGTCGAAGCCGCGATTCACCGCCAGCACGCGCCCCCGCTCATCGAGCAGCGTGAGCATGGCGTTGACCGCCTTGGAGCCAAGCCGCTCCGCCGCGAGGTCACAGACGAGGTTCTGCCCTGCGACCGCGTTGAAGCTGAACTCCACCGCCTTGCCGGGCTGCTCCAGCGCGCCCCAGAAACTCACGGGCAACGCCTCCGCCTTCACCGCGTCCGTCGCCTGCCGCAAGTCATCCACATGCAGCTTCACCCGCGCGCTCTCGCCCGCCGCGCTCTTCACGGACAGCTCGTAGCTCCCGCGCGTCAAGTCCGCCGCCGCCGTGACCTTCAGCCAAGCCTCGCCCGTCTTCGCCTCCGGCAGCAGCGCACCGGTGAGCTTGGGACTGTGAAACGTGACGTTGGTAAGCCCCGCGAGATTTGTGCCGACGAGCTTGAGCCGCATCTCCACGCCGCGCTGGACGCCGCGCGGTTCGAGACGTGTGATGGCGGGCACGCCAGCGGGAGCCATCTCCTTGGCCTTGGGCTTCGGGTCGGCGGCGGAGAGCGGCAGGGCGAGGGAGAAGGCTAACACCACCAAGAGAAGTTGCTTCGTGTGTTTCATGGCTGTTTGAAAGTTTGCCGTGCTATCGGACGATTTGTCCCCTCACTCTCACCCTCTCCCCCCATGGGGAGAGGGGACCGAGCGCCGCGTGTTCGATTGGGCCGTTGAGTTCATCGCTTGCTGGGTTGGGCCGGGCTACCGCTTCGCCGCCACCTTCCCCGGCTCTCCCGTCTTTGCGTCGAAGAATTGCAGCGAGCCGTCTAGGCGGCCCACGACGAAGCGCGTGTTACTGGCGGTGAAGGCCACGCCGGGCGCGAGATCGGGCTGCGGGTCCAGATGGCCGCGCTCGACGAGCTGCGCTGCGTCCCACCACTTCACCGTGCGGTCCTCGGCGCTGGAGAGCAGCGTCGCGCCGTCGCTGGCGAAGACGATGCGCAGCACCGCGCCCTCGTGCGCGAACTTGGATTCGAGCAACTGGTTCGTGCCCTCCACCGCGCCCGCGCTCACGGCGTAGAGGCGGATGCGGTTGTCCACGCCGCCTGCCACGAGCCGCCGCCCGTCCGGGCTGAACGCGACGGTGTATTGCTCCTTCGTCGGCTGCGAGAAGGTGTCGAGGCGCTTGCCGGTGGCGACTTCCCAGAGCTTCACCGTGCGGTCGCCGCTGGCGCTGGCGAGCACCTTGCCATCCGGGCGGAAGGCGAGGCCATACACCGCGCCGTTGTGGCCGGTGAGCGTGCGGACCTCCGCGCCGGTGGCGGTGTCCCAGAGTTTTATTTTTTGGTCGTAACTGCCGGTGGCCAGCAGCTTGCCATCGGGCGAGAGCACCACGGAGTAGAGCGCGTCGAAGTGACCTTCGAACTTCCGCACGAGCGTGCCGTCCGCGACGCGCCAGATGGCCGCCTGTCCTTGCAAGCCCGGCTCGCCGCCCGCCGCCGCGACCCACTGGCCGTCCGTGGAGAAGGCGACGGAGTTCACATTGCCGCGAACGCCCGTGAGCGAGTGCCGCACCACGCCGGACTCGGCGTCACGCAGCTCGACCTCGCGGTAGCGCGCGACGGCGATGACATTCGGCTGCGCGGCGAAGGCGATGGACTGGATGGATTTCCGGGGCGTGACGCGCGGCGCAATCTTCGGTGTGATCAACTCGCGCACCGGCTCGGTGGCAATGGCCGGCGGCTTGGCCCCGCCGTCAATCCATGCCTTGATGAGGGCCAGCTCCGAGGCTTCCAACTTCTTCTTCTTGCCCGGTGGCATGATTTTCTTCCCGTCGCGGCCTTCGATGGATTTGATGAGGAGGCTCGCGGTGCTGTTGCTCGGCACCACGGGCACGCCGGCGTCGCCGCCCTTCATTAGCGAGGCGTGCGTTGCGAGGATGAGATTGTTCTCGGCTTCGCTGGACGCGTGACACTCGACGCAGTGCTTCTTGAAGAGCGCTTGCACCAGCGTGAAGTCTGGTGCGGCGGGCGCGGCGATGGCCGGCAGTGTAAACGACAAAGCCAGAACCAGCGTGGCGAAGAGCGAAAAGAGTCTCATGCAATGCACCATAAAGCTTCGATTGAACTTGTTGGAAGTTAGCCCAGTGCCCCGGCGACGCGAATGCAAAAGGCGACTACGCCAGAATCCCTTTCACAACCTGACACGCTTCCACGCCGGTGAGCTTCAGGTCGAGTCCTTGGAAACGCACGGCGAGGCGTTCGTGGTCGAGGCCGAGTTGGTGGAGGATGGTGGCCTGCAAGTCGCGGACGTGGACGGGGTTTTCCACGATGTGGAAGCCAAGTTCATCGGTCTGGCCGTAGGTGAGGCCGGGCTTCACGCCGCCGCCGGCCAGCCACATCGAGAAGGCCTGCGGGTGGTGGTCGCGGCCGAGACTGCGGCCAAGTGCGGCGTTGGATTCCACCATCGGAGTGCGGCCGAACTCGCCGCCCCAGATGACCAGCGTGTCGTCGAGCAACCCGCGCTGCTTCAAGTCTATCACAAGCGCGGCGCTGGCTTGGTCGGTCTTCGCACAATTGCCTTTCACGTTTCCGGCCACATCGGAGTGCGCGTCCCAGCCTTCGTTGTAGATGTTGATGAAGCGCACGCCGCGTTCGACCATCCGGCGCGCCAGCAGGCACGAGCGCGCGAAGGACGGCTTCGTGGGGTCGCAGCCGTAGAGGTCGAGCGTGGCCTTGCTTTCACCGCGCAAGTCCATCAAGTCCGGCGCGCTGGTCTGTAAGCGGAAGGCCATCTCATATGCGGCGATGCGTGTGGCTATTTCGGGATCGCCGTCGAGCGCGAGGCGGCGCTGGTTCAGGCTGCCAATCAAGTCCAGCGAGTCGCGCTGGAGTTGCGCGTCAGCACCCGGCGGGCTGGAGACGTTGAGAATCGGGTCGCCCTGGTTGCGGAAGCGCACGCCGGTGTAAACGCCCGGCAGCACACCGCTGCTCCAGCAGGCCGAGCCGCCGCTGATGCCGCTGCCCGTGCTCATCACAACGAAGGCCGGCAAGTCGCTCGTCTCCGCGCCAAGGCCGTAGAGCACCCACGAGCCCATGCTGGGGCGCCCCGGCTGACCGAAGCCAGTGTTGAAGAAAATTTGCGCGGGCGCGTGGTTGAACTGGTCCGTGCGCATGGACTTCACGATGGCGATGTCATCCACAATCTTCGCGAGATGCGGGAGCGTTTCGCCCAATTCCGCGCCGCACTGCCCGTGCTTGGCGAACTTGAAGCGCGGCCCCAGCACTGCCGCGTCTGAGCGGATAAATGCGTAGCGTTGTCCACCGATGACCTCGGGCGGAATGGGCTTGCCTTCGAGTTCGGCGAGCTTCGGCTTGTGGTCAAATAGCTCCAACTGGCTCGGCGCGCCCGCCATGAACATGTGAATGACACGCTTGGCCTTCGGCGCAAAGTGCGGCGGTTTGATGGGGAAAGGATTCGCCGGTGCGGCGCTAGCTCGGCGTGTGAGTGCATCGGTCAGCAGACCCGCGAGCGCGACTTTGCCGAGGCCGACGCCGCAGTTGCGGAAGAAATGGCGGCGCGTGACAGCGAGGCAGTGTTCTTGGAGTGGTGTCATGGTTCAGCCTTTGGCAATCATCTCATCGAGGTTTAGGAGCGCGCGGGCGAGGGCGGTCCAAGCGGCGCGGTCGACGGCGTCACCGTCGCCCTTGCCAGCGAAGTCGGAGGCCTTGATTTCGCCGCGGGCGAAGCGGGTGCGCTGGGCCCCGAAGAACTTCACAAGCTGCGTCCGCTCATCGGCGGAGGGTGGGCGAGTCAGGCAGTGGCGGAAGAGGCTTTCCACTCGGCTCTCGATGGGGCCGGGCTGTGCGGCCATGTGGCGACCGAGGGCTTGGGCGGCTTCGAGTATGACAGTGTCGTTGAGCATAGTGAGCGCTTGGAGCGGCGTATTCGAGCTGTCGCGTCGGGCGACACAAGCTTCCCCGCTGGGGCCGTCGAAGGTGTTGAACATCGCATAGGGCAGTGAGCGTTTGGCGAAGGTGTAGAGGCCGCGTCGATAACGGTCTTCGCCCTGACTCTCGTTCCACGACTTGCCGCCATAGACGCCTTCGGAGGTGACGCTCCCGGGTTGCGGTGGGAAGACGCTTGGCCCGCCGAGTTTCGGCGAGAGTAGCCCGGACGCGCGGAGGACGGCGTCGCGGATAAGTTCGGCGTCTAGGCGGGAACGGGGGAAGCGGGAGATGAGGCTGTTATCCGGATCTTTGGTGAGTGGATCGGCTTTGGGGTCTGGGGTCTGTGAAACGGCAGAAGCCTGCTGATATGCCGCGCTGGTCACGATGAGTTTGTGCAACTGCTTGAAGGACCACCCCTGCTTTATGAATTCCACGGCCAGCCAGTCGAGCAACTCAGGGTGCGTCGGTGCATCGCCTTGCAGGCCGAAGTCCTCGGTCGTCCGCACGAGGCCGCGACCAAAGAACGCGGCCCACTGGCGGTTCACCGTGACGCGTGCGGTGAGCGGGTTCTCGGGCGAGACCAGCCACTGCGCGAAGCCGAGGCGGTTCGTCGGTGCGCCGGGCGGAAGCGGGTTCAAGACGCCGAGCACGGCGGGTGCGACAGCTTCCTTGGGCGACAGGAACTCTCCGCGATGGTGGCGGTGCGTGGGGCGCGAATTCTCCGGTGGGCGCTCATGGAGGACGAGCGTCGTTTGGTGCGCGGGCTTTTTCCGGAGCTTTTCGATTTCAGCGCGGGCGTCCTTCAGTTCCGGTGCGACAAGAAGGAAGTGCTCGCGGAGCTTGATGCGGTAGGCGGCAGTGAGTTGTTCGTCCGGCTTCGCCAACAACTCCTGTGCTTCAAGCGGCAGCGTGCCCGCAATCGCTCCACGCGGGTCGGTTGTGAACGCGATGCGGAAGCGGCCGAGCGACGCGGCATAGTGGCGACCAAAGAGCATCTTAACGCGCAACTCGCCGGCTACGCGGAGCGGTTCGGCCAGGTTGAAGACAGCTTCGTGCCGCTCGCCTTCGCGTGTGGCGGTGGACCAGCCGGTTTCCGGATTGCCATCGGTGGCGAGTGCGGCAGTGGTCGGGTTGTTGCCGAAGTTGTTTTTGCCGAAGCTCTCGGTGGCGCGGACGAGCTTCACTTTCGTGCCGCCAGCCGAGACCTGAAACTCGCCCATGAAGAAGTCGCCCTTGCGGCCTTCGTAGTAAGTCATGCCGGGGCCGTGGGCGGGGAGGCGCTCGTCGGGCAAGGCTTCGAGGCGCAGCGCGGTGACACCGGCGGGGACGTTGCGGAAGGTTAGCTCGTAAGTGTCCGCCTTCGTGATGTCGCCGCTGGCGAAGACGGAGTCGTCTGGCTGCACGGTAAGAAGCGGAAGGTTGGATTTCGCTTCGTGCGGGCGGAGCGGGGTCCACTGGACGACGCGCGGACGCTCGGCGGCGAGCCACTCGGTGAAGCGGGCGGCGAGGTGTTCGGGGCCGCGCAGGGCTTGCGCGGCTTGCCCCCTCACCCCGCCCCTCTCGCCTGGTGGGGGAGAGGGAGAAGAAGTCTTGGGGTCACTAACAGCGGTTGGTTTGCTCGGCGGAAATTTGGTTGGCAGTTCGACCAAGAGCTCGGCGGCGCGCGCAAGATTCTTCCTATGCTGTTCCTCGAGCGCGGTGTCGGGGAGGTCGAGGTCGGGCTCGTCGGCGTTGTTGAGGAAAGCCATCAGCGCATAGAAGTCGGTGTGCGGGATGGGGTCGAACTTGTGTGTGTGGCATTGCGCGCAGCCGACGGTGAGGCCGAGCCAGGTCGTGCCCGTCGTGGCGACGCGGTCCACCATCGCGTAGAAGCGGAACTCCAGCGGGTCAATGCCCCCTTCCTCGTTGAGCATGGTGTTGCGGTGGAAACCGGTCGCCACGAGGCGACTCAGTTCCGAGTTTGGGGTTTGGGGTTTGGAGTTGTTCGGCAAGAGGTCGCCGGCGATTTGGTGGATGGTGAACTGGTCGAAGGGGAGGTCTTCGTTCAGCGCGCGGATGACCCAGTCCCGCCACGGCCAGATGTTGCGAGGTCGGTCCTTTTCGTAGCCGTTGGTGTCGGCGTAGCGCGCGAGATCGAGCCACTTGCGCGCCCAGCGCTCGCCGTAGTGTGGTGAGGCGAGCAGGGTGTCCGCGAGTTGCTCGATGGCGGCGCGTCGATTGCCAAGAGCGGATTTCACAAACGCGTCCGCTTCCTCTGGCGTGGGCGGAAGGCCGATGAGGTCGAGGTAGAGGCGTCGGACTAAGGTGTAGTCGTCGGCGTTAGGTGAAGGCTTCAGGCCGGCTTGCTCCATGCGCGCGAGGACGAAGTGATCGATCTCATTTCGTGGCCAGTCAGCTTGACGCACCTTTGGTAGCGGATTTTGTTTGGGTTTGATGAAGGCCCAATGAGGCTGATAGTCCGCGCCCGCAGCGACCCAGCGCCGCAGCGTGTCCCGCTCGGCGCTCGTGAGCTGCTTCTTCGTGTCCGCCGGCGGCATGACCTTGTTGTGGTCCGTGGTAGTGATGCGGCGGACGAGTTCACTCTGGTCGGTCTTGCCCGGGACGATGGCGCGCTTGCCAGACTTGGCGGGGGCGAGTGCGGCTTCGCGGAGGTCGAGGCGTAGGCCGGACTTGCGTGCGTGCTCATCGGGCCCGTGGCAAGCGAAGCACTGGCGGGAGAGGATGGGGCGCACGTCGCGCTGGAAGTCAGGCGCGGGCGCGGGCGCGGCAGAGGGGGAAAGTGCGGCCAGCAAGGTGGCGAGGACTGTGGCAGTCGGTTTCATCTGGCGAATCACGGCGGGAGAATAGACGCAGATGGGCTGCAATGGAATCCGTGAAAGTAGGCCTGACTATTTCTCGTCGAATCGCGCGAACCCCGGTGACTCCGTGACTTCCACGCGCTCGCCGGGCTTGCGAACGACGCGTGCGGATGCGTCGGGCGTGGCTGCGACCAACGCCAACCCTTGCTCGGGGCCGATGACGCAGATGGTGGTGGAAAGGCTGTTCGCGGTGAGGCAGTCGGGCGCGATGACGACGACGAGGCTGTGGTCGGTGAGGCCGAGTCCGGTGTGCGGGTTCACGATGTGCGAGTAGCGCTTGCCGCCGAGTTCGACGTGCTGGAAGAGATCGCCGGAGGTGGCGAAGCCGCAGTTGCGCAGCGAGAGGAATCGCGTGGGCGGAGCGCCGGGGGCGTCCAGCGGCGCGAGTTCGATGCGCCAGCCGTCGCGGCCCGGAGGGGCGTCGCCGATGGCCATGTCGCCGCCGCCGGTGACGAGGGCGCGCGGGACGCCGTGCGCGCGCAGGACGTGGAGCGCCTCGTCGAGCGCGCGGCCCTTGGCGATGGAGCCGAGGTCGAGGCGCATGCCCGGCACGTGCAACTGCGCGGTGCGGGCATGCGGGTCGAGGACAACTTTCTGCCAGCCGACGCGTGCCTTGGCTTCCGCGATGACCTCGGGCGTGGGCAACTCGCGCTGCCTCCGCGCGCGTCGCCAGACTTGCACGAGCGGGCCGACGGTGATGTCGAAGGCGCCCTGCGAGCGGCGGGAGGTGGCTTCCGCGAGGTTCAGCAGCCGCCAGAGTTCGTCGCTCACGGGCACGGGGCGACCGCTGCCGGAGCTGCGGGAGAGCAGGGTCAACTCGCTGTCGTCCTCGTAGTCGCTGAAGACGTGGTTCAGCGCGGCGACGCGGGCAAAGGCGGCGCGGGCGGCGTCGTCGGCGCGGGCCTGGCTCTCCGCATAGAGGACGATGCGGAAGGGAAGCCCCATCTGGGGCTGCTCGAACTCGAAGCGCTGGAGGGCGGCGGGCTGGGGCGTGCGACAGCCGGAGGCGGCGAGGAGGACCAGCAGCCACGCGGCGAGGCCGGTGGCCAAGATTCCTCGTTGGCCCGGTGAGGGCGACTTGTTAGGTTTTGCGCGTCGTGGCATTTCCAAACACACTTATGTTCGCCGTCATTGATACAGAGTTGCTCAACAAAATCACAGAGCAGGGAATCACGTTTCTGTTCGACTACGGTCCCAAGCTGCTCGGGGCCGCTTTCATTCTCGTCGTCGGCTTGATTGCCGCCATGCAGGTGGGCAAGTCGCTCCAGTGCTGGCTGGAAAAGAAGGATTTGGAGCCACCGGTTCGCACTCTCATCGTGCGCGTCGCGCGGCTGATGGTGATGGGGCTGACGCTGATGCTCGTGCTGGAGAAGGTCGGGGTCGCCATCGCGCCCATCATCGCGGGTCTCGGCGTGGCGGGCGTGGGCGTGGGCCTCGCGCTGCAAGGCGTGCTCGGGAACCTCATGGCCGGGCTGCTCATCATCTTCACCAAGCCGTTCCGTGTCGGCGAATACATCGAGATTCACGGCGTTCACGGGCAGGTCCATGCTATCGAGTTGTTCTCGGTCATCCTCATCCACGGAGATCGGTCGCGCATCGTCATCCCGAACCGCAAGGTCATCGGCGAGATTCTCCACAACTACGGCTCCATCCGGCAGCTCGACCTCAGCGTGGGCGTGGCTTACTCGACCGACCTCACCAAGGCGCTCAATGCGGTCAACGCCGTGCTGGCGCGCATCCCGGCGGTGCTGAAAGACCCGGCTCCCGTCGTGGGGGTCGCGTCGTTCGGAGGTTCCGCTGTGAACATCGCCATCCAGCCGTGGACGAAGGTGGCGGACTTCGGTGCGACGGCGGCAGGGGTGAACCAGGCCGTGCTGGAGGAGTTCCGTAAGCAAGGCATCGAGATTCCTTTCCCGCAGCGGGAAATCCGCGTGCTGAATGCGGGCGAGCCACCGGCGACGCGCGTTGGCTGAGGTTGGTGCCGGCGGTTTGACAGCCGCCGTCACGGGTCACGACAGCAGCAGTTCGCGGATTTGCGCCACGCTGGCGGTGCCGGTGGTGCCGAGTTGGTGGATGACCACGGAGGCAGCGGCGTTCGCCAACTCGATGGACTCGCGCAACGTCGCGCCCGCGGCGAGTGCGGCGGTGAGGTTTGCGGTCACGGAATCGCCAGCGCCCACGATGTCAATCGGCCCGCGCAACAGGTGGCAGGGGACGTGTTCGACTTCGCCGTTCGGAGCCGCGCCGAGGATGCCGCCTGCCGCCATCGTCACGAACACTTCGCGCTGCATGCTTTCGGCGAGTGCGGAGGCAGCTTGCTTGGCGGTCTCCAGAGACAATTCGCCTTCGGCGCCAATCGAGGCCGCGAACTCAGTTGCGTTCATCTTGAATGTGACGCGGGGATAGCCACGCATGCCACGCCGACAGTCTGCGATGACGGGCGTCCCCGGATTGCCCATCGGAAACTCTCCCAGCAGCGGGAGGATGCGCGTGGTCACGACCCCGGTCTCAGGAATGTCCACTTGGTCCATGACCGCGACGCCATCCACGTTCAAGCGTAGCGCGCTGAGGGATTTCCAGATTTCGCCGGTGAGGACTGCGGGCGTTGGCTCCCAGTTCTTGGAATCAAGCCGGCTCAGTTCTTGCGGCGGTTGATTTGGGTGCATCAGCAGCGGCTTGCAGTAGGTGAAGGTCCGTCGCAGTGGCGTCCGTTGAAAGTGCTCGAGCCGCACACCCGGCATGGCTGCCAACGCGCGATGCAACTCGAAACCTTCGCCGTCGTCGCCGCAGAAGCCCACCGGCCAGATCGTGCCCACGCCCAACGCACAAAGGTTATTGAGAATGGTTCCGGCCGCGCCCGGCTGCGAGCGGACGCGCACGACGTTGTGGACGGGCAGGCCGGTCTCGATGGAGGTCTCGGCGCGCGCGGGGTCAATCTCCAGATAGCGGTCGAGGCAGAAGTCGCCCACGAGCGCGAGGCGCAGCGAGGCATAGCGCGAGGTGACTTCAGCGAAGCGGGCCGGGGTCATGGGAAGAGAGGATTAGCCGCCAAAGGGCGCAGAGGACACAGAGAAGAAGGAAAAGTTTCCGCCCCCCACTTTGCGCTCTCTGCGCCCTTTCGTGGCAAAGAGGCATTCATCATCACCGGTAGCGCGGTTCGGGGTTGGGATCGCCGATGTCGGGAATCTCCTTCGTCGCGGTGCGGCCGTGGAGGGTTTCCAGTTTGTGGAAGAGGTGGTGGAGGAAGGCCACGTTGTCGCACTGGGCGTAGTGCATCGCGCCGCCCATGCGGGAGAAGCTCTTGCAGAAGCGCAGGTAGTAAGCCGGATTTTCCTTGGGTGGCTCGCCCTTGGTCCAGTCCCAGTTGCCGCCGTCCTGGAGGTCCACCACGTAGAGGCTGTGGCCGCTGACGATGGGCCGGCCCGCTTGGAGGCGGAGGTTGTTCACGCAACTGATGCTCTTCTCGAAGACCTGCGGGCCCATGATGGCCGAGCCAACACTCAGGACCACGCCGCCGTCGAGCTTCTCCACCGAGCCGCCGAAGAGCGCGAAGTCCACACCCGCCGCACGCCCGATGACACCGCCGTTGAACCACGGATGATTCGCGATGATGTCGTAGCCGATGCCGGGATGCACGGTGAAGGGCACCTCGTGGCGCGCGGCCTGCGCGAGCACGCTGGAGTTGCGGTGCGGGTGCGGGACGATGTGCGGGCCGGGCTTGAGGCCGAAGCGCTGGATGGCTTGCAGCAAGTCCGCGCGCGCGGGAGTGAGCGGGTGGCCGGGCTCGGCTTGAATCTGCTTCGTCAGCTCGGCCTCGCTCGGGAGGAACGTGCCATCTTCGTAGATGAACTTGCCGAGGGACTTGCCGTAGCCGAAGCCGCGCACGGCCCCGGCCAGCAACGCGAGATGGATGTAGCGCCCCGTCTCGTCCCACGTGCCGAAGCTGCCAGTCGCGACGTTGTCGCGGACGCTCTCAGTCGAGCGGCCCAGCCAAGAGAATTCCCAGTCGTGAATCGTCCCCGCGCCGTTCGTCGCGAGGTGCGAGAGGAAGCCGCGGTCGAGCATCTGGCCGAGGATGAGCTGGCCGCCATTCTTCACGAGGTGCGCGCCGTAGATGAACATGACCGCCGCGCCGCGTTCGAGCGCGGCCTTGATGTCGCGGGCGCAACGCTCGATGAGCGCGGCGTTGAAGTCGCTGACCGGCGCCGGCGTGTTCGTCGGCTCGATGAGCACCTCGTCCACCGTGCTCAGGCTCTTGCGCTGCGCGAGCGGGAAGACGCGGATTTTGGAGAGGTCGAGAGGGACGGGAGGTTGCATCGGAGGTTGAAAACTATTTTTCGCCCAGCAGCAACTTTACCAGTTGCTCCTCGCACTGGTAATCAGGAATCACCAAGTCCGCCCCCGCTGCGATGAGTTGCGTGCGCTTCTGCTCGTGGATTTTCCCGGAGCCAATCTCCGTCTCGTCGCTGGCCACGGCGACGGCGAGACCGCCGAGTTCCTTCGTCTGGTGCAGCTCGACGGGGCCGTCGCCGAAGGAGAGCAGCTGCGCGCCGGAGATGCCTTCCTCGCGGAGAATGCGGTCGAAGACTTTGCCCTTGGAGAAGGCCGGGGTTCGCTCGTGCCCGCCGTGGATGCGGCTATCGAAGTAGCGCGCCAGGTCCAGCAGCGCGGCCTCCTGTTTCACGAACGGTTCCAGCGTGGCGCTGAGGATGTAGAGCTTCAGGCCACGCGCTTGCAGGCGCTCGATGAGCGCGCGTCCGCCCGGCACGACGAAGCTGTCCGGGCTGGCCCCATCGCGGATTTGCTGGCTGCGGACGGCGATGTCGCGTTCGAGGCGCAGCGTGTATTCGGCGAGGTAACACTGCGGCTCGCGCGGTTGGTCGCCGCGACTGCGCACACGCTCCGCGAATGCGACCATCTGGTGGATGGTTTGCTTGCCGTTGAACGAGAGCATTTCGTGCATCAGCTTGCTGCGCAGCACGGACGGGTCT
>Ga0208960_1001252_pt1 | contig 13694 bp, 8 predicted proteins | sample GreLakmeON33MSRF_FD_187703 | JGI IMG/M metagenome (GOLD analysis project Ga0208960, IMG submission 187703) | Freshwater lentic microbial communities from great Laurentian Lakes, MI, USA - Great Lakes metaG ON33MSRF (SPAdes) | ecosystem: Environmental > Aquatic > Freshwater > Lake | place: Great...
TTCTTGGGCGGTGGAGCGGACACCGCCGGGAAATACGGGGCCAACAGCATGGACACGAACACTAGCCAAATGCAGGAGCGCGGAGACACACGCCACTGCCGGGTCGCGGTCGCGGAATTAGGCGTTGCGCTGTTTTTGCCTCGTTCCATATAGTGTTGCGATGCGTTTTAGTTGGAAACGACCTGTCTTGGCAATCCTACCCGTGCTCGTGCTCGGGGTGGTGGGCTGTGGTGGTTTCCGCACATCGCAGTCGGTGTCACCGGCGAGTTTCTTGATTCCGGGCATTATCCACACGACCCCACAACTTACCCCCTCCGAGCGTCTCGATGTCTCGCGGGAGCCAGTGCCACAGTTCGTTTCAGTCCAGTAATCCTATGCGCTTTCCCCTCGCGCTGACGGTCAAAATCGCCCGTCACATCATCAAGCACAAAGTCATCAAGCGAACGCCGAAGTTCGCCATGGTGCTCCAGCTTGAGCCGCTCCACACCTGCAACCTCACCTGCACCGGCTGCGGGCGCATCCGCGAGTATTCCACGTCGATCAAGGACATGGTGCCCCTGGAGCAGTGCCTCGCCGCCGCGCAGGATTGCGACGCGCCGATGGTGTCCATCTGCGGTGGCGAGCCGCTGATTTACCCGAAGATCGAGGAGCTGGTCGCCGGGCTGCGCGAGCAAAAGCGCATCATTTACATCTGCACGAACGCCACGTTCATGCGGAAGAAGATGCGGGACTACATGGCCACCGTCTTCACGCCGGAGATGGAGCCGAAGCTCCAGCAACTCGTCGCCGAGAAACTCATCACCGAAAAGGAAGTCGAGGCCATTCGGACCCCCGATGCCGCTGCGAAGGCGAAGGTCGTCATCAAGCCCAGCAAGTGGATGTATTGGAACGTCCATGTGGACGGACTGGAGTTCACGCACGACCTCATCGTCGAGCGCGAGGGCGTCTTCAAGGAATGCGTCGCGGCCATCAAGATGGCGAAGATTCTCGGCTATCAGACGGCTACCAACACGACCGTTTACAAGGAGACCGACATGCAGGAAGTCGAGGACATGTTCAAGTTCCTCTCCTCGCTCGATGTGGACGGCCACACGATTTCACCCGGCTACGATTACGACGCCGCTAAGAAGGACATGGTCAAGCGCCTCGGCCGCGACCCGAAGGAATTCTTCCTCACGCGCGACATGACGCGAAAGAAGTTTGCGAAGATCGAGGCCTGGGGCAAGGCGTTCACCATCTTCGGCACGCCGGTCTATCAGGAGTTCCTCGCCGGCAAACGCGAGCTGACCTGCACCGCGTGGGCCATCCCGACCTACAATGTGAAGGGCTGGAAAGCGCCGTGCTACCTGATGACCGACGGCCATTATCCGACCTACGGCGAGATGCTCGGCACGGTGAAGTGGGAGACCTACGGCGTGGTGAACGGCGTCGCGCGCGACTCGCGCTGCGAGCACTGCATGGTCCACTGCGGCTACGATCCGAGCGGCGCGTTGAGCAACAAGCCGCGCGACACGTGGATCAACATGAAATACAACTTCGGCGCGAAGCCGAAGCCGTTTCCCGCCAGCGCCGACCTCGAGAAGCGCGCCTTCAACGGCGTGACTATCGGCAAGGGCCACCTCGCCGAGGCCAAGGCCGCCATCAATCCCGCTGCCGGCGCACGTGGTGGCTTCACTCGTAAGGAAGAGGAGCACACGCACGCCCCTGTGGCCACCGGCGGTGGTTGCGGCACCGGCGACACCTCCCAGCGCGACGACCTGCTCGCGAAGATTAAGGCGAACGGCACGGTGACGACGAAGGCGGAGTAACGCCTTCACCAACCAAACGATTTCAGAGCTAGATCCCATGAGTGCATTGTTTTTGTCTCCTCCCTCCTTCGACGGCTTTGACGGCGGCGCCGGCGCGCGCTACCAGGCCACGCGCGAGGTCACCAGCTACTGGTATCCCACTTGGCTCGCGCAGCCCGCCGCGCTTGTGCCCGGCAGCCGGCTCCTCGACTGCCCGCCGCACCACATCGACATGGCCAAGTGCCTCGCCATCGCGAAGGACTTCGACCACGTCATCATCAACACCTCCACGCCCTCGCTGAAGAACGACTGCAAGGTCGCCGAGGCCATCAAGCAGCAGCGGCCCGCCACCAAGATTGGCTTCGTCGGCGCGCACGCGATGGTGCTGCCCACCGAGACGCTCAAGGCCTCGTGGGCCATTGACTGGGTCGCGCGCAAGGAGTTCGACTTCACTTGCAAGGAAGTCGCCGAGGGCCGCGACCTCGCGACCGTCAAGGGCGTTTCCTACAAGGACAGCGAAGGAAAGATTAAGCACAACCCCGAGCGCGAGATGATTGCCGACATGGACTCGCTCCCGTGGGTGGCCGATGTCTACAAGCGCGACCTCCAGATCGAAAAGTATTTCATCGGCTACCTCCAGCACCCCTACGTCTCGATGTATACCGGCCGAGGCTGCCCGGCCCAGTGCACCTTCTGCCTCTGGCCGCAGACCATCGGCGGGCACAAGTATCGCGTCCGCAGCGCGCAGAACGTCGCCGACGAGATGGCTTACATGAAGAAGCTCTTCCCGCAGGTGCGCGAGTTCTTCTTCGATGACGACACCTTCACCGCGAACCTCCCGCGCGCCCGCGAAATCGCGAAGAAGCTCGGCCCGCTCGGCGTGGATTGGTCCTGCAACAGCCGCGCGAACCTCGACTACGACACCATCAAAAGTCTCAAGGACAACGGCCTTCGCCTCTTCCTCGTCGGCTACGAGAGCGGCAATGACGACACCCTCACCCGAATCAAAAAGGGCGTCACCACCGCCGAGATGCGCCGCTTCACCAAGGACTGCCACAAGGCCGGCGTCGTCATCCACGGCACGTTCATCCTCGGCCTGCCCGTCGAGACGAAGGAAACCATCGAGCAGACCATCAACTTCGCGAAGGAGCTGGACGTCTTCAGCATGCAAGTCTCGCTCGCCGCACCGTATCCCGGCACGGAGTTGTTCGAGCAGGCCAAGCTTAACGGCTGGTTCGTGAAGAAGGACAAGACCGACCTCGTGGAAGGCGACGGCCTCCAGCAGTCCACGCTCGAATACCCCGGCCTCTCGAAGGAGCAGATCTTCGAAGACGTGGAGCGCTTCTACCGCGCTTACTACCTCCGCCCGAAACCGATTCTCCGCATCATCAAGACCATGCTCGAGGACAAGGACGTCTGCGTCCGCCGCCTGCGCGAAGGCTACGAGTTCTTCAAGAGCATGGCCGCTCGCCGCAGCGACTTGGCGGCGGCCAAAGCAGCAGCGTAAGCTGCTGCCACCCGTGCCGGCGATTTGCAGTCGCCGCTATTAAGGCTTCGAAGCTGAAGACGGCTACTTCAGGCCAGAATCTCCCTTGCCACGTTCCCATGCACATCCGTCAGCCGGAAGTCCCGGCCCGCGTAGCGGAAGGTGAGCCGCTCGTGGTCCACGCCCAGCAGGTGGAGCAGCGTCGCGTGCAGGTCGTGGACGTGCATCCGGTTCTCGACCGCCTTGAAGCCGAAGCTGTCCGTAGCGCCGTAGCTCATGCCGCCCTTCGCGCCGCCGCCGGCGAGGAACATACAGAAGCCGTGCGGGTTGTGGTCGCGCCCGTTGCCGTTCTCGCTCACCGGCGTGCGCCCGAACTCGCCGCCCCACACGACGAGCGTGTCGTCGAGCAAGCCGCGTTGCTTCAAGTCGCCGAGCAGCGCCGCGATGGGCCGGTCAATGTCCGCGCCGAGCGTGCGCGTCGCGGGGTCGTGATTCGAGTGCGTGTCCCACGGCTGGCCGTTGCCGTAATAGACTTGGATGAAGCGCACGCCGCGCTCCGCCAATCGCCGCGCCATGAGGCAGCCGTTCGCGAAGTGGCCCTTGCCGTAAGTCTCGCGCGTCGCCGCCGATTCGCGCGTGATGTCGAAGGCATCCGTCGCCGCGAACTGCATCCGGTAGGCCGTCTCCATCGCCTCGATGCGACCCTGCAACGCTGCGTCCGCACCGCCGCGCGACGCGAGGTGCTCGCGGTTCATCTCACCCAGCAGGTCGAGCTGTTTGCGCTGCGCGTCCGGCGCGGTGCGCGGATTGTGCAGCCACGGAATCATCGCCTTGGGGTCGAGGTTCGAGTGGTTGATGTAGCTGCCGCCGTGCTGCGACGGCAGGAACGCGCTCGTCCACAAAATCGAAAACCGCACGGGCCGGCCGGGGCAGAGCACCACGTAGCTCGGGAGGTTTTCGTTCTCCGTGCCGAGGCCGTAGCTGCACCACGAACCCATCGCGGGCACGCGCGGCGTCATCGTGCCGTTGTTCATCAGGAGCAGCGCGGGGCCGTGGTTCGGGTTGTCCGTGTGAACGCTGCGCAGCACGCAGAGGTCGTCCGCGAACTGCGCGGTGAGCGGGAGCAGGTCGCTGACGGGCAGCCCGGACTTGCCGTGGTTGGAAAACTTGAACGGCACCGGCAGCAATCCGCCCGTGGGCCGCTCCGTGCGCAAGTCCGCACCCGCGGGCCGTTGCCCGGCGAACTTGGTCAGGTCCGGCTTGGGATCGAAGAAGTCCGGGCCGAACGGACCGCCGTTCATGAACAGGTGGATGACCCGCTTGGCGCGCGGCCGGAAATGCGGCAAGGCCCGCGCGGGCGCCGCGGCATTCGGCAACGCCGACGCCACGCCGGGCAGCGACGCCAGCAAGCCCAGCGTGCCGAGGCCGCCACCAAAGCGGGCGATGGCGTCGCGGCGGGAGAGGGGGAGGTTCATGGTTTGAATGGCATCCGCAGCAAGGTGCAAAGCCGACGGTAGCATTTCAAGCCAAACGTCAGGTGGGCAAAGCAACAACCATCTCGCGGGTGGCGAGGAAGCGGCTGGCGTGGGTGGCGCGGGCGTTCAACGCGGGGCCGGCTTCCCTTTCCAGGCTCGACCGCGAAGCACTGGCGCGCGAACTTCACGGTCAGGCGCGGCAACTCCGCTTCGAACTGCCGCCCCTTCGCGCATGAAAGTCATTGTCACCTGCGGGCCGAGCTTCGAGCCAATTGACGAGGTTCGCCGGCTCACGAACTTCTCCACCGGCGAACTCGGCGCGTTGCTCGCCGAGCAGCTCGGCGCCGCCGGCCACGAGGTCTTCTGCCTCAAAGGCAGCGGCGCGACTCACCCCGGTCCCGCACCCGGCCCGGGCTGCCTCGTCCGCCGCTTCGATACAAACGACGACTTGCTCGCGTTGCTCCGCGAGATCAGCTCCGCGCACGGCATCGGGGCCGTCTTCCACGCCGCCGCGCTGTGCGACTACCGCGTTGCCACCGTGCGCGACGACGCGGGCAGCGCGTGTCAGTCCGCGAAGATTGCGAGCCGCAGCGGCGCGCTCACGCTCCAATTGGAGCTGGCGACGAAGGTCATCCACGAACTGCGCCCGCTCTTCCCGCGCAGCTTGCTCGTGGGTTGGAAATACGAATTGGCCGGCACACGCGACGAGGCGCTGGCCAAGGCGTGCGGACAACTCATCGAGGCGCGAACGGACCTGTGCGTGCTGAACGGTCGCGCCGCCGGGGAGGGATTTTCTGTTTGTGGTGGCGCCGATGCGGTGAGCCAGTGGCCGACGAAGACTGCGCTCTGTGCGGAGTTGGTCCGGCTCCTCGCGGGCTGAACTGCGCGTCACCGGCCGAACAGCAGAATCATCCCGCCCACCACGACGCGATACCAGCCGAACACGACGAAGGTGTGCGTCTGAATGAAGCGCAGCAACCAGCGCACGGCAAGGAAAGCGGTGACCGCCGAGGCCAGCGTGCCGAGACCCAGCGCGAGCCAGTCCACTGGCACGGCCTGGGCGTTCTTCATCGCCTTCATCGTCTCGTAAGCGCCGGCGGCCAGCAGCGTCGGGACACCAAGCAGGAAGGAGAACTCCGTCGCGGCGGGCCGGCTCAAACCCAATGCGAGCGCGGCGAGTATCGTTGTGCCGGAGCGGGACGCGCCGGGGAACGCAGCGGCGACGAGTTGCCCGGCACCGATGGCGAGCGCGACGGTCCAGGTGATTTCACTCACGGAGGGTTTGTCTTTGAGCCAGCGTTCCAGCATGAGGAAGAGAACGCCGCCAACGAGTGTGGCCCACGCGATGGGCGCGACTTCCTTGGGCAGCTTCAGCCCAGCCTTCTTCAGCAACAGCCCGCCAACTGCGGTGAGCACGAAGGCCGCGCCGAGCTTGAGCAGGTAGTCGCGCGTGGCCGGCTCCGTGAAGCGCGTGGCGAGCTGCTTCACGCGCTCGGAGAAGACCGCGAGGACGGCGATGACCGCGCCTGACTGGATGCCGACGTTGAAGATGTCGGAGCGGAGGAAGCTGGACTCGGGCAGCTTGAGCCAGTGCTCGGCGAGCAGCAGATGGCCGGTGGAGGAGATGGGGAGAAACTCCGTGATGCCCTCGATGACACCGAGGAGAATTGCCGCGAGCCAGTCTTGCACGCGACGGTTAGACGCGAAAAGCCGCGAGGTGACAAGTGCTTGTTTGCCGCCGGTTCACCCCACTTTCAGCAGTGGGATCAGGTGCGCCGCGTTCTTGAGCGGGCTGACGAGTGCGAGGTGGAGGCGGTCGGATCGGAAAATGTCCCGCGCCACGGCGCGGACTTGCGCAGGTGTGACAGCAGCCAGCCGCTCGCGGGCGTGAGCGACGGGGAAGAGCTTTCCGTGACCGATGAGCTGCTCGCCCAGCCACGCCATGTGCGGCTCGGTGCCCTCGAGCGCGAGATCGAACTGGCCGATGACGTAGTCGCGTGCACGGCGGACTTCCGATGCGGGCGGCACCTTTTCTGTAAGGCGGCGCAACTCGGCGGTGATGAGGCGGAGCACTTGCTCCAGCTTGTCGTCGTCCACGCCGGCGTAGATGGACAAGTCGCCGCAATCGGCAAACGAACTCACGGAGCTGTGGATGTCGTAGGCGATGCCACGGTCCTCGCGGAGGCTTTGGAACAGGCGCGAGCTCATGCACTCGCCGAGCAGCGCATTGAGCAAACGCAGGGGGAAGCGCCGCTCGTCATGGCGCGAGACGGCGCGGATCCCGAGCGCGAGTTGGGTCTGCTCGGTGGCCTTCGTGTGCAAGCAGACGCGCGGCAGCGAGGCAGGCGGGACGGCTGCGTCACTGACCGGCTCACACATCGGTCGCGGACCGGTGGGGAAGTGTTTGGCGAAGGGGGTGACCGCACGGATCAGTTCCGCATGGGTGAGTTTCCCTGCCGCGACGATGACGGTGTTGGTGGCGACGTAGTTGGCGCTGAAGAATTCCCGCAGACGGGAGCGGTTCAATCCATCGAGCGACTCAGGTGTGCCCTCGATGGGGCGGCCCAACGGGTGCCCCGGCCAGAGAGATTCGTTCAACAGATCCTGCACGAGGTGCTGTGGCTGGTCGCGGTAGCTGGCACGCTCCTCTTTGATGACCGCGCGCTCCTTCGCGATTTCGGCTGGGGCGAAACGCGACGCGAGGAACATGTCCATCAACACGTCCAGCAGCGCGGGGAAGCGGTCGGCGCGGGCCTTCGCGTGGAAACAGGTGTGGTCCTCGCTTGTGTAGGCGTTCAGGTAGCCGCCCAACCCTTCGACCTCCTCGGAAATCTGCCGCGCAGTCCGTTGCCGCGTTCCCTTGAAGAGCAGGTGCTCGATGAAGTGCGATGCGCCGCCCTGCGCCGCTGTCTCGAAGCGCGAGCCGACTCCCACCCACACTCCCAAACTCACGCTCGCCATGTGCGGCATCGTGGCGGTGGCGACGCTGAGGCCGTTGGGCAGGCGGGTGAGGCGGTGCATCATGTCTTCTCTGCTGTCTCTTGCTTGTAATCTTTATCTTAAGCCTGCTCGTGTCTTCGAGCCGGGCGAAGACGGAGGCAGATTCAGGGAAAGAAAACGATGAAGAATACGCGCGCGGTAGCCGGCCCGACCTTCACCCGTGGTAGTCACGACCCGCCGCGGAGTTCCGGTTCAACGGCTGTTCCGATGCTCATTCCCTCTGGCGCTGCTTTGCGGACAAGCCTCGCACTGTCCAGAAAGAAAGTTTTTCGGATTGACCAGTGGCGCGCAACTATGAGCCAATGAAGCTCTATTTTCGTTATTAGCGTTGAACTTTTTGACTCAGGAAAATGCCAAAGGTAGCCAAGCCAGGACGCGTCCCACGCATCGGCGCGAACACGGCCAAATACGATGCCCATCATTCGGTCCTCAACCAGACCTATGGGGCGCTGGCTGATTTACGCCGTGAGCTGGCGGACTCGAAGGAGAAGGTCGCCGAGCGCAGCAACCTGCTGCACCTCTTCGCCACCTGCACGGACTCGCAGCGCTCATGGCTGCTGCTCGAGGATTATTTCGAGAAGCTGAATCTCTCGCGGAAGGACTTTGGCGCGAACGAATGGTGGCCGCGCATGGTCGTCGCCCAGGGCCGCCCCCGCCTCGAGGAGCTCGCCATCCTCTTCCTCCGTGCCGGACGCTCGCTGCCGCAGGAAATGCAGGCCTTCGCCAATTACTCGCGCTTCGCAGAAATCGAGCAGGCCGAGCAGGAGGGCAAGCTCATGCAGGAGCTGGAGCACTGGCTCTTCCCGCCCGCCCCCGTCCACCTCGACACTCCGCGCGCCGGCCTGCGCGTCATCTGCAAGCCCCAGCCCGTGGTGAAGGATTCGCCGCTGCACCAGTTGGTCGCCGAGTTTCACCTCTTCCGCCCGCGCACCGGCGAGAAGAAGAAGTCGCTCGCTGATCTGATCGATTTGAACACCCGCGCGGCGCATGAGCAGGAATTGTTTCCCGCGTTCGACTGGGAGTTCATCCAGTGGATCGTCGAGAACAACCGTCACCGCGAGGACAAGGAAAGCGACTTCGTGCTGCAAGGGCTGGAGCTGCTCCAGTGGATCGCGCGCTGGGGCCATCACGGCCGCCTGCTGATGGAGTGCGGCACCAAGCCCGTGGTCTATCACGGGCAGGTGGTCGAGCTGACGCCGCACTTGCAGAACGGCGACCAGGAACTCGCTTTCACCCAGCGCATCAAACTCTCGAACGGCGAGCTGCGCCCGATGACCGACGCGATCTGGTTCGCCGGGCAGCCGCCGCTCGCGTTCGTGGACGATACTTTTTACCTGCTTCGCAACGCTCCGCCCGGGGCGCTGCTCGAGTCCATGACCCGCACGCCATTGGTGCCCGTGCGCAAGTTGAGCCATCGCTTCCTCACGAACCTTCGCCGCGCGCATTTCGACAACGGCGTGGATTGGGACCAGCTCTGCGTCGCGCATCCCGCCGTGCCGCAGTTTACCTTCGAGCTGGTGGACGAGGTCATCCGCATCCGCCTGCTCGCCCGCAGCGAGCGCGACCAGTCGGCCTGGCACTGGAACGGCCACGAGTGGGTGCTGGACGAACCGGGGCGCAAGAGCAACAAGCCGGAAATCCTCGACGACCTCCGTCTCGAACCCGCTGTGAACTGGTTGCGCCGGCTCAATTGCTTCACGCCCGAACCCGGCCTTTGGGTCGGCGACGCGGCGGAAAATTTCTTCAGCGTCCTCTCGACGAACTGGGTGAACCGTCCGCCGGACGCCGAGTTCCTCGGCAACGGCGCGTTCCAACGCCTCTTCCTCACCCCGCGCAAACTCAAGCCCACACTCGTCGTCAAGGGCAGCGGCATTGACTGGTTCAGCGTCTCCGCCGAGTGGGAGCAGGAGGGCCTGAAGCTCACCCGCTCCGATCTCCTGCGGCTCGCCAGCGCCACGGGCCGCTTCGTGAAACTCCCCGACTCCGGCTGGGTCGAACTGGACACGCAGGCCGTGCAGGCCGCGCACGAGGCCCTCGCCGACCTTGGTCTCGACAGCCTTAGCCCCATCGCGCAGCAGGTGTCCATCGAGCAGGCCGCGCATCTGGATGAAAAGGGCTTGGAGAAGTTCGGCGACAGCGAGCAGGCCAAGGCACTGCGCAAACGCCTCACGAACTTCGAGGGCATCGCGCCGACCGAGCTGCCCAAGGGCCTCATCGCCGACCTCCGCCCGTATCAGAAGGAAGGCTTCGACTTTCTCTGCCATCTCACCGAGCTGCGCCTCGGCGGCATCCTCGCCGACGACATGGGCCTCGGCAAAACTCTGCAGACCCTCATCTGGCTTGCGTGGCTCAAGGCCCGCAACCCGAAGAACCCCCAGCCCGCGCTCGTGATTTGCCCTGCGTCCGTGCTGCACAACTGGCGGCGCGAGGCCGAGAAGTTTGTCCCGCACATGAAGGTGCTCGTCCTCCAGAGCGGTGCGGGCCGCCACGGCTTGCGCAAGCAAATCCCCGAGCACGACATCATCGTCACCAACTACGCGCTCCTCCGCCGCGACCTCGAAGAGCTGAACAAGTTCGACTTTGGCGCGCTCGTCCTCGACGAAGCGCAGTTCATCAAGAACCCCGCCGCGCAAGTCACCCAGAGCGTCAAGCAGCTCAAGGCCGACCGCCGCCTCGCCCTCACCGGCACGCCGCTCGAGAACCGTCTCCTCGACCTCTGGAGCATCACGGACTTCATCCAGCCCGGCTACCTCGGCAACCAGGAGCACTTCAACGAGACCTACGATCCGAAGCCCGGCAACGCGAGTGAGGAAGCCGTCTCCCTCCAACGCATCGCCCGCCGCCGCCTCTCCGCCAAGCTGCGCCCGCTGCTCCTGCGCCGCATGAAAAAGCAGGTCGCCAAGGATTTGCCCGACCGCATCGAGCAACGCCGCGACTGCGAACTCGGCGAAGAACATCGCAAACTTTACCTCGCCGAGCTGCGCCGCTCCCGCGAGCAGGTCATGCAGGCCGTCAAGGACAAGGGCCTTGCGAAAAGCAAAATGCACGTCCTCGCCGCCCTCACCCGGCTGCGGCAGATTTGTTGCCACCCGCAACTCGTCGGCAGCAACGTCGCCAGCGGCAAGACCGAGACCCTGTTCGAGCTGCTCGACACTCTCGTCGCCGAGGGCCAGAAGGTCCTCGTCTTCTCGCAGTTCGTGCAGATGTTGAAAATCCTCGAGGTGGACTGCGCCAAGCGGAACATCCCCACGCACCTGCTCACCGGCGAGACCAAGCAGCGCCAGGAAGTCGTCAACGCCTTCCAGGCCGACAACCAGCCCGGCGTCTTCCTCCTCTCCCTCCGCGCCGCCGGCACGGGCCTGAACCTCACCAATGCCAGCTACGTCGTCCTCTACGATCCGTGGTGGAACCCGGCGGTCGAGGCGCAGGCCATTGACCGCAGCCATCGCATCGGCCAGACGCGCACGGTGAACGCCTACCGCCTCATCGCCCCCGGCACCGTGGAGGAAAAGATTTGGGACCTGCAGCAGCGCAAGGCCCAGACCATCCAGGACGTGCTCGGCGAGGAAGGCTTCGCGCGCAGCCTCTCGCACACCGATTTGGAATACCTCTTCGCGGAGGACTGAACTGCGGCCGACATTCCGACGCTGCTTGGGCTTGCGTGCTTGCGGCTCGACTTTCCTCGCTCCCGTGGAAATTCTCCCGGCATGACACGCACAAAAAATTGCTCTCTCTGCCTCGCCATCGCTGCCGTGGCCATGCTCCTGTTCGTCAGCGGAAAGCGGGCTGAAGGCGCCGCACCCGCTGGAGCCGCGCTGCCCGTGCCACCGCTCGTCAACGACTGCGCGCCGGGCATTCGCGGTGGACGTCTCGTCCTCTCCACCTTCGGCGATCCGAAGACCTTCAACCCCATCGCCTCCAACGAGGGCACCTCCGAGGATATTTACCGTTTCATCTTCGCGTCGCTGCTCACGCTTGATTTGCCTTCGCAAAAGATGTTGCCCGGCCTCGCCCACAAGTGGTCTGTGGCCGCTGATCAGAAAACATGGACCTTCACGCTGCGCGCGGGGTTGGTCTGGAGCGATGGCAAGCCGCTCACGGCCGACGACGTCGTCTTCACCTTCAAAGTTATCTATGACCCCGACGTGCCGAACCCGGCCATTGACCTGCTCAAGGTGGATGGCAAGCCCTTCGTGGTCACCAAGCTGGACGACCTCACCGTGCAGGTCGTCACGCCCGAGCCCTGCGCGCCGTTCGAGGAAAACGTCGGCAGCATCCCGATCCTGCCCAAGCACATCCTCGCCGGGAAACTCGCTGAGAAGAAATTTGTCTCGGCCTACGGCGTGGACACGCCGCCGGAAGGCCTCGTGGGCAGCGGCCCCTTCAAGCTCAAGCAATACAAGGCCGGGGAGTTCACCCTGCTGGAGCGCAACCCGAATTACTTCGTCGTGGACAAGGCCGGCACGCGGCTGCCTTACGTTGACTACCTCATGTATCAGGTCGTGCCTGACATGAACGCGATGTCGTTGCGCTTCCTCAAAGGGGAGAACGATCTCTATGAGTTCCTCCGGCCCGACGAGGTCGAGCGCTTCAAGTCGGAGGCCGCGAAGACGGGCCGTTTCCAAGTGAAGGAGCTGGGCATCGGGCTGGAGCGCGGATTCTTTTGGTTCAACCTGAACACCAACCTCAACGCGAAGACGGGCAAGCCCATCGTGGACCCCAAGAAGCTGGCGTGGTTCCGGCAGCAGAAATTCCGGCAGGCCATGGCCCACGCCGTGGACCGGCCCAGCATCGTGAAGTCCGTCTATGCCGGGCGCGCGCAGGCCAACTTCGGCTACATCACCGCCGCCAACAAAAAGTGGCTCGCCAGCGGCCTGTCCGAATACGCCTTCGACCCCGCCCGCGCCCGCGCCCTGCTCAAGGAGATCGGCATTCAGGACCGCAACGGCAACGGCATCCTGGAAGACGCGCAAGGCAACGAGATTGAGTTCACCTTCAACACCAACACCGGCAACAACACCCGCGACAAGATCGCCATCTTCATCCAGGCCGACCTCAAGAAGCTCGGCATCAAGGTCAATTACCAGCCCATCGAGTTCAACACGCTCATCACCCGCATCAACGACACCTACGAATACGAGTGCGTCCTCCTCAGCCTCGGCGGCGGCAGCACGGATCCATCCTCCTCGATGAACGTGCTCAAGTCCGACGGTTACACGCACGAGTGGTTTCCGAAGCAGAAGTCCCCGGTGACCGACTGGGAGGCGCGCATGGACAAGCTCATGGACGAGCAGCACAAGACGCTGGACTTCGCGAAGCGCAAGGCGCTCTTCGACGAGGTGCAGCAGATCATGAGCAGCCAGGTGCCGCTCATCTACACCGTCTCGCCCATCAGCTACGTGGCCGTCCGCAACGAGATCGCCAACCTCCGCCCGTCCGTCCTGAGCTACTACCGCGTCTCGTGGAACGCGGAGGAGCTCTACTTCAGGAAGAAGTAGCCGGGGCCTACTTGTTCTCGTTGTCGTCCTGCTGCAGTTCCTTCTTCAGCAAGCGTCCTAGCTCGTCCGTCGTGATGGCGTAGCGCTTGCCGTCGATGAGTGTCTCGAAGGAATAGGAAAGGCGCTGCCGGCGCGAATTCTCCACCTTCCCACCTCGCGCCAGCTTCTTGAAGGACTCGCGCACCGTAGCCGGGAGCTGGTTGAGGCTCTGATCCTCAGCGTCGTTGTAGTCCTTCAGCTCCGCGCGCACGACGACTCCCTGCAAGTTCACCCGGACGTGGTATTCCGAGCCCTCGTGGCTGACGGTGGCCTCGTATTGCTGCCGGCCATCCTCATTGACCCGCCCCAACTCGACGAGGCGACCGCCTTCCGCCTCGCGTTGGAGCGCTGTCTTCACGGCGGCCGGGACTTCGACGGCGACGGTGTTTACGGGCTTCTCATCCTGCGC
>Ga0208960_1001253_pt1 | contig 13688 bp, 10 predicted proteins | sample GreLakmeON33MSRF_FD_187703 | JGI IMG/M metagenome (GOLD analysis project Ga0208960, IMG submission 187703) | Freshwater lentic microbial communities from great Laurentian Lakes, MI, USA - Great Lakes metaG ON33MSRF (SPAdes) | ecosystem: Environmental > Aquatic > Freshwater > Lake | place: Great...
CTTTTATTCCATAATCGGCAAGCGTAAAGATCACAGCCTCCTCCAGAGTACGTAGATACAGATGTATATCCGTAAAAAAATTATCAAGATCGAGAATCGGATATCCTACAAGTTGACCAGGACCATGGTAGGTTATATCACCACCCCGATTAATTTTATAATAAGAAGCACTTTTTTCTTTCAGCCCCGCCTCATCAAGCAGCAAATTTTCAGGCTTACCACTTTTGCCGAGTGTATAAACATGAGGGTGTTCAACAAAAATGAGATGATTTTTAACCGGATAATCTGTGTTTTTATTTCTATTCTGTGTTTTTGTCTGAACCGCCTCTAAAAAAACCTGCTCCTGCCTATCCCAGGCCTGCTGATAATCAAGCAAACCCCAATCCTGAAAGATCACCTTCTTATTCTTCATTCTTATCGTCTGAAACAAACCCAATCATATATTCATCAAATTTCTCATAATGAACCTTGAACTCCTTATGAGTTGAACCAATATCCAGATTTGCAGAAAATGATCCATTCCCACTATAATGGAATGGTTTTAGTTCAATATTCTCTACAAAACTCACATTCTTTTTTCCATGAAGCTTATAAACAGCCTCCTTTGCACACCAACAGACATATAAATGTTCAATCCTTTCTTGTTCCTGAATGAATTCCAATTCCTTTGCACTTAAGAACTTACTGGCAATACGTTCGATCTTGTCTTTAATCAATTCAATATCAATTCCTACCGCTTTGTTCTTACTGACCATAACTGCGGCATAATCATACGAATGGCTAAGAGAAATATAATGAGGAAAATTACTGAGGTAGGGCTTGCCGCTTGAGTCAACTCTGCAATCGATGTACTCATCAGTGTCCATCATTCTGCGAAGTAAGACACGCGTGCTCAGCCAATGCATATTTCTCTTACCATTGACCAGATTATCCAGATATGTTTTTTCATGCTCTTTTAACTGTAATTGAGCAAAAAGTTCATCTGCAGATTCTTCGATCTTCCAAATAGCGAAAGATGTAAAGGGGTCAATTTCTTTGTGATAAGCAAGAGCCATTTTAAAATATAAAATACCTGTAAAACTATCTCAAATAAATCATAATTTAGTCCAAATCTTAAGCTTATTTATGATACTTTCTGATAAAATTATACTGGAAGAAATTGAAAAGGGGAATATTATCATTGAACCCTTCCAAAAGGATTGTTTAGGCACAAATTCGTATGATGTACATCTGGGCAAATATCTGGCAACGTACAGAAACAGGGTATTAGATTCGAAAGCACATAATGAAATTGATCATTTCGAAATACCAAAAGATGGTTTTGTACTTCAGCCAAACACACTTTACCTAGGAGTTACCCTAGAATATACGGAAACTCACAGACATGTGCCTTTTCTGGAAGGAAAATCTAGTACCGGCCGCCTAGGAATTGATATTCATGCTACCGCAGGAAAGGGCGATGTAGGATTTTGCAATACCTGGACTCTGGAAATTTCTTGCGCCCAGCCTGTAAGAATTTATGCTGGAATGCCTATCGGTCAATTGATCTACTTTGTTGTTGAAGGAGATGTAGAAACAATGTACAATACAAAAGCAAATGCTAAATACAATAATAAAACTACCAAGCCGGTGGAAAGCATGATGTGGAAGAATGTATTTTAAGATCTAAGTATCAAATAATTCGTATATTATAAATAGATGAGCCTCAATTTTTGTAAATTGAGGCTTAGTACTTTAATTAACCGTCGATTCCTAAAACTGTTCATCATGTTTTGCCCTGAAGCTCATATCTTTTGGAATTATCTTGCTAACTGTCTTTAAAGAAAATTATGAAAAAATACGTTATTCTACTATTTTCTGTCATTGCATCAATAATTGTACTGGGATTTGTCAGAGATGATGAACCCTTGAAAAAAATACTCCAACAGATTGAAAAATATCGGTTACAGTACCCGCAGGAAAAAATTCACTTGCATATGGATAAGCCATATTATGCAATCGGCGATAATATATGGTTCAAGGCCTATGTAATAAATGCTGAAAAGAATGAGTTATCAGACCTAAGCAAAATTCTATATGTGGAACTGATCAATGATAAAGATTCTGTGAAGCAATCCATAGCATTGCCTTTAGAAATGGGGCTTGCCTGGGGCGATTTTTCACTTACCGACTCTTTAAAAGAGGGTAATTACCGAATTAGGGCCTATACTAATTGGATGCGGAATTTTGGTGAAGAATACTTTTTTGATAAAACATTTACTATTGGTAATTCAATCGCTAATACCGTAATAACTCAGGCAGATTATACCTATAGTAAAGATGTAAAAGGGCAAAAAGTGATGGCGAGTTTAAACTATGCCGACATGGCCGGCAAGCCTTTGATCAATAAGGAGGTCACTTATCAGGTAGTATTAGATTTCAGAACCATCCTGAAAGGAAAGGGTATAACCGATTCAAAAGGTAACTTACTGATCAGCTTCGTCAATAATCAGCCTTTTATATTGAAATCAGGAAAGATTCTGACTACGATCCGCCTCGATGAGAAGATCAGTACCAGCAAAAATTTTCCGGTTAAATCAACTTCAAACGAAACCGATGTAAAATTTTTCCCTGAAGGCGGCGATATGATCAATGGCATCAGTACACGAGTTGCCTTTAAAGCACTTGGATCTGATGGACTTGGAATAGCTACAAGCGGATACATCTCCGACCAAAATAATGTCAGGATAAGCGAATTCCAATCGGAACATGCGGGTATGGGCTCTTTCAAAATAAAACCAAGCGTATCAAACATCTATACTGCACATATCACCTTTAAGGATGGCTCAGAAAAAGCAATTCCTCTCCCAAAGATAAAAGCACAGGGCTATGTATTAACTGCTGATAATGCTGACCCCAATGAACTCAAAATAAGAATTTCGACAACAGAGATGGATCAACCAGATTCAGAACTGACACTAGTAGCACAAACAAACGGACAAGTACAATTTGTATCAAAGAACAAGATGAATAGCCGAACTTTCAATGCGTCTATTCCCAAATCACGTTTCCCAACAGGAATTCTTCAGTTAACCCTGTTTTCTCCTAAAAATGAGCCTGTTGCAGAGCGTCTGGTATTCATCAATCACTCCGATTTTCTTAAAATAAATTTAAGCACTGAAAAGACTGAGTTCCAAAAAAGAGAAAAAGTAAAGCTCATGCTGGATGTAAACGATCCTAAAGGCAAACCTACGCTTGGCAGTTTTTCAATTGCAATAGTTGATGAAACAAAAGTTCCGGTTGATGAGGCAAGTGAAACGAGTATTATTTCGAATCTGCTGCTCAGTTCAGACCTGAAGGGCTTTATTGAACAAGCTAATTACTATTTCACTGATACGAGTGACGCTAAGGTAAGACAGCTCGATAATCTTTTATTAACACAAGGCTGGCGTCGCTTTGAATGGAAAAATATCTTGTCAAATAACTATCCAACATTGGTATATCAACCGGAAAGAAGCATGCAGGTAAGCGGAAAAGTAACTTCACTAAATGGAAAGCCTGTTATTGGTGGCAAGGTTACGCTGTTATCATCTTCAGGAACTTCATTTTTGCTGGATACCCTGACCGATAAGAATGGAGAGTTTCGATTTGACAATCTCTATTTCAATGACAGCACAAAATTCATCATTCAGGCCCGGAATGAAAGGGATAAGAAAAATGTAGAGATATTTCTTGACAGAATCCCGGCTCAGCTAGTAACAAAAAACAAGAATGAGGCCATGCTGGAGGTTAACGTAAATAAATCGATGTTCGCCTACCTTAAGAATAGCCGTGCTCAATATGATGATCTCAAAAGAAACGGGTTAATCGTTAGAAATATCCTTCTGGATGAGGTTAAGGTAGTTGACACGAAAGTAGAAGCAAAAAACTCATCTAATTTAAATGGAGCAGGCAGGGCCGACGCAATAATTAAGGCTGAACAGCTTCAGAACTGCTTTGATATTGCCCAGTGTATTCAGGGTAGAATTGCAGGAGTCATGGTGATGAATGGTATGGTCTACTCTACGAGAAGTATGTATTCTTTCTCTGGTCCGATTCCAATGCAATTGGTTCTGGACGGGGCTTTTTTGGAACCAGAATTTCTTTCATCCATAAATCCAAATGATGTTGAGACCATTGAAATATTGAGAAGTGGTGCAAATACCGCAATTTACGGAAGCCGTGGCGGTGGCGGTGTACTAATAATAACCACCAAACGGGGAGAAAATAATAGAGGTTATAAAAATTATGCTCCGGGAATTGCAGGCTATAATCCTAAAGGTTATTACAAAGGGCGTGAGTTCTATTCACCAAACTATGATGATCCCGAAATCAATACAAAGATTGCTGACCTACGGACCACCATTTACTGGAATCCGAATGTGATTAGCGATTTGACCGGAAAAGCAAGTGTGGAGTTCTTCAATTCGGATGGAACGGGAAATTACAAAGCCATTGTTGAGGGAATCAATGTAGATGGAACGATAGGGAGACAAATATTCAGATATAGCGTTAAATAAATATGAATACAATAAAGGTTAATATAAAAGATAAAATTGCTGTTCTGTCATTGAATCGCGGTAAATCGAATGCTATCAATGCAGAAATGGTTGCTGAACTTCATCAAATGGTCAAAAACATTGAAAATGACGATTCGATTGCGGGATTAATTTTGACAGGACAGGATGGTTTTTTCTCTGCCGGCCTTGACCTTATTGAGCTTTATAATTATGATGAGGAAACAATAAAAAACTTTTGGATCGACTTTTTAAATTTGATAACGAAATTGGTTTCTTTCAAAAAACCAATGATAGCTGCCATCAGCGGACATAGCCCTGCAGGTGGTTGCGTGCTTGCCCTTTGCTGTGATTACAGAATAATGGCTCAAGGTAAATTCATCATCGGACTTAATGAGGTTCCAATTGGAATTATCATTCCGGAAAGTATTTTTCATTTGTATTCATTCTGGCTCGGTCAGGCAAATGCTTATCGCTTTTTACTTGAAGGAAAGCTAATGCACACACAGGAAGCATTAAGTACCGGTTTGATCGATGAGGTGGTGAACCCAGAAAGTATTTTGCATGCTGCTGAGCGTCAAATGCTTACTTACATTAAATTAGAACGTAATGCATGGCAGCAAAGCAAAAAGAATATGCGTATAGAGTTATTAAAAAAAGTAAGTGCAGATCCAACAGAAATGATCAGTCCTATGCTTGCACAGTGGTGGTCGGCATCAACCCGATCTATTCTTAAAACAATCATTCAAAATCTTCAACAAAAACCGGCCTGATATGTATAATGAACCCATGTTACGTGATGATGCCCTGAGTGGTAAAACAATAATTATTACAGGCGGAGGAACCGGTCTTGGAAGAGCAATGAGCACTTATTTTCTAAAGCTTGGCGCCAATGTTGTGATCACCAGCAGAAAGATGGATGTGCTCCTTAAAACTGCTGCTGAAATGGAACAAGAAGCGGCAGCAAGCAATAAAGGGGGAGCAAAAGTATTAGCAGTTCAATGTGATGTACGTAAACCTGAAGAAGTTGATGAGGTTTTAAGAAAAACATTAGAAACTTTCGGTCAGGTGCACGGGCTCTTAAACAATGCAGCAGGTAACTTTATTTCACCAACTGAACGCCTTTCAGCCAATGCCTTTTCTACAATCATCGATATTGTATTAAAAGGTACTGCAAATTGTACCATGGCAATAGGTAAGCACTGGATCAAAGAAAAACAGGCAGGAACAATATTAAACATAGTCACCACCTATGCATTTACAGGTTCGGGATATGTAGTTCCATCTGCCTGCGCCAAAGGTGGTGTACTTGCCATGACGCGTTCTCTAGCAGCAGAATGGGGGAAATATGGAATCAGAAATAATGCCATTGCACCCGGACCATTCCCAACAAAAGGAGCCTGGGACCGGCTACTTCCAGGAGACATGGCTAAAAAATTCGATTTCAAAAACCGGGTTCCACTGAAACGTGTTGGAGATCATCAGGAACTTGCTAATCTGGCTGCATTCATGATGTCTGATTTTTCGGGCTATATCAATGGAGAAGTGATTACCATCGATGGAGGAGAATGGCTACAGGGAGCAGGTCAGTTTAATGGTCTTGAAGCAATTACCCCTGAGATGTGGGATATGCTAGAAATGATGACCCGATCAGCTAAAGGAAGTTAATTTCAATTCGAATTATATGCAAAAACGTATAAATATATCATCGGGAACCCCTTAGGAAGAGAATTTGTATATTGTAGAGCTGTGCGTATTGGAAACATCATTGATTTTCAAGAACGACATCTTTTGCTGGAGATTCTCTAATTGGAAAAAATGACCTTTATTCCTAGACAAAATTTATTATTCTAAAAATAGAAAAGACCTTACAGGATGCAGGTGCTCAACTAACTGATGTAGTTCGAACCCGCATGTATGTAACTGATATCAGTAAATAGGAGGAAGTCGCAAAAGCGCATGCTGAATTTTTTATTGCAATTAAGCCTGTTACTACCCTGGTTGAGGTTAGCCGCCTTATAGACCCTAATATGCTAATTGAAATAGAAGCATCTGCAGTGATTCAATAATATTCTCAAAATAAAATAATCATACCTTAATCGATATCCATTCTGTATTTTTGCAGAATGGGAACAGAGGTACAGGAAGAAACACTAACGCTTGAAGAAGTTTTAGCATCGTTAAAAGTTAACCATCACCTGATCCTATGGAATGATGACACGAACACCTTTGAACATGTGATCAACTGCCTGATAAAATATCTTGATTATAGCGAAAAACAAGCTGAACGCATTGCATGGACCGTGCATAATGATGGTAAATGCACCGTTTTAGAAGGGTCTTTCACAGAAGTAGAAGTATATCGTAAAATCTTACAACAGGAAGGCCTTAGTGTTACCATCGAGTAATCCAAAAACATCGGGGCCTAAAAAATAGTATCGGGGCAATGAGCTTGAATTTCACATCCAAGCATAGAACATCTATTGAGTGAACATGGATTTTTCATTAGCCATAAAAGAAATATGCTCAATAAAGGAAGTCGGTAGAGCAAGTAAAATATCGGATTTTTAAAATCGTCAATCGTATTGTAAAAAACAGAATCTCTATTAAATTGCTAGAGAATAAATATTCCGAAAATTAGTTAAGTAAGAAATTCAAAAATGAGGTTTTTGTCTGTTTATACGAAATGATTTCATTTCGGGCCTTTGAAATACAATTTGTATCTAATAAACTCTGAATTAATTCCGTAATTTTTAACTTAATTTGTGTGTTCTTCGGAGATATACTATCTGCTTATTCTAAACTAAACCGCAATGTTTTTCATCCTTTCAAAGATTCTTAGCTTTCTGATATCACCAACAATTATAGTATTGAGCCTGCTAATACTTTCGCTTTTAACAAAAGTTCCAAGTAAAAGAAAGCGCTTCCTCATGATGGCTATTGGATTATTTTTACTATTCAGCAATCCAATCATAATAAATCAACTATTAAAGGTTTGGGAATTAAAAGCTGCAACAACAGGTCCGAAAAGCCATGATGCCGTGATAGTTCTAGGAGGTTTCATGAGTATCGACAAGACCAATAATAGCTATAGTTTTGGAGAAGGAGCCGACAGACTTACTGAGGGACTGATTCTGTATAAAAGAGGATCTATTAAGAAAATTATTCTAAGCGGGGGGAGTGGCAGTCTTGTTGATGATACCCGTGAATCTGTGCTTGCAAAAGCATTCCTGGTTAACAACTGCGGGGTGCCTGACTCTGCAATACTGATAGACACTGCGTCAAGAAATACATACGAAAATGCCGTAGAAAGCAAAAAAATTATGGAGGCGGGCAATCTAAAAACTGCGGTGATGATTACATCTGCATGGCATATGAGGCGAGCTTTGGGCTGTTTTGAAAAGGTCGGATTAAATGTTGCCATTCATCCAACAGACCACCTTTACATAGAATCTCCTCAATTTTCTTATGATTCATTTATCCCAAGCACCTATAATATAATCAAATGGGAAACTCTTATGCACGAAATAGCTGGTATAATTATGTACAAAATCAGAGGGTATAATTAAACCTGAAAGCAAAATTCTGCTTCAATTTTTAAAAATTCTCACTAGATCTTGAACTGCCTATTTTAGGTTCTTCTTTGACAATTGAACCAGACCCTCATCATTGAGGGTATAAATATCCTCGCCGGCACTAATGTAAACCATAAACTGCCTGCTTGTAGCTTCCATCCAGAGCTTATTTTCTTTACCATCGATAGTAAGTGTAAGGTCGTTAATACCGAGTTTGCTTAGTTCAGATGCGTACGAATTATTTTTTTGATGATAGTCTTTCTGAAGATAATAGGCATACCACAGATGTTTTTTTTGCTCCTCACTATATGGAATTGAAAAAGCAGTTTCAGACGATCCGGCAACTTTTTTACTGAAAAAAAGATATGCCCAGCGCTCTGGAAAATGCATATTGACCACCCCCTGCGGCGACCAAACCCAGTTATGCTCAGGAAGGTTTCTTCCATTCGCATCTTTCTTTTTCACATATTTTCCATCTTTTACTTCGGTATCCCATTCTACTCTTGAGAAATTAATCCGCCAGAAATCACCATCAAGAGGAGTGCTATGGTTTTTTGAAAACGGTAAAGCAGCAAATGGAATAAATATCTCTGTAGTCCAGCCTTTATCACTATCAGAAGGATCATTAAGCGTTCCTTGAACATCTACTGCCCACTTCATTCCGGGAGCATTATACACGATCATCGCCCCACTATTATTCCTATAAGGCTTGGGCATGAATAAATCAAACATGGTGTTTCGTGCATTAACTTCAAACTCATAATACCGGTGTGTATCATTATCAGGGTCTATAAAAATTTCAAAATCATTATCATAATATACGATATTGTCATAGTTTTTAAGGTAAGCCCAAACATGCGGATCCAGTAATTCGGCTGCAATATAGAGCCCCTTATCATCCCAGGTCATTTTAGCACGGGTATTCCATGTTGGTGCAGGCTTTTTATCTCCCTCAATATCATTAAAGTTCTCTGTCCAAGGCACATTCTGCCAAACGGCATCATTTAATTTCCCATCAATAACAGGAGCTATAGGGTTAAAAACAACAGTGTACTGCCTTGGAGTAGACAAAAGGTGCTCTTTATTAGAAAATTTTGATTGCGAAAACCCAAAAAAACTATTGACGAATAAAAAGAAACACAGAAAAAAAATATTCTGGAATTTTACCTGAGATTTTGATTTGAATAACATTAATATATTAATGATTGAGCTTGAAAAATAAGAAAAAAAAATTGAAAAAATATGTAGACAATCTTATAGTCACGTATTAAAAAGTGAATTGTATTATTAATAGTGTCGTTTTTCTCTTTTGCGAGCTTTTTAATATCTTCGTTTTCTAAACCAATTATTAACTAACTAACTAATTTGATGAAAAAAAATTTAATTCTATTTTCTTGTTTCCTACTATTATCGGGGAAACTCATTTATGCACAAAGTAAAGATCCTGTTGTACAGGCAATTATAAAAGAGGCGAGTGAAAACTCACAATTAAAAAAACTTGCTCAGGAGCTAACTGATGGCATTGGACCAAGGCTTGTTGGAACACCACAAATGAAGCAGGCGCATGATTGGGCGGTTTCAAAATACCAAAGTTGGGGTATAGCTGCAAAGAATGAGCAATGGGGCGAATGGCGTGGATGGGAACGAGGAATTACCCATATAGACATGGTGCATCCAAGGGTAGAATCTCTGGAGGGAATGCAGTTGGCCTGGAGTCCATCAACTTCTGGCAAAGCAGTTACCGCTGAAACAATCATACTGGCAGATGTTGCTGACTCAAATGCTTTTCAAAACTGGCTTCCAGCTGTAAAGGGAAAGTTTGTGATGATATCTATGGAGCAGCCAACAGGCAGAGATGATAAAAATTGGGAAGAATTTGCGACCAAAGAATCATTTGAAAAAATGAAAGCTGAACGTTCAAAGGCAAGTGCAGATTGGAGAAATCGCATGAACAAAACCGGATTAAATTCAAAAAGTCTTGCATTGGCTCTTGAAAAAGCAGGTGCAGTAGGTATCATTGCCTCCAATTGGTCGGCAGGTTTTGGTGTCAATAAAATATTTAGTGCACAAAGCACAAAGATACCTACCGTAGATATTTCATTAGAAGATTATGGAATGTTATACCGTTTAACAGAATCAGGCATAAAACCTAAAATCAGTATACGTGCAGATTCAAAAGATTTGGGCATGGTACCAACATTCAATACAATAGCCGAGATCAAGGGAACTGAAAAACCTGAAGAATATGTGATTCTTTCAGCCCACTTCGATTCATGGGATGGCGGAACAGGAGCAACAGATAATGCAACTGGAACGATCACCATGCTTGAAGCGATGAGAATATTGAAAAAAATGTATCCTAATCCAAAAAGAACAATACTTGTTGGTCATTGGGGTAGTGAAGAGCAGGGCTTAAATGGTTCAAGAGCTTTTGTTGCGGATCATCCGGAGATCGTAAAAAATATTCAGGCTGTATTCAATCAGGATAACGGAACCGGCAGGGTGGTTGATCTTTCAGGACAAGGATTTTTACATGCCTATGAATACCTAAATAGATGGCTAAATCCGGTACCTAGTAACATTCGCTCAGAGATCAAAACAAACTTCCCTGGAACTCCAGGTGGTGGCGGATCTGACTATGCCTCCTTTGTTGCTGCAGGTGTTCCAGCATTCTCTTTAAGCTCTTTAAGCTGGGCTTATGGAACCTATACTTGGCATACCAATCGCGATACGTACGATAAAATTGTATTTGATGATGTACAGAACAATGCCATTCTAACTGCAATATTAGCCTATATGGCTAGTGAAGATCCAGCAAAATCATCAAACGTAAAAAGTATTTTACCAATCAACTCACGTAGCGGTCAACCCATGAGCTGGCCAGCTGTACGCCAGCCAACCCGTAAAGGTGGTATGAACTAGTTTTTTGATGACAGGGTTCATAACCCTGAGGTCCCGGGTTCAAATCCCGGTCTCGCTACAAAGACTTCCCGATTTTTTCGGGAGGGCTTTTTTAATGCGAAGCTGCGAAACAAGCTTGCTTGATTAAGCGGATGAGTATTAAAAAAACCAGAGAATGCTGATGAATTTCTTCATCATCAGCATTCTCTGAAAGGCTTTGGGTAAATCAAACTTGTTGGGATGACAGCGTAGTGGAACGTAGCTGGCAATCCCGGTCTCGCTACATGAAAATCAAGGTATACGTTAAATCGTGGGTCCTTTGCTAGGTGAGGTTTGTGTGAGGTTTTTATTCTAATAATATACCAGTTCTTTGTAATTTCATTTAAATACTCAAAATGAAAAAAAGCATAATCCTTTTATTTTTATTAGCACCATTTATTGGTTTTGCCCAAAAAGGAACTAAAGAACTTACCATACTTTATACCAACGATTTTCATAGCGCCTTTGATCCTATTCCTGCATACTGGTTGAAAGGTTCGCCCAAATTGGGTGGTGCCGCTGAGCTTACTACAATGATTAATAAGATAAGGGCGAAAGAAAAAACTAGTTTTTTGTTTGACGCAGGTGATATGTTTACGGGCATGCTTTCAAATGTAAGTGAAGGTGAAATATTAATGGAGATGATGATGAGTATGAAATATGATGCAATGGGAATTGGAAATCATGAATTTGATTACGGAAGTAAAAATTTTACAAAACAAATGAATAGAGTATCATTTCCAGTATTAGGAAATAATATTTTTTATAAAGGAACAAATATTCCGTACTCAAGACCTTATACAATTATTGAAAAAAATGGGGTACGCTTGGGAGTAATTGGCATCATCGGCTTGGATGCATTTAGTGTTTTATGGCAGGAAGGCTCAAAAGATATAGAATTTCGTGATCCAATATCCATCACAAAAAAAATCGTTGAAGATTTAAAACCACAAGTAGACTTGATAGTAGTCCTTGCTCACCAGGGAAAAACAGGACCACAACAAACAGATGCTGAAGCAAGACCAGAAGTACAAAGAGATTTTGACGAAGATATTCGCTTTTGTAAAGAAGTTCCTGGGATAGATATATACATTGGAGGCCATGCACATAGGGGTATTGAAGTTCCATATAAAGAAAAAATCAATGGGGCATTAATAGTACAAACCTATGGCTATGGTACAAGATTAGGTTATATTAAAGTTCAAGTAAAAGACGGTAAAGTAAATACTGCTAATGGCGAACTGAAGAAAGTGTGGAGTGATAAATATGTGCCTGATGCAGGAGTACTAGCAAAAATAAAGGCATATAAAAATAAAGCAGCATCGAAAATTGGACAACCACTTGGATCATTAAAAACCAGATTAGTGAGAGATTATCAAAGGGAGTCTTCCTTAGGATGTTTTATAGCAGATGTGATAAGGGAAGCTGGTAAAGCAGATGTTGGATTTGAAAATGCTGGAGGAATAAGAGCGGATATTCCTGCCGGTATGTTAACAAATGGTAACGTATTAGATGCTGTACCTTTCTTTAATAATTTATCTGTTTTAGAAATGAGTGGTAAACAAATTAAAGAAGTTTTAGAGCAAGGCTTTTCCTTAGAAAGAGGAATGATGCAGGTATCAGGGCTTACAGCTTGGTATGATATGAGTAGGCCAATTGGACAACGATTGGTTAAGTTGAACATTGGAAAAGAACCATCAAGTGATGAAAAAATATACAAAGTAGCTACTAATAGTTTTGTTGCTGATGGCGGTGATTTATATTCAACATTCCATGACCTCAAAAAAACTAATTCCGTAACACCATTTTCCTCATTAGTAATTGATTATATTAAAGCCAATAAAGTAATTGATGAACCACAAATGGGTAGACTTATTCCAGTAAAGAAATAATCACATGAAACTCTGCGTGAGGAAAACATCCCGTGAAATCCCGGTCTCGCTACATGAAAATCAAGGTATACGTTAAATCGTGGGTCCTTTTCTGTTTCTGCGTGAGGTTTGCGTGAGGTTTTTGTCATTTCTTACCAAAAACACGAACCTTTAATGCTGATATTTCTATCACAACTTTTTCAGAGAAGATGCAACTTTCCATCTTTTCGACCTTTGCCACTGGCAAGATTAAATAATTGTTACTATATAATATTTGTAACACAATACAATTATATTTTTTTAAGTTTAGAACAGTGGAGACTAGAACCCACTTAAAAAAACGGGGCGTATCCGAAAAGCCTTATGAGTAGGAAAAGAATTTAAAGTTTAAAAAATGAAAAAGATCTACTCCATTGTTGCTTTATCAGTAATACTGATATCCTGCAATAACCAACAAGAGAAAATACAAACAGAGACAAATGGCCCTGTAATAATTGGATCAGGATACATTGAAGGACTAGACGGTTTGTATCCAATAGAAGCAGGTGACACATCCCTTATTCAAAAATGGGAAGATTACGTACAAGCACTAAACGATAGAAATAAGGAAAAGGTAGCAGAAATGATTGCAAATGATGTCAAGGTTTATAATTCTAATGGAACTGAAATAAACGGAATTAAGGCGTTAATGGAAAATCAATCTAATTTATTTGCAACAACAAACCCCAAATGGAAAACAACTTGGATGATTGCAAATTCTGGACAAA
>Ga0208960_1001256_pt1 | contig 13658 bp, 14 predicted proteins | sample GreLakmeON33MSRF_FD_187703 | JGI IMG/M metagenome (GOLD analysis project Ga0208960, IMG submission 187703) | Freshwater lentic microbial communities from great Laurentian Lakes, MI, USA - Great Lakes metaG ON33MSRF (SPAdes) | ecosystem: Environmental > Aquatic > Freshwater > Lake | place: Great...
GACCACACGCTCAATATCGGCGGAGACTGGATGGCCTTTGGTTCAGTTGGCAGCGCTCCAAATTTTATTGGCTTTGACGGCGTGCGTCACCCAGGGACACGAAAAGATTATCAAGACTTGTTGAAACTGACTCAAGTGTTTAACGTGATTCACTTTCTGGGTGGCTACCCCGTTGAGCCGATTGACTTGCATGCATCAATCCGTCACATTGAAACATCTTTTGATGCGCTAACAATGACCGACAAAGTTTTAAATTGTTACAGCCTTGGTCGCCAGCGCAACCAAGATGTTCTCGAGATGACAAGAATCGCGCGTCAAGAACCCACGAGACGCTAGAAAATGAACCATCCGTATTCAGCGTTATCAACTCGTCATCGCCACTGCGACTTGACACACCAATGTTGCAAGGGATCATGGAGTTCTCGTCACGCAATCAATTAATCGTGATGACGCCATTTACTTTGGCCGGGGCAATGGCGCCGATAACTTTGGCTGGAGCGCTGTCGCAACAAAATGCCGAGGCATTGGCTGGTATGACGTTCACGCAAGTAGTAAGACCTGGTGCACCAGTTGCCTACGGTGGCTTCACAAGCAATGTTGACATGCAATCTGGTGCCCCGGCGTTTGGCACACCTGAATATATGCGCACAGCAATGGCCGGCGGTCAACTCGCTCGTCGATACAAAGTTCCCTACCGTTCAAGCAATGTTTGTGCAGCCAATGCGCTCGACGCGCAGGCCGCCTACGAGAGTGTGTTCTCATTGTGGGGAGCAATCCAAGGTGGAGTGAACTTTTTGATGCAGGGTGCTGGATGGATGGAAGGAGGTTTGCATTCTTCACTCGAAAAGTTTGTGCTTGATGCTGACCTACTTGGCATGGTGTCTGCATATCTAGATCCAATAGTAGTCGACGAAGCGACACTGGTCCACGAAGCGATCGGTCAAGTCGGCCCCGGTGGTCACTATTTTGGAGTACAACACACACAAGACCGATTTCGAGATGCTTTCCATAAACCAATGATCTCTGATCGGCGAAATTATGAGAGTTGGCAGGAAGGCGGAAGCCCAATAGCCGTGACAAAGACAACAGAACTCGCGCACAAGTGGCTTGTATATCAGATTCCAACTATGAGTTCAACAGTGCTAAAGAGCTTCAAGAATTTAGGTCAAGACGTCTGGCTGAAGGTGGCGTGGCAACAGATTATTAATGGTCACATTTGTAAATCGACAACTCGATATAATTTCGGAAGTTCATAAATGAAATAATCAACAAGAGTTGTAGTAATCGGTGGTGGCGTAGTCGGCGCTTCGGTTTTCTACCACCTGACTAAAGCTGGCTGGACAGATGTCGTGCTCGTTGAGCGCGAAGAATTACCTGCTGGCTCAACTTTGCACGTTGGTGGTATGCACACTCTCAACGGTGATCGAAATGTTGCTCGCCTGCAGCAATACACCGTCAATCTTTATAAAGAAATCGAAAAAGAGTCTGGGCAAAACTGCAGCATTCACTTGCCAGGTGTGGTTCAGTTGGCTGATACTCCAGAGCGTCTTGATTGGCTGAAGATGGCTCAGGCTCGTGGTCGCTATTTGGGTAAGAAGATGGAAATTATCTCAAATAGAAAACCTGAATGCCGAACTGAACCAGGCCGGTCTCTTCGTTAAATTTCTATCCAACAAATGCGCAGGGCAAAACCCACGGTACGCGCGGTGTAGTCCCTGGGACCTTTACGCGCCGCCGCCAACCGATGTGGGCGATGTTGGTCGGCATCACATACGGCTACGAGACGCCCTCCGGAGAGGTGTGAATAGACCCGCGAATGTAGCTTTCCCCACGTCCCCACTCCAATGACACCGAATCCCTTTGTGTGCTTGGGGTACACTTCTTTTCTGTAGTGGGCAGTCTATTTCTTTGCTTTTGGGGTAGACAGGCTGGCAACAAACTCTTCCCATCGCTCTTCAACCTCTGCCTCTTCTGCTGTTCCTGGGTGTAAAAAGAAGTGATAACGCAGGCGGAGTGGGTAATGTGGTGCAATCTATATTGGGTCGTTTAAAAAGAAGCCGTAGTTTGGTGAGATAGGACTATAGCCACGGGTAAACCAGAAGGAGTGGTGTTCGGGGTTATCGGGGTGAATCAACATTGCAATCCCACAGGTTATTCTACCCAGTTACCATATGTAGTCTACCGATGCTGAGCGTTGGCGATAGGATTGGCGTTCGTTCTGCCTCCGCGTGGAGTACCTGCATATATTGCCACGCCCGTCGCCGTTCCGAATGGGGCGCGAGTTTATTTACCAGCAAGTGTAGCCACCATCAGCGAGCACGATACTGCCGGTGATTAGGGTGGCGGCGTCTGAGGCGAGAAACAAGACTACCGAGGCAATCTCATCAGGCTGCCCGACGCGGTGAATCGGCGTCATCTCCAGCCAGGTGGCGAACCAATCGGGGTTCTCCATTCCTCCCTGGGTCATCGCTGTATCGATGTATGTCGGCGCGACCGCATTGACCCGCACTCCCCGCGCGGCCCATTCAGCTGCCAGCGATTTGGTCAGCTGGTGCACGGCGGCTTTCGAAGCATTTTAATGGCTCTGCGGTTGTGGTTTGTTGGCGATGATGCCTGACATAGAGCCTATATTAATGATGCTGCCCTTGCCCGCTTGCAGCATATAGCGGCCAAAGGCGCGGCAGCACCAGAAGACGCCGTTCAGGTTTATATCTAACACCTTCAACCATTGTTCATCTGACATCTCTTCGGACGGAGTGCTGAAGGCAATGCCAGCGTTGCAAACCAGTATGTCTACCCTGCCGTGCACCTTGACGATTTGATCAGCGGCGGCGGTCACGTCCGCCGGTTTGGTGACGTCGAGTTGTACCACGTCAGCTGCGATGCCAAGTTTGGCCAGTTCAGCTTTGCCGGCAGCGGCGACTTCCGGGTCTATTTCTGCAATCACAATGGCTGCGCCCGCTTCAGCTAGTGCGCGCGCGCAGGCGAGGCCGATGTTCCGGCCACCGCCAGTGATTACCGCAACGCGCTTTGAAAGATCATATTTTTCAAGATACATAACGACCTCGTTACTATATCCAACAACAAGTCTGGTAACCAGCCCTGCACGCTCATCAGTAGCACTAATCGACAAACATTTAGATCTCTAGTAGTTTCATAAGTTCCTCGAACGCGCCGCCGCAGGCGTCGTTCTTTGAAGAGTGATTTGCCAAGATCAAGGTCTTTCAGCATGGGTAAGTCCGCCGAATGCCCCATCCTTATCGGATGCGTACGTAGTGTCTACCACCTTGCCATTGATGATATGCAGACAGACTTTTCCGCTAAGAACAGCAATCGCATTCTCCACGGAAAGCATCGCCATGTTCAGTGCCGCCTCGAACGTGTGGGCACCGGCATGTGGAGTCGCCACCACATTCTCGAATCTGAAGAGCGGATTATCACCCGGCGGTTCCATCGCGAAAGCATCCAACCCGAGACCGCCAATTCGGCCAGCCTCCAACTGCGACACCAGAGCCGACTCATCCATCAACCCGCCGCGTGAGGTGTTGATAAGAATGACCCCAGGTTTGAGCCGTACTATCCGTTCAGCATCTAGAAGGTTGGCGGTTTCCCTGTTCAGGGGAAGATGGAGGGAAAGCACATCGGAGCAGAGGAGCAAATCATCCAGCGCCATCGGCAGAACGCCGTTCCTTTCGGAATACTCCGTGTCCATCCAGGGATCATAGGCAGCCACTTTCATGGAGAAACCCTGCGCGCGACGCGCCACTCCTTTACCAATGGCACCAAGCCCGAGGACTCCGAGCGTTTTCCCGGATAGTTGGACGCCGGTTGTTCTCGGCCAACCACCTGCCTTCACCTGTCGGTCCAGCGAAGGAATCCGGCGTGCAACAGAAAGAAGGAGACCCATCGCCAGATCAGCGACCGCATCGGCATTGACACCAGGGGTATTTGTCACAACAATCCCACGTTCTGTGGCGGTAGCCAAGTCAACCCGCTCCATGCCCACACCGTAACGGGATATGACTTTCAGGGTTGCAGGAGCTTGCCGGATTACATCCTTCGTGATGAAGTCCAGACCTGCAATCCAACCATCCACCCCTTCGAGCAGCGGAAGAATCTCTTCTTCTGTCAACGGTTTTCCAAATGGATTCATGACAATCTCCGAAGCGAAGGTAGAAAGCCGATTCCAGGCTGCAGGCGCGCGTTCCCGGGAGAACGAGGTAGGTGTCACGAGGATCTTCATCGTTCCGCCTCCCGCCACTTCGGATTGTCAATGACCTGTGGTTTTCTATCTTGTTCGATGACGAGTTTGCGATATCCTTTTGTCTCTATGGTGCTGTAATCGTGTCCTGCGTCCGCTCGGAAGACAAAAAAGGTTGTGAATGGTTCCGTACCAATGTTGATGCTTCGATGGGCATACCGTTTTGGCACATAGAGCACCTTGCCGGGTGTCAGTTCTTGCAGGTTCCATTCTCCTTCCGGGTTTTCCATCAGCATGAGGCCGTGTCCCCTGATGCACCAGTAAACTTCCGCTGTTGCCAGAATGGTGTGGAAGTGTCCCTTCGTCATGAAATATTCGTCCCCGACCTTGCCGGGATAGGTAATGCTTGTGCCGAATGCGAGGTCACCGGCATCCGAAGGCGCTCCGAGCTCAAAAAATTCATAGACAAGCGGATTTCCGTCCGACATGGCTTTATCGAAGGCGGAATCGTCGGTAAACATGCCCTGCATGGCGGATAAATATCGTTTGGTGGAGGCATGGTGCGGAGACATACCGTCTTCGAGGGGAAAGGTCATGGCAAATGGTGCGTTCCAGTCCCAACCGGGTTTCTTGTCAGACATATCAGCCTCTCTTTCCATCACCGCATATTCCGGGCAATCCTGTCACAGGCCGCCAATGCGTCTCCCTTGATGTCGATATGGAAAACTTCCGCAATGACCTGTGTCCATCCGTGAATGAAATAGGTCCATCCGTCTTCCACATGCAGTGCCCTGCCTTGTTTCTGTTCCTCCGCCTGATGCATGAACTTCAGATCGCCCCGGTAATTCAACTCCCAAACCAGACTGTCAACCGGAAAAACACAGGTGTCTGATAGCGGCGAGCCCAGACGATCCTTGCCGAGTCCGGTTGCATTGACGATGAGGGAATGAGGCTTCAGTTCCGCGAGGAGCCGATCGTTCTGCCCCTCCTCCGGCGTCAGCCGGTACTGAACCGGAATACCGGAATAAAGCATATCGAAGATCCGGCGGATTTCAACCAGCCGCGGTTGGCTGCGATCTGCCACAATGATGCGGGACGGACGGTTTTCACCCCATTCCGCCTTCATCAGGTATGCTCCGATGGAAATGGCACTTCCGCCCGCGCCCATCAGGAAGACCTCTCCGCCATGGTCTTTCCAATAGTCGGCCGGAACGAAAGAATCGAGGGCAAGTCCGCAGGAAATCGGATCCTTGGCATGTCCCTCCAGTCTGCCGTCCCTTTTGGAAATGGAGGAAAGTTCACCGAAAGCCGAGGCATATGGGTCCAGATAGTCGAACATGTCGCGGCAGGCGTGGAAAAGATCGATTTTATGGGTGGTGACCAGCGCACCGAGCGACCTATCATCATCGCGGATGAAAGCCGTCACTTTGCGGTAATGGGCCGGATCGGCGTGAATCGGGATGTCGATGCCATTGATGACGGCATCCTTCAGGCCAAGTGCCTTCGCCCATTCGGGAAACACCCGCATGATGGAGGATTGCGTGGTGGTGACCCCGATGAAGTATAAGGTGGGTTTGTCCGCTTTGACATTCTGATGCATAGTATGTCTCTCCCTTTCATTTATTCCGCATGCCCGTGGCGTGCCTGCAGAGTGCTTTCGCAGGATTATCCACCAGCATGCGCCGCACATCGGTTTCCGGGATACCGCTCCTGATCAGAAGCGGGAGAAAACTGTCGTGAAGGTAGTCGAGTCCGATGGTCCCGCCATATGCGCGCATGCGCGCCCGCGTGACATCCAGACCGAGCAGCATGTGCGCCCCATGCCCAAGTGAAATCAGTTTCCCGATCGTGCCGGCTTCCTCCCTGTCATCATGATACTTGAATCGCCCGATCGTATCGAGCTCCAGCCAGGCACCGGCAGAGGCGACTTCCGCCATAGGGTCGGCATTCCCCGGGAGCCGGTCGAGATGGCAGAAGATCAACTGTTGAGTCGCAACACCCCTGTCCAGAAAAAAACGGAGAATTTCGAGCGCGCCATGTCCTTCCTCGGTATGGATCAGAACCGGCGCCGCTGTCCTGCGGGCGGTTTCCGCCGCGGCGTCGAACAGAACCCTCCATCGCCCGCAAATTCCATCCGGTCCCGCCGCTGTCTTGATGATGCCGGCCCGCGCTGTTCCCCGTTCGGCGGGCCAGGCGGCTTCTCCGTCCAGATACATGCCGGTTTCGAGTTCTTCCGTGAAAAGTCCGACCAGCTGTTCACGGGAAGCATGATGAATCCAATGCGATTCGTCATAGAACAGCGGCCGGTGAAACCCCGTGACGGCGACCACATGGACACCGCTTTCGCGTGAAACACGCTCCTGCAGATCGGCCATGCGCCCACTTCCGACTGGCTGCGCGTCCACCAGGGACCTGCCGCCCGCCTGGAAATATGTCCTTGATTCCTGAAGGGTTTTGTCGTAATCATCCAGCAGGAGATCGGGAAAGGTATGGGTCGCGGGACCTGGCTTCACGAAAAGATGCTCATGCGCCTGACACATGCCAAGCCGGTCCGGCTCGATCAGGCCGAGAACCGTCATGATTCCGATGGTTCCGGTTTCCGCCCCCCGGGCGCTCACGGTTCCAGTTCCAGTTCCGAGAGGGTGGCGGGCATTTCATGGGCGGTGTTTACTTTGTCGGGACCGGTCACCAGATCGAAGCAGGAAACAATCATTTTTCCTTCCCAGATGCAGGGTTCGCCCGGCTGATCCAATTCGCCCTTCAACCCGTCTGTATCGGGACTCTGCGCGATTCTGGACACCTTTCCGTCCTTTGTCACCATTGCGATCGCATTGGCCGAAAAGTCGGCTACATAGAAATTCCCGGTCGCCGGATCCCGGATGATGCCATCCGTTGTCTGCAATTGTGCCGGATCCTTGGCCCATATGAGGTTTTCCTTCGCAGTTCCATCCGGATTGAAGGAAATCCGATGAAACGCGCCATCTCCGAAATTCCCGACATAGAGGTTGCCTTCGGCATCGAATTCGATACCGTCCGCACCATACTGACATTCCGGGTTCAAAGTGAGGAAAGTCGTGAGGATGTTGTCGTCAGCAAGGGTGTTGGTGACGGAAACGCCCTCTTCATCCAGCTTGAACCGGTAAACGCAGCTGACGAGTTTGCCGGAGGGGTCGGAAACTTTTGAAAGCATGCTCTGTGTTACATAGATAAATCCATCCCGTACGCGCACACCATTCGGGTGTTCCATGTCTTTCGCGACAACCGTACATGTCTCCACGGCATTGCCTCGGATTCGAAGTCGCAGGATGCGTCCCTTGAACAGCAGTTCCTCCGCGCCGGACCATCCCCTGGTTGTCCACGACATACAGGTCACCGTCCGGCCCGAACGCAATGCCCATGGGATGAGCATGTCCTGTTTCCGGATGAAGCGGAACATCGACCCATTTCGTGATATTTCGATTTCTGTCGATTTTCAGGATTCAGCCCGGGACGGATGGATCCGCATAATTGGCAGCTGACAGAATCAGGTTTCCTTCGGAATCCACGGCCATCCCGTCGGGGGTGTTGCAGGATTCGGGCAGCAGGGCGAACAATTTTGGTATCTGCATCACATGCTCCTTCCCGGCTATTGGCCGGATGACATATTTCCTGGGCTAGGGAAAGACAGGACGACCGGTGCTTGTGCTGGATGTCTTGGCACGAACCGTCTGAAGTTCACTTGAACCGAATAACGGTTTAATTGTTCGTTAGTTTTTCCGCTATCATGCGGAAAGCTTCGATGATATAGTCAAGATCCAGCATGTGCGAAATTTATTCTTCCGCCTTCACAATACCGGCTTCCATCCAGTTGACAATCTGTACTTGCGCGTCAAGTTCCTCACTTTTTTGCGGCAGCCGGATGAACTGGAGAGTCCAGTTGTTGGGCGTCTCCTTCCAGTCTCGCTGCATGTCCAGGTTCGGAGAAATGCCGTTAACCAGCCCTGCACGCGCATCAGTAGCACTACTCGACTACATTCAAATCTCTCGCAATTTCAGTAGGTCCACAAGTGCGCCGCCGCAGGCGTATTTCTTTCATTCTGTTTTTCATGGCCGCATCGGCTTCCAGTGTACAATCATGGAACGAGCCGAACCATTTGTCTAGTGGCGCCATTCCATCAGAATAATTAACTTCAAAATACCTGCGATGAAGGTAGTGAGCGAAATAGGATGTATTCATACGCGCCTCTTTGCCGACAACCACCCTATGGAATCTTGGATGCCGTTGCGCCGGACCAAGGCCCACGCGCGAGGCAAGATTTTTCATACGGATAGGATGGGACGGGATCAGAAAAAAGAGCATGATTGTAAAGCAGTGGTTTATATGCTCAATGGGATGCATGGAAAGTCCCGACCATGGTCCGTTATTGAAATTACTGTGGTGTAACCAGTGAGCATTCTCATACAATAGTGGCCAGTGCAGTAGACGGCGCGCACAATAAAAGCCCGTCTCGTGTATCAAAGGCACCAAAAGAACAGGGCGCTAAACCCAGCTGGAAGGTTCGTAAATAAAATCGATCGACATGGCTGGCATATGACCGGAGCAGCAGAATTTCATAAGCGGTCCAGATTAGAACGCCACTAACAAGAGTGTACACCATATTATCGTAAGTTTGATTTTTTGAATAAAATACCGAGGACTCTTCCGCCGACCATTGCCTGTTATATTTGAATGCAACGCCCTGCTTTTGCCATACATAAAGCCACAAATGCTAGGTACCGTACACTAGTACTGCCAAAACAATATTGCGGACCAAGATTAGTCCCGCCCAACTAAATGAAAAAGCCTCGATTGTCTATGTAGAGGGAGTGAGGAAGTTCCAAATTAGAATTGCAGCACCCGCATATAAAACGTTCCAAGGCAATAAATAACCTGGGAATTCAAGAAACCACTTGAAAAGGGCCCGAGGTCGCGGTGGCCAGTCAAATGGCGGTCCACCGCTAATGTGCTCTTTCGGCGACCAATATCCTCGAGAATCTTATTTCCCAAATATCTTATCATCCATAAGTAATACCTCTCTGCCCAAAATGGTTGTGGTCAAATGGAAATTGGTTGAATAATTAGTCGTAAGCGAGCCCTCTAGGGCAGAGCACACGAGCGCTTAATGTGGGCGCAGTATGCAACACACAGGTATTTCAAACCGCCGCCCAGCCTATGCGCGCGGGTTAGCTGCCAGATCCTGAATGACAGTAGCCGTTAGGTAGAACTTCATATCTTCCACGATAACGGGCTGGAATATATTTCACAGCGAATGGTAGGCTGTGCCTCGCAGGGTCAGATTGAGCTCGCACATAATCAATCCTACAAACCGACTTAGAACGCATCCTTTTGCGCTCCAACCGCGGTATCAAGTGGTGCAGCACAGTTTGGATACGTGGCTGGCGCAGCGGAGCGTGGATTCGTGCGGATCAGGCGCTGGCTTGGTGCGGTGAATGGTGTGGTGTGCCAAAACCGTGTTGCAGGCATTGTGCATTTTCCGCCTGTTACGCGTATCAAATCTCTCAGAAAACCGAACAAAAGCGGTCTTTGAACTCAAGTTTATGGTTGGTTGGGGTGAGCACAAAGTGGTATTTGACAAGAGTGGGTTCAGGGCGTACTGTCTCGGTATGGCTTGGCGCTTGAATTTCCTATCCGGTGCCCTTTGTACTCAAAGCCTTGCGATAAGGTGGACGACGTCAATTAAGATAAATATGGAGGAGGAGGTTTCATGACCATCAGAATAGCACTCGACTCAATAGCCTTCAGGGAAAAGGAAAAGCCGCTGCTTGACGCGGGTGGCTTTCGTGTGTCGACCTTTCGCTACGACACTTCGATTGCGGCGCTGCGAATTGCCAATAGACGCGGCGAAATTATCGTTCTTCCTTTCAAAGGGCACCAAATCTGGCGCGCCAGATTTGATGGTCGTGATCTCACCATGAAATCCATGTTTGATCAGCCTGTTGACACACGGAACTATCTTGAAACCTATGGCGCTTTTTTCATCCACTGCGGTATCACAACCATGGGGCCGTCAGGTCCGATGGAAAATTATCCGCTGCATGGAGAACTTCCCAACGCGCCATTCCAGACCGGCTCCATCGTCATCGATGAAGTGGTAGGTAGCCTTACAGTCGAGGGCCATTATCAGCATACTGTAGCCTTCACGACCAATTATCGTGCCACCTCAAGCTATCGCTTGAAAGCCGACGAGGCCTTGATCGATGCTTCCCTGAAAGTGGAAAATATCAAAAAAACACCTATGGACCTAATGTATCTCGCGCATGCCAATTTCAGACCCGTCGATGATGGTGAATTAGTTTATTCGGCCGACTATCGCAACGAGACGGTTCGTGTTCGAACCTCAATCCCCGGTCACATTACACCAATGCCGGGCTATCGCGAATTCATCGCAGAGTTGGCAATTGACCCTTCACTGCATCATCGCCTCAAGGCCGGGCTTGGTTTTGATCCGGAAGTAGTTTTTTCAATAGACATGAAGACCGATGCGCAAGGCCTTGCCCACGCGCTTCTCAAGCGTCCTGACGGGACCTCGGATCATATTTCCTATCGTCCCGCCCAAGCAAAACATTGCATCCGCTGGATTTGTCGCACGCCCGATCAGGATGCAATCTGCATGGCTTTTCCCTCGACGAGTGAGGTTGAAGGCTATACCGCTGAAAAGATAAAAGGAAATGTCGTGGTTCTGCCGGCCGGGGCCGTCTGGAACATTGACATGCGGCTAGGCGCACTGACGAAGTCCGAAACTGAGCAAAAGATCAGCTTGATCGAGGCGATCCGAAAATCTTAAGGAAACCTTAATTGGCTTTGGTACTACAGAGAACAAATGCTTGCACGTTTACGGCTCTTTAACCAAGTTCAATCACTAAATCGAGCAAAAGCGGTCTTTGATCTGAAGATAATGGTGGGTGGGGGTTAGCAAAAGGTGGTACTTGACAAGAGTGGGTTCAAGGAGTACTATGGCGTGATTGGTTTGGGGGTTGAGTTCCTATCCGTCGTTCCGCCTTGATGCGGATTCTGGCGGAAGCGAAGAGCCTGGATTCGGGTACGATCGATTTTCAAGTTTCAGACGGAGGGAAAAATGCGCGCACTCGTCCTTGAGCGGCAGATGGAGTTGTCCCTCCGCGATATCGACTTGCCCGTCACGCCCGGTCCGGGCGAGGTGAAAATCAGGGTGCACACCGTCGGTATCTGCGGCAGCGACGTGCACTACTACACCCACGGCAAGATCGGGCCGTTCGTCGTGCGCGAACCGATAGTGCTCGGCCATGAGGCGTCGGGGACCGTAGTCGAGGTTGGCAAGGGCGTGACTGGCCTCAAGGTTGGCGACCGGGTGTGCATGGAGCCAGGCATCCCCGACCCGAACTCCCGCGCCTCGAAACTTGGCCTTTATAATGTCGACCCGAGCGTAACCTTCTGGGCGACGCCGCCGATCCACGGCTGCCTGACGCAGTATGTGATCCACCCGGCGTCGTTCACCTACAAGCTGCCCGAGACGGTGTCCTTCGCTGAAGCCGCGATGGTCGAGCCTTTCGCCGTAGGCCTCCAGGCCGGGTCGAAGGCGCGAATAGCGCCGGGTGATCTTGCTGTGGTCATCGGCGCCGGGCCGATCGGCATCATGGTGGCGCTCGCTGCACTCGCCGGCGGCTGCAGCCGCGTAATCATCGCCGACTTCCAGCCTCAAAAGCTCGCCATCGCCGCCCGCAATCCGGGCGTCGTTACCGTCGACATCACGCGGGAGAAGCTCGCCGATGTGGTGGCGCGGGAGAGCGACGGCTGGGGCGCCGACGTCGTGTTCGAGGCGAGCGGCAGCCCCAAGGCCTACGGCGGCATCTTCTCGTTGCCGAGGCCGGGCGGGTGCCTGGTTGTGGTCGGCATGCCGGTCGAACCGGTGGATTTCGACGTTGTCTCGGCGGCTGCGAAGGAAATCCGGATTGAGACGGTGTTCCGTTACGCCAACGTCTATGACCGGGCGATCGCGATGATCGCATCGGGCAAGGTCGACCTCAAGCCGCTGATCTCGGGTACGTTCGGCTTCGACGAGAGCATCGCCGCCTTCGAGCGCGCGGCAGCGGGCTGGCCGGGCGACGTCAAGTTGCAGATCAGGATGGACGAGCCGGCGTAGCGCGCCGGACGCACCGGAGGGGTAAATGGATTTGGGATTGAAGGGCAAGGTCGCCGTGATCACCGGCGGCAGCATCGGCATCGGCCTGGCGGTTGCCGAGGGACTCGCGGCCGAGGGCGTGAACCTCGTAGTCGCCGCGCGGCAGGGCGAACGCCTCGTCGCGGAGGCGAAGCGAGTGGCGCGGAAATACAATGTGAAGGCAGTGCCGGTCACCTGCGACGTGGCGACGGCGGAAGGCTGCGACGCGCTGATTGCCGCGACTACCAAGGCCTTCAAAGGCGCCGACATCCTCATCAACAATGCTGGCACCGGATCAAACGAGACGATCCAGGAGGCCCCCGACGAGAAGTGGCACTATTACTGGGACCTCCACGTCATGGCGGCGGTCCGCCTCGCCCGCGGCCTGGTGCCGTCGATGAAGAAGCGGGGCGGCGGGGTTATCCTCCACAACGCCTCGATTTGCGCCGTGCAGCCGCTCTGGTACGAGCCCATCTACAACACCACCAAGGCGGCGCTGATGATGTTCTCGAAGACGCTGTCGACTGAGGTGATCAAGGACAACATCCGCGTCAACTGCATCAATCCCGGCCTGATCCAGACGCCGGACTGGGTGAAGACGGCGAAGCAGCTCACCCAAGACAAGGGAGGCGACTGGCAGGGCTACCTCCAGGGCGTCGCCGAAGAATATGCGGTGATCAAGCGCTTCGGCAGCGCCGAGGAGCTCGCCCATTTCTTCGTCTTCCTCTGCTCTGACAAGGCCACCTACAGCGTTGGCTCGACCTACTTCGTCGACGGCGGCATGCTCAAGACGGTGTAGGCGATGGACGAATTTACTTCCGCCCCTCGGAAGTTCCACCCGAAACTTTCCGCTGATTTCGAGCGTAATTGGTCGGTACAAGGGCCCCGTCGCTTGTGCAACCGGGTTCAGCACTAGGCGGAGAGGAAGCCGTGTCGCCCGGGGTCACTCCCGAAAGTTCTGCAGGACAAAGCAGGCGGGGTGTGGTTGGCCCGAGCCGCGACGCGTTTCTCGTCCGGCTGGCGGCGAGACCGGAAATCGCTGCGGCGATCTTGCTGGCTGCGATGTCGGCATTTCTACTCTTCGCGACCCCGACCTTCGCGACACATGAGAACCTGATCTGGGTTTGTTATAGCTTTTCCGTCATCGGGATTGCGACCATAGGCATGCTGCTGGTGTTTGCTGCCGGCGACATCGACTTCTCGATCGGGGCGGAAATCGGTTTGGCGGCGGTGGTCGCCGGGCGAATCGTCTTCTACCACCCCGGTACGCCTGATGTGGT
>Ga0208960_1001259_pt1 | contig 13643 bp, 9 predicted proteins | sample GreLakmeON33MSRF_FD_187703 | JGI IMG/M metagenome (GOLD analysis project Ga0208960, IMG submission 187703) | Freshwater lentic microbial communities from great Laurentian Lakes, MI, USA - Great Lakes metaG ON33MSRF (SPAdes) | ecosystem: Environmental > Aquatic > Freshwater > Lake | place: Great...
TGGACGCGCGCGAGGCGAAGATTTACGGCCCGCGCGTGCTGGCCTTACTCCAGCGCGCCCACGACACGCTCACGGCGAAATACGGGTTGAAGCTGGAGAAGCAGACCATCGTAGAGATTTACCCGGAGCAGAAAGACTTCGGCGTGCGCACGTTCGGGATGCCGGACAACCCGGGCTTTCTCGGCGTCTGCTTCGGTTGCCTCATCACGGCGAACAGCCCGGCCAGCGCGCGCGGCCACGCCTCGAATTGGGAGGCGACGCTGTGGCATGAGTTCTGTCACGTCATCACCCTCACGCTCACGAAGAACAAGATGCCGCGCTGGCTCAGTGAGGGCATCTCGGTCTATGAGGAGCGGCAGGCCAGCCCGGCGTGGGGTCAGGTGATGAACCCGCGCTATCGCGAGATGATTCTCGGCGACGAGCTGACGGCGGTGGGCGACCTCAGCAGCGCGTTCCTCACGGCGAAGAGCGACCTGCACCTGCAATTCGCCTACTACGAGTCGTCGCTGGTGGTGCAGTTCCTCATCGAGAAGTTCGGCGTGGGCAAGCTGCGCGCGATTCTTGCCGACCTCGCGACGGGGAAGGAAATCAATAAGGCCATCGTGGCGCACACCGCGCCGCTGGAGAAGGTGGAGAAGGATTTTGAGGCTTACGCGAAAGACTTGGCGAAGCGGCTCGCGCCGGGGTTGGACTTCGAGAAGCCGAAGGGCTTGGCGGGGTTGTTGCCGGGGATGCTCGGGCGTCCGCCAGAGGGAACGGTGGTGGTCCCGCCCGCGACTGCGCCGGAGCCGAAGCCGTTGCTCGACCCGCTGAAACTTCACCCGAAGAATTTCTACCTCCTCACCCAGCACGCGAAGAAGCTGATGGCCGAGAAGAAGTTCGCCGAGGCGAAGGCGCCGTTGCAGAAACTCATCGAGAACTACCCCACGCACACGGGTGCCGACTCCGCGCTGTGGCTACTGGCGGAGGTGCATCGCGAGCTCAAGGAGACGCCGCAGGAGCGCGCGGTGCTGACCAAGGTCGCCGCGCTGGACGCCGACGCGGTGGATGCTTATTTGCGCTTGATGGAGCTGGCCGCCGCGACGAAGGACTGGCCGGTCGTGGCCGAGAACGCCCGTCGCTACCTCGCCGTGAACCCGCTCGTGGCGCAGCCGCACCGTTGGCTGGCGCGGGCGAGCGAGGAGCTGAAGCAGCCGCAGGAAGCCATCGCCGCCTACCAGACGGTGCTGCTCCTCGACCCCGCTGACCCGGCAGAAGTTCACTTCCGCCTCGCGAAGCTCTTCAACCCGACCGATGCCAAGTCCGCGAAGCAGCACATCCTGATGGCGCTGGAAGAAGCCCCCCGCTTCCGCGAGGCGCATGAGCTCTTGCTGAAACTCGCGCCCGGCGAAACGCCCGCTCCTGCGACGAGTAGCCCGAAAAAACCATGACCACCCGTGCCAAACTCCTCCCGCTCGCCGCGCTCCTGCTCGTCAGCGTCGCCGTCTTCGCCCAGTTCCGCGGCGGGCGCTTCCGGGGTGAGGGCAACTACTCCGGCAGCGGCTTCCCGAAAACCGCGCGCGAAGCCGAGCAGCACAGCAACGAGACGCCGATGTGGACGAACGCCCCGGGGTTCCAGAAGGACACGTTCACCTTCTGCCGCATCCGCTACAGCAGCAGCTCCGGCTACGGCGGCCGCAGTCGCGGCGGCTGGAGCACGGACTTCCCTGACGCGGACCTGAACCTCTCCTACCGCCTCCAGCAGATGACCTCGCTGAAGGTGAACCCGCTCGGCCGACTGCTCCAAATCGAAGACCCGGACCTCTTCAACTACCCGTGGGTTTACATGGTCGAGGTCGGCGCGCTGCGCTTCACGGACGAGGAGATTCCCATCATGCGGAAGTATCTCCTCAACGGCGGCTTCCTCATGGTGGACGACTTCTGGGGCGAGGCCGAGTTGGCGAACTTCATCCGCGAAATCAAGCGCGTCCTCCCCGAGCGCGAGGCCATCGAGCTGGAGATGGACCACCCCATCTTCCACAGCGTCTTCGACATCCAGCGAAAGAAGAACGAGATGCAGTGCCCGAACATCTACACGGGCACCATCAGCCAGGATACCGGCATCACCTGGGAACGCGAGGACGCGCGCGATGTTCACTTCAAGGGCATCTTCGACGACAAGGGCCGCATGATGGTCTTCATCGCCCACAACACCGACAACGGCGACGGCTGGGAGCGCGAGGGCGAGAACGAGTATTACTTCAAGGAGTTCTCCGAGAAGCGCGCCTACCCGCTCGGCATCAATGTGATTTTTTACGCAATGACTCACTGACCAGGGACACCCATGGAAAACGAAACCGCCGCACTAACCGCACAAACACGCACCTCGGAAGCCTCCGCACCGCCGCCGCTCCCCGAGCCGACCGAGCAGCAAGTAGTCGAGCAACTTCTCGCCGCGCGTGGAAAAATCTACGGCGAGCTGGGCAAGGTCATTGTCGGCCAGCGCGCGGTCATCGAGCAGATTCTCATCGCGCTCCTGTCCGGCGGGCATTGCCTCATCACCGGTGCGCCGGGCTTGGCGAAAACTCTCCTCGTCAAATCCATCGCGCAGATTTTCCACCTCAAGTTCTCCCGCATCCAGTTCACGCCGGACCTGATGCCTGCCGACATCACGGGCACGGAGATTCTTCAGGCCCAGGAGGGCGGACGCATGATGACCTTCGTGAAGGGCCCGGTCTTTGCGAACATGGTTCTCGCCGACGAAATCAACCGCACGCCGCCCAAGACGCAGGCCGCGTTGCTCGAAGCGATGCAGGAACACCAAGTCACCGCCGCCGGCCACCGGCACGCGCTGCCCGAACCGTTCTTCGTGCTCGCCACGCAGAACCCCATCGAGATGGAAGGCACCTACCCGCTGCCCGAGGCACAGCTCGACCGTTTCATGTTCAACGTCGTGATGGACTATCTCCCCGAGGACGATGAGGTCGCGGTCATCCAGCAGACCACGGCGAACTTGAAGCCCGTCATCGAGCAACTCTTCTACGGCGCGGACGTGCTGCGCTTCCACGAAGTCGTGCGCAAGGTGCCCATCGCCGAGGAAGTCGTCCGCTACGCCGTGCGCCTCGCCTCCGCCTCGCGCCCGAAGCAGAAAGATTCGCCTGCCTTCGTGAACGACTGGGTGAGTTGGGGGGCCGGCACGCGCGCGGGGCAGTTCCTCGTGCTCGGCGGCAAGACCCGCGCCCTGCTCGCCGGCCGCGCCCACGTCACCCGCGAGGACATCGAAGCCCTCGCCGCGCCCGTCCTGCGCCACCGCATCCTCATCAACTACCGCGCCGAGGCCGACGGCGTTACGGTGGACAAGGTCGTCTCGAAGCTGCTTGAACACGTGCGCGCCTCGACTCCGCAATGATTTCCCCCGCCGACCAAGTTGGCCACGCGAGCGGTTCGCTCATTGACCCGCAGGCCCTCATGGCCATCCGCAGCCTGGAGATGCGGGCGCGCGTCGTGGTCGAGGGTTTCTGGACCGGCATTCACCGCAGCCCTTACCACGGCTTCTCCGTCGAGTTCACCGAGTATCGCCAATACACGCCCGGCGACGACCCGCGCTATCTCGACTGGAAGCTCTTCGCCCGCAGCGACCGCTACTTCATCAAGAAGTTCGAGGACGAGACCAACCTGCGCTGCCATGTCCTCGCCGACAACAGCCGCTCGATGAACTTCGGCTCGCGCGGCTACTCGAAGGCCGCCTACGCGAACACCCTCGCTGCCACGCTCGCCTTCTTCCTTCACCAGCAGGGCGACGCCATCGGCGTGCTGACCTTCGACGACCAAATCCGCGAATACCTCCCCGCGCGCCACCGCCCCGGCCACCTCCGCCACCTCATGCTCGCGCTGGAGAAACCGCCCGGCGGTGCCGCCACCGACCTCGCCGCCCCGCTCAAGCGCATCGTCGAAATCGTCCGCAAGCGAAGCCTCATGGTGCTGCTCACGGACCTCCTCGCGCCCATCGCCACGTTGGAAAGCAACCTCGCCACCCTCACCGCCAGCGGCCACGAGGTCGTCGTCTTCCAAGTGCTCGACCCGGCGGAACTCAGCTTCGACTTCGCCAAGGCCGCGCTCTTCCGCGACCTCGAATCGGGCCGCGAACTCTACATTGACCCCGACGCCGTCCGCGCCGACTACCGCCGCCAATTCGACGCCCACTGCGCCGCCGTCGAAGCCACCTGCGCCAAGCTCGGCATCGTCCTCCGTCGCCTCACCACCGACCAACCGCTGGAGCTCGCGCTCTTCGACTTCCTCCGCGAGCGCATGAACCGCGGCAAGCTCGTCAAGCGCCACGCTGCATGAGCTTCCTCACGCCCCTCTTCCTGCTCGGCGCGCTCGCGGTCGCGCTGCCGGTCATCTTCCACCTCATCCGGCAGACCTCGAAGGAACAGACCGAGTTCAGCTCGCTGATGTTCCTGCTGCCCGTGCCGCCGCGCGTCACGCGGCGCAGCCGGCTGGAGCACCTGCTGTTGCTCCTGCTGCGAAGCCTCGTGGTTTGCCTGCTGGCGTTTGCCTTCGCGCGGCCCTTCCTGCCGAAAGCGGCTTCTACGGACCTGCCCACCGGTCCCGGCAAGCGCGTCGTCGTGCTCGTGGACACCAGCGCGAGCATGCGGCGCGAGGGGCTTTGGGCCGATGCGCGCGCGAAGGCGGAAGCCGTGGTCCGCGCCGCCGCGCCGGAGGATACCGTGGCTGTCTTCGCCTTCGACCGCGAGGTGCGCCGGCTCGTGACCTTCGAGCAATGGACTGCCGCCGCTGCCGGCCAGCGCGCGGAGTTGGCAGTGGACGCGCTCAAGAAAACTTCTCCTGGCTGGAACGGCACTCAACTCGGCCAAGCCCTCGTCGCCGCTGCGTCGGCACTTGAGGACACCCGCACCGACAACGCCCAGCAACCCGCGCGCGGCCCGCGCCAGGTCGTGCTCATCAGCGACTTGCAGGAAGGCAGCCGGCTCGACGCACTCCAAGCCTACGAGTGGCCCAAGGGCACCGAGCTTATTATCGAGCCGCTCAAGGCCAAGAAGCCCACCAACGCCGGCCTCCAGCTCATCGCCGACACTGACGAGAACGAGAAAAAGCCCGGCGAAGCCATCGCCCGCGTCCGCGTGAGCAATTCCTCCGACGCCAAGCGCGAGCAGTTCCAGGTCGGCTGGTCGGACGGCAAGGAGTTCGTCGGCAAGCCGCAGGACATCTACGTGCCGCCGGGCCAGAGCCGCGTCGTCGCGCTCAACGCGCCGCCGCTCGGAGCCATTGCCGAGCGCGTCCTCCTGCGCGGCGACGAGGAGGCATTCGACAACTCCCTCGCACTCATCCCGCCCGAGGCCGCGCGCGTCAGCGTGTTGTATCTCGGCGGCGAAGCGGCCACGGACACCGCCGAGCCGCTCTACTTCTTGGAGCGCGCCTTCCCGGCCACGCGCCGGCAAATCGTCCAAGTCGTCCCACGCACGCCGTCCGCCCAGTTCCTCCCCACCGATGCCGACGCTCCGCTGGTCATCGTCACCGACGCCTTGCCCGACGAACGCACCGCCACCGTCCGCCGCTTGCTGACCGACGGCAAAACCGTTCTCGTCTCGCTCAAGAATCGGAACGTCGCGCGCACGCTGGCCGGATTGCTCGGCAAGGATTCCGTCTCCGCTGACGAGGCAAAGGTGCCGTCCTACGCGATGCTCGCGGAGATTGATTTCCAGCACCCGCTCTTCGCGCCGTTCGCCGACCCGCGCTTCAGCGACTTCACCAAGATCCACTTCTGGAAGTATCGCCGCCTGGACGCGACGCAGTTCCCCGGCGCGCGCGTCGTCGCGAAGTTCGACACCGGCGACCCTGCGCTGCTGCAAGTGCCCGTCGGCAAAGGCACGCTCTACGTCCTCGCGACCGGTTGGCAGCCCGCCGACAGCCAGCTCGCGCTCTCGTCGAAGTTCCTGCCGCTGCTCTTCTCGCTGCTGGAGCAGGCCGGCGGCCTCCGCCCGCAGGTCACGCAGCACACCGTCGGCGACACCGTCCCGCTCGCCGCCACCAACGCCGCCGTGCGCGTGACCAAGCCTGATGGCACGAGCCTCACGCTCGGTGCGGGCACTGCCGCTGTCATCCAGACCGACCAACCCGGCATCTACACCGCCCTCAGCGGCGCGCTCACGCAACGCTTCGCCGTGAACCTCGACCCGCTGGAGAGCAAGACCGCGCCGTTGCCGGTGGAGGAGTTGGAACACCTCGGCCTGCCGGTGACCCGCGCCGACGGCAAGACCGCCGTGCAAGCCGCCGAGGCGAAACGCCAACTCGCGAACACCGAGTTGGAAGGCCGGCAAAAGCTGTGGCGCTGGCTGATTGCCGGCGCGCTGGTGTTCGTGACGTTGGAAACTTTGCTGGCCGGGTGGCTGGCGAAGCGACCTGCCCCTCAACCTTCGGGCGAAACATTATCGCCCGCTGGGCGTCTGTCTTGATGCGATGATTGCCCCCCTCCTCAATGAGCACCTGGAGCCGGTCGCGCGTCGCTACCGGCGGCTGCAGCTCTGGCGCGGGCTGGCGATTTGCTGGGCGCTCGCGGGTTTGCTCGCCATCGCGCTCGGGGCGTTCGGGGTGGAATACCGCGTCGGCGTGCCGCTGGTCGGAGTCGTCGCGTTTGCCGCGGCGCTGTGGATGGGCTTCGCCACGCTCTCCGCGAAGGCCGACTCGCACTGGCTCGCGCTGCAAATCGAGCAGCAGCACCCGGAGTTGAAGACGGCCTTGCTCGCCGCGTTGGAGCAGAAACCTGACGCCGATGGCCAGTTCAGTTTTCTCCAACAGCGCGTCATCGCCGAGGCCGTGGTGCATGGGCGGAACCTCGGTTGGACGGACGCCTTCCCGGTGCGGAAGCTCGCGCTCGCGCACGTCTCGCACCTCGCGGCCTTCGCGTTCTTCGTCGCGGCGCTGATGGGGTTGCGGACGAACAGCATCGGCGTCGCCGCTGAACGCGCCGCTGCGAAAGCGGTGTTGGACAACGTCTCCGTCACGCCCGGCGACACGCAGGTCGAGCGCGGCAACAGTCTCGTGGTGCTGGCGAAGTTCGAGGGCAAGCTCCCGCCCGGCGCGACGCTCGTTATCGGCGTGGGCACAAACGTCACGCGGTCCATCGCGCTGACAAAGTCGCTCGACGACCCGGTCTTCGGCGGCTCCGTGCCGGAGGTGAACGAGGACTTTAGCTACCGCGTCGAGTTCGCCGGCCAGCGCACGCGGGACTTCGCGGTGACGGTGTTTGAGCATCCCAAGCTGGAGCGCGCGGATGCGAAGCTGACTTTCCCGGCTTATACGCAGTTGCCGGAGAAGACCATCGAGGACACGCGCCGCATCAGCGCGGTGGAAGGCTCCGCGCTCACCTACACGCTCCAGCTCAACAAGCCGGTGAAGTCCGCGCGGCTGCTGCCCAAGAAGGAGGGCGACATCGTCACGCTGGGAACCGACGCGATGAAGCCCTTCGCCACGCTCACAAACTTCGCGCTCGTGGCCAGCCAGACTTACGCGCTCGAACTCGTGGATGCCGACGGGCGCACGAACAAGGTGTCGGCGCAGTTTGTTTTCGATGCGCTGCGGAATCGCGCGCCGGAGCTGAAGCTCGCCTCGCCGCGCGGCGACCAGCGGGTGTCGGCGTTGGAGGAGATTCAGTTCGCGGGCGAGGTGTGGGATGACTTCGGGCTGCGCGCGTATGGCATTGCGTATTCGCTCGGCGGGGCGGAACCGACTTTGCTGCAACTCGGTGAGGGCGCGTCTGCGAAGGACAAGCGCGGCTTCAGCCATGTGCTCCGGCTGGAGGAGTTGGGCGCGGCCCCGGATCAGCTCGTGGCGTGGTTCGCGTGGGCGGACGATGTCGGGCCGGACGGCGAGGTGCGGCGCACGGCGACGGATATGTATTTCGCGGAGGTCCGGCCGTTCGAGGAGATTTTCCGTCAGGGCCAGGGCGGCGCGGGTGAAGGTGAGGAGGAGGAGAAGGCCGGGAAGAAGGGCAGCGCGAAGGAACAGATGGGCAAGCTCGCCGAGCTGCAGAAACAAATCATCAACGCGACGTGGAAGCTGCGGCGGCAACAGGGCACGGCACTGCCGGTGACGAAAGTTCCGTCGCCATCCAAGGCCACCGCGAAGACCAAAGCCAACTTCGAGTAGTAACCAAACGCACGCTATGAAAGCACCAAGCTCCAAGCACCAAGCTCCAGAGAATTGCCACACACCAACCGCCAAGGCGTTGCTCGCTCAATCGTGCACGGCTGCCGTCGTGTGCGTTGCGCTCGCTGGCGGGTTACTGCTCGCGCCGCCGTTCCTCCTCGCACAGCAGCGTTTGTCGGCCGCGTCAGCGAAGGCTCCGGCGAACTTCCAGGCGGATGCCGGCGTGCTCATCGAGTCGCAGGAGAAGGCGCTGGAGATGGCGAAGGAACTGGCCGAGAAGTCCGAGAACCCGCGGGCGCAGGCCGCGATGGCGGAGGTGGTGAAGCAGATGGAACGGGCGTTGAAGTTGTTGGAGGAGGCGAAGGGTGAGCCGAAGAAGCTGGAGGCGGCGGTCGCGGCGCAGCAGGCGTCGTATCAGGCGCTGCTGAAGCTCGCGGAGCGCGAGTTCAAGGTGAACGAGAAGAAGGGCGGCAAGAGCGGCAAGGGCGGCGAGCAGGGCCGGCAGGGGCAGGTGGACCAGCTCGAGCTGAAGATGAACCAGAACCGTTACGAGCAGCAGAAGCAGGCGCAGGCCGAGGCCAAGCAGTCGCCGGAGCAGAAGGAGAATTTGCAATTCATGAGCCGGCTGCGCGAGTTGGCGCAGCGGCAGGGCGACTTGAACGAGCGGTTGAAGGAGCTGCAGACCGCGTTGCAGGAGGCGAAGAACGAGCAGGAGAAGGAGGAGATTCGCCGTCGCTTGAAGCGCTTGCAGGAGGAGCAGAAGCAGATGCTCGCGGACCTCGATGAGTTGAAGCAGCGCGCCGAGAAGCCGGAGAACCAGCAGCGCATGGCGGACACGAAACAGAAGCTCGACCAGTCGCGCGACGCGGCGCAGAAGGCGGCGGAGCAGATGGACAAAGGCAACGTCTCGCAGGCGCTGGCGAGCGGCACGCGGGCGCAGCGGGACTTGCAGGAGATGCGCGACGACTTGCGGAAGAAGAACGCGAACCAGTTCGCCGAGGACATGAAGCAGCTCCGGCAGGAGGCGCGCGACATCGCGCAGAAGCAGGAGGAGCTGGGCAAGCAGATGACCGCCACGCCGCAGCAGAACAAGAAGAAGTCGCTCACGGAGCCGGATGCGAAGTCGGAGTTGCCGAAGGACTTGAAGGAACAAAACGAGCGGCTGAAAAAGTTCGTCGAGCGCGCTACGGAGATTGCCGAGCAGTCGGAGAACGCGGAGCCGCTGCTGCACCGGCAGCTTTACGACGCTGTGCGCAAGCAGGCGCAGAGCGAGGCGCAGAACTTGAAGGAGACGAAGAACGACTTGGCCCGGCGCGGGATGCTGACGCGCGGGATGTATGACTTGCTGGAAAAAGCGTCGGCGGACGGCGCGACCAAGTCGCTCGAAATCGCGGGCGAGCTGGCGAAGAGCGGGTTGAACAACCCGGCGTCCGCCGTGGAGCAGCGGGCGCGCGCGGGCATCGAGGAGATGCGCAAGGGCGTCGAGCGCGCCGCCGAGAGCGTGCTGGGCGACGAGGGCGAGGCGTTGAAGCAGGCGGCCAAGACGCTCGACAGTCTGGCGCGACAGCTTGAGAGCGAACTGGCGCGCGGCGAGGCGAAGCAGGGCGAGAAGGGCGGCGAGCCAAAGGCTGGCGAGCAGCCGGGCGAGCCGAAGGGCAAGTCAGCACAGGGCGAAGGCAAACAGCCCGGCAAGCAGGCGGGCAAGGCAGGCGCGGGCAAGGCCGGGCAGAATTCCAAGGACGGCAAACAGGGCGAGGCGCAGGTCGGAGCCGAACCCGGTGAGGGCAACCAGCCCGGTGAGAAGGGTGGCAAGCAAGGTTCCAAGTCCGGACCGGACGGCAAAGAGGGTGAAGGCAAGGAGGGTTCCAAAGCTGGTCAGGGCGGAAAGCAAGGCGAGGGCAAGGAAGGCGGGAAGGCTGGCCAAGGCGGACAGCAACCTGGTGGTAAAGACGGCAAAGACGGAAAGGGCGGGAAACAAGGCGAGCAACCCGGCGAAGGTCAGGGCAAGGGCGGCGGTTCCGGTCAGCAACCCGGTGGCGAGCAGGCTGGCAAGCAGGCGGGCGACAACAGTCCTTCACCCGGCAAGCAGGACGGGAAGCAGGCCAACGGCGGCCAGCGTGGTGGCGGCAATCAGCGCGGCGGCGACCGAGGTGGGTTTGAGGGCATTCTTCCCGCCGGTGTCATCGCCGAGCGCGGTGGCGAACAGGCCGGGCCCATTACGAGCGAGCGGGGTTACGCGGACTTCAGCGACCGCCTGCGCGATGTGGAGGAGATGGTGGACTCGAGCGAGCTGCGGAACCAGTTGCAGACCGTGCGCGAGCGCCTGCGGGCCGAGCGCGTGGAGTTCAAGCGCACCGGACTGGAGCCGACGAAGTGGGACCTCGTGCGGGTGCAGGTGATGAAACCGCTGGTCGAGGTGCGGCAGCGCATCGAGGAGGAGCTGGCCAAGCGCGACAACCGCGAGGCGATGGTGCCGATTGACCGCGACCCGGTGCCCGGCCGCTTCTCCGAACTGGTGCGGAAGTATTACGAGAACCTCGGCAAGAGCGATGCGGAGGCGGGCGTTGCGCCGAAGGTTTCACCCAAGTAATTTTCAACCATGAGCACACTGATGGAAATCAAGGCGGCAGCCGAACAAGTGTCTGCCGAAGACCGCTATGAACTGCTGCACTGGCTGGCGGGTTCCGAGGAGATGCGGCGGCGCGAGTTAGAGGAGTTGCGCCGTGCGATTACCGTAGGTGTGGAACAGGCGAACCGGGGCGAACTGGCTCCGCTGGACATTGAGGAAATCAAGACCGAGGGCCGGCGGCGGCTGGGAATCAAGGCTTGATGCACGGCGAAGTCTTACGCACGCCCGAAGCTCGACTGGACCTCTGTGACATCTGGGAATACATCGCCCACGACAATGTGGCTGCGGCTGACCGATTGGTGGATGAGATTGACTCCAAGTGTCGGTTCCTCGCTGGAATGCCGGAACTCGGACGCTTGCGGGAAGAGCTGTCTCCGCGTCTTCGAAGCTGGGTGGTGGGCAACTACGTGATTTTCTACCGCCCCCAACTCAACGGCATTGAGGTCATTCGCGTGCTGCACGGACGACGTAATTTCCCAGCGCTGTTCAACGAATGACCCTCGCCTCCCTCATCTTCTCCGGGCGCGACTGGCTGCTGCCGGTGCTCGTGCTTGCGGGCCTCGGCGGCGCGGCGCTGGTGTGGGGTTACGCGCGGGCGGCGGCGGACAAGGGACTACGAGTGACTTGTGTGCTGCTCAAGGTGCTCGGCTTCGTCGCGCTCGCGTTGTGCTTGCTGGAGCCGTTCTGGACGGGACAGCGCGTGAAGCCGGGCGCGAACTTGCTCGCGGTCGTCGCGGACAACAGTCAGGGGATGCAAATCCACGACCGGGGCAACGCGCAGAGCCGCGGCGAGTTCCTGCGCGACGCACTCGCAGGCAAGGGCGCGGACTGGCTTGCGAAACTCCGCGAGAACTTCGAGGTGCGCGGCTATGTCTTCGACTCGCGGCTCCAGCCCAGCACGGACTTCACGGAACTTAACTTCGACGGGCGCGCTTCCGCCATCGGCAGCGCACTCACCACGTTGAAGGAACGGCTCGGCAACCGCCCCATCGCCGGCATCGTGTTGCTCACCGACGGCAACGCCACGGACATCGCGGGCGAGCTGCCGGACTTGAAGGGCTTGCCGCCGATTTATCCCGTGGTCATCGGGCGCGAGGACGCGGACCGCGACATCGCGCTGGTAAACGTGGGCGTGACGCAGACTTCCTTCGAGGACGCGCCAGTGACGATTCAGGCCGAGGCCACCGCCAGCGGCTACGCGGGCGCGGACGTGAAGGCGGAGTTGCTCGACCGCGCGGGCAAGGTCATCGAGCAGCAGACCGTGCGCGTGAAGGGCAGCAGCGAGACGATGACGTTCCGCTTCCAGTTCAAGCCGGAGCAGAAGGGCGTTTCATTCTATCGCGTGCGTGTCGGGGCGCAGGGCGAGGGCGGGCAGTTTGCCGACGCGAAGGCTTCCGCCGAGGCCACGCTCGCGAACAACACGCGCGTGCTCGCCGTGGACCGGGGGCGCGGGCCGTTCCGCATTCTCTACGCCAGCGGGCGGCCCAACTGGGAGTTCAAGTTCCTCAACCGCGCGCTCGCCGAGGACGACCAGGTCGAGTTGCTCGGGCTGATTCGCATCGCCAAGCGCGAGCCGAAGTTCGCCTTCCGGGGACGCGCGGGCGAGTCGAGCAACCCGCTCTTCCGTGGCTTCGGCAATCAGTCGAAGGACGAAATCGAGCGCTACGACCAGCCGGTGTTGGTGCGCCTGAACACGAAGGACGCCGAGGAGTTGAGCAAGGGTTTTCCCGCCACGGCCGAGGAGTTGTTCGCCTACCACGCCATCATCGTGGATGACTTGGAGGCGGAGTTTTTCACGCTCGACCAGAAGTCGTTGCTGCAAAAATTTGTGAGCGAGCGCGGCGGTGGATTTCTCATGCTCGGCGGCGCGGAGACGTTTCACGAGGGGGGCTACTTGCGCACGCCCATCGGTGACATGCTGCCGGTCTATCTCGACCGCACGCCGGACGAGACGGCGCGGGAGAACCTCCGCCTCGGCCTGACGCGCGAGGGCTGGCTCCAGTCGTGGGCGCGCTTGCGCCCGACGGAAGGCGAGGAGAAGGCGCGCCTCGAAGCGATGCCGGGCTTCGCGCTGCTCAACGAAGTGCGCGACCTCAAGCCCGGCGCGAGCAGCATCGCCACCGTGACGGACGCCGCCGGGCGGGCGCACCCGGCGGTGGCGACACAACGCTTCGGCCACGGACGCACAGCGGTCGTGACTGTGGGCGACGTGTGGCGGTGGGGTTTGCGCGAGCCGGAGATGCACGCGGACATGGACAAGGCGTGGCGGCAACTCACGCGCTGGCTCGTGGCTGACGTGCCGAACAAGGTGGAACTCACCGCGCAGCCAAAGAAGGGCGACGCGAACCAAGCCATCGAACTGCGCGTGCGCGTGCGCGACCCGAAGTTCCAACCGCTCGACAACGCGACCGTGATGCTGAACGTGCAGCCCGTCCTCGGCGGCGTGAGCAACGCGCCGGCGATTCGCTTGCCCGCCGAGCCGTCCACGACGGAGCCGGGCCTTTACACCGCCACCTTTGTCCCGCGCGAGACCGGCGGCTACCACGTCGAGGCGACGGCGACGAACAGCGTCGGAGCCGAAGCCGGTCGGGCTGTCGCGGGTTGGACGACGGACTTGGCGGCGGAGGAATTTCGTTCGCTGAAGCCGAACCGCGCGTTGCTCGAAACCATCGCCAAGCAAACCGGCGGCGAGGTCGTGGACATGGGCGCGCTCGGCTCCTTCGCGAGTCGCCTGCCGAGCTTGAAGGCCCCCGTGACCGAGGCGTGGACGATGCCGCTGTGGCATCAGCCGGTGGTCTTCGCCTTCGCGCTGCTGTGCTTTATCGCCGAGTGGGGGCTGCGGAGAAGGAGGGGGTTGCCATGATGC
>Ga0208960_1001263_pt1 | contig 13626 bp, 11 predicted proteins | sample GreLakmeON33MSRF_FD_187703 | JGI IMG/M metagenome (GOLD analysis project Ga0208960, IMG submission 187703) | Freshwater lentic microbial communities from great Laurentian Lakes, MI, USA - Great Lakes metaG ON33MSRF (SPAdes) | ecosystem: Environmental > Aquatic > Freshwater > Lake | place: Great...
CTCGACCAGTTCCATGTCTCTCGCAGCCTCGCGCGCACGCTGCGGAAGGGTGGGTTTGAAGTCACCTTCGACCGCGCCTTCCGCGAGGTCATCACGGCGTGCGCCAAGACGCGGCGGCCGGGCGGTTGGATTTCGGCGGAGTTCATCGCGGCCTACACCACACTGCACGAAGCCGGCCACGCGCACAGCGTCGAGTGCTGGCAGGCGGGGAAGTTGGTCGGCGGGGTCTATGGCGTGGCAGTGGGCGGGCTGTTCGCGGGGGAGTCCATGTTCCACCGGGCCGACGATGCCTCGAAGGTAGCGCTGTTCCATCTGGTAGGTCGGCTGCGGGAGCGGGGTTTCGTGCTGTTCGACACGCAGATGGTCACGCCGGTGACGAAGCAGTTGGGCGCGACAGAGATTTCGCGGGCGAAGTATCTGCGGCTGCTGGGGGCTGCGGTGAGGGTTCAGGCGGTGTTTGAGTGAGTTGTCGGGAATTACCCCTTTACACCTCCGATGCAGGCTCCTAAGCTGCCGCCTTCATTATCGAAAAACGAAAGTATGGAAGCACTGATTAAGAACAAAATTGTCGCGGACCACCAGCTCCACGCGAAGGACACCGGCTCCGCCGACGTGCAAGTCGCCCTTCTCACCGAGCGCATCTCTCACCTGACCGGCCACCTGCAGGGCAACAACAAGGACCACAGCTCCCGCCGCGGGCTGCTCATTATGGTCAGCCAGCGCCGCCGGTTGCTCAACTACCTCCAGAAGACGGACAACAGCCGTTACTTGGGGCTCACCAAGAAGCTCAAGCTCCGCAAGTAACCGCTGGGCTTTTCACTTTCGGAGTCGGGCGGCCTTTGCGGCGACGCCCGGTTTCGACACCATCCATCCCGCCGCTAAGAAACCGACCCGTCACCATGGGGAAATTTCAATCAGCACCCGCCCCGGCGGATGCTCACTGAAGTTCCTCCCGGTGAACGGGCCGAAACACCAGTAAGAAACATGTCAGCCAAAGTCACCGCCCAAGTCGGAGGGCAAACTCTTTCCATAGAGTCCGGCAAAATCGCCAAGCAAGCCGACGGAGCCGTCATCGTCCAGTTCGGCGAAACCATCATCCTCACTGCCGCCGTTGCCGCCGTGAAGGCCAAGGAAGGGCAGGAGTTCTTCCCGCTCACCGTGGACTACCGCGAGAAGGCCGCTGCCTGCGGCAAGTTCCCCGGCAGCTACTTCAAGCGCGAAGGGCGCCCCACCGAGAAGGAAATTCTCACCATGCGCCTCACGGACCGGCCCATCCGGCCGCTGTTCCCCAAGGGTTGGTTCAACGAAGTCCAGGTCCAGTCCATCCTCCTCAGCGCGGATGGCGAGAACGACCCCGACATCCTCAGCATCCTCGGCGCGAGCGCGGCGTTGATGGTCAGCGACATCCCGTTCGCCGGGCCGCTCGGCGCGGTGCGCGTCGGTCGTGTCGGCGGCGAGTTCATCGCCAACCCCACTCACTCGCAGATGGCCGAGAGCGATCTCGACCTCGTGTATGTCGGCAATGAAAAAGACGTGGTGATGATCGAAGGCGGTGCCGACGAGATCACCGAGGCGGACTTGAACGACGCCCTGCGCTTCGCCCACGAGGCCTGCCAGCCGCTCATCGCCGCGCAGAAGGAACTCGCCGCGAAGATCGGCAAGAAGAAGCGCGACATCACGCTCATCCTCGTCCCCGACGAAGTCCTTAAGGACGCCAAGAAACTCGCCGGCAGCCGCATCGCCACTGCGTTGCTCACCCCCGGCAAGCTCGCCCGCGAAGCCGCGTGCAAAGCCATCCAAGACGAGATCGGCGTGAAGCTCGTCGAGAAATACGGCGCGGAGAAGGTCACCAAGTTCACCATCTCCCAGGCCTTCTACTACATCCAGAAGGAAGCCGCCCGCGAGATGATCATGACCACGGGCAAGCGCCTGGATGGTCGTGGTTGCGATGACCTGCGCGCCTTGAGCAGCGAAGTCGGCATGCTCCCCCGCGCGCACGGTTCCGCCGTGTTCGTCCGTGGCGAGACTCAAGCCATGGCCCTCGCCACCCTCGGCACCACCGAGGACGCGCAGAACTTCGACGCCTGGACCGGTGGCCAGACCAAGAAACAATTCCTCCTGCACTACAACTTCCCGAACTTCTCCGTCGGTGAGACGGGCCGCATCATGGGCCCCGGTCGTCGCGAAATCGGCCACGGCGCGCTCGCCGAGCGTTCGCTCGAGCCGGTGATTCCCTTCGACAAGTTCCCCTACGCCATCCGCGTCACTGCGGAGATCATGGAATCCAACGGTTCCACCTCCATGGCCTCCGTCTGCGCCGGCACATTGGCGCTCATGGACGCTGGCGTGCCCATCACCCGCCCGGTCGCCGGCATCAGCATCGGCCTCTGCTGCGAGACCGATGAGAACGACGTCATCAGCGACTACCGCATGCTCACCGACATCATCGGCTGGGAAGACGCCTTCGGTGACATGGACTGCAAGTTCGCCGGCACCACCAAGGGCATCACCGGCTTCCAGCTCGACCTCAAGCTCCGCGGCCTGCCGCACAAGATTCTGGCCGAGTCCCTCGAGAAGGCCCGCATTGCGCGGCTCGCCATCCTTGATTCGATGCTCGCGGTCATCCCCGAGTCCCGCAAGGAGCTCAACAAGTATGCTCCGCGCATCGTGACCGTGAAGATCAACCCCGAGAAGATCGGCGCGCTCATCGGACCCGGCGGCAAGAACATCAAGCGCCTCGTCGAGGAGTCCGGCTGCGAAATCAACATCGAGGACGACGGCACTGTGCACATCTACTCGATCAGCGAGGACGGCATGAAGATCGCCCGCGAGTCCATCGAAGGCATGACCGCCGAGGCTGAGATTGGCAAAATCTACAAAGGCCGCGTTGTCACCATCAAGGAGTTCGGCGCGTTCGTGGAATTCCTCCCCGGCAAGGATGGCCTTGTCCACATCAGCGAGCTGTCCAACAAGCGCGTCAACAACACCGAAGACGTTGTCAATGTCGGTGACGAGATTCATGTCAAGTGCCTCGGCGTGGACGAGAAGGGCCGTGTGCGCCTCTCCCGCAAGGCCGCCATGGAAGACCGTGGCGAAGCCATCCCCAGCGAAGGCGGCGACAGCGCACCTGAAGGCTCGGCTGAACCCAACGGCAACACTGGCGGCGGCGAAAGCTCCGGCGGCGATCGTGGTGGCCGTGGCGAGCGCGGTGGTCGCGGTGAACGCGGCGGCGACCGTGGCGGCGACCGTGGTGGTCGTGGCGAACGCGGCGGCGAACGCCGCGAGAAGCCGGGCCGCAAGGAACCCGCCACCCCTGCTGAAGACGGCAAAGTCTATCGCGCCAAGGTCGTTTCGATTAAGGACTTTGGCTGCTTCGTGGAATACATGCCCGAGTCCGAGGGCCTCGTGCACGTCAGCGAACTCGCCAACTTCCGCGTGAAGCAGGTTGAGGACATCGTCAAGGTCGGCGACGACATCTGGGTCAAGTGCATCGGCACCGACGAGCGCGGTCGCGTGCGCTTCTCCCGCAAGGCCGCGATGGAAGAGCGCGAGAAGGAACAAGGCGGCGGCGAAGCCGCTCCTGCTGCTGACGAGGCTTCGAAAGCTTAACCGCAACTCAACTCACACGAACGGCGGACTGGCAACAGTCCGCCGTTTGCTTTTAGTAGCCGGTGAAATCAGAAGGGGGACTTTGGTGCTGTCGCGGCGAAGTTGCCCGCATTTTCCTTGGCAATGCTCGGTCCCGTTGTTACTCACCCGGCGCGACAAATCCCGTCGCGTTCCCAATAACTCTGCAATCATCCCAAGCACCATGCCCGAAGTTGAAATCCCTCAAGAGTTCGGCAGCAAAGAAGACAAGCGCGTCGGCATCAAGATCGCCGTCATCGCCGTCATCATGGCCATCGTGTCCGCCTACGGGAAGAACGCGGCCAACGACATGATCATCAACGAGGTGAAGGCCTCCAACGGTTACGCGTGGTATCAGGCCAAGCGCATCCGTGCCGCGCTGAATGACCAGGCCATCTCACAGATTGACCTCGATTTGCTCGGCCAGCCCAGCGATGCGCAGCGGGAGGCAATGGGCAAGCTCAAGAAAGAGCTCCAAGAAAAGAACGCCGAATACAAAAAGGAGAACGACGACCTTCTCAAGGCGGCTGACACCACCAAGGCCGAGGCCGCGCTCGCGGGAAAGAAGAACGATGCATTTGACCGCGCGGAGATCGCGTTGCAAGTCGCCGTGGTGCTCTGCTCGCTGACCTTGCTCACGGGGAGCGCCACTTTCTCGCAAGCAGGCATCGGGCTGGCAGGGCTCGGTGTCGTGTTGGCTGGGATGGCGTTCTTCCAGAAGCCTGACGCGCCGAAGCCCGAGGCGCAGCAACCGCCCGCAGCGACCGCTCCGGCCTCCCCTACCGGATCGTCCACGCCGGCAGCGAAGTAGTGGTGGGTCGGGCTTCGCCCAAAGTCAGACCAGTTCCGATGGCAAACGTGGGCCTTGGTTGGGGCAACCCGATTTCCAAAATGCAAATCGGGATAAGTCCCGAGTGCGCGCCCGGGCGCCCGGCGGATGGAGTCCGGAAGCGCCCGCACGGCTATGCGCCTTGCGGGTCGTGGGGGAGCTAGGTAGTTTTCAGCGATGCCAGCGCTGGCCACTAATCGTTTCACCGTTGAGGACTGCTGCCGGAAGGCAGTGGCCGGTGTGGCCGTGTCCGATGCGCATGGTGTTTTCGCTTTTCGCTGCTTTCATGCGCATTCTTGCCCTTGATCACGGAACGGTTCGCGTCGGGGTTGCGGTGAGCGACGAGTTGGGGATGATTGCCCGGCCGTTGGAGTTCATCCCGGCCGAGCCGTGGGAGGGTTTCATCGCGCGGATGGCGACGCTGCTGGCGGAGTTGCAGCCGGAGCAAATCATCGTGGGTCTGCCGCGCAACATGGATGGCTCGATGGGATCTGCGGCGGAGAAGGTGCGCGTGTTCATCGAAAAGCTGCGGGAGACGGTGACGGTGCCGATGCGCACGTGGGACGAGCGGCTGACGACGGTGCAGGCGCAGCGGATGCTCCGGCAGGCGGGGCATAAGGCGAAGGACCAAAAGGGGAAGTTGGACCAGACGGCGGCGGCGATCATCTTGCAGAGTTATCTGGACAGCCAGAGTTGAGCTTTTTTTTGGCCACAGATGAAACACAGAGGGAACACAAATTGGGAAACGGCGAAGCGGGGCTTCATCTGTGTGCCATCTGTGTCTAGCTGTGGCTGAGAATCGTCGTGAGCATGGTCAAACTGAAACTCACGGTGGCCTACGACGGCTCCGGCTATGAGGGCTGGCAGACGCAGAAGACGGGCGTGGGGGTGCAGTCGCTGGTGGAGACGGCGCTGGGGAAGTTGTTTCCGAGCCAGCCCAAGGTTTTCAGCTCCAGCCGCACGGACACCGGCGTCCATGCGATGGGCATGGCGGCGCACTTCGAGGTGCCGCGTGCGGAGTGGTGCATGACGGCGGCGCGGCTGCTGCTGGCGGTGAACGCGCATTTGCCGGAGGACATCCGGGTGCTGTCGGCGCGGCGCGTGCCGGCGAAGTTTCACGCGCGGTTCAGCGCGGTGGGGAAGGAGTATCGCTATCAGGTGTGGAATCACGCGGCGATGAATCCGCTGCTGCGCATGCAGGCGTGGCACTGCAAGCGGAAGCTGGACTTGGCGGCGATGCGCTCAGCGGCGGGGGATTTCGTCGGCAAGCACGACTTCCGGTCGGTGCGCTCGAACCCGACTTACGATACGGACTCGACGGTGCGCACGTTGTCGCGGTGCGAGGTCAAGCGGCGCGGGTCGCTGATCACGTTCGTCATCGAGGGCGACGGGTTTCTCTACAAGATGTGCCGGGGCATCGTGGGGACGTTGGTGCAGGTGGGGGAGGGGAAGATTGCGCGCGATGCGGTGCGGGAGATTCTCGCGTCGCGCGACCGGGGTGTGGCGGGGATGACGGCTCCGGCGCACGGACTGGTCCTCTGGCGGGTGCTGTATGACCCGAAGAACTTAAACCCCAAGCCGCGCCCGGAATGAAACCCAGAGGAAATGAAACCACTAACCTGCACTAACTGGCACTAATGCGAACCGGTTCAAAAGGCTTGCTTCCTGTTTTTGCTCAAGTCACCTGCGCTTTTTTTATTAGTGCTGGTTAGTGCAGGTTAGTGGTGCTTGGGAATTATCATGAACGTCGTCCTCGTCGAGCCGGAGATTCCGCCGAACACGGGCAACGTCGCCCGCCTGTGCGCGGTGACGCGGACGACACTGCATTTGGTGGAGCCGCTGGGCTTCAAGCTGGATGACGCCACTCTGAAGCGCGCGGGGATGGACTACTGGCGGCAGGTGGAGTGGCGGCGGTGGCGGAGTTGGACGGAGTTTGCAGCGGCGGTGCCGTCGGACGCGCGGCTGTGGTTCGTGGAGTCGGGCGGGCCGAGGCGTTACGATGAGGTGCGGTTCGGGGCAGGGGACTATCTGGTGTTCGGGCGGGAGACGGCGGGTTTGCCCAAGGCGTTGCTGGAGGCGCATCGTGAGGGTTGGTTGCGGATACCGATGTCCAACCCGGAAGCACGCTCGTTGAATCTCGCCAACTGCGTGGCGCTGGTGCTCTACGAAGGGCTGCGGCAGCAGGGGTTTAAAGAGGAGGCATGACCGGGAAAGTGGCGCTGGCTCAATTTTTCCCGCTGGGATCCCCTTTTTCGTGGTTTTTCCGTATTGGTGAGGCGCTGAAGGGCGCGCAATCTCAAGACGTTCCGATGACGCGGTGTTTGACAGCAAGTCGTCCGCCGGTAGGATGCCGCCAGACGCCGTTCAACCGATTAAAGCCGTGCCTGTCAAAGACGATTACCTGGTAGATACACTCGCGGACATGGGTTTGCTGACCAGCGAGGATGTCACCCAAGCCCGTGCGGAGATCGAGTCAGGGGAGTTCGCCGACCAAGGAGTGATTGACCGACTGTTCGCGACCCAAATCATCAGCGCGGCGCACATCACTCAGGCGAAGGCCATTCAGTTCGGTATGGAGACGGTGGACCTCAGCGGGTTGACGCTGAAGGATGATGCGGTCCAAATTCTGCCCAAGCACATCGCGAACAAATACAAGTGCGTGCCGGTGTATTTTGAAGAGGGCACGCTGATCGTGGCTGTCACCGACCCTTCAGATCTCGACACGATGGACAGCCTGCGCCATGTGCTGAAGGTGAACAATTTGGAGTTCCGCGTGGCGACGGAGCAGCAGGTGGACCAGGCCATCGCGAAGAATTACGCGACCGGTGAAGAGTCGGTGGCCGGGATGATTCAGGACATTACCGAGGGGGAGATTGACCTCGGCTTCGCTGACACGGACGCGTTGGAAGCGGCGCAAGAGGCGGCGGATGCGGACGCCCCGCTGATCAAGTTGGTGAACACGATCATCGCCGACGCCTACAAGACGCGCGCCTCCGACATCCACATCGAGCCGCTGGAGAAACGACTGCGAGTCCGCTACCGGATTGACGGCTGCCTGCAGGAAGTGAACAGCCCGCCCAAGAAGCTTCAGAACGCCATCATCAGCCGCCTGAAGATTCAGGCCGGCATGTCCATCGCGGAGAAGCGCATCCCGCAGGACGGACGCATCCAGCTCGACATCATCGGCAAGTCCATTGACTTGCGCGTGAACTCCCTGCCCACCGTGCATGGCGAGAGCATCTGCATGCGTATTCTCGACAAGTCCGGCCTCAAGCTGGGCTTGACGGAGTTGGGCTTTCTCACTGACGACCAGCAGACGTTCGAGCGGTTGATTGGCCTGCCGGACGGGATTCTCCTAGTCACCGGCCCGACCGGCTCCGGCAAGACGACCACGCTTTACTCCTGCCTCAATTACATCAACCGGCCCGACCGCAAAATCATCACGGTGGAGGACCCGGTTGAATACGTGCTCGCCGGCATCAACCAAGTGCAGGTCCACGAGATCATCGGCCTCACCTTCCAAAACGCGCTGCGCGCGATGCTCCGTCAGGCGCCGAACGTGGTCATGCTGGGAGAAATTCGTGACTTGGAAACCGCGACCATCGCCATCAACGCGGCGCTCACCGGCCATCTAGTGTTCTCCACGCTGCACACGAACGACGCGCCCGGTGCTGTTCAGCGGCTTGTGGACATCGGCATCAAGCCCTTCCTCGTGGCCACGGCCTCGCGCGCATTGATGGCCCAGCGCCTAGTGCGCCGCATCTGCAAGAAGTGCATCGCGCCGTGCATTCCCACGGAGGTCGAGTTGAAGGCTCTGCGCTTGGATCCGAACCTGCCGGGCAACAAATACTCGAAGGGCATGGGCTGCGATAATTGCAACAAGACGGGCAACCGCGGCCGCTTCGGCGTCTTCGAGGTCTTTGTCATTGATGACAGCGTGCGCAAGCTCATCTTCGACAAAGTCTCCGGCGTTGCCCTGCGCGCCCGCGCCCGCGAGATGGGCATGAGGAGCTTGCGTGAGGACGGCGCGCGCAAGGTTGTGGCCGGGATGACCACGGCGGACGAGGTGATCAAAAACACGACGGCGGACGAAGTGTGACCGAACAGCGAGCTTGAGAAAACGACTATGGGAACGTATCAAATGTCGGATCTGTTGCAGTTGATGGTGGCGGAAGGATCTGCCGACCTGCACATTCGCGTCGGCATTCCCCCATGCATCCGCGCCCACGGTTCGTTGGAGCGCGTGCAGGGGCCCTCATGCACACCGGAAGACACCGAGGAGCTGATGACCAGCATCACCTCCGAGGACAACATCCAGCAGGTGCGCACCAAGGGCGGGGCGGACTTCGGCTTCGCATTCGGCGAGCTGGCGCGCTTCCGGGTGAGCTGCTTCAAGGAGCGAGGCAACTTCGCCCTCGTCCTGCGGCAGATTCCCACCAGGCTCCTCACCATTGACCAGATCGGCCTCTCGCCCACGCTGGTGGACGAGCTGATCCACAAGCCGCGCGGCATGATCCTAGTGACCGGGCCCACTGGCTCCGGCAAGTCCACCACGCTGGCCTCGATGGTCAACATCATCAACGAGACATCGGACCACGCCCACATCATCACGGTGGAGGATCCGATCGAGTTCTATCACAAGCACAAGAAGGCGGTCATCACGCAGCGCGAGGTTCACATTGATGTGCCGAGCTTTGCCGAGGCGCTGCGCCGCGCGCTGCGGCAGGACCCCGAGGTGATTTTGGTCGGCGAGCTGCGCGACTTGGAAACCATTGAAGCCGCGCTGACCGCCGCAGAAACGGGCCACGTCGTCTTCGGCACCCTGCACACCAACTCCGCTGCAAAGACGATTGACCGCATCGTCAACGCGTTTCCCATGCAGCAGCAGGAAACCATCCGCATCCAGCTCTCCACCGCGTTGGTTTCCGTCGTCGCACAGATTTTGGTGCCGACCAGCGACAAGCCCGGGCGCCTCGCGATCCATGACATCATGGTGATGACCAACTCGATCTCCGCGCTCATCCGCGACAACAAGACCTTCCGCCTCATCTCGGAACAGCAGACCGGCGCGAAGTATGGAATGGTGACTTTGGATCAGGGTCTGGTGAACTGGTATATCAAGGGCCGTATCGCCCGCGACACTGTGGTCACCCGCTGCATTGATTCACAGGCGATCCTCGGCAAACTCGAAGAGGCGGATGCTGAGAAGGAAGCCGCCGCCGCTGCGGAGGAAAAATAGCCATGTCCGCCCACATCTCAGACCCGTTGCTAAACCTCGTCCGCGAGCGCGGGCTGATTGACGACCTTCAACTCGAGGAGGTGATGCAGGAGAACAACAAGAGCGGCAAGGACATCGGGCAGATACTCGCGGACTCGCACATCCTCGATCTGGACACCCAGCTTAACCTCATCGCCGAGCACCTCGGCACCGAGGTGGTGACTGGCGTGCAGGATCTCGGAATCCAGCCCGAGGTCATCGCAGCCATCCCGTCTGCCACCGCCCGGATGTATCAATGCCTCCCGCTCGAACTTCACGGCAATTCCCTCCGCGTGGCGTTCGCTGACCCCTTGAACCCGGCGCTTATGGACGAGGTCGCCTTCATCGTCCGCAAGGAGCTTCAAGTGGTGGTGGCGGACCCGATTGCCGTCGTGGCCGCGATTAACAAGTATTACGCGGATAAAGCGGAATCCTTCGATGAGATTCTGAGTGAGCTCCACATGGGTGCTGACTCGGTCAAGGAAATGGAGGCCGCCGCCAACGGGGATGACGCTGCCGCCGCGCTGGCCAACAAGGCCAACGAGACTCCCATCATCCGTTTCGTCAACCTCATCCTCTACCAAGCGGTGCAGGACCGCGCGAGTGACATTCACTTCGAGCCGTTCGAGGACGAGTTCAAGATCCGCTATCGCGTGGACGGTGCGCTTTACGAGATGGCTCCGCCGCCTCGATATCTGGCCATGCCCGTCATCTCGCGCATCAAGATTCTGGCGAGCCTCAACATTTCCGAACGCCGCCTCCCGCAGGACGGACGCATCTCGATGAACCTTGCCGGCAAGCGCATTGACCTGCGCGTCTCCTGCCTGCCCACCAAGTTCGGCGAGTCCGTCGTGTTGCGCGTGCTGGATCGCGGGGCTGTCAGCCTCGACTTGGAAAATCTGGGCATGACCCCGCTGGTCATGAAAAATGTCAGTGACATCATTGCGAACCCCAACGGCATCTTCGTCGTCACCGGCCCCACCGGCTGCGGCAAGACCACGACCCTTTACGCCTGCCTCCGCGCGGTTAACGCGCTCGATACCAAGCTGCTCACGGCCGAGGATCCGGTGGAATACGACATCGAGGGTATCATGCAGGTGCCCATCAACGATACCACGGGCATGACCTTCGCCAAGGCCCTGCGCGCCTTTCTTCGTCAGGATCCTGACATCATCATGGTCGGGGAAATGCGTGACTTGGAGACCGCCCAGATTGCAGTGCAGGCGTCGCTCACCGGCCACTTCGTGCTCTCCACGCTCCACACGAACGACGCCCCTGGGGCCGTCACCCGGTTCGTGGATATGGGTATCGAGCCATTTCTGATTTCCTCGACGCTGATGGGTGTGCTGGCCCAGCGGTTGGTCCGCACCATCTGCTCCAAGTGCTGCTCGCCCTTCGAGCCCACGGATAACCAGCTTTCCCAGTTGAACCTCTCGACCTTCGACCTGGGCGCCAAGACGTTCTTCTATGGCCGCGGCTGCGAGACCTGCAACGACACCGGCTACAAGGGTCGCTCCGGCATCTACGAACTGTTGAGCATCAACGACACGGTGCGCACCATGATCAACGAGCGCGTCCCTTCCACGATTATGCGCCAGCGGGCCATGGAAATGGGCATGGCCACCATCCGCGACGACGGTATGCGCCTGATTTTCGAGGGTAAAACCACGGTTGAAGAAGTCGTCCGCTACACCTGAAACTTGGAGGAATATATGCCTGTATTCACCTATGAAGCGATGGACGCCAAGGGCAAGCCCACCAAGGGAACTCTAGACGTCGCCAACCAGAACGAGGCCCTCACGCGCCTCAAGGAAATGGGCTTCTTCCCGACCAAGGTCGTGGAGTCCGACAAAGGCAAGGAGAAGGCCAAGGATAAGAAGGACGCGAAGGCCCCCGCCGCCAAGGGTGGAGCGAAAGGCAAGCCCAAGGGCGGGGCGATGCAGATCAACATCAAGATCCCCGGCTTCGGCGGCAAAGTCGGCACCAAGTCCCTTTGCACTTTCACCCGGCAGCTCGCCACTCTCGTGGACGCTGGTCTCCCGCTGTTGCGCGGCCTGACGGTGCTGCAAAAGCAGGAAAAGGATCCGACGCTCAAGGAAATCCTCGGCAAGCTGGCTCTCTCCATCGAGGGCGGCAGCACCTTCTCCGAGAGCCTGGCCCAACATCCCAAGACGTTTAACAAACTCTTCGTCAACATGGTCAAGGCTGGTGAGCTGGGCGGCGTGCTCGAAGTCACCCTCACCCGTCTCGCCGAATTCGCCGAGAAGGCGGAGAAGATCAAAGGCAAGGTCAAGGCCGCGCTCTTCTACCCCATGGCCGTCATGACCGTCGCCGTCGGCATCGTCGTCCTCCTGATGACCGTCGTCGTCCCCAAGTTCAAAGAAATCTTCAATGACATGCTTGGCCCGGGCCAGATGCCCGAGTTCACCCTCCTCGTGCTGGCGATCAGCGAGTTCATCCAGCACAACATCATCGCCACCGCCGGCATCATCGCGGCCATTGTCATTGCCTTCAAACTGTTCGTCCGGACCAAGTTCGGTGCCCGCCTGTTTGATAGGTTTCTGCTTATCATGCCGGTGTTCGGCCCGGTGATCTTGAAGGTCGCCATCTCCCGTTTCACCCGCACATTGGGCACGCTCGTCAGCTCCGGCGTGCCGATCCTCCAGTCCCTCAACATCGTCCGCGAGACCTCCAGCAACATCATGGTCGCGGAGGCTGTGCAATTGATTCACGACAGCGTCAAGGAGGGTGAATCCATCACCGCCCCGCTTGAGGCATCCAAAATCTTCCCGCCCATGGTCGTCTCCATGGTGGATGTCGGTGAGCAGACTGGCGCGCTGCCGGAAATGTTGATGAAGGTGGCTGACAACTACGAGGAGGAGGTGGACAACGCCGTCGCCGCCATGACCTCGCTGCTCGAGCCGATCATGATCATCTTTCTGGCCGTCGTCGTCGGCAGCATCGTCATCGCGATGTTCATGCCCCTCATCAAGCTGATGGACTCCCTCGGTGGCGAGGGTGGGGAGAAATAGCCCGGCGTTCCATCGTCACTCGCTCGTGCAAAGGCCCGCCACTCGGCGGGCCTTTGTTTGTCGAGCGTGACCCGCCAGTCTTGCCACTCGCTCGGGCCCGCCGATACGCTAGCCGCATGACGAACGACGAAGCCCTTTCACTCTTCCGCCAGACAGGCGCTCTCCTTGAAGGCCACTTCATCCTCCGCAGCGGTCTTCACAGCCGGCAGTTCTTCCAGTGTGCGCTCGCGCTCCAGCAGATGCCCATCGTCGAGCGATTCGGCGCCGCGCTCGCTGACAAGCTGCGTGGCCTCCGAGCCACCACGGTCATGTCCCCGGCAATGGGCGGCCTCGTCATCGGCCAGGAAGTTGCCCGCCAGCTCGGCCTCCGCTTCATATTCGTCGAGAAGGAAGAAGGCCGGCTCGTCCTCCGGCGTGGCTTTAAGATTGTCCCCGGCGAGCAACTCCTCGTCGTCGAGGACGTCGTCACCAAGGGCGGCCGGGTGCAGGAGACCATGGAAATCGTGCGCGCCAACGGCGGCATCGTGGCTGGCGTGGCCATGGTGGTGGACCGCACCGGCGGTGGCGTGAACCTCGGTGTGCCCACCGTCAGCCTGATCAAACTCGACGTGGAGACATTTCCCGCCGACCAGATTCCGCCTGACCTCGCGGCCACCCCGGCCACCAAGCCGGGCAGCAAATAGCCCAGTGGCGCGGCGGCCGGTAAACGCCGGTTGAAAAGTGAGACAGGGTCACGTGTCAAAGTCCTCCAGTTCGATCGCCGGCTCCGGTCTTGGGTTGAACCTAAACCCGGCAGTTGAAACTTAACGCAAAGACGCAAAGACGCAGGGTCGCAAAGAAAACCGCCTGGGTTGGTTTCGCTCCCGACCTCACCGCGAAGG
>Ga0208960_1001264_pt1 | contig 13621 bp, 7 predicted proteins | sample GreLakmeON33MSRF_FD_187703 | JGI IMG/M metagenome (GOLD analysis project Ga0208960, IMG submission 187703) | Freshwater lentic microbial communities from great Laurentian Lakes, MI, USA - Great Lakes metaG ON33MSRF (SPAdes) | ecosystem: Environmental > Aquatic > Freshwater > Lake | place: Great...
GCCTCATAGAGCTGGATGGAAAGTCGCGGATCGAGCCGCTTCAGCATCGCTCCGAGATTGGCCGACATCACCCCGCTGCCAATCAGGATGACATCGGGGTTTTCAACGTGGGCGGCGGTGGGCATTGGTTTGGGCAAGCGTTGGGTAATGGACGTTGGGAGATGATTAGGTCGGGATGCCAGCGGAATCACTGGGCTGCTTTTGCAAGCCATAGCCCTTGCTCCCCGCATGGCAAGTCCCTTGGGGGCCGAACAGGGGGTCAGGCCGTACCTTTGTGTGCTCAACCTAAACTGGCCTGAATAATGCGGAGAACTCCGGGGTCAGGCCGTTACTCATGTATGGCTGATACTTAAACGAAAGTTTTTGCCAGTTTTAGTATCAGTGTGGTTTAGTAACGGCCTGACCCCTTGGTCGGCCCCCCGATTAGAGGCCGGAAAACATCAAGCGATAATCTCTTTGATGGGCTTGCTGGGTTCGACGCCGGTGAGCTTGGCGTCGAGACCCTGGAACTTGATCGAGAAGGCTTCGTGGTTGATGCCGAGTTGGTGTAACATGGTGGCGTGCAGGTCGTGCACGGTGGTGACTTTATCGACGGCGGCGTAGCCGAGTTCGTCGGTCTGACCATGCACGATACCGCCCTTGATGCCACCGCCGGCCATCCAGACGGTCATGGCTTTGCTGTGGTGGTCGCGGCCGCTGCCGCCTTGCGACATCGGGGTACGGCCGAATTCGCCAGCCCATACGATCAGGGTGTCGTCGAGCATACCGCGCTGCTTGAGATCGGTGATGAGCGCCATGCAGGCGCGATCAATCTCGGTAGCCTTGAACGCGATGCCTTCCTTGACGCCGCCGTGGTGGTCCCAGTCCTTGTGGTAGAGTTGGATGAAGCGGACGCCGCGTTCGGCGAGGCGACGGGCAAGCAGGCAGTTGGCGGCGAAAGAGCCGTCGCCGGGTACGCAACCGTAGAGGGCGAGGGTCTTAGCGTCTTCGGCGGACATGTCCATGAGCTTGGGCACGCTGGCCTGCATCTTGAACGCCATCTCATATTGGGCGATGCGCGTGGCGACCTCGGGGTCGGCAACGACCTTGTCGCGATGGAGATTCAGCGCCGCGATAGCGTCGACGTCACCACCCTGGGCATCGCGTGAGATGCCGGGTGGATTGGTCAGGTACATCACGGGATCGCCCTTGGAGCGGAGCTGCACGCCCTGGTGCTTGGAAGGGAGGAAGCCGCTGCTCCATTGGCGCGCAGCGATGGGCTGGTTCTGGCCGCCTTTGCCGAGCGAGGTCAGTACCACAAAGCCTGGCAGGTCTTCGGATTCGACGCCGAGTCCGTAGGTCACCCATGAGCCCATGCTGGGTCGGCCCGCGATCTGCGAGCCGGTGTTCATGAACATGTGCGCAGGGTCGTGATTGATCGCGTCCGTGGTCATCGAGCGGATGAGGCAGACGTCGTCGATGACCGAGCCGATCTGCGGGAAGAGTTCGCAGATCTCGATCTGGTTGCGGCCGAACTTGGCGAACTTATGCTGCGGTCCGAAGCACGTGAGCTTCTGGCCCTGGAGTTGGGCGAGCTGTTGGCCTTTGGTGAAGCTTTCCGGCATGGGTTGGCCATGCATCTCGGCGAGCTTGGGCTTGGGGTCGAAGGTCTCGAGGTGCGAAGGGCCGCCGGCCATACTCAGCCAGATGACCCGCTTGGCCTTCTGGGGGAGTGGCAATCTCGAGAGCACGCCGGGCGCGCCGGAAGCGGCCGGGCCAAGCAGGGAAGCGAGCGCGACGCCGCCGACGCCTTGGGCGGTCTTACCTAGGAAGGCACGGCGCGTGAGCGCGGCTCTCAGTTCGGGAGGGATCATTAGTCGCGGGTCAAGGTTTCGTGGAGATTCAGGATCACGCGGGTGACGTGCGTCCAGGCGGCGAGCTCCGCGGGGTCGGCCTGCGCGGGCGGCGGCGTGAGACCGACCTTTAAGAGTTCCTTGGCGGCGGCGGGGTCGGCTTTGTAGGCGGTCCGGCGTTCGGTGAGTACCTTGCGGAGCGTGCCAAGTTCTTTAGCATCGGGACTGCGCTGCAGGGCGCGACGCCAAGCCCAGGTGAGGCGGGCGTCATCCGCGCCGTTCTCAGCGAGCACGCGGGCGGCGAAGGCGCGGGAGGCTTCGACGTAGGTCGGGTCGTTGAGCATCACGAGCGCCTGCTGCGGGATGTTCGAGCGGGTGCGGTCGGTGCAGGCTTCTTCGCGGCTAGGCGCGTCGAAGGCGAGCATGCTCGGATGCAAGAAACTCCGCTGCCACCAGACATAGAGTCCGCGACGATACTGCGAGTCGTCCTTGTCGGCCTTATATTCGCGTACGGGGAAGTTGAGGTTCTCCCAATAACGGTCGGGCTGGTACGGCTTCACGCTGGGGCCGCCGATCTTAGGAGCGAGCAGGCCAGCGATGGCGAGGGCGTTGTCACGCACGAGTTCGGCATCGAGGCGATAAGGGCTCTGGCGGGCGAGTTCGCGGTTATAAGGGTCAGCAGTGGTCTGCGCCGGCGTGGCCACGGAGCTGCGACGATACGCTTCGCTATTCACAATGAGGCGGACCATGTGCTTCATATCCCACTTGGCGTCCACGAATTCGACCGCCAGCCAATCGAGCAGCGCCTGGTTGGGCGGGAGCTCACCTTGCGCTCCGAGGTCGCCAGGGTTCTTGCTAAGCGCGATACCGAAGAACTGTGCCCAGAGGCGGTTCATGACAACGCGAGCGGTGAGTGGGTTCTCGCGGGCAACGAGCCACTTGGCGAGGTCGAGCCGGTCGGGCACGCGGCCTTCGTACTTAGGCTGCGGGAGGTAATGGGGCAGGGCGGCCTTAACAATCTCGCCTGACTCGTCCATCCAGTTGCCACGGGGCAGGATGCGGACGGTACGGGCCGTGGCGGCCTTGTAGGTCACGAGCGATCTCGGGATGGCGGCACGGAAGGCGTCATGGGTCTTCTGCGTCTGGACGACGGCGTCACGTTCGGCCTTGAGGGCTTCAGGGTGCTGGGAGAGGTAGTAGTCGCGAAGGATGTTCTTCTCGGCGGCGGAACGCTTGTCGGCCGGCTTCTTCAGAATGGGTGCGGCTTGGGCGGCGAGTTTGGCATCAACGTCTTTGCGTTTGGCTTTCGCCTTGGTCTTCTCGGCGGCCGGCGCGGGCTTGCCTTCTTCGGCGAGCTCTTGTTCCCAGGCGGCGATGGCTGCGGTCAGCGACGCTAGGGCGACATCTAAAGTCTTCTTGGCCTGGGCGATTTCGGTCGTGAGTTCGGCGAGGCGCTTCACCTGATCGGGCGTCGAGATCAGCATGCCCTCCTCGCGGCGACCGATATCCGGCTCATGGATGTCCGCGAAGAAAGCTCCCAGGGTGAAGAAGTCGCGCTGGGTGAAGGGGTCGAACTTGTGGTCGTGGCACTGCGCGCAGCCGGTGGTCTGTCCAAGCCAGGCGGCGCCGACCGCGCGGACGCGGTCGTTCAGCATACGTTGCTGGTAGTCCTTGGGCTGGGCTCCGCCTTCTTCCGTGGTCAGGAGTAGGCGATTGAAGCCGGAGCCGACCTTGGCCTCCTGGTCGGAGTCGGGCAGCAGATCGCCGGCGACCTGTTCGAGGGTGAAGCGGTCGAAGGGCTTATTCTGGTTGAAACTACGAATGACGTAGTCGCGGTAGGGCCAGACATTACGCGCGCTATCGCTATGGTAGCCGATCGTGTCGGCGAAGCGGACGACATCGAGCCAGCCGATCGCCATGCGTTCGCCGTAGTGCGGCGAGGCCAGCAGGCGGTCGACGAGCTTCGCGTAGGCGTCGGGTGCGGTGTCCTTCACGAAGGCGTCGACTTCCTCGGGCGTGGGCGGCAGGCCCAATAGGTCGGCATGGAGGCGACGCGCGAGGGTGCGACGATCCGCTTCGGCGGCGGGCGCAACGCCCTTGGTCTTGAGTCGCGCCGCGATGAGCGTGTCGATGGCCTTATCCGTCGAAGGGACAGCGGCCTTGCGCGGCGCATCGTAGGACCAGTGGTTCTGATATTTAGCCCCTTCAGCGACCCAGCGCTTGAGGAGCTCCTTCTGTTCCAGAGTCAGCTTCTTGTGTGACTCGGGCGGCGGCATCATCTCATCCGGATCAGTAAGAAAGAGGCGCTTCACTAGTTCGCTGGCCTCGGCCTTGCCGGGCACGAAGGCTTCCTTCTTCAACGCTTCCTCGCGGATATCGAGTCGAAGTTTCGCCTTGCGATGGCTGGCGTCGTTGCCGTGGCAGGAGAAGCAGTTGTCGGAAAGGATTGGACGGATGTCGCGGTTGAATTCGACCGGGTCGGCGGCGGACGCCAACGGGGCGGCCAGACACAGGGTGGCGAGGACAAAGCGGGCGCTCATGGGGGTGAGGTGAGAATTAGAGGGCGGACGACAGGAGGCAAGGAGGGGAACAGGTATAATGGAGGACTCCATGGTAGGGGCTAAGGCTGAATCGATGACAGAATGGATCAGGCCGCCCTAGTGCCTCAACCTGCTCAAGGAAAACCAGAAGGGCAGTTCCAAGGGGACGGGTGAGGGCCGCGGTGGTCAGCCTTCCGGGAGTCAGCCGTTCAACCATCCGCCGCCAGCACCGGGTCCCAGCTCTCTCGGGCCCTCAGGTCTTCCGCAAAACGTCTCCGATCATCAGCTTTCGGAGTTAGTCAGCAGGTGAAGGAGGCGGTGATTCAGGAAGAGCTTATCGCGGCCTTGCTTGATTTCGGTGAGGACGCCGGCCTTGGTCAGCTGGACGAGGTAGATCGAGGCGGTTTCGCGCTTCGCAATGCCAGCGTCTACGAGGTGCCGAATCCGGCAGTAGGGTTGCTCGAAGATGTGGCGCATGAGGACGTCGACGGGCAGGGCGGGGCACTTCCGGACGATGAGGGCACGGGTGGCGTCGACGAGGGTGTGGATCTCGCGGACCTTGGCGGCGGTCCAGGCGGCGACCTCGGCGACGCCGGCGAGCATGTAGAGGACCCAGGGTTCCCAGGCCTCGTCGCTGGTCACGGCGTTGAGTAGGCGGTAGTACTCGGCCCGGTTGGCCAGGATGTAGCGGCTAAGGTAGAGGATGGGCTGCTCAAGCAGGCCAGCCTCGACGAGGTAGAGGCTGTTGAGGATGCGTCCGGTGCGTCCGTTACCGTCCGTGAAGGGATGGATGGCTTCGAATTGATAATGCGAAACCGCCATGCGGATGAGCGGGTCGGCGCCCGCGGGTTCGTGCAGGTAGGCCTCCCAGTTGGCCAGCAGGCGACGGATGACCGCCTCTCCGACGGGCGGGGTGTACATCACCCGGCTGCGGCTGGCCAGGATTGTGCCCGGCAGTCGCCGAATGGCCATGGGATGCCCCTTGATCCGGGAACAGACCTGCTGGGCTAGGCGGGAGCAGACCGGGAGTTTGGCCAGCCCATGGAACCCCTGCAGCAGGGCCTCGGCGTGGCGGCCGGCCTCCCGTACCTCGGGCGGGGCCGCCTCGTCGGGCAGGTCCGCACTGCGGAAGAGCGCGTCGTCGGTCGTCACGATGTTCTCAATCTCAGAGGAACAGCGGGCCTCCATCAGGGGGAGCGTCCGCACCAGGATGCCCGGGTTGGGTAGCTTGGCCGCCAGCCGGTCGAGCTCGGTCACGGCCGCCCGGGCCGTCAAGGCCGCCTTGAGCACCGCGGGGGTTTCGAGGAAGGCCGCAGGTGGCAGGTCAGGCAGCTCGTTGTACGGCTCCTCTGGCTTCCAGCCTCTGGCGGGTTTCTTAGCCATGCCCCATCCCATCCCGGCCCCGTCGACATGTCAAAGCCGATATGTCGATTTAGAAGACTAAAATCGACCTATTACCCCGGACGTGTCGACGGCGTTTAGCAGAGCTCCGGCCGGATTCGTGGTCACGGATGGCCTTGATCTGGGCCTCCTTCGTGTGCCGTTTCTTACTCATTGTTGTGGTGTTTGTGGCGGTGGTTTGGTGGTTGGGCAACCCCCCGAGTAACATTTCAACTGGCCCCATTTAGCGTGATCCGATCAATTTAATTACAACGACATACAAACGCAAAGTCTGACTTCGGTGAACCCGAAGGGGCCAGCAGACGATACCAACGGCATCGGGCGGAGCCCTCAGCGGAGCCAATCCTAAGGAAGTCACGGTTTGATGGTCCAATAGGGTGTAATTTCGGGAAGCCTGGGCTTCCAGACCCCCGACGAGTTCGCCGGCAAGCCCGTCGACCGCCTAGCTCACTTGTTGACTCAAGGTGCAGCTTAACCATCACACTTTACTCCCCCCGAAATACCCAATGCTAGACCAAATAAGGAATTATCCCACTAACGCCCGCTGGCTTATTTGGTTTGGAGTTTTCCTCTTTCTCTGCGGCCTCGCAGGCTATCTCTCCAATCCCGCCGCTGCCAAAACTGCGCTCATTTCCGGCTCCCTCTTTGGTGGCCTCTCGGTCGTCTGGGGGCTGCTTCTGGCCAAGGGATTCAATTTTGCCAAATGGATCGCGTTGGCGATGACCGTGATGCTTTGCGGCGTCTTCGGTTGGCGCTCCGTCGTCAGCTGGCAAGCCGTGGCTGAGGGCGCCCCCAAGGCCTTTGCCGCCAGCCTTATAACGCTGATGCTCCTCGGGTCCCTCGCCACCGTCGGCAAACTCCTCCGCCGCTAAGCGCCTTTCACCCCTTCTTGCTAGGCAAACGGGTCTTAGTCGTTAGCAGACTAAGGCAGGATTCGCAGAGATGGGGAGTGGAATGTCCGTAAACTGTCCGCTGCGTGACGTGCCTCGGCGGAACGATCTAGCGGACGGTGGTTTGCTCGGCGGAAAGGCCTTGATTGTCCGTGATCCGCACGCACTCCGATTTCTCGACGAGGATTTTGGGCGTGCCGCTGGGCACGCTCTCAGCGAGCGGACCAAACGTGTTCCCTCGAATGATGACGTGGGCTGCGTTCGTGATGGTGATGGCAGGGCCGACGGGCCAGTTCCACCCAAAGACGCTTGGGGTAGTGCCGTAGCCAGTGAACGAGTTGCCTTCAATCAGGATTTTGGCGCTATCATGCGAGATGTTGCCCGGCGCCTCGCTCATGCTGGGCTTGGCACCAGGAACTCCCGAAACGGGCGATGCGCCGATGACAATATTGGGGTGATTATTGTCGGTGAAAGTGCAGTCGCGCACGGTGAAGTTGCGAATCGATGACCCTTCTTCGAAATACCATTCGGGCGCCGCAGAAATCGCGGGCTGGAAGCTGTTGCTGAAAGTGCAGCGTTCAATCGTGCAATGGGCGGCTTTTAAGTTGAGGCACTTCGCGCGAAAGACCTGGAACTTGCTGTCGCGGATGATGGTTTCCTGCCCCAGCGTCGCCACGTTGATGAGCCGGTCTTTGCCGTCAGTCATGGATTCGCGGCTGAAGTTTAGGCCGCCGCCCACGCCGACGCGCTCGGTCACGACATCCCGATCCAGGGTAATCAAAAACGTTCCGCCGGGGTTGCTCGTGGCTGCGGTGATGATGGCATCCGAACGCTTTATTTTGTGCTGCCAATCCCAGAGTTCCACTCGGTCTCCCGGGCGGTAATCACTATTCTTGGCCTGCACGACCAGCGTACGTTTGGCCCTTTGCTCGATGATGCGCGTGTAATTGGACAAGATATCAATGCCGTCGTCGTCTATTTTGGAGAAGTCGCACCGATCGAGCAGGAGCTTTCCGCGCAGGCCGCTGATCTGGCCGCCACCCGCGCAGGAATAGAGTCGGTTTGAGCCGGGAGGCACGCCGATCACGAAGCGCCTGAACGTCGTGGTACCTTCCAGCCCGTTGACGTAAAAGCCCGCGTTGGCGCCGCCGCCCCAGTAGTTGATATCTTCCAGCGTCGTATCGTGCAGATTGCTGAGGATGAAAGCATGGCTGCGGCTCTCAGTGTATATGAAGAATCTCTTGCCAGGCCAGTTTTGGATGTTCGGCGGCCCTTGCAGCGTCCACCTCCACGTGCGCTCGCCGGTTTTTACCATTTCAATCGGGTTAGGCCAGTGGCGATCGAGCTGGTAGTAATTCTTCTCCGGGAACACGAACGGATGCACCTGTGCGCCCTTGAATCTCGGCTCGTTTGGTGCCGGATAGCCGGAGTCAATCGACACTTCGCACGTCATGTTTGGGACATCCACACTCGTAATCGTGCCCTGCGTGTAGCCCAGAGGCTCGTGGTCAATGGAGATTTTGCGAATGGTTACGCCCTTGCTGTCGAGGATGCGGAAAACCGGCGCATCTAGGTCGCCCGACACGATGGTCGTCTCGCCTTCACCCTGAAACGTCAGCTTGTCGGCACCCGCGATGCGAATAGACTTTTCCGCGCCCAGCGCCGTCTTGTAGCGACCTGATGGTAGCGATACAATGGTACCCGGCCCTTGTTTTTTCGCTGCGGCAATGGCTGCGTTAATGGCCGCCGTGTCGTCGGTCGTGCCGTCGCCTTTAGCTCCAAAGTCCCTAACGTTGATCGGTTTCAGCTCGTCAGCCGACAACGGGAAGGAGACTATAGACAACAGCGCAAGCGCTACCAACCTGAGGGATGCAATGGCGACCGCTCTGGTGGCCACGGGCCAGGCGACACTTTGACAGACCAGTCCGCTGGGGGCTTGGGCGGGGTCTGTCTTCATGGGCTGAGGGTCGGCCTGATGCGTAGATTAGACAATCCTAACCTCCTCAAAATTACGTAGATTAGGTACGGCCCATCACCGCACATGCGGATTTGGGGAAGTCGCGGTTCGTTGGTCCAGTTTGGTGGGTTAATCGCCGCCACTTCGCCTAGGTAACTCAAAGGGCTCAGGCCTTTCCACGATTGACTTACTGCGCGGCCTCCGCGCGGACTTAGAGATCTGCACTGACGGCTGTAACTTAGCCGCTAGGATGGGGTTACTTTTATACATGCGCCCCGTCCTTTCCCTGCTTGGCCTATTGCTCGCTGGCCTCTTCGGCCCGCTTGTCGCCGCGGATCGCCCGCCAAACATCATCTTTGTGCTGGCCGACGACCTCGGGTGGACCGATTTAGCCTGCTTCGGCAGTAAATATTACGAGACGCCCAACATCGATCGGCTCGCCGCCCAGGGGATGCGCCTGACCAATCACCACCACTGCCAAAACTGCACGCCAACCCGTTCCGCTCTGCTCTCCGGCCAATACGGCGCCCGCACGGGCACCTACACCGTCGGCTCAATCGACCGCTTCAGCTGGCAGACGCGCTCACTGCGTCCCGTCGACAACGTCACGAATCTCTCCCTCAATCGCGATACGTTTGCCAACCAGCTCAAGGCCGCTGGCTATGCGACCGCGATGTTCGGCAAGTGGCACTTAGGCAGCGCGCCTGACTATCATCCATCGAAGCGCGGCTTCGACGAGGCGATCGAATCCAACGGCCAGCACTTCGACTTCAAGACGGACCCGAAGACGGAATACCCGAAGGGCCAATACCTCGCCGACTTCCTCACCGATAAGGCCGTCGACTTCATCCAGCGTAACCAAGCCAAGCCGTTCCTGCTCTACCTTCCGCACTTCGGGGTACACTCGCCGTTCCAAGCCAAGTCGGAACTGGTTGCAAAGTTCAAGGGCAAGCCCGGTGTCGGCGGACACAATAACCCGACCTACGCTGCGATGCTCGCCAGCGTTGACGAAAGTGTTGGCCGCCTGATGGCCAAACTCGAGGAGCTCAAGCTCGCGGATAATACGGTATTGATCTTCGCCAGCGACAATGGGGGCGTCGGCGGTTACGGCCGGCCCGACGGGTTGATTCGTGAGCCTGGCAAGATGCCGAAGGCCGGCGGCGACGAAGGCGGCGGCATCACTGATAACACGCCTCTGCGCAGCGGTAAGGGCAGCCTCTATGAAGGCGGCATCCGCGTGCCGTTCATTGTCCGCTGGCCTGGCAAGGTCGCCGCAGGCTCCGCCCTCGGCACGCCGACGGTGCACGTCGACCTCTTCCCAACGTTACTCGAACTCTCGGGCGCCGCGAAGCCACGTCAGGCCCTCGACGGCGAGAGCCTCCTGCCGCTCATGCTCGGCAAGTCGTCGACGCTGAAACGCGACGCCATCTTCCAGCACTTCCCGGGCTACCTCGGCTCTGGCAACGGGCTCTGGCGCACGACGCCGGTTAGCCTCGTCCAGATGGGTGATTGGAAGCTACTTGAGTACCTCGAGGACGGGCGCCTTGAACTCTATAATTTGAAAGACGATCTCGGTGAGACCAAGAACCTTGCGACGACGAATCCCGATAAGGCTAAGGAATTGCACGAGCGCCTGATTGCTTGGCGCAAAGAGACCAAAGCGCCTATGCCGACGCCAAATAAGGTCGAGGCCGGCGCCCCGGCGGCCGCCGACAAGAAAGCAGGCAAGGGCAAGGCCAAGCGTGCCGCCGAAGCGCCGGGCGCGAAGTAAGCTCGCCACCACGGCGTGCTAGATAAGAAAGCGCCTAAGCCCAATGGCTATCCTGGCGCTCGCTAATCAGCGCGCGGCCGGGAGCATCCCGATCTGCTTGAGCCAATCGCGGCACTGGTCGGGCCAGACTTTGATTTCCTTCTCGGAGCGCAGGCCGTGTCCGTGGCCGCCCGTGGCGACCTTGAAGAACTGGGTCGAGACCTTGGCGGCGAGGAGGGACTCGTGGTAGACCTTGCTCCCCTTGATGTAGCTCTTGTCGTCCTCGGCGTGCGCAATGAAGGTCGGTGGTGTCTTGGCGTCGACGAACTTTGTTAGACCCTGGTCGAGATAGGCCGGGTAGACGAGGATGGCGAAGTCCGGACGCAGCGGCTGATCATCGGCCTCGTCGAGGCGCGGGTAGGTGGCGGGTCCGGCGAGCGTGCTCAGGCGCGCGGCGAGGTGACCGCCGGCGGAGAAACCCATGGCTCCGACGCGGTCGCGGGCGATGTTCCACTCGGTCGAGCGCTGTCGGACGATCCGGATGGCCCGTTGAATATCCTGAAAGGCGCCGTCTTGGTTCTTGGGGACGCGGTATTTGAGCACGATGCCCGTCATGCCGAGCGAGTTGAGCCAAGCGGCAACTTCCGTGCCTTCTTTGTCGTAGGCGAGGATACCGTAGCCGCCACCGGGACAGATGATCACCGCAGGCGTGGGCTTGTCGGCCGCGACTTTATAGACCGTGAAGGAAGGCTCGGAGATGTCAGTGAGACGCAGGACGTTATCACCGCGCGCAGGCATCGCCCGCTCGGGGCCGGCAGCTGCTTGACCGGGCATGGCGCCCTTCGGCCAGAGCGAAACAACCACGCCGGGCATCGTCGGACCCGGTTTGGCCTCTTCAGCGTGGCAGATGAGCGCAGCTGCAGAGAGCAGCAGGCAGGGGAGGACGAGCAGACGACGCATGGCGGGGCGAAACAGGTATAGACCGTTGGGTTTACCCCAGCAAGGGTTTCTCGAGGATCGACTCGGCCTTCGGGTTATTTCGTGCCTTGGGCGGGCTTCAGCGGATGTTCTTTGAGGATCTCCTCGGTCATGTAGAAGTTAGTACGCTCCTGCGTGGCGGCGCGCACTTTGGCGACTTGGGCTGGTGAGATCAGCTTGCCGTTATTGCCGAAGGAAAGGCGGGTGAAGTTGAGCACCGCGGCCGTCTCGGCATCGTTAAGCATTCCGCCGAAGCCCGGCATGGGGGGCACGCCTTTACTCGGGTCGAACGCTTGGCCGTTTACCGTGATCGGTCCCCAGAGGCCTTTGAGGATGATCTTAATCAAGCGCTCATCGTCCTCGAGCCAGTCGCTCTTGGCTAAGGGCGGGTAGATGTTCGTAAGGCCCTTGCCGTCGGCTTGGTGGCAGGTCGCGCAGTGGCCATCGCGGAAGTAGATTTCGCGCCCTTGCTGGAAGACCTTGTCTTCAGCGGCGGTCAGCTTGCGAGTTGGCTTGGGTAAGTTGTCCTTGAGCGGTTGGCCAATCTTGGACTTACCTGCGAGGTATTCAACCGCGGCCGGATTATCTGCGAGGTCGAGCTGGCCGCTGGCCTTGAGGGTCGCGACATCGTCTTTGAGCGTATAGGCTAAAGCGTAGTGCAGCACCGGACCAACCCAGCGATCCACGGGCTTCCGGAAGGCCTCGAGCGCAATCTTGGCGCCTTCAGCATTGTCGAGCCACGAGGCCGCCACAATAGCCGTCAGGCGCACGCGCGGGTGTTCGTCACGGACCGCTTCTTGGAGCAAGGCGACGTGATTAGGGATCTGGCGGTAACTGTGACGAAGCACATCGACGGCCGCAGCGCGGGCCTCGAAGCGTTGGGCGCGCATGAGCCGCTGGAGTAGTTCAGCATCGGGCTGATTCTGCGCCCAGGTCGCCCAGAGTGCCTCGCAGAGGTGGTGTTCGTAGGCGGGATCCTTGGGGTCGAGCTTCGCCACCCATGCCTTGATCGCGGGCAGGACTTCGGCCGGCGCGTGGCTACGTAGTTCGCGGCGCGTGCGGTAGCGCGTGCGGTATTCTGGCTCCTTAAGATTCTCCAGTAGCTCCGCCACCGTGGCGCCGTCGACCTTGGCTGGCTTTACGAGCGGGCGTCCCGGGTACGTGACGCGGTAGATGCGGCCATGCTCGTGGTCGCGGTTCGGGTCGCGCGCGTTGTGCTGCATGTGCCCGATCAACGGGTTGTGCCAGTCGACGAAATAGAGCGAGCCATCTGGCGCGAACTCGAGGTCGACGGGGCGGAAGTTGCCGTCGGACGAACTCAGCAAGTCGCCGTTGGCCTTGCCGACGAAGCCGGCTCCTTCATCGCGCTTAGAGCCGAAGCTGATGCCTAGGAAGCCGATGGTATTGCACGCCATGAAGTCGCCTTGATTGACGTCAGGGAAATGGCGCGAAGACACGAACTCGGCACCCGAGCTCGGGCGGGAGCGCTTGGGGACGAACTGCTCGACCTTCACCTGTTCGATGCCGTAGGGCATCTTTGCAGAGAAGGGGAGGGCCCACCAGTTCTCGCCCGGAGAGGCGTCGGAGATGAACGGCTGTTCCCACGTGTCGAAGGAGAAGCCCCAAGGATTGGAGATGTCCACCTGCAGGCGTTCGAGGCGGAAGGACTTCGGGTCGAAGCGCCAGGCGCCGCCATCGTTGCAGCGTCGTGGACCATAGGGCGTTTCGACTTGGCTGTGCAGGAAGCGCCCTTCGAGCAGGTAGAAGGCTCCCGAGGCGTCGGCGCAGTAGGCGGAGATTGCGTGGTGGGAGTCGTGTGAATCGAAGCCATGCAGGATCAGCTCTGTGCGGTCGGCCTTACCGTCCTTGTCGTCGTCGATGAGCAGCGCGAGGTTGGGTTCCTGGGAAACGTAGACGCCTTCGGGGGCGAGCTCGAAACCGATGGGGATGTGTAGGTGATCGGCGAAGACCGTCTGCTTGTCGGCCTTACCATCGCCATCCGTGTCCTCGAGGATGATTAGTTTGTCATTGGGCAGGGCATCGCCTGGGCGGTAGTGCGGGTACGTCGGGGTCGTCGCGACCCAGAGGCGACCTTTGCCATCGAAGGACATCTGCACCGGCTTCTTGAGGTCCGGGAATTTCTCCTCCGAGGCGAAGAGTTCGACCTTGTAGCCCGGCGCTACCTTCATCTTGGCAATCGATGCTTCGCCGGAGAGGAACTCGGTCGGGTTGCCGTTCTTCATGTCGGGCTTGAAGTTCGAGGGCACGGGCGG
>Ga0208960_1001265_pt1 | contig 13618 bp, 13 predicted proteins | sample GreLakmeON33MSRF_FD_187703 | JGI IMG/M metagenome (GOLD analysis project Ga0208960, IMG submission 187703) | Freshwater lentic microbial communities from great Laurentian Lakes, MI, USA - Great Lakes metaG ON33MSRF (SPAdes) | ecosystem: Environmental > Aquatic > Freshwater > Lake | place: Great...
GCTCGATACGCACGTCCACTTCGTGCAATACATCAAGCTCTGCGAACAGGAGACCGGCCTGGGTGTCGAGTGGGTCCGCGCCCCGCGACTGACCATCGCTGGCGACGAGCGCAAGCAGGTGCTATCCATCATCCGCAAGTCATTGGCGAACCGGCCGAAGCTCCCCAAGCGCAAATGAAGCGCATCCAAGTCATTGACTCCCACACTGGCGGCGAACCCACGCGCGTCGTCATCAGCGGCGGGCCGGACCTCGGCGGCGGCAGCGTAGCGGACCAACTGAAAGTCTTCAGCGAGCAACACGACCGCTTCCGCTCCGCCGTCGTCAACGAACCGCGCGGCTCGGACGTGCTCGTCGGTGCCCTGCTCTGCCCGTCCGCTGACAATTCCTGCGTCACCGGCGTGCTCTTCTTCAACAACGTCGGCGTGCTCGCCATGTGCGGCCACGGCACCATCGGCCTTGTCGTCACACTCGCGCACCTCGGACGCATCGGCCCCGGCGAGCACCGCATCGAGAGCTGCGTGGGCGTCGTGACGGCGACGTTGCACCCGGACGGCTCCGTCTCCGTGGCGAACGTGCCAAGCTACCGCAAGGTGAAGGCCGCGGCCGTAGACGTGCCCGGCCTCGGCAAGATTTCCGGCGACTTGGCGTGGGGCGGCAACTGGTTCTTCCTAGTGGAGAATCACGGCCTGACGCTCGACCTCAAGAGCGTCGAGCAACTCACCGACGCGAGCTGGCGCATCCGTCAAGCGGTGAACACACAGGGTTTCCCCGAAGTGGACCACGTCGAACTCTTCGGCCCGCCGCAGTCCGGCGGCAACTCGCGCAACTTCGTCCTCTGCCCCGGCAAGTCCTACGACCGTTCCCCCTGCGGCACCGGCACGAGCGCCAAACTCGCCTGCCTCGCCGCCGACGGGAAGCTGGCCGAGGGCGCGGACTGGATTCAGGAAAGTATCCTCGGCACAAAGTTCACTGGCAGCTTCCGCTGGCTTGACCGCACGAAGGGCGAAATCGCCCCTATCGTCACCGGCACCGCCTCCGTGAACGCCGAAGCCACGCTGCTGCTCGACGAGCGCGACCCGTTCTGCTGGGGGATTCGGTGAGCCACAGATTCGCACAGATGAAACATAGATGCTGCGTGCCGCCCTCCCCTCCCCAATCTGTGTTTCATCTGTGTCCCATCTGTGGCTAAAGAAAAATCCATCCTCATCATCGGCTCCGGCGTCATCGGGCTTTGCACGGCTTACTACTGCGCGCAGCGGGGGCATCGGGTCACGGTGCTGGAGCGCGGGCCGGAGACGCGCGATGGCTGCTCGTTCGGCAACGCGGGGATGATTGTGCCGAGCCACTTCGTGCCGCTCGCCGCGCCGGGTATGGTCGCGCTGGGGCTCAAGTGGATGTGGAACCCGGAGTCGCCCTTCTACATCAAGCCCCGGCTGGACTTCGACCTGTTCGATTGGGCCTTCAAGTTCTGGCAAGCATCCACATCTGCCCGCGTGAACCGCGCCGCACCGCTGCTGCGCGATTTGAACTTCGCCAGCCGCGCGTGCTTCGAGGAACTCGCCGCCGCTTGGTCCGGTCGCCACCCGGATGGAGACGCGCACCCGGAGGCAAATTCGCAATTCGGAATTTCCAATTCGGAATTCCAGGCCGCGCCCGGGGATTTCGGTCTCACCAAACGCGGCCTGCTCATGCTCTGCAAAACTCAGCACGGGCTGGACGACGAAGCTAAGTTCGCCGAGCGCGCCAACCAACTCGGCGTCCCCGCTCAAGTCCTCGACGCAAAGCAGGCCGCCGAGCTGGACCCGGCCGTCACGATGGACGTGGCGGGCGCGGTGTTCTTCCCGAAGGACGCGCATCTCACGCCGGGCCGCTTCATGGCCGCGCTCCAGTCGCAGTGCGAGGCCGCTGGCGTTCGCTTCAAGTGGAACATCGACGTGACGGGATTCGCGCAGCAAGCCTCACGCCTCACCGGCGTGCGCACCGCGCGCGGTGAGTTCGCAGCGGACGAAGTCGCTATCTGCGGCGGCTCGTGGTCGCCGCAGCTCGCGTGGGAACTGGGTTTGAGCATTCCGCTCCAAGCCGGCAAAGGCTACAGCCTCACGCTGACGAAGCCGCCGCAGCTTCCGCAGCTCTGCTCCATCTTCACCGAGGCCCGGCTCGCCGTGACACCGATGGGCAGCTCGCTCCGCATCGGCGGCACGATGGAACTCGCGGGCTTGAACGAGGACATCAACCCCGTGCGGGTGCGCGGCATCATCAAGTCCGCGCTGAAGTATCTCCCCAAGTTCACCGCCGCCGACTTCGATGGAGTCCAACCATGGCGCGGACTGCGGCCGTGCTCGCCGGACGGCCTGCCCTACGTCGGGCGCACCGCGAAGTTCGCCAACCTCTCCCTCGCCACCGGCCACGCGATGATGGGCCTGAGCCTCGGGCCCATCACCGGCAAGTTGATGGCGCAAATCCTTTCCGGCGAGGCCCCGCAGTTCGACTTGTCGCTGCTTTCGCCAGACCGCTACGCTTGAACCATGAAATTGCCGACGCTCCTTCTCGCTCTGTCTTGCCTCACTCACTCGGTCTGCGCCGCCGCGGAGGACGCACCCAAGCCCCGCGCCGCGCGCTCCATCCATCTCGGCTTTCCCGCGCCGGACGCGGCTGCTTTCTACAACGAGGCCGTCGTGGACGAGTCGGTGAACGGCAGCTACTTCATGGCGTGCGGTTGGAACACCGGCTACTTCGGCATCCAGCAGATCGGCAGCACGACGAACAAGGTCGTCATCTTCTCCGTGTGGGACCCGACCAAGGGCGACGATGCGAAGGCTGTGCCGCTGGAGCAGCGCGTCGAAGTGCTCTTCGAGGGCGAGGGCGTGAAGGTCAACCGCTTCGGCGGCGAAGGCACCGGCGGCAAGAGCATGTTCCCGCACACATGGAAGATCGGTGAGACGAACCGCTTCCTCGTCGAGGCGAAGGTCGAGGGCGAGAAGACCGCTTATACCGGCTGGTTCTTCCTCAATGAAAAGCGCGAGTGGAAGCGGCTCGTCACCTTCCGCACCAAGACCGGCGGCAAGCCGTTGCGCGGTCTCTACTCGTTCGTCGAGGACTTCCGGCGCGATACCAAAAGCGCGACCGAAGCCCACAGCGCGCGCTTCGGCCACGGCTGGGTGCAGACGCTTGCAGGCGACTGGCAACCGCTCGCGAAGGCGCGCTTCACCGCGTCGAACGCGAAGACCGAGGCGAAGGAAACCATCAACGCTGGCGTGCGCGATGGCTGGTTCTTCCTCACGACCGGCGGTGCGACGAAGCAGGTGCAGGAACTGAATCAGGTCATCGAAAACATCGCGGCCAGCACGCGCCCGAAGGACCTGCCAACCGCGAAGTAAGCGCCACCCGTGATGCAACCGCTCCTCGAACACTTCGGTATCGCCGTCGCCGCGTTGACTAGCGTGCTCGCGATAGTTACGGCGCTCGGCAGTTGCCCCAAGCTCCAAAGAAATCTCCGGCTCCGAGCTCCAATCGCGGATGGCGGAATGCGTGGCCGGACGCGCCTCCTTGATGTTTGGGGCTTCGTGCGCTTGGCCACCCTGCTCTTGCTGGTGGGCAACAGCGCCTTCGCCGCTACCGCACTTCAAACCCGCCACGTCCTGCTCGTGATGGCCGATGGCGTGCGCTGGCAGGAAATTTTCACCGGCGCGGAGGAGCAACTCATCAGCAAGGAGTTTGGCGGCATCACGAAGACGAACGACATCCGCAAGGCCTTCTGGCGCGTCACACCCGAGGCGCGGCGCGAGGCGTTGATGCCGTTTTTCTGGAGCACGCTCGCCAAGCAGGGCCAGCTCTACGGCAACCAGCACAAGGGCAGCACGGCGCACGTCACGAACGGCCGGAACTTCTCCTACCCCGGCTACAGCGAGATTCTCTGCGGCTTCTCCGACCCGCGTATTGATAGCAACGCGAAGAAGCCCAACGCGAATGTCACCGTGCTAGAATGGCTGAACGGGAAGCCCGCCTATACCGGACGCGTCTCGGCCTTCGGCAACTGGGAGGTGATTCCCTACATCATCAACCGCGAGCGGAGCCGGCTGCCCATCTGGACGGGCTTCGAGAAGACCGACCCGAAGCTGAACCCACACCTCGCCATGCTGGAGAAGCTCGCCGCCGACCACACACCGACCTGGGGCACGATGATGACGCACGACACGTTCATCCACGCCGCCGCGCTGGAGCATCTCAAGATCAAGAAGCCCCGCCTCATGTATGTCTGCTACGGCGAGCCGGACGAGTGGGCGCACGAAGGCCGTTACGACAACTATCTGCACAGCATCCAGCACTTCGACCGCTTCGTGTCCGAGTTGTGGGCCGCTGCGCAGGCCGACCCGGAAATGCGCGGCCACACGTCGCTGCTGCTCGTCACTGACCACGGGCGCGGCACGAGCAACGTGTCGTGGAAAAACCACGGGGCTAATATCGCCGACTCACGCTTTATCTGGATGGGCGCGCTCGGCCCGGACACGCCCGCACTGGGCGAGCGAAGCAACGTGCCGACTGTGACGCAGAATCAAATCGCGCCGACAGCGGCGGCGTTGCTGGGGCTGGATTACAAAGCGGAGCAACCGCAGGCCGGGCCGGTGCTGGCGGATGCCTTGCCGAAGGTGGGAAAGTGAAACCGCACTGAGCGCAAGCCGCCCTCGTTTGACATGAACGCGTTCCCCCTCACCCCAGCCCTCTCCCCCAGTGGGGGAGAGGGTGCCCGAAGGGCGGGTGAGGGGGAACGCGCGCAGTGCCGAGACGACGCCTCCTTCGCCTATGGCGAACCGTGGCTCCTCCTGAACTCCGGCCCGTGCGCCCCGGCTTTCAACATGGCGCTCGACGAAGCGTTGATCGAAGCCGTCGCCGGCCTCGGCCAGCCCGTGCTGCGCTTCTACTCGTGGGCCGAGCCAGCGGCCACCTTCGGCTACTTCCAGCACTACGCCGAGATTGAGCGCACCACGCACTTGCGCCCGCTCATCCGCCGTCCAACCGGCGGCGGTCTCGTGCCGCACGACGCGGACTGGACTTACAGCGTGGTGGTTCCGCCCGGCCACCCGTGGCACGCGCTCAACGCGGTGGACAGCTACCGCCGGATGCACGAGTGGATTCGCACCGCCTTCGCCCGCCTCGGCGTGGCGACGGAGGTGGCCGACTGCTGCCGCAAGTCCACGCCGGGTCAATGCTTTGTCGGCTGGGAGAAGTTCGACGTGCTCTGGCAGGGCCGCAAAATCGCCGGCGCAGCGCAGCGCCGGAACAAGCTTGGCCTGCTCATCCAAGGCTCCGTGCAACCGCCGCCCGTTGGCTTGAAGCGCAGCCGATGGGAAGATGCGATGTGCGCCGAAGGGAGTTGGAAACCTCTCGGTGCCGCAACGAATTTGGCGCAACGGGCGAAGGAGCTCGCGGAGGAGAAATTTTCCCGGCCTGACTTCAATCAGCGCCGCTAGTTCCGCTTCCTCACCTCGGCGACTACAGGCCGATGGGATGCCACGCGGTCTTCATCTCGACGGTGTCGAGAATCCAATACGGGTCTTCGCCGCGCTCGGTGAACCAGTCGGCCTCGGGTAGCGCGTGGTTGGAGTAGCGCTTGAGATTCGTGGCGACGCCGGCCTGGAGTTGCGCGGAGATTTCCGGCACGCCCGCGGCGTCCACGATGGCGTTCACGTCCATGTGCGACGCGATGTGCGGCGCGAGTTCGGCGCGCTTGCCAGCAAGGATGTTCACCACGCCGCCGGGCAGGTCGCTGGTGGCGAGGATTTCCGCGAAGGACAACGCGGGCAACGGCGCGCGCTCGGAGGGAATCACGATGGCGGTGTTGCCGCTGAGAATCACCGGCAGCAGCAGCGACACCATCGGCAGCAGCACCGGAAGGTCCGGCGCGAGCACGACGACGACGCCCATCGGCTCCGGTGTGGTGAAGTTGAAGTGCGGCGAGGCGACCGGGTTCACGCTGCCGAAGACCTGCTGATACTTGTCCGTCCAGCCCGCGTGATGCACGAGGCGGTCGCACACGCGGCCCACGCCGGTGCGCGCCTGTTCCAGCGTGACGCCGTGCGAACGCGAGACTTCGGCAGCGAGCGCCTCGCGGCGGCTTTCGAGCATCTCGGCGGCGCGGTAGAGGATTTGGCCGCGGTTGTAGGCCGTGGCTTTCGCCCAGCCGTCCTGCGCGGCGCGCGCGGCGACCACGGCGTCGCGGAAGTCCTTGCGCGAGGCCCAGCAGTAATTGTCCAAGTGCGCGCCGTCCGGCCCCTTGGCTTCGAGGCAGCGCCCGCTCTCGCTGCGGACGAACTTGCCGCCGATGTAGAGTTTGTAGGTCTTGCGAACGTCGAGGCGCGTGCTCATGTGAATCTGATTTGGCCGGACGATAGCGAGGCGGCGTGCTGCCGACAATCACTTCAATCTACCCGTAGGAGACGAAGTGAGGAGCTCTGACTTTCGGAAGCGAACAAGTGAGACTCCTCACGTCGTCTCCTACGAGAGGTCAGAAGCCCGCTGCCTTGCCGTCGGTGACGCGCGGGTCGTGCGCGCCGAGGAATCCCTTGCCGTCCTTCGTGCGGCCGACGGCCTGACACGCGCCGATGGAGTCGAGTTCCTTGAGCGGGTGGCCGCGACGCTCCAACTCGCGGCGTAGCTCGACGGAGAACTTCTTCTCGATGCGCAGTTCGTCGGGGCTCCACTGCTGATGGAAGCGCGGCTGGGCGAGCGCTTCCGCCGGGTCGCGTCCGAAGTCAACGACGTGGATAATCGCGAGCAAGGTCTGCGTGATGATGGTCGGCCCGCCCGCTGCGCCGACGCTGAGGATGGGCTGACCGTTCCGCAGCACGAGGGTCGGCGACATGCTGGAGAGCGGGCGCTTGCCGGGCGCGACGGCGTTGGCCTCCGCGCCGACGAGGCCGAAGAAGTTCGCGGTGCCAGGCTGAGCGGAGAAGTCATCCATCTCGTTGTTCAGCACGACGCCGGTGCCGGGCACGACGACCTTCGAGCCGTAACTGGTGTTGATGGTCGCGGTGCAGGCGACCCAGTTGCCAGCGGCGTCGGCGGCGGAGAAGTGCGTGGTGTGCTTGCTGAAGACGTCGCTCGTGGAGTTCGGCGGCGTGTTGTGCTTCGGCACAGGTGTGACCTTCTTCAAATCAATCTTCTTGGCGAGTTGAGCGGCGTAGCCCTTGTCCACCAGACCACGCGGGACGGGCGCGAAGTCCGGGTCACCGAGCCAGTGGGCGCGGTCCGCGAAGGCGAGCTTCATCGCCTCAGCGACGACGTGGACGAAGTCGGGCGAGTTCGCGCCGAGCGCCTTGAGGTCGAAGTGTTCGAGGATGTTGAGAATCTGCGCGACGTGGACGCCGCCGGAACTGGGCGGTGGGAAACCGATGATTTCGTGGCCTCGATAGGTGGTGCGGAGCGGCTCGCGGGACTTGGCGACGTAGCCGGCAAAGTCCGCCTCCGTGAGCAGGCCGCCGTTGGCCTTCATCCAGTCCGCCGTGGCCTTGGCGAAGGGGCCGCGATAGAACCAGTCGCTCCCCTGCTCTGCCAGCGAGCGAAACGTTTTGGCGAGGTCGGGCTGGCGCAGCGTGTCGCCGGACTTCCATGGCGAAGTGTCGGGCTTGAGGAAAATGGTGCGGCTGGCTGGGAACTTCTCGATGTCCTTCGCCACGCCCGCGAGACGGCTGGCGTAGTTGCGCGTCACGGGGAAGCCGGCTTCGGCAAGTTTTGCGGCGCTGAGGCAATGGTCTTTCCACGGCAGCTTTCCGAACTTCGTCACGGCTTGGTGGAACGCGGCGACTTCGCCGGGCACGCCGGATGCGAGCGCGCCAGTCTGGCTGAGTTCGGCGACTGCCTTGCCATCGCGGAGGAACATGTCGCGGGTCGCGCGCGCCGGTGCCATCTCGCGTCCGTCAATTGCCACGACCTCGCCGTTCGCGCGGCGGATGACGAGGAAGCATCCGCCGCCGATGCCGGAGTTGTGGCTGTCCACGACGCTGAGAGTGAGGCCAGCGGCGACGATGGCGTCCACAGCGTTCCCACCACGGCGCATCGCGTCCACGCCCGCGTCAGTCGCAAGCGGATGCACGGTGGCGACCATGCCGCGCTCGGCGGCGACAGCGCCGAAGGGAAGGATTTGCGACGAGAGGGCGCAAAGAACGCAAAGGAAGACGCGGAGAGAGATTCCTTTGTGGACTTTGCGTCCCCTCGTGGCCAACACGGGATTGCCGTGGTTCTTCATCGGACAGAATTTTATGCCAAAGTCAGCGGGCCGTCGAAGATAGTGAGGCTGATGACTTCCGTCTTCGCCACGTGCGGGCCGTGGCGCTCGCCCTTCGGCGCATGGAAGAGCGTGCCGGGGCCGTAGGTCAAGTCGGACTCGACCCACTCGCCGGAGAGAATGTAGGCCCACTCGTTTGCGACCGGGTGCGTGTGCGCGGGGACATTTGTGCCGGGGGCGAACTTGCGCAGCACGACGAGTCCACCAGTCGCTTGGTTCTTGTGGAGGATCTTCAGCTCAACTCCGGCGTAAGGGCCGGGCTGCCACGGTTTATCGGCGGCCTGCGCGAGGTATTGGAACATGGCGAGATGGCAGCGGGTTCGCGGCAGTTTGGCAAGCTTGCGCGGACGCGAAATTCATTGCAGCAGCCATCGCAGCGCGACCCATGGATGGAAAAGCGAAGGCGCGAGGAACGTCATCCCTCGCGCCTTGCGTTGTGTAAATTGGTGAACTACTTCGCGGCTGCGTGGGCCTTGGCGACTTCAGCCCAGTTCACGACGCTCCAGAAGGCCTTCAGATAGTCGGCGCGCTTGTTCTGGTATTTGAGGTAGTAGGCGTGCTCCCAAACATCGCAGCCGAGGATCGGCGTTCCTTCGCAGCCGGCGACGGCTTTGCCCATGAGAGGGTTGTCTTGATTCGCCGTGGAGCAGATTTCCAGCTTGCCGCCATTGACGACGAGCCACGCCCAGCCGGAGCCGAAGCGGCCGATGCCAGCGGCCTCGAACTTCGCCTGGAAGTCGGCGAAGGAGCCGAACGCGGCGTTGATGGCGGCCGCGATGTCGCCGGTGGGTGCGCCGCCGGCGTTGGGGGCCATGAGCTTCCAGAAGAAGGAGTGGTTCCAGTGACCGCCGCCGTTGTTGCGCACAGGGCCGCGGATATTTTCGGGCACGGAGGCGATGCCCTTCACGAGTTCACAGAGGGACTGGGACTCGACGGGCGAACCGGCGAGGGCCTTGTTGAGGTTGGCGACGTAGGCGGCGTGATGCTTGCCGTGATGGATTTCCATCGTGGCCTTGTCAACGTGGGGTTCGAGCGCGTCGTGGGCGTAAGGGAGAGCGGGGAGTTCGTGAGCCATAGTGTTTTCGATTTGAGTTGGTTGATTGAAACAGCAGGGCGGACAGTAGCACCCACTTTCGGGGTGGACAAGTCAGGAGGCCAACGCGACGAAATTTTTAAGCAACCGCAGGCCGACAGCCTGGCTCTTCTCCGGGTGGAACTGCGTGGCGAAGACGTTGTCGCGCCAGACGGAGGAGGCGAAAGGGTCGCCGTAATCCGTGCGCGTGGCGACGATGCTGGGGTCCGTTGGTTGCGGATAAAAGCTGTGGACGAAATAGACGTGGCTGCCGTCGGCGATGCCTTTGTAGAGCGGGCAATCGGGACGCGTGATCTCAAGCTGGTTCCAGCCGATCTGCGGAATCTTCAGCCCGGGCCGCTCCGTGAAGCGCACGACCTTGCCGCCGAAGATGCCCAAGCCCGCCGCGCAACTGTTGAACTCCTCGCTCTTCTCGAACAGCGCCTGGTAGCCGACGCAGATGCCGAGGAACGGTTTGCCGGTCTGGATGAACTCCCGCACCGCGCCGAGCAGCTCCTGCCGCTGCATCGCGGAGATGCAGTCATCGAACGCGCCGACGCCGGGGAGCACGATGGCGCGCGCGTCCCGGAGCGACTCAGGCCGCGTGGTGACGAGTAGGTCCGCGCCAACCTTGCGCAGGGCTTTCTCCACGCTGCGCAGGTTGCCGGAGCCGTAGTCGAGCAGAGCAATCACGAGGAAATCTAGCCACGGATGGAACACGGATGGAACACGGATTTTCCACCAACGCCTGCTTCAACGCGAACGAACCCGCTGTTTGAAGGGCGCGCGGCGCGTCGTTGCTGCGCGTCTGCACTTCAGCGCTTGCTTGATGAGGAGGATGTGGAGTTTGTCCTTGTCCCGACCGACGGCCTGCTTGCTCTTGCAGATGCGCTCCAACGGGAGGACCGGGATGCGCTGTCCGTGGAAAGATAGCCATTTGGCTTTGGGCAATTCCTTGTCGAATGCCGGCAGGCCGGTGACCTCGTGGATGAAATCCACCGGGGTGTCGTCGCTCAGATAAACTTTGTTCGGGCTGCGCAACGTTGCCCCCAGTCTCCGGCAGACGTTCGTGACCCGTATGTATTGACGCGACGGCAAGCCAATCCAGATGTCCACGTCAATGGTGCTGACCATGATGCCCTGCAAGTTGGCCGCCGACATGCCCGCGAGCATGAAGGGGATGCCCTCCTGCTTCAGGGCGTCGAGGAGTTGAACAACCGAAGATGATTCCGCATCAGTCGCCATCGTTCCTCCGGGGTGGCCGCCAAGCCCAGCGCGTGCAAGGCCTTTTCGTCCTCGCTCAGGCCGCGCACATGCTTGAGCCGCGCGAGCATACGTTTCGCGCGCTGGGCTAGTGGGGTGGTTGGAGCTTTGCGATTCACTAAGTGCAATTGTTTATCAGACGCCGGCCTGAAGTTCACGCTCTGTTTTCAGCCGCAGTTGTCCGCACGCCGCGTCAATATCGCCACCCTTCTCGCGCCGCAGCGTCGCGGTGACATCGAGCCGCTCCAGCGCGGCGAGGAAGGCTTCGCACACGGCCTCCGCGGGGCGCGACCATTCGAGGCCTTCCACTGTGTTGTAGGGAATCAGGTTCACCTTCGCGTGCAGGCGCGTGGCGAGGGCGGCAAGCGGCTTGACCTGATCGAGGCCGTCGTTCACGCCGGCGATGAGGATGTATTCGAAGGTGATGAGCTGGTCCTTCCGGCGCTGGTAAACCTCCAGCGCAGCCACCAGCTCGGCCAGCGGATGCTTGCGGTTCACCGGCATGATGCGGGTGCGCACCTCGTCCGTCGCGCCGTGCAGGGAGATGGCCAGGCGGAACTGCTCCGGCTCGACCGCGAGCTTGCGAATCTGCGGCGCGAGGCCGCTGGTGGAGATGGTGATCTTCCGTGCGCCGATGCCGCCGCCCCACGGCGCGTTCAGCAGGCGGAGGGCTTTCAACAAGTGGTCGTAGTTCGCCAACGGCTCGCCCATGCCCATGATGACGAGGTTGTTCACGAGGCGGGTTTCGGGTTTTGGGTTCTGCGTTTTGAGTGGAGCCGCTGCCGCGTCGGGCGGACTCGGAACTCGCAACTCCAAACTCGCGATTCTCTCCGTGGCCAACACCTGCTCCACGATTTCCTCCGGCCCGAGGTTGCGCTTCCATCCGTCGAGGCCGCTCGCGCAGAACTTGCAGCCGTAGGCGCAGCCCACCTGCGTGGAGACGCAGAGCGTGTGGCGGTCGCTGGCCTCGCCGTAGAGCGCGGGGTTGGCGGGAATGAGCACGCTCTCGATGAGCGCACCGTCGGGCAGCCGCCAGAGGAACTTCTGCGTGGTGTCGGCCGCGCCCTGCTTGCGGACGAGTTCGAGGATGTGGAGCGAGAAGGTCTCGGCCAGCTTCGCGCGGAGCGGCTTGGGCAAGTTCGTCATCGCGTCCCAGCTCGCGACGCGGCGCTTGTAGAGCCAGTCCAGCACCTGCCCGGCGCGGTAAGCCGGTGCGCCCCACTCCTTCAAGCAGGCTTCCAGCTCGGCACTCGTGATGGATTTGATGTCAGTCACTGCGTGCAGCGTGGCCTGCGATTCGGGCAATGACAACGCTCGCGGCGCAGCTCAGTTGCTTGCAACCGAGTGTTCTCCCCGCTCCTGCTCGTAATCCTAATCCTAATCTTGCTCCTCCGGCGTTCCCGCAGTAGAGCAGGATTAGGATTACGAGCAGGAGGACTCCGATCACTTTGGAGACTCGTCACTTCGTCGCCGGCCGGGGGCACGTCACTTCACCAGCTTCTTCACCAGCACCTTTGAGTTGCGCCCACTCTGCTCATACTTCTCACGGCGCGCGGGGGGCAGGTTCTCGGGCGTGCCTTCGCTGAAGCCGCCCTTGCTCTGGAAGTAGGTGAAGGCTTGCGTGGAGAGGGTGACCAGCTCGCTGAGGCCGAGGTCGCGGGCTTTATTCTCGACGAACTGGATGAGCTTCTTGCCCACGCCCTGATTCTCGTGTGAGGGCGCCACGAAGAGGAACGCCAACTCGCCGGTGTTCGCATCGGGAAAGACGTGCAGCGCGACGCAGGCCACCGGGTTGCGGTCGATGTCGAAGACGTAGTAGTCGCCAAGGTGCTTCTCGATGCTCGCGCGCGTGCGCTTCATCAGTTCCTCGTTGAGGACGGAACCCTTCGTGAGGCGCAGCAGGGCGCGGATGTCTTTCTTCTGCGCAGGGCGGATCTGCTGGAACTCGTCCGCGTAGATGAGCGTGCCGACGCCTTCGTTGGAGAAGACCTCGGCGAGCAGCGACTCATCCGTGCCGCCATTGATGAGGTGGACGCGGGGGATGCCTTGCAGACACGCGGCGGCGGCGGCGCGGGCGCGGGCGGTGTCCTCGGGAGAAAGTTCCTTGCGCTCAATCAGCGCGCTCAAGTCGGCGGCGAGCACTTGCTTGAGCAGCTTGCCCTGATGGAACAGCCCGTCGGTGGTCGTGATGAAAAGAATCTTCGCCGCCTTGAGCGCCGTGCCGACGGCGAGCGCGATCGTATCGGAGCTGACGCGGTAGGTCTTGCCATCACCATCGAAGCCCAACGGCGGAATCACCGGCGTGATGCCGGCGGCCAGGAGCATCTGGAGCATCTCCGTGTCCACGCGCTCGACCTTGCCGGTGAAGAGGTGGTCCACGCCCTGCAAGATGCCCAGCGGCGAGACGATGACGGCGTTGGGCGTGGCGGCGCGCAGGTCGTTCGTGGAAAGGCCCTCGAGGATTTCGTGCGTGAGGCGGTTCGCAGCGGTGAGCGAGAGCTGGAGCGTGGCCGCGTCGGTGATGCCGGTGCCGTCGAGGTTCGAGGGCGTGATGCCGCGCTCGGCCCCGAGCGCCTGGATTTGCGCCGCCGCGCCGTGGACGATGACGACGCGGATGTTCAGCGAGCGCAGCACCGCGACATCGAGCAGGAGGTTGGCGAAGTTCTCATCGGTGACGACCGCGCCATCCACGGCGATGACGAAGGTCTTCTCGCGGAAGCGCGGGATGTATTGGAGGATGCCTCGGAGGTCGGTGGGTTTCACTTTGGTGGGCGCAATCTGTCGCAGCGCAAATAAGGGGCAAGCAGGCCGCGGGATTCAACGAGAAAGTTCAGTTCAGGCAAATCCATGCAGTCAAGGTCTACGGGGACGGACCGCCGGCCATCGCGCTCCGGGTGCAATCGAACGCCCTCGCGGGCCGGGTCGTTAGTTCCTCCCCACCCGGTTCAGCGTGTAATACGCCGAGGTGTGCAGCGGGGCGCTGCCGTCGGCGGCGCGGAGG
>Ga0208960_1001266_pt1 | contig 13612 bp, 9 predicted proteins | sample GreLakmeON33MSRF_FD_187703 | JGI IMG/M metagenome (GOLD analysis project Ga0208960, IMG submission 187703) | Freshwater lentic microbial communities from great Laurentian Lakes, MI, USA - Great Lakes metaG ON33MSRF (SPAdes) | ecosystem: Environmental > Aquatic > Freshwater > Lake | place: Great...
CACGACCACCGCCACCCACTGCGCCACCGGCAGCTGCCTCAGGTGCGGGCGGAACGATACCACCGATGTTGATGCTCGATACCTGTGGAGCGCTCGCCATCGGCGTCGTGTTCTGCATGGTGGTGGCGCCGCTCCGCCCACCACCAAATCCACCCAATCCGCCGCCGCCCACGTTCAGGATCGGTGCGGTGTTGAAGTAGACCGGCATTTGCGTCTCGTTGAAGCCGTACATGATTGGGCTTCTGGCGTCGGTGATCAGGCCGCGCACGATCGTGCCGCGTGCGAAGAGACCTGTCGGGGTCTCGACCGTGACACCGGGCGAGAGGTTGTACTCCGGGAAGAGCGTGGACGTCGCGCCCTCCGTCATCAGCATGCCACCGTCCTGCACAAACTTGTAGAGGTTCATCAGTCCCTCGATTCCCATGCCGCCGCGCACATCATCGGTGGAATCTGGGAAGCCGAGCGATGGGAACTCCGGCGTGCTCTTGTACGGAATCGGCAAGGTGCCTGGCGCCGTGACGCCGGCGACCATCGACTGGGCCGTACCACTTACGTGCGGATAGATCACCACGTCATAGCGCTGACGGAGATTTGGCATATTCGCCAGTTCCTTGTCGCCCACATACGTGAACGGAATGCCGTAGGCCTCGAGCGCGGCGCGGACCCAGCCCTCGTCCTGCGTGCGGTTCCAGCTATGCAGGTAAAGAATGCGCGGGATGTCGAGGTCATGTGAGCGAACGGCCGGTGCGGAGGCAACGGCCCATCCGGACAGGCCGAGTTCTGTGAGTACCGGACCGATCTTTGCGGCGTCGGCGTTTTGGATGACGATCGCACCGGCCTTGAAGCGCTTCCCGGCCGCATCGAAATCATCTTCGGCCGCGGCCATCTTCACGTCCTTCAGTCGGTAGCGGAAGGTGACGACGTTGTTGTCGCCGGTGTGCTCAACGATGACGACCGGTCCTGAGCCGTTGAGTCCGCCGGGCGCGGTGGCCTTGCCCTTGAGTTCCGTCATCGCGGCCACGAGCACCGACTGATCGGTTACCTGCGTGACGATGATGTCGCGGAGATACTGGAAGGTCCAGCCGGTGTCGTCATAGGGCTGGGGATTCGCCGTCGAGTAGCGCTGGACGGCGAAGTAGATATCGGCGACGGTGCGGAATGGCTGGTCCCCGCGGATGATGTAGTCGCCCTTCTTGATGTCCACGTTGCCGGCCTTGAAATCGGCGTTGGCGGTGTGGAACTCAACGCCCTGATCTCTGAGCGCGTTCACCGCGTCGGCGGCGTCGGCCTTACGACGCTGCGTGGCGGGAATGTGCCAAGCAAATGTCGGGCCATTCTTGCCCTTGTCCACTGCGCGCTTGTTTTTGATCCAGTAGTTCTCCAGCCAGAAGTCCTTGTTCCGGGCCATGTGCTGCAGCGCGAAGAGCACCGCCGCCTGCTGGATGTTCGTGTTCTCGCGCGGGCCCCACTTGACGGCGCCGACCGCCGGGTTCGGGCGGAACCACTCGCGGCTCTGGTTCAAGTTGAGGTTCACCGTGTCGGGGCCGTAGCTCTGTACTTCGTAGAAGCGGCCCGTGGCGTTGTGGCCGTGCGCGACGAAGAACATGTAGTTCGGCGTCCACCCGTCGTAGAACCCGTAGGTCCAGACGCCGGGCACGCCCTTTTTCGTCATTTCAATGACGTCGTTCTGCGCCAGCACCCACCACTCGTTCGTGGTGATGGCGTCGAGCTGGTCGTTGTACGGGCCGGTACCGGTGGAGGCGTAGAGCAGGGTCTGCGCTTCGTGCAGGTCGTGCAGGATCGTCGGATGCCACTCGAGCCCGAACTTCTCGATGTTTTTCGTGAGGGCGAGCATCTGGCCCATGCCGTCACGATTGTTGTCGTGCTGGACATACTTGCCCCAGTACATCAGGGGGAGCATGCCTTCGCCCGCTGGGCGTTTCCGGTTGAAGGCCCAGTTGTCGACCATCTTTTCCTGGCCGTCGGGCTCGACGACTGGCGTGATCATCGTGATCACGTTGTTGCGAATATTCTGGATGAACGGCGTCTCTTCGACGACCAGACGGTACGCCAGCTCCATCAGCATGTGCGGGCCACCGCGTTCGGTGGAATGCATTCCGCTGGTGAGCCAGTAGATCGGCTTGCCGGTGGTCTTGATGATCTGCGCCGCCTGCAGCTCGGTGGTTTTGCGCGGATCGGTGAGGGCGGACAGGTAGCCCTTGTATTTCTCGAGGTTGCGAATGGTCTCCTCGTTGCCGACGATGAGCACCGACATGTCGCGCCCTTCTTCCGTCTTCCCGATGTTGATGTACCTGGAGCGCCCCGGTGCCGCCTTGGCGATCGCCATCAGGTACTTGTCCATCTGGTTGCTTTTCTGGAGGACGTTCCAAGCGCCCATGATGTTGCCGAAGTGCTTGAGCGGCGTCGGCACAGTCTTCGACGCGGGCAGATGGTCGACGAGGTCGGTCAGGAATCGCGGGTCGCGCGAGAACTGCTTGATGAGCTTTGTGTATTCCTCGTCCTGCGTCTGTGTCTGGCCGAGCACGCTGGTCGCGGTGGTGAGCGCCAGTACTCCGGCGATCGCAACCATGGCGACGCGCGAAGCTGTCGCGGTCATTCGGAACATCCTGCCTCCGTCTAATGGAAATGAGTGTCACCGAGCGGCTGGCCCGGTACTTCGAACAATTTCGACATCTCTTATGGAAGGTTACGCATCTGGGACCGGGTGCGCTGATACGGCCGGTAGAGCCGCGTAGACAGCCGGTTGACGTGGCTAGCTATGGTCTGAGTTTTTGGCCAACGTTCCCGGATGAACCGGACTCTCGGCGTTACACTCGTTGCCGCCTCGGCGATCTCCATTGGCTGTGCCCAAATGCCGTCGGCTGGTACCGTTGCCGCGGCCGGTCCCGTATCGGCGTTGCGTTTCGCTCGATTGGTGAATGGCGATGGCGCGGTCGTGAACGACGCCGTCGTCGTCATTGCGGGTGAGCGGATCGTGAGTGTTGGCCGCGGCGACGGTGCGATTCCTGCCGGCGCGACCGTTACCGACCTTCGTGCCTACTCGGCGATTCCTGGAATGGTGGATGTGCACACGCACATGACCTACTACTGGGATCATGCGCCCGGTTCGCGCCCGTTCGGCGCTGGCAACACACGCCGGACGCCGGTTGAACTCGCCACGGTGGCGATGGAAAACGCGCGCCTCACGCTCGAGACCGGCGTCACGACTGTGCGCGACTTGGGCGCATCGAACTACGTGGACGTCATGATGCGCGATCGGATCAACCGTGGCGAAGCGGTCGGCCCGCGGATGTTCGTATCGGGGTATGGGATGTCGAAGCCGCGCGCACCGGTGGCAACGGTGGCACCGGTGGCGGCGGCTGGCGGTGGCGCCGGAGCAGGGGCCGGAGGAGGAGGGCGTGCTGGTGGCGCTCCTGCGGCGCCGACAACTCCGGCATGGATGCGCGGCCAGATCACCGACATCGCGCAGTTTGACGGCGCAGTCAAGGCGCAGGTGGATTCCGGCGCGGACGTCATCAAGGTGTACGGCTCGCGCGGTACGGGTGCCGACACCTCGACGACCCAGACCTTTACCTATGAAGAGATGAAGGCGGTGGTGGATGCCGCGCACAAGTACGGGAAGCGCATCGCGATCCATTCTTATGGAGCACCGGGCGGCCGCGACGCCGTGCGCGCGGGCACCAACACGCTTGAGCACGCGATCGAGCTCGACGATGCGACGCTGGCGCTCATGGTCAAACAAGGCACGATCTACGTGCCGACGATCGACCATAACCGGTACTACGCGGATTTTCACACCGACTACGGCTACACCGACGACCAGGTGCGAGGACTCAACCAATACCGCGCGAAGAACCTCGAGACCGCGCGACGCGCGTTGAAGGCCGGCGTGAAGCTCGCGATGGGTTCCGACGCCGTGCACATGATGTTTGGGCAGAACACGCGTGAGCTGGGTTTGTACGTTCAGGCGGGGATGACTCCGCTGCAGGCGCTTGGGGCAGCCACAATCAACGGCGCCGAGGTGCTTGGCATGACGGATCGGATTGGGCGGGTGGCACCGGGCTATTTCGCCGACATCGTGGCGGTCCAAGGCGATCCGCGGTCGGACGTCGAGGTGGTACTCAAGGGTGTGAAGTGGGTGATGAAGGGTGGTAAGGTGGTCGTGGACCGGCGGTGATGCGCCGAGCAACCCCGTCGCACGTTCAGGTGTTGCGTAGATTCGTCTAGTTCCGCCGCCGCGCGTTGTGCCGCATTCGCTGATTCACCGTTCACCGCCGCGCCTTTGCGCGCGTCGAGGAGATCATCACCATGTGGCTCTTCCTTCGCATTGTGCACATTGTCACCGGCGTTTTTTGGGCCGGCACGCTCTTTTTCACGGTCAGTTATCTGATGCCCGCCGTCCGTGAGGTTGGATCTGACGGCGACAAGATGATGGGCGCGTTGCGGAGCCGCGGAATGTTTAATGCGGTGCCAATGATCGCCTTGATCGCGATTGCGAGCGGTCTTTGGATGTACATGATCCGTATGGGTGGCGGATCCGATTGGGCCCGCACGCGCGAGGCGATGACGCTTGGGGTCGGCACCGTTACGGCGGTGTTGGCCGTCGCTATTGGCTGGTTCGGGATGCGCGCGAACACGTTCAAGGCCGGCGACCTCGCCGCCGCCGCGGCAGCAATGCCGGTGGGCGCTGAGCGCGAGGCGAAGATGGCAGAGGTCCAGGCGGTGAGTGGCAAGGCGATGATGTTTGGTCGCCTCGTGGCGACATTGCTGCTCATCACCGTCGTGACGATGGCGATCGCGCGGTACGTCTGACGCGAGCTACGTCGGTGGGCTGCAGGTGATCAAGTACATCGGATCCAAGCGAACGCTGGTCACGCGCATCGTGGCGGTGGCCGACGCGCTGCGTGCGCGCACGGGTGCGACCAAGCACGCCACCACCGCCTGTGACCTGTTCTCCGGCACGACTCGGGTCGCGCAGGGGCTCAAGCAGGCTGGGTACTTCGTCACCGCGAACGATCTGGCGACCTACGGCGAGGTCCTGGCGACGACGTACATCGAGGCAGACGCCAAGCGCGTGCGCAAGCGCGTACTGGCCGAGAAGATTGCACGGCTGAACGCGCTGCCCGGCCACGATGGCTATGTCACGCGAACATTTTGCGAACAGTCGCGCTACTTCCAGCCAGCGAATGGTCGCCGGATCGACGCCATCCGTGATGCGATCGAGGAAGTCGCGGACGGCCGTGTGGAGCGCGCCGTGCTGCTGACCTCTTTGATGGAGGCGGCGGACCGCGTGGATTCGACGACTGGTCTGCAGATGGCGTACCTCAAACAGTGGGCGCCGCGCTCGTTCAATCCGCTCACATTGCGAATGCCGGAACTCAACGCAGGGCGTGGCCGTGCCGTGCGCCAGGACGCGAACACGCTCGCATCGCAGATGGACGAGGTGGACATCGCGTACCTCGATCCGCCATACAACCAGCATTCGTACCACGCCAACTACCACATTTGGGAAACACTCGTGCGGCACGACGCGCCAGAGGCGTATGGCATTGCGCGCAAGCGCGAGGATTGCCGTACGGTGAAGAGCCCGTTCAACTCGCGCGTGAAAGCGTGGGGGGCGTTCTCGTCACTGGTGCGCACGGTGCCTGCGAAACACCTGATCGTCTCGTTCAGTGATGAGGGGTTCTTCGCGTTCGAAGACATCGTGTCGTTGCTCGAGGACTCGCACGGCGAGGTGGCCGCGATTCCGGTGTCGCACAAGCGGTACGTCGGCGCGCAGATCGGGATCTATAACCCCCGCGGCGAAAAGGTCGGAAAGGTGGGGAAGCTCCGGAACAACGAGTTCATTTTTGTGGCTGGCAAGGGGGCAAGAGGGGTATTGCGGGATATGCAGGCGGAGTGACGGCTGACGCGGGAGGGCGTGTGGTGAGTTCCGAACGATTTGGCGCAGGGCGAGCGATCAGGGAGCGTGTGCTGAGTTCGACGCACGGAGCGCTCCTGGTACCGCTGGTTTCCCTCGCGCTGAGTGCGCAGTCCGCGACGTTGCGTGGACGCGCGCTCACGGATTCCACCGATCGGCCGATTGTTGGCGCGGTGGTCGCCATCGACGAACTGAAACGGCACACCATCAGCGATTCGCTCGGCCACTTCGTGCTTACGGGCATCGCGCCGGGTGAGTACATCGTGCGTGCGCAACGGATTGGGTTCGGCGCGCTGGCTACCCGCGTGCGCTTCACCGCGAACCTCGCGGTCGAAGCTGATTTCCTGATGACGCGGAATGTGCAGGATCTTCCGGACGTGAACGTCAATGCCAAGCGCGCGCTTCCGCCAACGTTGGCGGAGTTCGAGGAGCGCAGGACGGCGGGCGTGGGTGGCCGCTTCATCACGCAGGACGAGATCGACAAGCGGGCATACAGTGTCACGGCGGACATCATCCGCACCAAGGTCCCGGGCATGGAGATCATGCGCGATGTCGTGCGGCCATCGCAGGCCTATGTCGTGGGAGGCCGGATGCAGGTGCCGGGCGGAGCCATGGCAAATGGCGGGGCCAAGCCCGGTCCCTGTTTCGCCGCCGTGGTGCTGGACGGCATCTTTGTCTACCAGGGCAACTATGGCAGTCCGACTGCCACGGGCTCCATTTCGCGGGATGAGCCACCATTCGACATCAACTCGATCGGACCATCGGTCATCGCGGGTATCGAGTATTACGCGAGCGCGGCATCGATTCCGACCAAGTACAACGGCATGCGGAACACCTGTGGCCTCATGCTGATCTGGACCCGATGACGCGGCGCGTGCTGATCCTGCTGTGCGGTCTGGCGCCCGTCACGGTGCTCGCCCAGGGAGCGAGCCTACGCGGCCGTGTACTCACGGATTCCACCGAGCGCCCAATCGCCGGCGTCGTGGTCGCCATCGACGAATTGAAACTGCAGGCCGTGAGCGATTCGCTCGGCAACTTTACGCTCGTGGGAATCAAGCCGGGCGCACAGATCGTGACGGCCAAGAAGATTGGTTTCGGCGCACTCGCTACGCGCGTGCGATTCGCCGCGAAGGATGCCCTGGAAGCGGACTTCCTGATGACACCGAACGCGCAAGCGCTTCCCGACGTGAAGGTCGAGACCAAGGCGCCCGTTCGTGCCAAGCTCGTGGATTTTGAAGAGCGACGGTTGGCCGGCAACGGCGGCCGCTTTGTCACCCAGGCGGAGCTCGACAAGCGGGCGTGGAGTACGACGTCGGACATCATCCGCACGACCGTACCCGGCGTCGAAGTGAAGCGCTCCGGCAGAGAGGCCATCGTGGTCGGGGGCCGCATGCAGCTTCCCGGTGGCGCCATGACGAACGGTGGAAACGCGCCTGGCGATTGTCCGGCGGCGATCGTGCTCGACGGGATCTTCATCTACCAGGGCGACCCCACCGAACGGCCGTTCGACATCAACTCGCTTTCGCCAGGCATCATCGCCGGCATCGAGTACTACGCCAGCGCGGCGTCCATCCCGGCCAGATACAACGGCACGCGCAGTAGCTGCGGGCTCATGATCATCTGGACGCGCTGACCAACTCTCAGCACCGTCCCCCACTGGCGCCGCGGTGCCAAACGGGGACATTTTCGCCGAGCTGACCGTCCGCCTTCCCGCAGAGGTTTCCATGCGTCTTTTCCTTGGCTCGCTTGCTCCCGCCGCCGCGTTCACCATAGTCGCCGCTGTTCCAGCGACGATTCGCGCACCGGAACTCGCCGCTCGGACCACCCCGGTAACGGCCTATACCGTGCGTGCCGATTCACTCGGCATCCGCGATCTCCTCGACATCAACACGACGACTGTCTTGGACCTTTCAGCGGACGGCCGCTGGCTTGCCGTGACCGTCTCATCCCGCCGAGACGCACTTGGTGCGGAAGCCGCGCGCGACAATGACCCGACCTATCTGCGTACCACGCCAGTGCGGCTGCTGATCGTGGACACGAAGTCGCTTGCGCAGCGTGCCGCCTTTCCAATCAAGAAGACCGTGCGCGCCGCTGCGTGGTCGCCCGACGCGTCGAAACTCGCACTGCTCACAATCGAAAACGATGCGGTTCAACTCAGCACCTGGGACCGGAACACCGGCGGGATCAGTGTCGCCAAGACGCCGGCTGGTCAGTACGTCGCCGAGAACAGCGAGCTGAGGTGGACCGAGGACGGAAAGGCCCTGGCCTTCGCTCTGCGCGCGGACGGGTGGAAGGCACGTGCGAAGGCGCGGTTCAACGAACTGACAAAGGGACCGGTGACGGTGCTCGACGGTACCGAGGACTTCCTGGAATGGGACGCGATGAACCGCCTCAATGCGGAACGCGCCATTGCTACGTGGACAGTTTCGACCGGCGCCGTGGCAACAATTCGTCCGACCGGGCTCATCGGCCCGTGGACGCTCGCCAAGGACGGCTCGGCGATCACGGTGCAGGAAGACATCACGAAGAAGACTGACTACGACATCATCGGCGGACGTGAGTGGAAGCTCGTGACGCAGTCTCTTGGCGAGACCACCGGACGCACGTTATTCGCATCGCTCAAGGGCGTGACGCTCTCGTGGTCTGACGACGGCCGTCGTTTCGCGACTGGCCGCGACGGTCGCGTGTTCGTCGGATCGATCGCCGACACGGCCAGCCGATTAGTCCTCGGCCCGCCCATGCCAGTCCGCGGCGCAACGCCCGCTCCGGCAACTCCCGACACCACGGCGGCCGCCCGCGCGCAGCGGGCGAAAGAGCGCTTCACCGTCGTGCGCTGGAGTCCAGCTGGCGACGCGCTCATGGCATCGAACGGCGAGGGGCTCTGGCTGGTGGATGCGACGACTGGCGACAAGGAACTGATCATCGCCGTCCCCGATTCGAACACGGTGCTCCCCCGTACACAGCTTGCCACCTGGAGCCAGGACGGCCGGTACCTCTACTTCACCGAGCACTCGCGCACGCAGTGGGACCGCGCGGTGTTCCGTTACGACCGTGACACCAAACAGAAGACCGAACTGGTGCGCGGCGAGAAGTACTTCAACGGCCTGCGCCTGTCGAAGGACGGCGCGACGGCCGTGCTCAGCGTAGCGAATGGCAATCGTGTGGCGGATCTCTACGTGGCCGACGCGTCGCTCGGCAATATGCGTCGCGTGATCGAGGCGAATCCGCAGCTCGCGCAGAAGCCCATCGCCAAGACACAGCTCATCAAGTACCTCGACGCCGACGGCAAGTCGCGCTACGGGGTGGTGCACCTGCCGGCGAACTATCAGGAAGGTACGCGGTATCCGACCGTCTTCCTCATCTATGAAGACTTCTTCGACGACACGTGGGATGCGGTCGCAAATCTGCTCGCATCACACGGGTATGCCGTCGTGAAACCGAGTGTCGGCTTCGAGGTCGGCTATCCGGAAGAGGCGTGGCAGAAGGGGGTGCTCGCCGCTGCGAATGAAGTCATCCGGCTCGGCATCGCCGACAGCTCACGGCTTGGCGTTCATGGTACGAGCTATGGCGGCTACGCGACCAACCTGCTCGTCACATACACCGACCGGTTCAAGGCCGCAATCAATATGAGCGGCAAGGTGGACATCATTTCGTTCTATACCGACAGTCCACGGCTTGGCGTGCGCAACATTCACGCAGCGGAGAAGAGCCAGGATCGGATCGGTGCGACACTCTGGCAGGCACCGCAGAAGTACATCGAGCACTCGGCGATCATGTTCGCCGACCGCATCAAGACGCCGCTGCTGTTGATGACCGGAGGCGAGGACCACAACGTGCCGGCGATCAACACGCGCGAGATGTACTATGCTCTGCGGCGACTCGGGAAGACGGTGACATGGGCCAATTACGCGAACGGCGGTCATGGCGTGCCGAACACGACGGAATCCGATTTCATCGACTATCACCAACGGGTGCTGGACTGGTACGCGAAGTACCTGATGCCGGTGAAGAAACCGAACGCGACGTTCGACGGACAGCGGTAGCGGTTAGCCGTTCTTGTCGGTGAGGCCCCGGAGGATCTCCAGTTCGGCGAGCACTTCGAGGTCCTTCGGCCGACCGGCGGCGCGCTTGGCGCGAATGAGCCAATCGAGTTCGATGACGAGCGAGTCATTGCCGATGATGTCCATCGTGTTCGTGTGCAGAACGACATCTTCGTAGCGCCCGACGCCGGTCATCTCGCCGAGTAGGTCCAGTGGACCAGAGGACGTGTCGAGTGTGAAGTTGAGGCCCGCGGTGACCGTGGGATGGTCGAACCGAAATGGCAGGCCAAGCGGTGCGCCGCGAAGGTATGGTGATAGCGGTGCGAGCGCCCCGACTAGCCGCGTGATGTTCGCATCCCCGCGTTTGTACATCAGGTCGAGGTCGACGGTGACGCGCGCTGAGCCGTGAAGATTGGCGGCAACGCCTCCGACGATGATGAACTCGACACCCGCTGCGTGCAGTCGCATGAGAATATCGTCTAGGTCGTTATTCATCGCCCTGTCGGCCGTACTTTGCCGTCGGCTCAGCGACTCGATTGCGGGCTTCCTCGCCGACGCGTCGCACCTTCAGAATGAAGCGCCGTGCGGAGAGGAGGGTGCTGAACCGTTCGCGCGGTGACTTGCGCAGATTGGCAATGAGCAGCGACTGGTCCACGCCGGGTTTGTACGCGTCCACGACAGGATCGGTCACGCGGTGGGGCACACACTCGAGGCGGAGCTCGAATCCAGCGGCATTGGCGAGCCGTCGAACCATGTCGAACGACGGACTGGCCACACCCGACTCCACGCGTGACACGACGGCTTGGGTCGTGCCAGCGCGGTCAGCGAGTTCGCGCTGTGAAAGTGCAGACGCCTCGCGAACGCGGCGAACTATCGGTGCGGCATCGACATCGTACATGGCATGTAATATATCGTATACAATATCAGATTCAAGGTGATCATGCCGTCAAGGCGTCAACAGCCAGCCGCCTTTCTCCCGGCCGCGCGGTTCTCCGCCAGTCGCCGCAACTCCTTGATCGGTTCCGGGCTGTCGTCAACCTGAAGTCGCAGGATCACGTCGTTGTGCAGCCAGATGCCGCAGTTCTTCTTCGTACTCACGATCAGCATTGCGGCGGACTGCTGGCCGCGTTTGTCGCCGCCGGCGCGCTGCCCGCCCTCGAGCGCCGCGACGAGGCGCAGGCGCAGTGGCCCTTCGGTGCGCTCGAATGCGGCAACCATCGAGTCGACGACGGCGGAACCGGCGAGGATGTTTCCTTGCGCCGAGCATTTATGCGGGGCCAAGCAGTATTTGTTGCCGGCCCATTCGCTGGCCTTGGGGCCAGTGTGGGCGAACAGGGTTCCCTTCGCGTCGAGTACGGCGAATTGGCGACCGGCCTTCGCCCAACCCACCGAATCGGGGTCGGTGTCGCTGGCAAGCACCTGCCTCACGACCTGTTCAGCGCTGAGCCCTTTGCGCAGCAGTTCGAGCGCTTGCGGTCCGTAGCTCACATCGATGATGGCCTGGGTCGCAACGACGCCGAACCCTGCCTCGGCCCAGAGCACGCCGTTCCCCACGGAGAAGACGCGTGATTGCACCGCGCCGCCGATTTCGCCCGTGGCGGGGTCCATCGCGAGGATAGAGAAGGTGCCGGTGGGCCACTTGAGGGTATCGGCAGGGAGTGCGGACCGTTGCGACTGGGCCGGGAGAGTCACGGCCATCAGCGACGCGAGGGTAATCGTGCGTAGATGCATAGACGAATCCTAGCCGCCCCGGTGCCGCGGCGACAGATTCGAGAGGTTGCCACCCCGATTGGAGCTACTCTCCGTGCCCGCCACCGCCACCGCCATTGTCCGTTTCGTCCGCCTCACATCGGCGGCGCTCGCCCTCTTCGCCGCGTCGTTCGCGAGCGCCCAATCCAACCTGATCCGCAAGGACACCGGCGTCATCAACCGTTCGCCGAACCCGCTGCTATCGACGTTTCGGTTCCGGTCCATCGGCCCCACGAGCATGGGTGGACGTATCGACGACGTCGCGGTCTCTGATAAGGACCCGCGCATCATCTGGATCGGATTCGCCGTCGGTGGCGTGTACAAGTCGGTGAACGCCGGCACCACGTTTGTACCCGTTTTTGAGCAGTACGGCTCGGCGTCGATCGGCGACATCGCCATCGACCAGACCAACCCGAACATCGTGTACATCGGCACGGGCGAGCCCAATAACCGCCAGACCTCGTCGTTCGGCGACGGCATATACAAGACCACCGATGCCGGCAAGACGTTTACCCACATCGGACTTCGCGAAACGCAGACCATCGCGCGCATCGTGATCGATCCAAAGAACTCGAATACGATTTACGTCGCGGCGCCGGGCCACCTCTTTGGCCCCAGCCCCGATCGCGGTGTCTACAAGAGCACGGACGCTGGGGCGAACTGGACCAAGGTTAAACATGTCGACGACAACACGGGCTTCACGGATATCGCGATCGACCAATCGAACTCCAACATTCTCTACGCGGCGAGCTATCAGCGCCGACGGACAGGTTGCTGTTTCAATGGCGGCGGACCGGGCAGCGCGCTCTGGAAAACGACTGATGCCGGCCGCACGTGGGTGAAGCTCACTGACGGGCTTCCACCGGGAACGTATGGTCGCATTGCGCTCGACGTGTCGCGTTCGAAGCCCGACGTGGTGTACGCGCAGATCGAGACCGACGGCGGGCCGGACTCGGCGGTGGCGGTCGGCGGCGGCGGACGTGGCGGCTACGACTGGTGCACCAATGGCGGGCCCGGCAGGGGATGGGGCCGCGGCGGCGGTGGAGCACCGGGCGCCGCGCCGGTGGATACCAACGCGCCCGCGCCCGCGCTGAGCAAGGCGCGCCCTGGCGTCTATCGCTCGGAGAACAAGGGCCGTACGTGGACGATTGTGAGTAACTGTAACGGCCGCCCGATGTACTTCAGCCAGATTCGCGTTGATCCGACCAATGACAAGACGATCTACGTCGGTAACGTCCGGGCGTCAAAGTCGCTCGACGGTGGCAAGACGTTCATTGGGATCGACGAACAGACTGGGTTTGGCAATGAGACCGTGGACAATCACGCGCTTTGGATCGATCCGGCGAACCCGAATCATCTGATTCGCGGGTCGGACGCCGGGCTCGCCGTGTCGTGGGATCAGGGTCTGACCTGGGACTACATCCGCACGATGGCGACTGCCCTCGCGTACTGGGTCAGCGCCGACATGAACAGGCCGTACAATGTGTACACCGGTCTGCAAGACAACGATGGGTGGGGCGGGCCGAGCGCCGTGCGCAGTCGCATCGGCATTCGCGACAATGACTGGTTCCGCGTGAGCTTCGAAAACAGCGGCGACGGATTCCAGACGGCCGTCGATCCAACGGACAAGAACATCGTCTACTCGTCGGCGCAGGATGGCCGTGCGGTGCGAACCGACCTGAGCACCGGCCGCACCGTGAGCGTGCGTCCTGTGCCGCCGCCGGCTGTAGGCACTGTGCCGGCACCGGCACCTGGCTCGTGTGTTGATGGGCGTGTTATCGCTGCCGCGGGCGCAGCCGGTCGTGGTGGCGCGGGTGGTGGCGCGGGTGGTGGCGCGGGTGGTGGCGCGGGTGGTGGTGGCGGCCGCGGCGGTGCTGCGGGC
>Ga0208960_1001267_pt1 | contig 13608 bp, 13 predicted proteins | sample GreLakmeON33MSRF_FD_187703 | JGI IMG/M metagenome (GOLD analysis project Ga0208960, IMG submission 187703) | Freshwater lentic microbial communities from great Laurentian Lakes, MI, USA - Great Lakes metaG ON33MSRF (SPAdes) | ecosystem: Environmental > Aquatic > Freshwater > Lake | place: Great...
AAGACTCATTATGCTGAAAGGTAAATCGCGGTTCCTCGGGTTTCTTCTCGTCACCTTCCTCGCCTCCCTGCCGGCCTTCGCCGGCGAGGCGGACATCAACCTGCCGGACTTGAGCAAGGTGTCGTTCAACCTCTTCGGCAGCCAGGTGAGCGGCTACGCGCTGATGTATTTTGGCATCGTCGTGTGCGCGCTGGGGACGATTTACGGCTGGGTGCAGTATCAGCAGACCAAGGCGCTCCAGGTCCACCAGTCCATGCACGAGGTGTCGGACATCATCTGGCACACGTGCAAGACCTACCTGTTCCAGCAGGGCAAGTTCCTCGCCATCCTCTGGGTGCTCATCGCGGCGTGCATTTTCTACTACTTCAAGGTGCTGCAACATAAGGGCATCGTGGACGTGGTGGTCATCCTGGCCTGCTCCGTCCTGGGCATCCTGGGCAGTTACGGCGTGGCGTGGTTCGGCATCCGCATCAACACGGTGGCCAACTCCCGCACCGCGTTCTCCGCGCTCAAGGGCAACTCGCTCAACACGCTGATGATCCCGCTCCAGTCCGGCATGAGCGTCGGCCTGCTGCTGGTGTGCGTGGAACTCTTCTTCATGATTTGCATCCTGTGCTTCCTCCCGAAGGAACTCGTCGGCCCCTGCTTCATCGGCTTCGCCATCGGCGAGTCGCTGGGCGCGAGCGCGCTGCGCATCTGCGGCGGCATCTTCACCAAGATTGCCGACATCGGCGCGGACCTGATGAAGATCGTCTTCAAGCTGCCCGAAGATGATCCGAAGAACCCCGGCGTCATCGCGGACTGCACGGGCGACAACGCCGGCGATTCGGTCGGGCCAACGGCGGACGGCTTCGAGACTTACGGCGTGACGGGCGTGGCGTTGATCGCGTTCCTCGCGCTGGCGCTGGGCACCACGGAGGTTTGCGGCCAGCTCATCATCTGGATTTTCACCATGCGCATCCTGATGGTCATCACCTCGCTGGTGTCCTACGAGGGGAACAAGGTGTTGAGCAAGGCGCTCTTCGGCACGAAGAAAGACTTCGACCTCGAAGTGCCGCTGACCAACCTCGTGTGGATCACGTCCATCGTCTCCATCGCCATCACGTTCTTCGCAAGCCATGCGATGCTCGCAGGCTTCAAGGACGGCTCCGGCAACGCCATGCCCGACCTTTGGTGGGTGCTCTCCATCATCATCTCCTGCGGCACCATCGCGGGCGCGTTGATCCCCGAGTTCACCAAGGTCTTCACCAGCCCGCACTCCAAGCACGTCAAGGAAGTCGTCACCGCGTCCGACCACGGCGGGGCGTCGCTGAACATCCTGTCCGGCCTCGTCGCCGGCAACTTCTCCGCGTTCTGGACCGGCCTGTGCATCCTGTTCCTGATGCTCATCAGCTACCTCACCGCGACCTACAGCGGTTCGCCGGTGACGGCCTTGATGCCGGCGGCCTACACGTTCGCCGCGCCGATCTTCGCGTTCGGCCTCGTGGCCTTCGGTTTCCTGGGCATGGGCCCCGTGACCATTGCCGTGGACAGCTTCGGCCCGGTGACGGACAACGCGCAGTCGGTCTATGAACTGAGCCAGATCGAGGGGCGCCCCAACATCGCCAAGGACATCGAGCAGAACTTCGGGTTCAAGCCCGACTTCGCGGACGCCAAGCTCCAGCTCGAAAAGGGCGACGGCGCGGGCAACACCTTCAAGGCCACCGCCAAGCCCGTGCTCATCGGCACGGCGGTCGTGGGCGCGACCACGATGGTCTTCGGCATCATCATGATGCTCATCAACGTGAAGGCGGGCGCGAATCCCACGCCCGAGGTGCTCAAGGACGCCATCACCAGCGTGATCGCCGCGCTGAGCGTCGTGCAACCGGAGATTCTGCTCGGCCTGCTCATGGGCGGCTCGGTGATCTACTGGTTCACCGGCGCGAGCATCCAGGCGGTCGTGACCGGCGCGTATCGCGCGGTGGTCTTCATCAAGGAGAACATCAAGCTCGACGCCACCACCGCGAGCATCGAGGACAGTAAGAAGGTCGTGGAGATCTGCACCGTCTATGCGCAGAAGGGCATGGTGAACATCTTCATGGTCGTGTTCTGCTTCGCGCTGGCACTGCCGTTCTTCAACCCTTACTTCTTCATCGGCTACCTCGTCGGCATCGCGTTCTTCGGGCTGTTCCAGGCCATCTTCATGGCCAACGGCGGCGGCGCGTGGGACAACGCCAAGAAGATCGTCGAAGTGGACATGCGCGCCAAGGGCACGCCGCTCCACGCCGCGACCGTCGTGGGCGACACCGTGGGCGACCCGTTCAAGGACACGTCGAGCGTCTCGATGAACCCGGTGATCAAGTTCACCACGCTCTTCGGCCTGCTGGCGGTGGAAATCGCCGTGGAGATGAAGAAGGCGAACCCCGGCGGCTACACGAACTACGTCATCGGCGGCGTCCTCTTCGTCATCGCGCTCTTCTTCGTCCACCGCAGCTTCTACGGGATGCGCATCCCCGAGGCGTCGGCGAAGGACTGAACCAAGTCACAACTAAGAAAGCGGCGGCCACTGGCCGCCGCTTTGCTTTTTAGATTCTCGTTGGTTGGTCAGAAGCCGCCGCCGCCATTATGGTTGCGGATATAGACCTTCTCCCGCCCGGTCTTCGGCCAACTCGCGCTGGTCTGATCGCTGCCGGCGATGTCACCCAACTCCTCAAAATTCGCCGGGCCAACGCTGTTGCCGAGATAGGGAGGCATCTTGATCCACACCGCGCGGCCATCTGCGGCGCTGGCAGTCATGCCCCAGTTGTGGCGGATCATGCCGTTGCGCGGGAAAGGCACGTTGTTCCAGCCGGTGCGGAAGGTGTTGTAGCCGGCGTTGTTCACGCTGAAGTTGGCATTGTTGGAATCTTTCTCCATGTGCATGACCATGTCTGAGGGCTTCTGGATGGTCGCGCCGCGAAGAGGATTTGGATCGGTGAAGGCCGCGTCCCGGAAGATGTGCCGGTTGGCCCGGTAATGCACCACAAACGCTAGCGTGCCAGCGGTCGAAGTGAGGTCGGAGGTGCAGACAAACGACTTGGGTGGACTGTTCGTGCTGCCGCCCATGTAGCGGATGAGTTGCGCCACCCAGCCGCGCGGGTCCACCTGCGTGGCCGCGTCGGTGATCTGGATGCCAAAGGGAAACCGGTCGTCGAAGTCGTCCTTGTAGAGCATCGTGGCCATGCCGAGTTGCTTGTTGTTGTTCAAACACTGCGCGGTCTTCGCCTTCGTCTTCGCCTTGCTCAACGCGGGCAGCAGCATGCCGGCGAGGATGGCAATAATGGCGATGACGACGAGCAATTCGATGAGGGTGAAACCGGAGGCGGCTGGACGGCTGCCTCCCCGAGGAAGGGGGACGGTTTTTTCATGTGGCATGCGCACAAATTGCTCCCCTCAAGACGGATGTCAACTGCCGAGATTCGGACTTCACGGGCGGCGACCTGACATCCTTCGCCTATTGATTGAATGGGCATAAGCTTTGACTTGCCCCGGCGGCCAACCTAGCTTCTCCGCACAATGCTCGCAGCCGGCAGCACAACGGCGACTGCCCCGCCTCCCAGTTCAGCTCCCGAGGAATCCCGCGTCGTCTGGAAGCGGATCGTGGAGCCGGTGCAACCCTTTCTCGACGCGGTTTCGCGGCGGCTGGAGGAGCAGGTCGGCGCGTTCGACCCCGAGATCTCCGCCTACGCCCGCTATGCGCTCTCGAATCAGGGCAAGCAGCTCCGTCCCGCACTCGTAGCCCTCGCCGCCAATGCCGCCGGGCGCACCACGGACGACCACATCACCGTCGCCGTGGTCATCGAGATGGTGCATCTGGCCACGCTCGTCCACGACGACGTGATGGACTCGGCGGAAATCCGCCGCCGCCGCCCGACGCTGGCGGCGAACTGGGGCAACGAGATTTCCGTGCTGGTGGGCGACTGCCTCTTCGCGCACTCGCTGCGGCTGGCCGCGAGTTTCCCCACACCGGTTATCTGTCGCGCCGTCGCGTCGGCGACGAACACGGTCTGCTCCGGCGAAATCCTCCAGACGCACCGGCGGCTGAACTTCGAGGTGAGCCGCGCCGAGTATTTCAAGGTGCTGGCCATGAAGACCGCCGAGCTGTTCGCGCTCTCGTGCGACCTGGGCGCGCTGCTCTCCGGCGCGGCGGAGGCGGAGCGCACGGCGTTGCGCGATTACGGCATGGCGCTGGGCACGGCGTATCAGATTTACGACGACTGCGTGGACGTGTTCGGCTCCGAGGCGAGCGTGGGCAAATCCCTCGGCACGGACCTCGCGAGCGGCAAGCTGACATTGCCCATCCTCGTCGTGCTGGAGCGCGCGAACGCCGAGGAGAAGGCCCGGCTTCGGGAACTCGTGCAAGCGTGGCGGCCCCACCACATCGAGAAGGTGCTCGTTCTCCTGCAACAGCACGATGCGCTCAAGGAATCCCGCCGCGTCATCTTCCAGTATCTCGCCATCGCGAACAAATCCCTCGCCCTCCTGCCGCAGACAGAAGGCCGCACGGCGCTGGCGACGCTCGCAGAATTCCTCGGACGCCAGACCATCGCGCTAGGCGGATAGGAGAGCATGGCCGAAGCTTCCGCAGGTAATCCCCTCCCATCTGAGGCCCCGCCGCAGCCCGATGACCTCACGCTCGTCCGCCGCGCGCAAGGCGGCGATGAAACCGCCTACGACGAGCTGGTGCGGCGCTACCAACGCCAGATTTACGGGGTTACCTACCACATGACCTCGCACCACGAGGATGCCAATGACCTGACGCAGGAGGCGTTCGTGAAGGCGTGGCAGGCGCTCAAGTCTTTCAAGGGCGACTCCAGCTTCTTCACCTGGCTCTACCGCATTGCCGTGAACCGCACGCTGAACCATCTCAAGAGCCGGAAGTTCCGCGAGGGCAGGCACGCGATGAGTCTCAATGACCTCGGCATGGAGGCGGAGCATCACCCCGACCTCGTGGCGCTGGTGTCAGACAAGACGCCGCGCCGGGCGGCTGCGCTGGAGGAGTTGAAGGGAAAATTGAACGCCGCCATTCAACGCTTGTCCGAAAAGCACAGAACCGTTGTGACCTTGCACGATATTCAAGGTCTACCACATGACGAGATCGCGAAGATTTTGAACTGCAACACACAGACAGTGCGGACACGGCTGTTTTACGCGCGCCAGCAATTGCAGGGCATCCTGTCCGACTATCTGAAATGATTTATGAAACCGGCCCCGCAAAACCCGGACGAGTTTGAGTCCTTGAAGAAACTTCTCGCGCTCAAGCGCCACGAGGAGCCGCCACCGGGCTACTTCGACCGGCTGCCCGGCGAGGTTCGCGCCCGCATCGCGCACGCGCAGGCGAGCCCGGAACCGTGGTGGCGGCGCTGGCTAGCAACGTGGGATTTGTCGCCCGCGCTCGCGACGAGCTACGCGGTGGTGGCCGTCACACTGGTGGTCGGTGGAATCTGGATGGCGAAGCAACCCGTCGCGGAGGGCGGCCCGCAGATCGTGACCACGCCTGTCCCGTCGGTGGACGCGAACCTGACGAACACAATCATCGCCTCCAATGCCGCACCGCCGGGACTGTTTAACCCGCCCTCGCTTCCCGTCCAACCGGCGGAGTTCAAGAAGTAGCCGCGGCTCCATCCCACGAGGTGGACAGTAGCGAGGCGTCGCCGCCACGCGCTCAGTTCATCCGCGCGAAAACCACCGGGTTGACCCCGACAATGGTTGATATCTTGTTGCCCGCGAGCTTGGCGTCCGAAGTTTTCTCACCAGCGGGTGTCTGGATAGTGAACTGGTAGTTGTCCCCTTCTTTCTTCCAAGAGCCGGTCGCCACGTTCTTGACGGGCGCTTCGGGGGCCAGCACCGGGGGGAACCTGAAACCGGGACTAGCCATCGCAGCGAAGGACAAGGGGTCGCGCTTGCCTTTCACGTAAATTTTCTCATCGGGCGTGACGGTAAGCGTGTAGTCCGAGATAGCAATCCGCATCAGGCCGCCGAGTCGCGTGGCATCCACGACAGACACCTTCGGATTGGCGCGGCGGAAGGCTTTCATTGTTTCGTTCAGGTCCACCTGCCATTTACCGACAAGCGGTTCCTTCGCGTATTTCTCGGACACCCCGTTTTGGAGGAAGTTCAGCAAGTCAGCGATATCCAGTTCCTTGGCCGCCCGCTGGATTTCGGCGTTCGCGAACAACTGGTGAGTGGTCGGGTCCTTGAGGATGAGGGAGATGTTGGTTTTTGCTGGGAGCAGCGGTGCGTAAGTTGCGTTGGTGAACATGCCTTGCAGATCGGCCTGCTCCGCGAGGGACATGAAGAGCGGGTATTCCGGGAGCCGGCTTTGGAGATCGGGATTGTGGTAGAGCAGGCCGGCGACATCCGCCATCTGGAAGAATCCCGGAGACGCCTGTCCCACGCCCACCGCCACGCGGTCAAAGCCGGTGCTGGTCAAGTCGGAGCTCATTTTATTGGTCAGTTTCAGCCAGATCGGGTTGTCCGTCGGCGACTCGATCTGCGTGGTGAAGTAGCCCACATGAAAGACGTAGGAAGACGCGGCGAGGAGATAGAGCACCGCCGCCATCAGCCCGGCGGTGAGACCCAGGCCGGAGTCAATGCGTTCCCAGCGCATCCGCACGTCGTCGGGCGCGCGGAATTTGAAGTAGCCGCTGATCTTGATGTAAACGGCCGCCGCGACGCTGTTGAAGACCATCATGATGCCGAGGAACGCCAGCGGCGCGGCCAGCGACCACATGAGGATCGGGTTCTTCACGCCCACCGATCCCAGCGCCGAGCGCACGATCGGCGCGAGCGGTCCCGCAGCGAAAAGTGCGACTAGGACGCCTACGAGGGAAATCCCCATGCGGATGCCGCCAATCTGCCGACCCAACGCGCCGACCCCAGCGAACAACAATAGTGCCAAAATCCAAATGGTCATGGGGGCGGATTATTGGTGGATGCACTTAAAACGCACGCAAATATTTTCACCCTCTTGGGAGGGGCCGCAGGTGAAACACTCCGGAGCCGAACTGACCGCCGGTCAGTTGAAGTTCAAGACCACGAACCAAGCGGTCTTGTTTTTGTCGTCGCCGGCGAGGACGAGGGCGTCGGGCTTAGAGAGGGAGTGACGGCGGGTGACCATGGCCTTGCCTTTGCCAATCAGTTTCACCTCGGCCACATTCTCCGGGAGAAGCTTCACTTCCACCGAGCATTCCTCGCTCAATTTGATTGTCTGAACTTTTACCGACGATGGGAGGGTCGCGGTCTGGCGGTTGACTTCGAAATAGTTCTTCCACTTGAAGACGTTGGCGAGCCTGTCACGGAGCTTCGAGTCCACTTCCTTGAGGTTCTTGCCGGTGGGCTTGGCCTCGTCAGTGCCCCAGATCAGGACGGCTTGGACGCGGGCTTCAACGGGCGTGGAGGCGACGCCGAGCAAAGCTGACAAGGAAGTCAGCAGCAGGACGAGAAACTGCCAGCGCGACGGATTACTTGTCGGCTTCAGGCTCATTTTTCGTTTCCTGGCCGACGGGGTTGAAGGTGCCATTCTCGTCGGCAACGTAAACGACGGACATGGCCTCAGCCTCGGAGCGGAAGCTGATGGCGTTCACATCCTCTGGCACGCTTTCGGTATCTGCGCCGTCGGTGGTGCGTCCACCGCTGACGACGAACATGACCGCAACCATCGCGGCCAGACCGGTGGCCGGATAAATGAACCTGAGCCACCAAGCGCGTTCGGCGGGAGCCGCAGCGGCTTGCTTAGCCTCGGCTGCGATGCCGCGCTCGATCTTGCTCCAGTAAAACTCCCGGGTCTCCGGAAGCTTCACTTCAGCCTCGTTGCCGGCGACGGCGGCCTTCATCCACTTGAGTTCCTGCATCAGTGCGGCGCTCTGGATGTCCTGTGCGAGAATGGCTTCGATTTCCCGAATCTCGCGGGCGTCGAGCGCGCCGTCCAACAGGGCCTGCAATTTCAATTCCGTGTTCATAACTGCCTTCGGGTTCAACTTTGTTGTTCTTTCTTCAAACTCTGCAGCAACGACGCCAAGCGCCGCCGCGCATAAAATAGCCGGGACATCACTGTCCCGATCGAGCAGTTCATCACCTTCGCGATCTGCTTGTATTCCATCTCTTCAAACTCATGCAGAATCAGCACGGTGCGGTGCTCGTAGGAGAGTTGGGTCATCGCCTTGTCTATCCGCTTCCGCAACTCGGCGCGTTCCAGTCCTTCCGTAGGATTTGATGCAACTACCGGCATCTGACGTTCCACCCCACCGAGCTCTTCATCCAGCTGCTCGATAGACTCCGCGCGCGTCCGTTTCTGCCGCCGGAGCTGGTCCAGACAGAGGTTGATGACGATGCGCGTCATCCATGTGGCAAAGCTAGAATCGCCCTGAAACTGCTTCAGCCGCTGCCAAGCCTTGACCCACGCCTCCTGCGAGAGGTCAATCGCATCTTCCTCGTTGCGCATCATGCTGAAGGCGCGCGCGTATATCTTGTCACGGTGCCGGGCGACCAACTCCTCGAAGGCGATCATGTCGCCAGCCTGAGAGGAGGCCACCAACTGCACGTCCAGCGTCGTCGTAAAGTCAGGCGGCTGCGGCATTGCGGCTAGAGTTTGCCTTTCGTGCTCGGAATCTGACCGGCGATTCGCGGGTCCCGCTGGCAGGCGAAGTCAGTCGCCTTGGCAAAGGCCTTGAACAGCCCCTCCACGACATGGTGCGGCTCACCGCCGTAGAGAAGTTCCAAGTGCAAGTTGCAACGCGCCTCGTTTGCGAAGCCCTGAAAGAACTCCCGCGCCAGCCCGAAGCGAAACGCGCTCGACATGTCCTGCGTCCGCTCGGCCGGTGAAATCTTCTTCTGTGCGAGGCCGTCCATCCCGCGCCACACGAGGAAAGGCCGCCCGCTAAAATCAATCACGCAACGCGCCAAGCATTCATCCATGGGCACGTAAGCCTCGCCGGGGAAGGGATTGCGTGGGTCGAAACCCGTCCCGTAGCGGCGAATCCCCTTCTTCTCTCCCAGCGCCTGCACGAAGGCCTGGCCCAGCGCGATGCCGCAGTCCTCCACCGTGTGGTGCGCGTCCACTTCGAGGTCACCTTTGCAGCGCAGCTTGAGGTCCATCACCGCGTGCTTCGCGAATAGCGTCAGCATGTGGTCGAAAAACGGCACGCCCGTGCGGATGGCGGCCTTGCCGGTGCCATCCACATTCAGGTCGAGACTGATTTGCGTCTCGTGGGTCGCGCGACGGATTCGCGCCTGCCGTTGACTCATGGTGTTTTTCTAAAGCAATGCTGACCGAAAAGAAGCGGAAACTACAGTTGCGCCCTTCTCGGGACCGTTTGCAGACGCCTCAGTAGCGTCGCGCATTCGCATCCACCTCCAACGACCACCGATCCACGCCGCCGCTGAGGTTGTGCAAGTTCGTAAAACCCTGATGCCGCAGCCAGCCGATCGCGTGCGCGCTGCGCATCCCGTGATGGCAATACACAACCACCTCCTGGTCCCGCCACGCCGCCAGCTCGCCGACGCGTTCCGGCAATTCGTTCAGCGGAATCAATTTCGCGCCCGGCAGCGAAACGATGGCAAATTCATCCGGCTGCCGCACGTCCAGCAAGCGCGGCGGGTTCAGCGCAGCGAGGCGCTCGGCAAGTTCAGTGGGTGTCATGAGCGAATCCAGACCACCACCACAACCAGCAAAGCCAGAACCCCTGTGCAACCGGACTTCTGCGCTTGCGCGGTGAACTTCTCCGGGTGATGCGCGCGCAGCCCGGCTTCGAGCTGTTCGACCGCATCCTTGGCCTCAGCCAGCCCGGAGCCAGGCTTGACCTGCTCGCGATAGAGTTGGATGGCCGCGATTTTGTTTCCCCCTTTGAAGAGCAGTTCGGCAACGGGTGCCAAAGCCCCCGCTAACTCTCCGCCCGACGGGAGCGGCGCATCCGGGGCAGTCTCCAACTTCTCCACCCAATCCTTCGCCTCCGCCAAGCCCATTCCCGTCGCCTCGCGGCACAGTTTGATGGCCGCGATTTTGTTTCCGCCTTTGACCTCGGCGAGGATGGCTGCGCGCTGGGCTGGTGTCATAAGCGCCTCACTGGTTCAACGACCCCAGATACCGCTCCGCGTCAATCGCCGCCGCGCAGCCCATGCCTGCCGCGGTGATGGCTTGCCGGTAAACATGGTCCGAGCAATCGCCCGCGACGAACACGCCCTCCACCGTCGTCTGCGAACCCTTCTCACGCACCACGTAGCCGTTCTCATCGAGCGCGATTTGCCCCTTGAAGAGCTGCGTGTTCGGGTAATGCCCGATGGCGGCGAAGACGCCCGCACAGGGCAGCAGACTCTCCGCGCCCGTCTTGAGATTCTTCAATTTCACCCCCGTGACCTTGCCCGCCGCCACGTCTAGCACCTCCGTCACCACCGAGTCCCACACCGGCTTGAGCTTGGGGTTCGATAGCGCGCGCTCGGCCATCACCTTCGAGGCGCGGAGCGAATCGCGGCGATGCACGAGGTAAACCACCGACGCAAAGCGCGTCAGATACGTCGCCTCCTCGCACGCAGAGTCGCCGCCGCCCACGACGACGAGCGGCTGATTGCGGAACATCGGCAGCGCCCCATCGCACGTCGCGCAATACGTCACGCCCTTCTTCTCCAACTCCGCCTCGCCCGGCACGTCGAGATGTTTGTGGCCCGCGCCCGTCGCGATGATGATGCACTTCGTCTCCACCTTCTCGCCGTCAATGTTCACGACGAACGGCCGTTTGCTCAAGTCCACCGCCTCGACCGTCGAGCCGAACCGCACGCGCGCGCCGAAGCGCTCCGCCTGCGCCTGCATCTTCATCATCAGCTCCGTGCCGTCCACGCCCTCGGGGAAGCCGGGGAAATTTTCCACGATGCTCGTGGTCGTGAGCAGCCCGCCCGGCGTCGCGCCCGTCACGACGATGGGATTCAAGCTCGCGCGCGCCGTGTAGAGCGCCGCCGTCCAGCCCGCGCAGCCCGACCCGATGATGACGACATTTTCCATAGGCGCGGGAAAGTAGGAGTGAACTTCCGCGCTGGCAAGCGCGTCGGTTTTGCACTCATGAATTCTTCCTCCCCCACCTCCCGCCGCGACTTCCTCGCCGCCACCGGTTCCACCGTCCTCGCCGCCGCTGCGTCCGCCGCCACCGGCCCCCTCACCACCTTCGGACCGGCCAAGCCGCTGCGCATCGGCGTCATCTCCTCGAGCATCGGCGGCAAGCCGCAAAAGACCAACGGCCACACCTACCACTTCGCCCACGGCTTCCACCCGACCATGGACCTCAAGATGATTGAAAAGCACCTCAGCAAAGGCCCGGTGGACCTCTTCAAATCCCACTTTCGCAATCCCAAGGAAGACTTCGCCAAGCAGCCCTTCGACAACACCGTCATCTCCTGCTACTACGACGCCGACCCCGCCAGCGCGCAGATGTTCGCCGACTGCTTCCCCGGCGTCCAAGTCGCCCGCACCCTCGACGAGCTGGTCAAAAACTCCGACGCCATCTGGGTCGGCGACGCCAGCGGACGCGGTGAGGACCACTTCGAGCTGTGCGCCCCCGGCCTCGCGAAAGGCCTCCCGACCTTCTGCGACAAGCCCATCGGCGGCACCGTGATCGAGACGCGGCGCATCCTCGACTTCGCGAAGAAGCACAAGGCCCCCCTCATGTCCTCCAGCCTCTACCGCCACCAATGGGGCACCGAGGAAGCCCTCCGCATGAAGGCCAGCGGCGACTTCGGCTCCCTGCAATACGTCATCGCCAGCCAGGGCGGCGGCTACAGCTACCCGAGCTGGTTCATCTACGGCCAGCACCCCGTCTGGATGTGCATGACCCTCTGCGGCGCGGGCGCGAAAGCCGTCTCCATGTATGCGCGCGAAGCCACCTGCCACGCCCTCATCACCTACGACGACCGCATGCCCGCCGAAGTCTGGTATGGCCGGCCCGACGTGACGCCCACCTATTGCAGCACCACCGCGCACTTCGCCAAGAAGACCCACGAGTGGACCCCTGCGATTGATGGCAACTACTGGTTCGGCCACCACTATCAAATCTTCCGCATGGCCCACACCTTCCTGAAGATGGCCGAGACCGGTGTGGAGCCAGTGCCGCACCAGGAAATCCTCGAAGTCACCGCCATCATCGCCGCCGCCGCCAAGTCCGTGAACGAGCGCAGCCGATTGGTGGACCTGGCCGAAGTGATGTAGGCGCCGAGGTGAGGAGGCGGAACCTCACGCAACCCCAACGCATCCGCCTCCTCACCTCGGCGGCGACGACTCACGGCTGGGGCGCTGGAAATCCCGTTGGCCAGACCCGCGCCCAGCGGGAGGACGCGGCATCAGCGGCAAAGAGTTCGCGCGAGGCAAGCACACCCGCACCAGCGAGCGCGGCGCGGCAGAGGAATTCACGGCGGAGAGCGAGGTGGCGTGGGGAGGAATGCGTGATTAGTGGGACAGCCAAAGGCGATCACATCAATCACTCACGCGCGCAGGCCGAGGCCGAGGACTTCCTTGCAATGCTTGATGCTGCGTTCGACTTCGCCGCGCTGATAATCTTGGTCGGCCGTGTTGCGGTCCACGCCGGCGGGGGCTTTGAACGGCTCAATGCGCTTGCCACGCTTCGCCAGCGCGATGAAGAGGGCGAGGTCGCTGGCCTTGGCCTTGGGGAAAGTCTTCCAAATGTCCTGCTTCCAAATCGCGAACTCTTTCGAGAAGCCGGAGATGGTCTCGACATGCACGGCCACGCCGGGGCAGCGCTTCTCGAACACGTCGAAGAACGCGGGCAGGTCCAGGCAGCCCTCACCCATCGCAGTCCACTGCACGGTCACACCGTTGGCGGACTCCCAGACCATGTCGTCGCGCAGGCTGGTGGTGAGGACGTATGGCGCGAGAAGCTGGAGGCTGGCGAGCGGGTCTTCGAGCGTCCACGCGGCGTTGCCGGAGTCGAAGTTCACGCCCACAAAATCCTTGCCGGCAGCCTCGACGAGTTGTTGCAGCTCCCACGCCTGCATGTCGCCAGCGTGGTTTTCGACGGCAACCTTCACTCCCGCGTCCACGGCGCGGCTGCGCTGGGACTTGAGCACCTTCACCGTGTCGGCGATGCGCGCCTCGATGCCGCCCTCGGAGCTGCGGTCTTGCTGATTACCGAGGGTCACGCGGAAGGCGCGCGAGCCAATCGCTTTGCTCATGCGCAGGCCGAGCGCGAGGTGTTCCTCGGCCGTGCCCCAATCTTTTTTGAAGGACTTCGAGGTCGGGCAAATGCTCCAGGAGCCCAGCTCAATCGTGATGCCTTTGTCGGCGGCGTATTTGCGGACCTCGGCGAGCGAGGCGTCGTCGTGCTTGCCCTCGAGCGGGCTGAAGTCGGTGATGAAGAGCGAGTCGCAGCCGAGTTTCTCCGAGTAGTCGATGAGCTGGCGCGCGTTCCACTTCATGCCGCGCACGGCGAAGTTGTCGAAGCCGAGCTTGTGGTTGCGCTTGCGCGGCGCGGCGGCGGACGCGGGCAGGGCGGCCAGCGTGGCGGCAGCGGTGGCGGTGCGGATGAAGTCGCGACGGGACGGGGATTGAGTGTTCACGGGCTGGAGCTTGGCAAAGGTTTCCGTGCCTGCCAA